>Ga0307278_10000907_pt1 | contig 14607 bp, 12 predicted proteins | sample ER_DNA_117_FD_194482 | JGI IMG/M metagenome (GOLD analysis project Ga0307278, IMG submission 194482) | Bulk soil microbial communities from the East River watershed near Crested Butte, Colorado, United States - ER_DNA_117 | ecosystem: Environmental > Terrestrial > Soil > Floodplain | place... | reverse complement strand
GCGGGGCATCTTGACGTTTCTGCTCTTCGGCTTCATCGGCGGCATGATTTTGAACTTGATGCCGTGCGTGTTGCCGGTGATTTCGCTGAAGATTTTCGGATTCATCCAACAAGCGGGTCAAAGCCGTCAGAAAATTTTACGTAGCGGCATTGCTTTCACGATTGGGATTTTCGCGTGGTTCATCGCGCTTGCACTGCTCCTGATTGCACTCAAAGCCGGGGGACGCGAGGTCACCTGGGGCGGATTTCAATTCACCAACGCTTATTTCGTTCTCGTCCTGAGCGTGATTGTCCTCGTGTTCGCTTTGAATCTCTTTGGGGTGTTCGAAATTTCGTTGCCGCAAGGCATGACGCGTGGCTTGCTTTCTACCAGCGAACGCAAAGACGATCTTGGCTCATTTTTCCAGGGCGTGTTTGCGACTGTGCTCGCCACGCCGTGTACTGCGCCGTTTCTCGGCACTGCGCTCGGCTTCGCGTTTTCGCAGTCGCCCGCAATCATCTTGGCAATGTTCATCGCCATCGCCGCAGGCATGAGCGCGCCTTATCTGGTTTTGAGCGCTCAACCCGCATGGCTGCGGTTTGTGCCAAAGCCCGGCCCATGGATGGTGCATGTGAAGCAATTCATGGGCTTTCTGCTGCTGGCGACGTTGCTGTTTCTTCTTTACGTGCTCGGTGCCCAGCGAGGACTGGAAGGAGCGATTTGGGCCAGTTGCTTCCTTCTGGTAATCAGTATTGCGTGCTGGATGAAAGGCGCGTTTGTTCTGCCTACAGCATCGGTCACGAAGCGAAGCGTCGTGATCATGCTCATGCTCGTCCTGGTTCTTGCGAGTGGCATTTATTTCATCGGCGACAAATTTCACTCCGCAAGTATCGCTTCCACCGGTTCACGACCCAAAGGCGACTGGCAGGCGTTCACACCCGAGCGGGTGCAAGCGGAACTGGAGCAAGGCCGCTCGGTGTTTGTCGACTTCACGGCCGCGTGGTGTCTCACTTGCAAATTCAATGAAGCTAATGTGCTTGAGAGCGCCGACGTGCGAGAGGCGTTCCAACGTCATGCGATCGTGAAAATGAAAGCCGACTGGACCAACGGCGATCCGGTGATTACGAAATTACTGCAGCAATTTGGTCGCCCCGGCGTTCCGCTATACGTGCTTTATCCCGGGAAAAACGCGGAGCCAATTGTTTTTCCGGAACTGCTCACAAAGAGTATGGTCCTGGAGAAACTCGAACGCGCATCGCGCACGGTCGCTGCCCAATAACCAATTACCGATGGCAACCGTTCTTATATTGAATGGTTTCACGAGATTTGAGATCGACCAGAACACGAAGCGCAGCTCGTTGATCTAATGAATCAGAATTTTCGCGCCGGGCTTCGTAGCCTCGGCGGGAAAATTCAAACCGGATTCAGCTTCATCTCGTTGAAATTTCTGCAGGCGTTGCCATTGTGTTGCTTATAAGAACTTTGAACTATCTCGAGAACTATGTTTTCTAACGACTCTATGAACACGAAAATAGCATTAACGGCCGTTACATCATTGATCGCTACAGCAGTCTTTGCATTGGATGCTCCTCCGGTGGGCAGCGCTGCGCCGGATTTTTCGCTACCGGACGCGAACGGCAAGACGCATTCGCTTTCGCAATACAAGGGCAAATACGTCGTGCTCGAATGGTTTAATCCCGAATGTCCATTTGTGAAAAAGCATTACGGCGGCGGTAACATGCAAAAGTTGCAAGACCAATATACGAGCAAAGGGGTGGTTTGGCTGACCATCGATTCCAACGCGCCCGGCACGGAAGGCAGCATAACGCCGGAACAGGCGCAGAAGATCACTGCATCTTGGAACACGCATCAGACTGCGCTGCTTCTCGACCCGGAAGGTAAAGCCGGGCGCGCCTTTGGCGCCAAGAATACGCCGAACATGGTCGTAATTAATCCGGACGGAAAAATTGCCTACGAAGGCGCAATCGACAGCAAAGCCAGTCCAAATCCAGCGGACATCCCCAGTTCCACAAATTACGTGAAGGTCGCGTTGGATGAGTCGCTAGCAGGGAAACCCGTCACGACACCGCAGACAAAGCCTTACGGTTGCTCGGTGAAATATAAATGAGGCCCTGGAGGTCGCTGTTGCAGCGATAGTCCGAAGATTCTGAAGCGGCGGTCGAACGCGACCGCCGCTTTTCATTGCGCATGACGAGGCGATGAGAGCGATGCGAAGACGCATCGCATGATGGTAGGGACGCCGCGGTGCTGGGCCTGATGCTTTGGAAATGCCGGAAGCGCTTCCGACGCTGCTGGTCGATTTGAACCAGCAGCGTGTCATTTCGAGCGAAGCGCAGCGGAATCGAGAAATCTCTTGCTTTTAGATTCAAAACCGAGATTCCTCGATGCAGCCTGTCCTGAGCGAAGTCGAAGGACTCGGAATGACAAAGAAGCAAATTCATACGTCCCTTTTGCGCTCTGCATTTGATGTGGAAGCTTCGCCTCCTTGGACGTGTTTAGTGGGCGATTTCTATGCCGCTTGACGAATCAAAAGCGTTCAAGGTTTGGATCGAACGTGTCCTCATCGTGCTCCTTTGTTTCATTGCGGCTCTTCGCGTGTTCATATTCTCGGCCGCGTTCCCGTTCTTTAGCAATATTGATGAAGATCTGCATTTTGATCTGATCACGCAGTATTCGGATGGACGTCTGCCGCGCGCCTTTGAGCCGCTCAAGGAGGAGAGTCTCAGTTGGATCGTACCGTACGCCTCGCCGGAATTTCTGTTTACTCCAGCTCAATTCCCGGAAGGTAAATTCCCAGCGCCTTTATGGAAGCAATCTGGTCCGAATCTTGAGCAGGAGATTGCGGCAACAAAGGATGCGTGGAGCAGTGAGATTAATTTCGAGTCTTCGCAGCCGCCGCTGTATTACATCCTGACAAGTCTTTGGTGGCGGCTTGGACAGGTCATGGGGTTAACAGGAATTCAGTCGCTCTACTGGATTCGCTTCCTGAACGTTCCTCTGATCGCAGCCGTGGTTTGGCTAGGGTACGTGATCGCGCGCACGAGCGCACCGGAGCGTCTTGATTTGCGCATCGGCGTGCCTGTGCTGTTGGCCTTCATTCCTCAGAACGTTTTTTACGCGATGAACAACGATGTTTTGTCGCCTCTCTGCTTCGGCGCGTTGTTTCTTTGTGTTTTGCAATGGTTAAGAGGGAACACACCGACGTTGTTACTCGGAGCGTTCACAGGTCTGGCGATTGCAGCCACGTGCCTGACCAAGCTTTCGAACCTGCCGCTCGTGGCTGTCGCACTGATTGTAATTATTGCAAAACTGGGGCCGGCTATCCGCCAAACCCCCGGTCCTGTCTTGTGCGCGTTTGCGGCGCTGGCAATCTGCTCCGCAATCCCGATTGGCAGTTGGATTTTGTGGACAAAATACCAGTTCGGCGATGCGACAGGGTCGACAGCGAAGATTGCATTGCTCGGTTGGACCCGAAAATCGTTCGCGGATTGGTGGCACCACCCGATTTTTACATTGCGTGGTCTTTGGATATTCTGGTTTGATCTAATCGCTAGTTTCTGGCGGGGAGAGGTCAAATGGCACGGGCAAGTGTTGCGTTGGCCACTAGCCGATGGATTCTATGCCACTTCCTCCCTGGCTCTATTTCTCGCCGCACTAATCGGATTACGAAAGAAAAGCGGGCTTTCCACGCTTCAGCGGCAAGCGATAGCCGTCGCCGCATTAAGTTGCATCATGTCGGTTGGATTTCTGGCGTTGCTTTCCATTCAGTTCGACTTTGGCAATTGCATAAACCCCTCGCGGGCGCACCCGTATTTCACATCGGGCCGATTGCTGAGCGGCGCGCTCATTCCATTCGCGCTGCTGTACGTCTATGGCATTTCATTTCTGTTCCGTCGCATCAATGCCGCATTGCCTCTTATTCTCCTCGGCGTGATCGTCGTGTTTGTGACAGCGTCGGAGATCACCATTAACCGCGTCGTGTTCGCGAGCGAGCACAATTGGTTTCATCTTTAGTCGCAATCTCCGAAGCTTTCCGGGCATCGAGTTGAAGAGGTTCAGCCCCGCTTTGGGGCAAGCCGGAATACCAAACGCACGACCGGCATCGGCATCAGTCGACTCAGAAACATTGCAACCTTCATTGCAGATCCAGGAATCACGAGCGGCCGGTCTGCTTCCAGTGCTGTAAGCGCCTCGCGCACGACTTGTTCCACCGCCACCTGAAGAAATTCAGGGCCGGGACCGGGTTTCCCCCTGCGGCCAGGGCGACTCGCCACTTCTTGGAATTCCGTGTGCACAGGGCCGGGACAGAGAGCGCATACGCTCACGCCTGTTCCCCGGAGTTCCGCTCGAAGAGCCTCAGAGAAACTTGTCACATACGCTTTCGTCGCAGCGTAAACGGCGTCACCCGGGATCGGAAGAAAGCCAGCCGACGAACTGACATTTAGAATCCCACCGCGTCGTTTCGCAATCATTCGCGGAAGCAAATGGCGGGTGAGAGAAGTTAGCGCCACGACGTTTACGAGCGTCATTTGCTCGTTACGACTGGGATCGCTCGCCACGAAGGGCCCGAGATCGCCGAGGCCGGCATTATTAACTAGAAGATCGACGTCGATCCTTTCGCGATCGAGCCACTCGATCAACTCTTTGAGTTGGGCAAGATCAGCGAGGTCAACTTTCCGCATGTGAACATCAAGTTTTGGATGCTGCAGTCGCAGTTCATCACGCAGCTCAACCAACCTTTCCTCACGTCGCGCGACCAAAATCATCGAGCGCGCGCGCCCGGCGAGTTGCCGCGCAAATTCGCGACCGATGCCGGCCGAAGCCCCCGTGATCAACGCGTTATAACCATCGAGTTTCATTTCACGTTGGAGGGCGGAGCTCCTGCGACGCTGAACGGTCTCGCGGGAGCTCGCCCCTCCAGAGATTGCAGCTCGCGTTTCGTCAGTGCCCGCCAATGCCCGCGCGGCAAATCGGCGAGCCGAAGATTTCCGATTCCGACGCGGAGAAGATGTTTGACGCGGTACCCAACGGATTCAAACATCCGGCGAATCTGCCGATTGATTCCCTGTCGCAACACAACGCGCAAACGCGTGGGCGAGACGGGGTGAAGTCGCACGATTTTGGCTCGCTGGCCGTCGAGAAAAATTCCGCGGAGCAATTTCGACGCGAGTGCCGAGTCCCATCGCCGATCCAGCGTCACCTCGTATTCTTTATCGATCTTGTAGCGTGGGTGGGTAAGCCGCTGCGCCAGTTCCCCATCGTTTGTGAGGAGAAGCAGACCCTCAGTTTGCGCGTCCAGGCGCCCGATGTTGAAAAGATGCGAAAACTTTTTGGGAAGCAGATCAAAGACAATATCGCGGGCGTGCTGATCTTTTCGAGTCGAAACAAATCCGGCGGGTTTGTGTAACATGATGGTAAGTGCCGGAGCGCTGCGGACAAGTTTACCATCGACTTTGACGTGATCGCGCGTGGCCGGCTGCGTGCTGAAGTCTGTGCAGACTTTACCGTTGATGGTGACGCGACCCGCTGCGATCAACTCGTCGCAATGGCGACGCGAACCGATCCCAGCGGAAGCAAGGAAGCGATTGAGACGCAAAGCAGAGTTACAAAGGTTAATAGTGTTACATCGTTACAACGCACCGCCCGTTTTAGCTTTGTAACGTTTGTAACTCTTTTAACGGTTCACTTTCGCGCGGAGCGCGTCACACATCCGGCTTCGTTTTCGGCAGGCCAATGACTTTACTGTCTTTTTTCCATTGACCGCGCTTCTTGAGAACCTCGACGCGCTCGAAGCGTTTTAGCACATTCCGCCTGGCGGCAATGGTGCTCGCCCCTTTTAGACTGCGATGTTGCGACATAGATTTCGTTGAAAAGTTAAAAGAGTTACAAAGTTACAATGGAAAGCGGGCCGCCAAATTAGGCCGACCGCTGGAATTTTTCAAACAGACTGATCCATTTTAACCAATCAACCGTTGCTCACAACTGATTGCCAAGCACAACGTACGTCCCCGACATGGTAACCTGGTGATAAACGTGAAAGCGGCTGACTAATAGCTGTTTCCAGTAGTCCGCCCGGCTTTGCTCCACAATGAGATAAACTGCATCGGGTCCAGCCCATTTCTCCAACACCGCCGCTTCGTTCACGAAAATATCGGTCGGCGGTCTTCCGATCGGGGCCGCTTTCTGGAGGTTTTGATTAACAAGAAGGAACTTCCGATTCAGATAAAAAACAAGGCTGCTACTGTCGTCGAAGGGCCCTTCAAAAATCGCGTCGCCGCCTGAATCGAACCGCGGATTGAGAAATCGCGCGACTTCGGCGAGTGAGAAATAAGGCGCGGTTCGCGCTACGCCTTCCATCATGCTGAGCCCGCCTGGAACCATCGCTGCGGCCAACGCAATGGCAGCGAGTTTCTCACGCCGTTTCAAAATAAAATAGAGCGCCACCAATAAGAGAACCACGAGAGAAGTGCCGGTAGTCGCGAGCACCGGCCGAAGTACGAGCCAGGTTGACATCGGCATCTCGTGTAATGCTCGCCATGCCGTCCAGCGTGCGTCCATCGTCCCCCAGTTTCCGTTCAAAGCCCGCGCGGCCCCGTTAAGGAAGAATGCCGCTGCGGCACAGATGATTCCGGCGAGAGCGACTGCAATTGCACCTGCGGCGCGCAACTTCTGCGGCATTCGATCCCATGCGACCGCCACCCAGAGCGCAACCGCGCTCCACATGGTCATCGAATAATAATCCTGCCTTTGGCCCAGAAAGAGCAGCGGTACAAAAACGACGGCCGTCCAGCAGAGCAGTAACGCATCGGCGAAATTAATGTCATGCGGCCGCAGCACGCGGCGCCAGGCGAAAATTACGCCGGGCAGCAATGCGATGGACCACGGAAACCACCAAGCCAAATGCATGAGCAGAAACTGGTACGCAGGCATGCCCTTGTAATCATGCGTCTCGTCGGAGAGCCCGCGCAAATGACCCCACCATTCCGAGCTGACCAAATACCGAAAATAACCCGGGAAATGCCATTGTGCCCACAGATGCCAGGGAGCAACAATCAAAAGAAAGATTGCCACATATTCCCACCTCAAAAGCGCGCGATAGCGAAGTCGTGCTTCGCGATAGAACACTGACAGCAAAACAAGAATCGCCGCTGGATAAACGACGCCGAGCAAACCCTTGGTCAAGCACGCGAAGGCCGAGAAAATCCAAAACCCGGCGAACCAGGCACGCCGATGCCGCCGGCGCTGATAACCGCACACTGCGCAGAAAATCGCGCCCGCGATGAACGCGCTGACGAGCGGTTCGGGCATGACGATGCGCGCGAGCAGAAATGTGCCGCAGAAGCTAAGATAAATCAGACCGGCAATGAAACCGCGCAAGTAATCCGTGAGCTTTTCCCCAATCAGAAAAATCAGGGCAACCGAGGCGACCACCGCGAGCGCGACCGGCAGCCGAGCTGCTGCCGCGTTTATGCCAAAGAGCTTGAACGAGACAATAATGAGCCAGTAGAGCAGCGGTGGCTTCTGCAGACGCGGGATGCCGTCATTGGTTGGCAAGAGCCATTGATGCGTTTCGACCATCTCGCGGGCGGCTCCTGCATATTGGCCTTCAGTCTGGCTGTATAGATCGCCGCTGCCGATCGTGCCCACGTGCAACAGCGCCGCTAACGCAATTAAAATCGCGAACAATGCGTGGCGCGTCGGCGGCGGAGGCAGCGCCGGCGGCTCGAGCAGCGTCTCTTCAAGGCTAACGGTTCGAGTTGCTGCGGTCATTCAATGCATTCTTCGCCGGAAATAATTCCGATTTCCTATTCGCCTTTCGGGTAGTGCACCGAATCGGTCTTGCGATATTCTTGCCAGTGATCGGGCAAACGCAGCAGTTTCCCTGATGGCATTTCAATCAGGGCGAGCATCTGACGGCATTGCGCAATCAAGGTGTTGTCCTTCGGTCGTGTGATCCGAAACGCGCACCAGAACCGCACGCGTTCCACCTGATCAAGCCAGCCCTCAATCACCAGCCGATCTCCGAGTTTCGCTGCGCGGCGATAATCAATCTCCGTGCGCACAACCACGGGATATGTTTGCTTTTCGGCCATTTCCGCGAGGGCGAGACCGAGTTTCTCGGCGAGATGCGTGCGGGCGATCTCAATGAAACGCAGATAAGCGATGTTAGAAACGACGCCTCCGCAGTCAGTGTCGAAAAACATCACTTGCACGTCTGCGCGGATTCGCGGGGCAGCCATAGTATACTTTGAAGCGTCAAATCTTAAGCTTCTCGCCCAGAATCGAAAGCACTGCATCCGCCGCTTCCTGGGCGCTGACCGCCTTCATGCAGCGGAAATCAATTGGGCATTCGCGGAGAAAACAGGGACTGCATTCAACATGGTGTCGCAGGATAATGTGACGGCTGCCGAGCGGCCCAGTCAGGCGCGGCTCAGTGGAGCCAAAAATGGCGACCACGGGCACGCCGAGCAAAGCGGCCAGATGCATTGTCCCGGTATCGTTGGTAAGCACTAAACGGCATTCACGCAGTTCGTCGATTAGTTGATCGAGCGTGGTACGGCCGATCCGATTCACACAATGGTCGCCGATCGCAGCCGCAATCTGATCGCCTATTGCCGCATCGTTCTTCGTTCCGAACAGAATCCATTGCGCCGATGATTGCGCGCTAATCTTTGCGGCCACCTCGGCGAATCGCTCCGGGAGCCATCGTTTGGCCGGGCCGTACTCTGCGCCCGCACAAAGGCCGATTTTCATCGGTTGATGTGCCACCGCAAATTCGATCCCCTCCTCGCGAGGCCTTTCGGAGTTGGATGCTTCTGCGCCGCATTCGCGTGCAATCCGAAGAAACCGCCGCGAGTGGTGTTCGGGCGGGCCGGGTTTTCGCGGCTCGCGGACCGTTTGGTTCAGCAGCCATCTCCTCCAGTGCCCGTGATAACCGACCCTGCGCGGAATCCCGCTGAGCCACGATTCAAGCGCAACACGCAACGAATTTGGAAAAAGAATCGCAACGTCGAATGCCGGTTGGCGCTTAAGCAACGAGACAGCCGGAAGCAGCGAACCGTTGGGCAAAGAAATGATCGCATCCACTTCAGGAACGAGCTTCCACATCGGTGCAATCTTCGCCGGCGCGGCGATCGTGACTTGAGCGTCCGGACGCCCATTCTTGAGCGCGCGGACCGTGGGCACGCTCATCACAGCGTCGCCCAACCAGTTACTCGAACGGATGAGAATTCGAAATGGTTTTAGGTCGTGAGCTAAAAGTCCCGGCGGCAAATAGACGCCGCGTTTGTATCGCGCGAGAAGAAAATTGGGTTGGGGTGTTTTCCAGCGATTGTGCACCCAAAACCAATCTTCCGGTGCCACGCGAATTTGTTGCTCGATGACCTCATTGATCATCGAAGTCAGGGCGGCAACGGAAGCGTCGGGCTGGTCAAAGCGCTCGGTGAATACCATGCGCCAACGCGCTGGACCTGTTGTGTAAACCCCTGCGGCGATTAGCGCCGCTCGGGTGCGCTTCGCAAGCAAACCAGGCAGAGGCGAAGTGGACGCCAGTCTTCCAAAAAACGGCGTCCAAAGCCCGTGGTCACCAGCATGTTGGTCGGACAAAACACCCACGCCGCCTCCCGAGCGCAGCAATTCGATCACCAGCTCAAATCCAGCCTGGCGATCGAATAATTCCAACCCAGTTTGGCTGCGTGTCCGCCGCACATGCTCGTCAATGAAACGGTTGCCAAGTTTCTGATAAACGCTCGCGTTTCGCACGAAGCCGACAAACCTCGGCATCAATTGCGCGAATAACTCCCACGTTCCCAGATGACTCAAGACGAGCACGACCGGAACGCCTGCGCGAAACCGGCTGGCCATGGATTCGATGTTTTCGATTTTGACGCGCTCGAGGATTTTCTCCGGCGACATTTGCATCAGTTTTGCACTGCAAAGCAGATTAGCGCCAAGGCGCTGAAAATGCCGACGCACAAGGCGGCGCAATTCGGGGGGCGACTTTTCATCCGCAAACGCAATTGCAACATTGCGTTGTGCCAGGCGCCGATATTTCCCGGAAAGGAGCCAGGCACAAAAGCCAAGGAATTGGCCGACAACAAACAGAAACCGTAATGGCAGCGCGGAGGCAATGGCCGACCCCGCGCGATAAAGAAGGTAAACGACAAAGTCGAGCATTGCGGAACTGGCAATATCGCAGCGGTGCGCGGCAGGGTAGATTTGCCTGCGGGTTGCTTCAACCAATATAATGTGAGCGGTGTTGCCAGCCTTCTCCCATTCTTTTGATTCCGATTTCGCGCGCATTCTCTCGCGGAAGTTCGAGCATGGCCGATTTCTCATCATCGGAGCCGACCCTGACAAACTCGAATCCCAATTTGCTGAAGGGGAAAGAGAAGCTGTGATGTGGTCTCATAACGAGCTGGTTTCAAAGCTGAGTCAGGGCGCAAGTGCAGGTCGCTTTGAGACCGCGGTTTGGTTTTATCCTTCGACACACAATGACGACAGCCGCGTGGCGGAAGCGCTTTCGGGCTGCGCAGACGCCACTGTCCTAATGCCAGGCCCCGGCGCTGACGTCGTCACGCGGCGTCCGCAGCTTGTTGACTGTTTTGGCCGCTTTGGATTTGTGCCCAATTACCAATGCGACCTGATTGAACTGGATCCGGGAGCCCTATGTCTTCGGCACTTACCGAGGGAAGCAGCTAACGAGAGCGTGCCCACTATGGAGATGGCATTTGCGAGACTCAATCGCCAGCTGGGCTCTTTGCGGCGAACACTCGAAATCCGCGGCTCAGAATTGGAAGGAGCACAGCGCCATATCGCTTCACTGGAGGAAAAACTGCTCAAACTTAAAGAATACCGGCGCGAACTAAGGTTTCTAAACGAGCAGAGACAAACGCTGCGCAAGTCCCCCGAGCGCAGGGTAGGCCAGGTATTGCTCTCGCCGTATCGTCTTCCGGCGAAACTGGCAAAAACAGTCTGGAAAAAATTTCATCGGCAGAAGCGAAAGCCCAGGGAATCTACTACGCCAAGTGAGTACCAGAAGTGGTTCGAGCAACATCGCGCGAGTGCGCAGGACCTGAAGCGAATGCGGGATGAAGCGCGCACGTTCGCCTCACGACCGCTCATTAGTATTATCACGCCAGTTTTTGATACCCCCGTGCAGCGGCTCGAGGAAGCGGTTGAATCCGTGCTTGCGCAAGCGTACGAGAACTGGGAACTCGTGGTCGTCGATGATGGATCGACCGACGCCGATTTGCTCCGCATGCTACCCCGACTGGCTGCACGCGACCGACGCATCGTACTGGCAAGCCTCGGAAAGCACGAAGGCATTTCAGCGGCGTCCAATCATGGACTCGCGCTCGCCCGCGGGGACTGGATCACTTTTCTTGATCATGATGACGTTCTCGAGCCGGATGCGCTTTTCCACATCGTAAAGCTTCTGCAGACGCATCCCGATGCCGATCTGACTTATTCCGACGAAGACAAGCTCGCCGATGACGGTTTTGAGGCGCCTGTGTTTAAGCCAGATTGGTCGCCTGATTTGTTTCTCTCCTGTAATTATCTGGGTCATTTAACCGCAGTACGGCGGGCGATTCTGCAGAAAACTGGTGGGTTCCGCTCACAATTCGACGGCGCACAGGATTATGATCTTTTCTTTCGCGTGATCGAACGGACCAATCGAATTCATCATATTCCGCGTGTGCTATATCATTGGCGGCGCAGCGAAAGTTCCAGCGCGATCAGCGTTCGGCAAAAACCGGGACAGCTCGAAGCTTCCCGGCTTGCAATTGAAGATCACCTAAATCGTCGCGGTGAGCTGGCTCACGTTGCTGTAGACTGGCGCACTCACACATTCTGCGTCAGACGCGAGCTGTTGGAACCGAGAAGAATTTCTGTCATCATTCGGAGTCGCCATGGCCCGGAGTCCCTCAAGCGGTGTGTCGAAGCGCTGAGGGCGCAGACAAGCTACCCGAACTACGAGATCGTAATCGTCCAGGCTGACGACAAATTTCCCGAACCTGCGGCGCGTTTCGCGCATCGTCTGCTGTATTTGTCGGACGCAGCCCATGACTCCACAGCAAAAAATTACGCGGTCGAGCAGACCGACAGCCCATGGCTTGTTTTTCTTGACGACAGTGTCGAAGTGGTCGAACCGGACTGGCTCACGATCATGGCCGAGCATATCCAGCGGCCGGAGGTCGGCGCGGTAGGTGCACGGCTGCTAAACTCAAGCGGCGCGGTTGAGCACGCTGGAATTGTTGTGGGCATCAATAACGTTGCGCAGCCGGCCTTTCGCGGTTCCCCGGCGGAACACACCGGGGGAAACCGCCAGTTGCAGCTGACTCGCAACTGTAGCGCGGTGTCGAGCGCCTGCATGCTCACCCGGCGCGAAATTTTTCAGCAGGTGGGAGGATTCGACGAAAACCTGTCAGGCACGCTCGCCGACGTCGATCTTTGTCTGAAAATGAGGCGTGCGGGTTATCTGATTGTTTACACTCCTTTTGTACAACTTTATTGGCACGACATACAGCCTGGTAAAATCGACACGACCGGGCAGGCTATCATGGAGAAGCGTTGGACTGGCCTGCTGCAGGGCGATCCTTATTACAATTCAAATCTTTCTCGCGAAAGCGCCGATTTCTCGCTAGGCAAGTAAACGCTTTTGGAAAGACCAACATGAATAAGAGCGAAACAAATTTGTGGCTGGGTGTGAGCGAGGCGGCACGAAATGCATTGAATCCGCGCGATTATGAATTGGGCTCTTTGTCGCAACGAGTCGCGCATTCAGGTATTCCTGCCGGTGAACTGGCAACGGCAGACCGGTCGAGGCCAGAGATAAGGCGTGCCTGGATCCCCGGCGTGGAAATTTTTCCACGAAAAATTCATCCGCAGCGTCATCGGGGAGTTTTCGGCGAATTTGGCCGCCGCGATGAGGGAGTCCTGGCGGAAATCGGATTTTGGCCGAAGCAATGGTCGGCCGCACGCATGTTTGCACAGAGCGCCAAGGGATTTCATGTGCATCCACCGAGCATTCCGCCCGATACGACCGCCGAGAAATGGCTGCGACGTTTGTTCATACGCTCGCCTCAAAATTATTCGCTGCGTCGTTACGATGACGAGCAGTGGGACGTCATGTTTTTTCTCCAGGGAGCCGTGGAGATGATTTTGTGCGACGTGCGGGCTGGTTTTTCCAAGCGCATCATGCGTTTCTTCGTCGATGGCGACAATCATCGCAGCAGCAACAATATAGGAGTCGTCGTTCCACCCGGCGTCGCGCACGCCATTCGGGTAGAAGGCACCGAAGACGTCATCATGGTTTACGGAACAAGCACGATTTTCCATCCCGAATTCGAGGGACGCATCGCAAGTGAAGTCGAGAGTGGAGAGTTTCCTGATTCATGGCGGGAATTTTTAGGTAGGGCCGATTGACCTCGAATGCCTGCAGGCAGTTTCGGTGAACCGCTAGCGTAGTCTAATGAAGCGAAGCTTCGATCCGGCCGTGTTGGAAATGATGGATCGACCGCAGCCCGTTTCCGCTGAGTTAGAACGCGATTTGCGATATCTTCGGCAACTCAATCGCTGGTTCGGCAGCTACCGTCTTGTCTTGAGCTTTATCCGACGGTGGATTAAGCCGGGTGCTCGTGCCCGCGTTATCGACCTTGCTACCGGCTCTGGGGACATTCCGCGATTAATTGCCGATTGCGCCCGGCGAATTGGCGCGCACGTCGAGATTGACGCTTTAGATCGACAGCGTGCGACACTAGAAATTGCCCGGAAGTTGAGCACCCGCTACCCGGAAATTTACTACCGCGAAGCCAATATTCTTGAATGGGATTCTGTTGAAACCTATGATGTCGTGCTGTGCACACTTGCGCTTCATCATTTCAGCGATGAAGACGCCGTAAGTGTGTTGCGGCGATGCCGCGAGTTGTCTCAGAGCTTTGTTCTAGTGTCGGACTTACGGCGGGGGTCCCTCCTCCAGGCTGGCGTTTATCTTTTAACCGAGATGATTTTTTGTGAACCGATGACACGCTATGACGCCCGACTCTCTGCGGTGCGCGCATTTTCATTTGCCGAACTGCGCGAGCTAGCGCTGCGTGCCGGATGGGACCACTTTGGTCACAACAAATTTCGGTTCGCGCGGCAGGCGATTTGGCTCGAAGCAGCGTGACGCTGCACCCGTTTGTCATTCCGAGCGAGGTCGAGAAATCTGTGGAGATTCCTTCCATCATCAACTCTGTTTCAGCGATGCGAATTATTACAAGGGTTGCTGAAGCGCAAGCACTGGAGCGTTCAAAGCGGCGGGTGCTGGTGCCTACCATGGGAGCGCTGCACAAGGCGCATGCTGAGTTGATTCGCGTGGCTCGTCATCGTGCTGGCCAGCACGGTGAAGTGACGGTGAGCATCTTTGTGAATCCCCTCCAGTTTGAACCGGGAAGCGATTACGAGCGGTATCCCCGCCCGGAAGAAGCTGATGAGGACTTTTGTCAGAAGGCCGGTGTCGATTTCTTGTTCCATCCCAGTGCCGCGGAAATCTATGCCGACGATCGTTCGGTGTTCGTCGAAGAATTATCTCTTTCGGAGACGCTGGAGGGAAAATCGCGCCCC
>Ga0307278_10000906_pt1 | contig 14608 bp, 12 predicted proteins | sample ER_DNA_117_FD_194482 | JGI IMG/M metagenome (GOLD analysis project Ga0307278, IMG submission 194482) | Bulk soil microbial communities from the East River watershed near Crested Butte, Colorado, United States - ER_DNA_117 | ecosystem: Environmental > Terrestrial > Soil > Floodplain | place... | reverse complement strand
AACGGGTGGCGGAGCACGTCCCCAAGGACGTCACCGTGACGGTGACGGCGTCGCCGGCCAAGGGGCTGGACAGCACCCTCGGCGTCGCCGAGCGGCTGGCGTCGGGCGGCCACCGGGTGGTGCCGCACCTCTCCGCCCGGCTGATCGCCGGCGAGGCGCACCTGAAGGAGATCCTGGAGCGGCTGCGTGGCTGTGGCATCGGCGACGCGTTCGTGATCGCCGGCGACGTCAAGGAGCCGGCTGGCCCGTTCGGCGGCGCGCTCGACCTGCTGGCCGCCATGGCCGAGGTGGGCCACCGGCTCGACGAGGTCGGCATCGCCGGCTACCCGGAGCGCCATCCCTTCATCGACGACGACGTCACCATCCAGGCCATGTGGGACAAGCGGCACTTCGCCACCTACATCGTCAGCCAGCTCTGCTTCCACCCCAGAGTGGTCGGCGCCTGGGTCCAGCGGGTCCGGCGGCGCGGCGTGGACCTGCCGATCCACGTCGGCGTGCCGGGGCCGGTCGACGCCGCCAGGCTGCTGCGGATCTCGACCCGCATCGGCATCGGCGAGTCGGCGCGGTTCGTGCGGCGGCACAGCGGCTGGCTGCCGCAGCTGCTCCGCGCCGGCGGCTACCGCCCCGGCCGCCTGGTCGACGGGCTGGCGGCCAGCCTGGCCGACCCGGCAAGCCGGGTCGCCGGCCTGCACGTCTACACCTTCAACGAGGTCGCGAGGACCGAGCGGTGGCGCCAGGAGACGCTCGCTCGCCTCGGGGCCGCGGCGGACAAGGAGCCACGCGAATGACCTTCCCGAGCGCCCTGGAGATCTCCCGGCGAGCCACCCTCAAGCCGCCGGAGGAGATCGCCGCCACCATGGGCATCGGCCGGCACCTGCTGGAGCCCTACGGCGACGCCGTCGCCAAGGTCAAGCTCGAGGCCGTCGAGGAGCTGGCCGACCGGCCGCTGGCGAAGTACGTGGTCGTCACCGCCATCACGCCGACCCCGCTCGGCGAGGGCAAGACGACCACCACCGTCGGGCTCGGCCAGGCCTTCGCGCACATCGGCAGGCGCGGCGTCGTCGCGATCCGGCAGGCGTCGATGGGACCGACGTTCGGGATCAAGGGCGGGGCGTCGGGCGGCGGCTGGAGCCAGGTCGTGCCCATGGAGAACCTCAACCTGCACCTGACCGGCGACCTGCACGCCGTCACCGCCGCGCACAACCTGCTCGCCGCGATGATCGACAACCACGTCCACCACAACGACGACTTCTTCAACGTCGACCGCCACAGCGTCACCTGGCGGCGGGTGCTGGACGTCAACGACCGCGCGCTGCGCAACATCGTCATCGGGATGGGCGTGCGCGAGGACGGGGTCATCCGCCAGAGCGGCTTCGACATCACCGCGGCCTCGGAGGTGATGGCGATCGTCGCGCTGGCCACCTCGCTGCGGGACATGCGCGAGCGCCTCGGCCGCATCGTGGTCGGCAACACCACCGACGGCAGGCCGATCACCGCCGAGGAGCTCAAGACCGCCGGGGCGATGGCGGCGATCCTCAAGGACGCGATCAAGCCGAACCTGATGCAGACGGTCGAGAACACCCCGGCGCTGGTCCACACCGGCCCGTTCGGCAACATCGCCCACGGCAACTCCTCGGTGGTGGCCGACCTGATCGGCACCCGGGCCGCCGACTACCTCGTCACCGAGGCCGGCTTCGGCGCCGACATGGGCGCCGAGCGCTTCTTCAACATCAAGTGCCGCACGTCGGGGCTGCGGCCCGACGCCGCGGTCGTGGTGGCCACCGTCCGCGCGCTGAAGGTCCACTCGGGCCGCTTCGAGGTGCGGGCGGGCCGCCCGCTCCCCGAGGAGCTGCTGGCGGAGAACCCCGACGTCGTCCACGAGGGCGCGGCGAACCTGCACAAGCAGATCGACAACGTCCGCCTCCACGGCGTCATCCCGGTGGTCGCGATCAACGCCTTCCCGACCGACCACGAGAGCGAGCACCAAGCGCTGCGCGAGATCGCCGAGGAGGCCGGCGTGCGCGCCGCCGTCTGCACCCACTTCGCCCGGGGCGGCAAGGGCGCGGTCGAGCTCGCGGAGGCGGTCGCCGAGGCCGCCGAGGCGCCCGGCGACTTCCGCCTGCTGTACCCCGACGACGCCAGCCTGCGGGAGAAGATCGAGACCATCGCCACCAGGGTCTACGGCGCCGACGGCGTGGACTACGACCTGACCGCCGCGCGCCAGCTCGACGCCTACGAGCGCAACGGCTTCGGCCGCCTGCCGGTGTGCATCGCCAAGACGCACCTGTCGATCTCCTCGGACCCCACCCTCAAGGGCGCGCCGACCGGATGGCGGCTGCCCGTCCGCGAGGTCCGCGCGTCGGTCGGCGCCGGGTTCGTCTACCCGATCTGCGGCGACATGCGGACCATGCCGGGCCTGCCGATGCACCCGGCCGTGCACCGCATCGACCTGGACGAGCACGGCGAGATCGTCGGCCTGGCATGACACCCCCCGAACCGGGAAGCTCGCTGCGGGCGGTCGGAAGGACTATCTGATGTCTGGCTTGCCGCGCCTCGCGCTCCGGCTGCGGCGTCCCGACGCTCGCGCCACAACGAAGTCATCTGCGCGGCTAGGCCGAGCAATTTGGCTCCGCCCAAACGACCAGGTAGTCGGCAACCGCATCCGGGCCCGGGTGGTCAAGAGCAAGGTCGCCATCCCCTTCCGCGTCGCCGAGCTGGACCTGCGGTTCGACCACGGCGTGGACGCCGTGGGGGGCCTACTTGACCTCGGACTGAACCTCGGGCTGGTCACCAAGGTCGGCGAGGCCCTCATCTACCAGCAGACCCGGCTGGGTACCGGCCGCGAGCGGGCCCGCGGCTTCCTACGCCAGCACGCCGACCTGGCCGCCAAGCTCCACCAGCAGCTCAGCACCAGACTCGAGATCGGAGGGCAACCTTCGTGAGGGTCCCGATCGGCGCCGCTGTCAGGTTCACCGTGCTGGCGTTGCTCGGTGCAGCCGGAAGCCCTGGAAGCCCGGCTGCCGCCCTTTGGAGGAGGACGAGCATGGACCTTGATGTGATCTTCGCCGCTATCGTGGGCGTGCTGGCGGCGCTGGCTGTGATCGGCGCGCTGGCATTCGTGGTTGTGTGGGAGTGGTGCGCGATCCGGCGCACCCTGACCGCGCACCGACACCCGCCCGATAACACGTTCTGGCGCGACCGGGCGGCGCTGAACATCCCGGAGCGGCGGCCATGAGCACGGTTGGCCGCTTCCTGCTGGTGGGCTGGCTCATGGCCGCGCTGGGGCTCCGCGCCATGGACGGACGGCTCCCGGAGTTCCTTGCGGGCGCCATGTCCGGCTCGCTGCTGGTGCTCGGAGTCGGGTCGCTGGTGCGCCAGCAGCTCGCGCCCTCGCACTACAACCAGCCGAGCATCCCGCAGCGCTACCGGGTGGCCGACGACCTCCGCCAGCCGATGGCGGCCGTGGTGGCCGCAGCCGAACGGGAAGCCATCACCGCGCCGGCCCGCGGGCGGTAGCCGCCGATGGAACCGTTGGCTGCCCAGCAGCCAACCATGGCGGCCGGCGACCCTCCGCGCGCGACCGAGCAGGCCGAGCGCCACTGCGTGCTGTTCGGCTGGGTGGAGGCGGCCTGGATCGTCAGCGACCCCCAAGGCGGCGAGCTGCCCGCCTGCGAGGCCGACCTGGACGTGCTGCTCAACGATGCCTTCAGTCGGGTGCCGCTGGACAGCTCGGTGCGGGTGGAGGTCTGGCGCGCATGAGTCGCCGGTGGCCGCCACTGTCCCGGTCGGCGCGCCGGGTGCCGGCTGTGGATATGGGCCGGTGGCTGTCACGCCTGGGGTCTACCGTTGTCCGCATGATCAGGCTCGCGAACTTCGGGATAGCGGTGTGATGGCCACGGTGATCCAGGCCTACCAGTTCGCGCTGGACCCTACCCCACGCACGCAAGGTAGCCTCGCCTCGCATGCCGGTGCGGCGTTGTTCGCCTACAACTGGGGCCTGGAGCTGGTCACCACCCGCCTGGACCAGCGGAAGGCCGGCCAGGACGTCCGTGTGCCGTGGACGCTGCCCGACCTGCGGTGGGAGTGGAACCGCGCAAAGCATGACGTGGCGCCCTGGTGGGCCGAGAACTCAAAGGAGGCCTACAACAGCGGCCTGGACGCGCTGGCGCGGGCGCTGAAGAACTGGAGCGACTCCAGAAGCGGCCGCCGCAAAGGCCGCCCGGTGGGCTTCCCCCGCAGGAAGAAGAAGCGGCGCGCGCGGGTCGCCTGCCGGTTCACCACCGGGCAGATCAAGGTGCTGCCCGACCGCAAGCACATCCAGCTCCCTCGGATCGGCGTCATCAAGACGCATGAGTCGACCCGCAAGCTGGCACGCCGGCTGGAGCAGGGCACCGCGCGGATTCTGGCGGCCACCATCAGCCGTCAGGCCGATCGCTGGTATGTGTCGTTTACCGTTGAGGTCCAGCGAGCGATCCCGGGCAGCAATGGCAAGCCGAGCATCGTCGGGGTCGATGTGGGTGTTCGGCATCTGGCGGTGCTGTCCACCGGCCAGACCATCGTCAACCCCCGCGCTCTGGAGGGATCGTTGCGGAGGCTGCGGCGGCTGAACCGGGAACTCGCCCGCCGCCAGTCAGGATCTAAGCGCCGCAGCCAGAGCAGGCGGTGGCTCGCTCGCGTCCACGCCCGGGCGGCCAACGTCCGTCGCGATTCCCTGCACAAGCTCACCACCAGCCTTGCCACCCAGCACGGCACGGTGGTGATCGAGCAGCTCAACGTCGCCGGCCTGACGCGCAACCGGCGCCTGGCCCGCGCGATCGCCGACACCGGGATGGCGGAGCTACGCCGTCTGCTCGGCTACAAGGCGATCTGGTACGGCTGCCGGCTGGTAGTCGCCGACCCGTTCTACCCTTCCTCCAAGACATGCTCGGCGTGCGGGTGGGTGAAAGCCAAGCTCACCCTGGCCGAGCGCACCTTCTGCTGCGAGGCCTGCGGCTTGAAGGTCGATCGCGACCTGAATGCCGCAAGGAACCTCGCCAGGCTCACGCAGTCCGTCGCCCAGAGTGGCTGGGAGACACGAAACGCTCGCGGAGTGGATGTAAGCCCCGGTCTGGCCGGGCAGACCACGACGAAGCGAGAAGCCGGCATCGGGTTTCTGCCTGGATAGGACCGGCACAGTCTAGCCGTAAGGCTAGACTGCCTGATCAAGCGTCTGGCATAGACGCTCACAGATCAGGTAACGGGAGGTCGCCACCATGATCGCCGCCGCGCGTCGCCGTCTCGGGCCCTCTCTCCTGGTCGCCTCCGTGCTCACCCTCGGCCTCACCGGGCTGACCGCACCCCCGGCGGCGGCCGTGTCCACCAGCATCGTCGTCAGCCAGGTCTACGGCGGCGGCGGGAACACCGGCGCGCCGTTCACCCACGACTTCATCGAGCTGTTCAACCGCGGCCGGAGCCCGGCGTCGGTGGGCGGCTGGTCGCTGCAGTACGCCAGCGCGACCGGGACCGGGAACCTCGGCGCCAACGCCGGCCAGCTCACCGAGCTCCCTGACGTCACGCTCGCACCCGGCCAGTACCTGCTCGTCCAGGAGGGCGGCGGGGCGAACGGCGTGCCCCTGCCCACCCCGGACGTCACCGACGCCACCCCGATCGCGATGAGCGCCACCGGTGGCAAGGTCGCGCTGGTCACCGGCACCGCGTCGCTTGGCTGCAACGGCGGCACGAGCCCGTGCCCGGCCGACGCGCTGGCCCGGATCGTCGACCTGGTCGGCTACGGCGGCGCGGACTTCTTCGAGGGCGCGGGGGCGACTCCCGCGCCCTCGAACACCACCGCGGTGGTCCGCGGCACCGGCGGCTGCGCCGACACCGACCAGAACGCGACCGACTTCGCCGCCGCGGCGCCGACCCCCCGCACCACCGCGTCGCCGCGCAACCCCTGCCCCACCGTCGTCGTCAACTGCGGCGGACCGCTGACCACACCCCAAGGGGTGGCGGCGACGACGCAGGTCAGCGCCTCCGACAGCGAGGCCCGGGTGGTGAGCATCCAGCTCACCGAGGTGACACCGTCGCCGGCGCCCGGCTCGATCCTGCTGAGCAACCTGGTGCCGGCCGCGAGCCCCGGCGGGACCGCCACCGCCGACATCACCGTGGACGCCGACACGCCGGAGGGCACCTACTCGGTGACCGTCACCGCCGCCAACGACGCCGCCGAGCCGCAGATGGGCACCTGCACCCTCACCGTCAACGTGGTCGCGTCCACCACCATCAACCAGATCCAGGGCGCGGCCCACATCTCGCCGAGGAACGGCCAGAACGTCGCCGGGGTCACCGGGGTGGTCACCGCGCTCGCCAGCAACGGCTTCTGGTTCCAGGATCCCAGCCCCGACACGGACCCGGCGACCTCCGACGCCGTGTTCGTGTTCACCTCCGGCGCGCCGACGGTGGCCGTGAGCGACGCGGTGGTCGTCAACGGCGTGGTGTCGGAGTTCCGGCCCGGCGGCGGCTCCAGCACCAACCTGACCACCACCGAGATCACCAGCCCGCAGGTCACGGTCGCGTCCTCCGGCAACCCCCTGCCCGCGGCGACGGTCGTCGGGAGCGGCGGCCGGGTCCCGCCCGGCGAGGTGATCGACGACGACGCCAGCGGCAGCGTCGAGACCAGCGGCACCTTCGACCCCGCCAGCGACGGCATCGACTTCTACGAGAGCCTGGAGGCGATGCGGGTCCAGCTCAACGACGCGGTCGCGGTAGGGCCGACCAGCGACTTCGGGGAGATCCCGGTGGTCGGGGATGGCGGCGCCAACGCCGGCGTGCGGACCGCCCGGGGCGGCGTGGTGGTCCGGCCGAACGACTTCAACCCCGAGCGGCTGCACCTGGACAACCAGCTCGTCCCGACGCCCCTGGTGGACGTGGGCGACCGCTTCCCTGGCGCGCTCGTCGGCGTGATCGACTACTCCTTCGGCAACTTCAAGCTCTACCCGACCGTCACGCCCACCGCCGCCGCCGGTGGGCTCGCCCGCGAGACCACCGCCGCCGCCGGCCGCAGCCAGATCAGTATCGGCACCTTCAACGTCGAGAACCTCGACCCCGGCGACCCGCCGGCCAAGTTCACGCAGCTCGCCGGCCTGATCGTGGACAACCTCAAGGCGCCGGACATCCTCGCCGTCGAGGAGGTCCAAGACAACAACGGCCCCACCAACGACGCCGTCACCGCCGCCGACGTCACCTTCGCCACGCTGATCGCGGCCATCCAGGCGGCCGGCGGGCCGACCTACGACTTCCGCCAGATCAATCCCGTCGACGACCAGGACGGCGGCGAGCCCGGCGGCAACATCCGCGTCGGCTTCCTGTTCCGCGTCGACCGGGGCCTCGGGTTCGTCGACCGCCCCGGCGGGACGCCTACCGCAGCCACCACCGTGGTGGGCAACGGCGCCGGCACACGGCTGTCGTTCAGCCCCGGCCGCATCGACCCCACCAACGCCGCGTTCACCGCCAGCCGCAAGCCGCTGGCCGCGGAGTTCCGCTTCCGGGGCCATCACCTGTTCGTGATCGCCAACCACTTCAACTCCAAGGGCGGCGACCAGCCGCTGTTCGGCCGCTTCCAGCCGCCGCAGCGCGTCACCGAGACCCAGCGCGTCCAGCAGGCCCGGGTCGTGCACGACTTCGTGGCCGCGATCGACGCCGCCGACCCCGACGCCGGCGTGGTGGTGCTCGGCGACCTCAACGACTTCGAGTTCTCCGACGCCGTCGCCACCCTGCGGGCCGGCGTGCTGCACCCGCTGATCGAGACCCTCCCGCAGAACGAGCGCTACACCTACGACTTCGAGGGCAACTCGCAGACCCTCGACCACATCCTGCTCAGCGACGCGCTGTTCGCCGGGCCGTTCTCCTACGACGTGGTGCACGTCAACGCCGAGTTCGCCGAGCAGGCCAGCGACCACGACCCGCAGGTCGTCCGCTTCACCCTCAGATAGGGCCGCTGGCGGTGCACGCCGGCGGCGGCCCTACCCGGCGCCGGAGCGCGGGTCGGTGACGGGTCCGCATGATCGAAGGTCGGAGCCGGTGGCGTGCAACCCTAGCCGCGGGCGGAGATCTGCTGCACAGCCCACTCGTTGCCGTCGGGGTCGCGGAAGAAGACGAACCCGACGTTGTCGAGAGGGTCTCCTTCAGGATGTGGGTTCTCGCCCAGGACCTGGACCTCGCTGACCTCCACGCCCCGTTCGACGAGCTGGGCACGCGCCTTGTGGATGTCCGCGACCACGAGCTGCAGGCCCTGGAGCGAGCCCGGCGGCATGTCCGGCACGACCCCACTTCCCACCACGATCGAGCAGCCCGACCCGGGAGGAGTGAGCTGGACGACCCGGTTCCCATCGCCGATCCTGGTGTCGTGGTCCACGTTGAAGCCGAGCTGTTGGGCGTAGAAGGCCTTGGCGCGGTCAACGTCCGACACGGGAACCACGACCACTTCCAGCGTCCAGTTCATGTGCATCTCCCTTTCTTCGACTTCGATCTGTCAAGCGGCGAGCAGCTCGTCCAGCCGGTCGTAGCCCTCGGCGACGCCGCGCTCCATGGGGTAGCTGAGCACGATGTCGCGGCCCTCCCGCGACGCGTAGAGCACCGTGCTGGTCAGCGTGGTCTTGCCGTCGTGCTCGACGAGGACATGGGTGATCAGCGACTCGCCCGGGTACGACTGGTCGTCGAACAGCTCGGTGTAGACCAGGCGGTCCGGTGGCTGGATCACGCGGTACACACCGCCGTGGCCCATGTCCGTGCCGTCGGGACCGCGAGCCACGAACCGCCAGGTGCCGCCGACGCGCAGGTCGACATCGCAGACGACCAGGTTCCAGCCGCGCGCACCGAACCAGCGCTGGAGCAACGCGGGCTTGGTCAGCGCGTCGAACACCATGCGCCTGGGTGCGTCGAACGCCCGCGTCAGCACGATCTCCCTGTCCGTCGGCGTCGTCATCGTCAGGGTCCCGGTGTCGCTCATGCACGACCTTCCTTGGCCTTGAGCTCGTCGAGCAGTGCGTCGAGGCGCTGGTAGCTCTCTTCCCAGTAGGTGCGGTAGTTCTGGAGCCAGTCGGTGGCGCCCTTGAGCGGGCGCGCCTCGAGCCGGCACGGCCGCCGCTGCGCGTCGCGGCCGCGCGAGACGAGCCCGGCGCGCTCCAGCACCTTGAGGTGCTTGGAGACCGCCGGCTGGCTCATGTCGAACGGCGCGGCCAGCTCCGTCACCGTGGCCTCGCCCGACGCCAGCCGGGCAAGGATCGCCCGCCGCGTCGGATCGGCCAGCGCCGCGAACGTCGCGTCGAGCAGGTCCGGGCTCATTGGTCGATAACCTTTCAGTTTTATAACCTATCGGTTTCTAACATGCACGCGCGCGGGCTGTCAATCGCCGCGGTGGTCGACGTCGGCGTGGGGGCGGCCGGCGAGGACGGCGTAGCCGGGGCCGCGGTCGAAGAACGGCTGGTCGCCGGCCTGCGCGGCCCGCAGCGACGCGCGCAGCTCGTCGGAGGCGTCCTCGTCCACGACCGGGTCGTCGCGCGACCCACCGACGACGACGCCGTAGCCGTCGCGGGCGCCCTGGCCGCTCACCTTGCCCCAGCGGACGTCGCGCGCCACCTCGTCGTAGGGACGGTCCAGCGGGTCGCCCCAGCCGCCGCCGCCGGTGGTGCGGATGCGGATCACCTCGCCGGCTCGGACCGGCTCGGCGTCGGCGAGCGCGTCGACCACGCGCTCGTTGGCGCCGCCCGGGTCGATGACGACGCCGAACGGCCGCCCGGCGCGACCGCCGCGCACCCCCCAGCACGACAGCAGCGACCGGTCCGCGATCGACATGAAGTGCGCGTCCCGCAGTATGCGGATGTGCTTCTCGTAGCCGAGCCCGCCGCGGTGGCGGCCGGGCCCGCCGGAGTCGACCGCCAGCCCCAGCCGCTCCACCACGAACGGCCAGCGTGACTCGGCGAACTCCACCGGGATGTTCCGCGAGTCCGGCACCACGTGCACGGTGTCCTCGCCGTCGGCGTACCAGCGGCCGCCGGAGCCGCCGCCGAGCACCTCGCGCATCAGGTACGGCTGGCCGTCGGCGTCGCTGCCGTACACCCCGGTGTAGCGGATCGTCTCCTGGTCGGCCGGCATGCGCCCGTCGACCGCCTTGGCGAGCACCCCGGCGAGCACGCCGAGCAGCCGCAGGATGACGAACGTGCGGGCGTTGGTGGGCGCCGGGAAGATAGGGGTGAGCAGCGTGCCCTTGGGCGGGAAGCGCATCTCGATCAGCGGTACGACGCCCTCGTTGACGTCCAGCTCGGCGGCCCGCTCCGGGGTGTCGGCGAGGTTGCGCAGGATCGGTGCCAGCCACTTCTTGAGGAAGTTGCCGTCGGCGTAGTCGCCGCAGTGGTTGATCGGTCCCTTGGCCTGCGGCGAGGTGCCGGTGAAGTCGAGGATCAGCCGGCCGCCGTCCTCCGGGGTCCTGGTGAGCGTGATCCGCTGGGCGTGCAGCCTCGGGGGGTCGACGCCGTCGTGCTCGGCGTAGTCCTCCCACACCCAGGTGCCGTCGGGGATCTTGGCGAGGATCTCCCGGCGGAACGCCTCGGTCGTGTTGGCCACGATCGCGTCGAAGCAGGCCTCCACCGTCGCCGGGCCGTAGCGGTCGAACAGCTCGCCGAGGCGGCGGGCGCCCATCAGGCAGGCCGAGCACTCGGCGTCGAGGTCGGCGGCGAGCGAGTCGGGCATGCGCGAGTTGCGGGTCATGATCCGCAGCGCCGCCTGGTTGGGCACGCCGGCGTCCCACAGCCGGATCGGCGGCACCATCAGCCCCTCCTCGAAGACGCTGGTGGCGTGCGACGGCATCGAGCCGGGGACGGCGCCGCCGATGTCGTCGTGGTGCCCGAACGCCTGCACGAACGCGACCACCTTGCCGCCGGCGAACACCGGGACGGTGACGCACAGGTCGGGCAGGTGCCCGATGCCGCCCTCGGAGAGGTAGACGTCGTTGTGGAAGAACACGTCGTCCTGGCGCATCGTCGCCGGCGGGTGGTCGCGGACGACCGGGTGCACCAGCGCCGAGTACGACCGGCCGGTGAGCTTGCGCAGCTTGCGGTCGTGGATGCCGGCGCGGAAGTCGTGCGCGTCGCGGATCATCGGCGAGCGGGCGGTGCGGCCGATGGCGGTCTCGACCTCCTGCTCGATGGAGGCGAGCGTCCCCTCGACGATCTCCAGCACGATCGGGTCGACGCTCACGGTTGCCCGATTCACCGGGGCACCCCCCTGGGGTTCCCCGGACCCCTCCGGCCCTCCAGCGTGACAACCAGGTTGCCGAGGCGGTCGACGTCGGCGCGGAACCCGGGGTGCAGCGGCACCGTGGAGCCGTACTCCTCCACGATCGCCGGTCCGGCGACGGTGTCGCCCGGGCGCAGGCCGGCGCGCGCGTAGACCGGCGTGTCGAGGTGGCCGCGCCGCGCGTCGAAGCAGACCGGCCGCGAGCCGGTCCGGGCCCGCGCCGCGTCCCCGTCGCCCGGCTCGGCCTCGCGCAGCCGCGGCCGGCGGATCGGCCCCACCCCGGTGACCCGCAGGTTGACCCACTCGACCTGCTGCTCGGGCCGGTCGCGGAAGCAGTAGCCGTACAGCCGCTCGTGGGCGTCGTGGAAGGCGTCGACGGTGGCGCCGGCGACGGCCGGATCGACCCGCCCGTCGGGGACGGGGACGCGGACCTCGAACGCCTGGCCGTAGTAGCGGAGGTCGGCGCTGCGGAGGTAGCGGTGCGACATGCGCGCGAACCCCTCGGCGAGGAGGGCCCAAGCCGCGCGCGCCTCCAGCGAGCCGTATGTCGACGCCACCGCGGCGAGGTCGAGGTGGGCGTGCTTGGCCACCGCGGTCTGCACGTAGTCGTTCTTCACGTCGACGGTCAGCAGCCCGAACGCCGACAGATTGCCGGGGTCGCGGGGGACCACCGCCACGCGCAGCCCGAGGATCTCCAGCAGCCGGCACAGCAGCAGCGAGCCGGAGCCACCGAAGGTGACCAGGACGAAGTCGCGGACGTCCAGGCCGCGCTTGACCGTCACCTGCCGCAGCGCGTTGGCCTGGTTCCAGGCGGAGATCTCCAGCACCCCGGTGGCGGCCGGCTCCAGCTCCAGGCCGAGCTTGGCGCCGAGCTGCCGCAGCCCCTCCCTGGCGGCCTCGACGTCCAGCGGCACCTCGCCGCCGAGCAGCCCGGGTGGGATGCGCCCGAGAACGACGTGGGCGTCGGTGACGGTCGGCTCGGTGCCGCCCTTGCGGTAGCAGAGCGGGCCGGGATCGGCGCCGGCGGACCGCGGCCCGACCTTGAGGGTCCCCTCGCGGGACAGCCACGCGATCGAGCCGCCGCCGGCGCCGACGGTGACGACGTCGATCATCGGGATCTTGGACGGGAAGGCGCCGACGGTGCCCTCGGTGGTGAGGGTCGGCTCGCCGTGCAGCACGACGCTCACGTCGGTGGAGGTGCCGCCGCCGTCCAGGGTGAGGACGCGGTCGAAGCCGGCGGTGCGGGCGACCAGCGCGGCGCCGAGCGCGCCGGCGGCGGGCCCCGACAGCACGGTGCTGATCGGCTGGTGGACGACCTCGTCGGCCGAGAGCACGCCACCGTTGGACTTCATGACGTAGAAGGGCACGTCGCGGCCGGCCGTGAACTCCTCCAGCCGCCGCCGGATGGTGGCGACGTAGCGCCCGACCCGCGGCTTGACGGCGGCGTCGACCAGCGTGGTCATGGCCCGCTCGTACTCGCGGTACTCCCGCAGCACCTCGCTGGAGATCGACACGACCGCGCCAGGGTGCTCCTCGGCGAGGACCGCGCGCATCCGCTGCTCGTGCGCGGGGTTGGCGTAGGCGTGGAGGAAGCAGACGCCGACGGCGGTGACGCCACGGTCGCGGAGGAAGCGGGCGGCGGCGCGGGCGCCTTCCTCATCGAACGGGCGCAGCTCGCCGCCCCTGTGGTCGAGCCGCCCGCCGACGGTGCGGACCAGGTCGGCGGGGACGATCCGGGGCGGCTTCACCCAGAAGTAGCTGTTGCCGTAGCCGTCGGGGACGCTCTGGCGGGCGATCTCCAGCAGGAACTCGAACCCCTCGGTGGTGACGAAGCCGAGCCGCTCGACCTTGCCTTCCAGCAGCAGGTTGGTGGCGACGGTGGTGCCGTGGCAGACGGCGGTGACGTCCTCGCCGGCGCCGCCGTCCCCGAGCCTGGCGAGCACCTTGCGGATGCCGTCCATGAAGCCCTGCGCCGGGTCGGCCGGGGTCGACGGGGTCTTGGTGGTGACGACCTCGCCGCTGTCCTCGTCGAAGGCGACGACGTCGGTGAACGTGCCGCCGGTGTCGACCCCGATCCTGATCCTTCGATTCACCGGGGCACCCCCTTGGGGTTCCCCGGACCCCTCCGGCCGATTCACCGGGGCACCCCCTTGGGGTTCCCCGGACCCCTCCGGCCGATTCACCGGGGCACCCCCTTGGGGTTCCCCGGACCCCTCCGGCGCGGCATCTACCTGGCGTGCGGGAAGGAGGTCCGCGCCGGGCGGCGCAGCTCCTCCAGGTGGCGCTCGACGAAGGCGAGGTTGCGGTCGGCGAGGTGGTCGAACCGCTGCGGCACGCTGGACCCGGGGGTGAGCGACGCCATCGCGGTGTCGGGGTCCAGCCGGGCGCTGACCCAGCCCTGGTGGCTCGCCGCCCTGGCCACGACCTCGGCGATCGGCGTGATGATCATCGAGTTGCCGAAGTACAGCACCCCGGCGGTGTCGGCGCCGGTGGCGTTGGCGCCGACCACGAAGACGTGGTTGTCGTAGGCGCGCGCCCGGTTGGTCAGCTCCCAGATGTCCGCCGAGCGCAGCAGCGCCGACGGCCGGCAGATGACCTCGGCCCCCAGCACCGCCTCGACCCTTGCCAGCTCCGGGAAGTCGCCGTCGAAGCAGATGGTCAGCCCGATGCGGGCCAGGTCGGTGTCGACCACCACGGCGCGGTCGCCAGGGGTCGCCCAGCCACCGCCGGCCCGGTCCTCGCCGCAGAACAGGTGCGTCTTGCGGTAGCTGCCGAGGACCTCGCCGGACGGGCCGACCAGCACCGCGGTGTTGTGGACCGTGCCCCGCCGCGCGCCGCGCTCGTAGGTGCCGAGCACGACGTGCACGCCGAGCCGCCTGGCGGTCTCCTGGATCGGCTCGGTGACCGGCCCGGGGACGTCGCTGACCAGGTCCCACAGGGTGTCGGCGTCGACGCCGGGCGTCCAGCCGGTGGTCGCCGTCTCGGGCAGCACCACCAGCTCGGCGCCGGTGGCGGCGACGCAGCGCTCGACCTGCTCGGCGAGCTGCTCGAGGTTGGTCTTGACGGTCTGGGCGCCGAGGGGTCCCGGCGCGGGCGCGACCTGCACGGCCGCCGCGATGAACGCGCGCATCGCTGCTCCTTCCTGGTGCCGCCGTCGGGCCTGTCAGGTCCGCCGCGCCGCGGCGCGGCGCGCCACCCATCCTCCCACCAGCACGCCCAGCAGCGCCGCCGCGGCGCCGAGCGCCACCCCGGCGGCGAGCTGCCCGCCGAACGGGCCGGGAGCGCGTGGCGGCGCGGTGAACACCGTCGGCTGGCCCGCCGCCGCCGGCTCGCCGGC
>Ga0307278_10000905_pt1 | contig 14610 bp, 12 predicted proteins | sample ER_DNA_117_FD_194482 | JGI IMG/M metagenome (GOLD analysis project Ga0307278, IMG submission 194482) | Bulk soil microbial communities from the East River watershed near Crested Butte, Colorado, United States - ER_DNA_117 | ecosystem: Environmental > Terrestrial > Soil > Floodplain | place... | reverse complement strand
CGGTGCCCGGTCGAGTGCCAAGGCGAGTCATCACGCCGGCTACTGGCCATCCGTGCGCCCATCCCGGCTCGAGCCAAGCCCCACAACCCGAAACCCGGCCGAAGAAACAAGACGCGGTGGATCCCGGCTAAGGAGCACCCAAGGTCTATCCGTAGCCTGGGTGCCCGTCTCGTACTCAGGATGTCCACCATTGTTCGACTTCCAGGATGGCGTGGGCTGTCGCCAGTGACTCTTCTCTCCAGGCATTGGCGAAAGCGATCAGAATTCCTTGCTCCAAGACGTGAAACAGGGAACCGCGGCTACCGACTCGCGCCAGCCCCAGGGCCTGCTCGGCAACCTCTGCGGCCTGCTCGGTCTGCCCGTCGTGGGCCAGCGCCTGAGCAACGCGAGCCAACGCATGGGCTCGGGCCTGGGGGTCCTGGATCGCCTGGGCGGCCGCAATGGCCTGGTCGGTGTGTCCGGCCCTCCCCAGCGCTCGCGCGATACTGGCCAGGGCGCCGTCCCGGGCGTGAGGTGCCTCGATCGTCTGGGCGGCCGCGATGACCTGTGCGGCCTGCGCGGCCTGGGTCAGCGTCCGGGCGACACCGGCCAATGCTCGAGTTCGAGTCTGGGGCGCCTGGATTGTCTGGGCGACCGCGATGGCCTGGTCGGTCTGTCCGGCCCTCCCCAGCGCCCGGGCCACGCGGGCCAGGACGCCGGCCCTGGCGTGGGGCGCCTGGATTGTCTGGGCGACCGCGATGGCCTGGTCGGTCTGTCCGGCCCTCCCCAGCGCCCGGGCCACGCGGGCCAGAGCGCCGGCTCTGGCGTGGGGCGCCTGGATTGTCTGGGCGGCCCTCAGCGCCTGCTCGGCGACCTTTACGGCCTGCTCAAGTTGCCCGGCCTGGGCTAGCGCCCAAGCTACGCGGGCCAGTGCCTCGGCGCGGGCCTGTGCGGGTTCTCCGGCCTGGTCGGCGACCTTCATGGCTTGCTCGGTGCGACCGGCCCGGGTTAGCGCCCAGGCGACGCGGGCTATCGCCTCGATCCGGTCCTGGGCGGCCTGAATCGTCTGGGCGACGGCCACAGCTTGGTAGAGGGCCCTTGTGGCGTGCTCGGTCTGTCGAGCTTGGGTCAGCACTCCGGCGACGTTGACTAACGCTCTTACTCGGTCCGCGTCGATCTGGATGGTCTGGGTGGCCGCCAGGGCCTGCTCGGCAACCTCTGCGGCCTGCTCGGTCTGCCCGTCGTGGGCCAGCGCCTGGGCGACGCTGGCCAGCGCATGGGCTCGGGCCTGAGGGGCCTGGATCGCCTGGGCGGCCGCGACGGCCTGCTCGACCTGTCCGGCCTGAGCCAGGGTCCGGGCGACACCGGCCAACGCAAAAGCCTGCGCCTCATCGACTTGGATCGTCTGGGCGATGACTACGGCCTGGTAGCCAGCCTTAGCGGCTGGCTCGACTTGCCCGATCCAGGTCAGTGCCTGGGCGACGCGGGACAGCGCGAGGGCCTGATCCTGGGGAACCTGGATTGCCTGGGCGGTCGCTAGGGCCTGCTCAGCCTCCCCAGCCTGGGCCAGCACCCAGGCGACTTGGACCAACGTATGAGAAGGCGCCTGGGTGGTCTGGATGGTCTGAGCGGCCGCCAAAGCCTGCTCGGCGACCTCTTCGGCCTGCTCGAGCTGTCCGGCCTGCGTTATCGCCCAAGCGACGCGGGCCAGCGCCTCGGCGCGGTCCTGGGTCACCTGGATGGTCTGGGCGACGGCCACGGCTTGGTGGGTAACACGCGTGGCCTGTTCGGGCTGTCCGGCCTGGGTGAGTGCCCGAGCGACGTGGGCCAGCACCTGAGCGCGGTACTGGGCGGCCTGGATGGTCTGAGCCATGGCCAGCGCCTGCTCGGCGACCTCCACGGCCTGCTCAAGCTGCCCCAGGTCGGTTAGGGCCTCAGCGAGGCCGGCCAAGGCCGCCGCCCGGTCCGCGTCGAGCTGGATGGTCCGGGCGGCCGCCAGAGCTTGGTGGATGGCCCTTGTGGCCTGCTCGGTTTGCCCGACCTGGGCGAGTACTCGGGCGACGCGGCCCAAGACACTTCCCCGGCCCTCTGCGATCGCCAGGGCCTGCTGGGCAACCCTTGCGGCCTGCTCGCGCTGCTCGGCCTGGAGGAGCGCCTGCGCCACGCTGGCCAGCGGATGGGCCCGGTCCCGGTCGCGCTCGATTGCCTGGATGACCGCCAGAGCCCGCTCGACTTGTCCCGCCCTCGCCAGCGCCCAAGCGACGCGGCCCAATCCTATCGCCCGAGTCCCACGGGGCTGGATGGTCTTTGCGGCTGCCAGGGCTTGCTCGGCAACCTCTATCACCCGATCGGTCCGCCCGGCCCCAGCCAGCGCCCACGCCACGTCGGTCAGCGCGCTGGCTCGGCTTGAGCCGGCCTGGATTAGCTCAGCAGCGGCCAGCGCCTGGTCGATGGCCGCCTTGGCCTCCTTCGCTCGACCTTGGTGTAAGAGCGCTGCGCTGATCTGGCAGAAGGCACTGGCCCGGTGGCGCGCATCATGGATCAGCGCGGCGTGCCCTTCGGCTCTGGCAGTCTGTCCAGCTCGGGCAAGCACAGCCAGCGCCATGGTTGGCACCCTTGCCGCCAGCGATCCCAAGGTCGCGTAGATCAGCGACCCGCGTGCCTCCTGGGCGAGGTTGGGCGGTCGCTCTGCGCTTGCGGCGTCGATCGCCAGCAGCACGTCTTGGGCGAACGCGCGGTGGGAGTGAGTGCGGGCGGCCGTTAGGTCCATCCATCGCTTGCTGATTAGCGCATACAGCCCTTCATTGTCCCCGGCCTCGCGCAGGTGCGTGGCCACATGCGCCAGGACATAGTGGGGGGTGTCGTCGGGCCAGCCGGCCTCAGCAAACCTGTTCAGCCAGGCCAGCAGACGCCTTCGGTAGGCTTGCCGTTCGGGTGGGCTGAACTGGTCGGTAAGGACCGCTCGCAGTTCAAGGTGCATTAGCTCAAGGCGGTCGCGGCCGAGCAGGAACCGATGAATCGGCGCGACCGCCCGGCGGACCTGGCGGACCGGCTGCTGCAGAACGTCGGCCAACTCCTGGATGGTCATGGCGCCATGGGCCACCAGCAGCACCCCGAGGACCTCCCAGGAGGTGTCACCCTCGGCGCGGGCGTCGAGCTGGGCGAACTGCCGCAGGAAGTAGCCCTTGACGCCGGTTGGCGGATTGCATTCCAGCTCGGCCAGCTTCTGCTCACCGCCGCCGGCGACATCCTGGCTGATGAATCGGGCCAGCAGCGGCTCCCCGTGGGTTACCTCCAGTACCCGCGGGGCGAGCCTGGACGCCATCTGGGGGCTGTTACCGTGGGCGACCAGCAACTGCTCGATCTCGGCCAGCTGCAAGGTCTGGAGTCGCAACACCTCCGCCCGCCGCAGCGGATGCTCCAACGGCACCTGGTCCAGCGGTTGGGGATTGGGCCGCGACGTCACCACCACGTGGACATACGGGCCGAGGTCGCCCGGGAGCAGGCCGGCGATGCTGACCTCACCGTCGGCCATCTCATCCAGCCCGTCGACCAGCAGCAGCAGCGGCCGGGCCGGCGTCGCCTCCTGCACCGCTCTGGCCCAGAGGTGCAAGAGTTGGCTGCGTTGGCGTTCCAGGTCGGGCGGCACCTCGCCGCGCTCGTCCAACAGCTCCAGCAGCTGGGAGTTGACCGCCGAGCAGAACGCCTCCGGCGTGTGCCGCCTGCCGTCCTCTCGGATGAAGAAATAGACCAGCCTTGGCGCCGGCCCGTCCCACTTGCCGGTCTCGTGCCGGTGCAGCAGCTGCGCTGCCAAGGCGGACTTGCCGTACGCCGATGGGGCCTCCACCAGCAGGTAGCCGGGCACCCGTTGGGCAGCCGAGCCAGCCAGCCGGTCGAGTTCGGCTTGCCGGCCGACGAACACACTGTTGTAGAAGGTCAGCAGCTGGCCGATCTCATGGCGATAGGCAAGCCGCGGATAGGCGACGTTCCCGTAGACGTGCAGATCGCGCCCAGCGACAAACTGACCGTGCTGGTGGACGTCTCGACCAGCGATCAGCCCGCTGCCGGTAGCGTCAATCCGGCCGGCGTCCTCATCCATCGGAGATGACTGGTAGCGCGGATCGTTAAGGCTGCTCGGAGGGCGGGGAGCTGATCGTCATGTCCCGCCCGGCCACATACCGGCCGCGCTGACGCACGTCCCGGCCAGCAACCATCCCGCTGTTAGTCGCCGTGACCCGCACCGCCCCCGCCTGCTCAGCGTCGGCGACCAGCCGCTCCAGTTGGCCAGCGAACTGTGGATCAGCGGTAATGAGCCTGGCAAGTTCGGCCTTCAGGATCTCCTGCCGGCCAGGGTCGTCGGGCTCGGCTTGGACGCCATCCAGCAGCGCACCGCGGTAGCTTCCCGGCGCCAGTACTGCCCGCAGCCGCTGGTACAAGGCTTCGACCCTAGCGAGTGTGGCGTCGGCGATCGCCTCGCCAGCCCGTTCAGCGAGTCTGCCAGCAGCCTGCTGGAAGTACGGCACCAGCAGGCCAACAGCGGCCGCGGCCAAGCTCAGCGGTTCCACACCCACCCCTCCTCCGTAGGCTTACATTCGCCTCATAGACCGCAACCCTACCCGATCCAACGGGGACACTGAGCGCATGCCCAACGGTCCATGAGAACCGAATCAACGATCACACCTGCTCAGGTGGCTGACTGTCGAGAAGCGCCAAGCACTCCATCCCGCCATGACATACGCGCGGACAGCTCCGCAGCCAGTTCGGCCGCCACGTGGGCCAGGCCTGGCGCCGTTCACTTCACCCACCAGCGGACGCCGACCCGGCGACCACTTCCTGCAGCTGCGAGCCCCGGTCCCGCCCCGCCGCGGACACCGCTGTCCGGACACCCGGCCACGATTCCGCCAGTACCGCGGATACCGGACAGTGCGGCAGTCGTCCGATCGGCCGCCTCCGGACATGGCCCCAGCCCGTGGCAGCGCCGCGGACAGACCGGCCACGCTAGCACCGCGGCGGACACGGCGGCCGTCCGGATGCCACCTGCGGCAGTCCGGACCGAGCCCGAAACCACCATGGGCCGCTGTCTGCGGTAGCGGGCAGGCCAGGTGAGCGCAAGGCGGACGGACTAGCGTCCGGACCGCCGCGGACACCGGACGGCTTCCGAATCAAAGCCTGGGATGTCACGGAGCGGACACCTACCACCGTGGCAAGGGCCGCAGAGCCCCTGTGGAGAGCTAAGGTCCTGGCACGACCGGAAGCGCAGCTTCCGCTAGGCCGCGATACTCCCGGCCACGCTGCCAACTTGACGCTGTGAGTACCCTAAAGAAGAGAAGTCACGATGTCCGAATTCGTCCTTCTCGTCTAGTGGTCACAGTTTGCATGGCTGGTCCGTGGCCACCTTCTCTCCTTCTCCTCTCTCCGCGTCAGGGCGTTGCCCTCATGACTCGGGGAGGAGACAGTGGCTGGCCGAAAGGCTTCTGCCGCAAACGGTTCGACCGGGCGCCGCATCAGGAATCGGCCGGCCCGCAGGTGGTATGGCGGGCTGACGCAAATCAGTCTGGACGATGCGTTTGTCGGCGACGCGTGAAAACTTTCGGCCGTCGTTGACAGCGTTTCGCCTAGCCAGTGGGCTGGGAGCAACTGCATGGACGCACTCTCCCTGGTGGCTCATCGGTGCCGCGTCATACAACATCATTGGCGAGCCACTCCGTGACTTGCTGCATGACGTCGAGCAACGGGTGGGACCGGCCATCGGTGAGAGGTTGGAGGATCGGATCAGGTACGGTCAGCGGCGGAGGCCTCCCCCACCTGCACGCTCCGCCTCAGCTGCCGCTCTGGCTCCGCGCACGAGGATCGTGTCCAAGTGATCCGCCCGTCACAGCCGCAGCCGCAACAAGCCCCAGCGAGGAGCCGGGACCTGGTGAGGGTTGACCCCTCTCTCAGCGTTCGTCGCGGTCGCTGTCGCGCTCCTCATCCAGCCGGCGGCGCGGCCAGGCGTGCGGCTCGTGGTCCTCCTGGTCGTTGTCGCGGCCGAGCGGCAGCCAGTGCTCGGCGCGTGGCGGCGGCTGCGGCACCGTCCAGCTGTAGGTCTGGCGGATGTGGTCGGCGCGCTCCCGGTAGGTCCGCCAACTGTCGCCGAAGTCCTCCTCGCGCTCGTGGTCGCGCTCCTCACCCTCCCGGTCGCGCTCCCGGTCGGCCGGCGCGCCGGCGGGTCGCCTTGGTGCTGGTGGCCGGCGGCCGGGTCGTGGTCGGTGGCCCAGGCGCGCAGCGCCTCCGCCACCCACCGATCGGACACCGCGCCCGCCTGGCGGCGGTCGGTGTGCTGCTCGGCCCGCCGCTGGCGGTCGGCGAGCCACTCGGCCTGCCCCGACGATGGCAGGCCGGCGTGACGGCTGTGCGGGCGGCGCGGCGGTCGGCGACCAGCTCCCGCAGCGACGGGCGCCGCCCTCGCCCGGGCGCGGCTACCCGGCGGGCGGCAGCATCCTGTAGGCGTCCGGCAGCCGCTCGTTCAACGCGATTGTCAGCACGCCGAGCTGTAGCGGCTGCTGGCGGCTGTTGGGCAGGTCGCCGAGCAGGTCGGCCAGCTCGTGGACGGGCAGGCCGTCCAGGTAGGCGAGCAGATCGGCGCGGAACCGCGCCTCGCCACCGAGCTGGTCGGGGTGGATGGAATCAGCGGACATCGGCAACCATCCCCCTCTCCCGGGGCTGCTGGTGGGGCGGTCGGTGCGGCTGGCACGGTCGGCCTGGTGACGCTCGCCGCGCTGCTCACGGTCGAGGTGGCGGCGGTGGACGCGGTCGGCGCGGCGGGTGATCGCCCAGGCGCGGGTGCTGGGCTTGGCGGCGTGGCTTTCGCTGTGCAGCTCCACCACCACCCGTGCACCGAGGACCGCGTAGTTCTCGGCGCGGCGGACCCGCTCGGCCAGCTCCCCACCCGACCGGGCCCGGACGGGGATTTGGCTGTGGTTGAGCGCCACAAACACCGGGTCCAGGCTGGGCATGGGCTGACGCCCGGTGCGCTGGCGGGCGGCCTCGATGGCCCGTTGGCGGGCGGCCTCGGGGTTGCGCGCCGGCATGCCCAACCCGTGGCGGGTGAACGCCTTGCGGAGCGACGGCCAGGTGGTGCCTAGCTCGGCGGCGGCGGCGTTGACGCTGCCCAGGCGCTCGGCCATGGCGAAAGCGCGTTCGGCCTCGGCCCGGTCGGCCAGGAACCGGCTGGGCTGCCAGCCCACCCGCCGCTCCAGCGGAGGCAGGTCCCACTGGGCGAAGGCGGCCTTGAGGGCGTCGCGGTGGATGCCGAGTTGCTTGGCGGCCTGCCGCAGCCCGACCTGGTCGGCGAGCTGGTGGGCCTGCTGGGCCAGTTCGCGGTGCTGCCGGTAGGCGCTGGGCTCGGGGAAGGTGTTGCCGCGCAGCCGGCTGCGTTCGGTTGGCAGGGTGCCACCGAAGATGCCGTGGTCGGCGTCGATCCCCCTAGCGGCCTTGACCGCCAGATCGAGGCAGTGGTCGCGGACCTGGCAGGCGGCGCAGATGGCCTTGGCCTCGGCGGCCTTGACGTGCTCGCCGGGCTCGGGGAAGAACCGCTCAGGGCCGAGATCGCGACAGGCGGCCTGGTCCAGCCAGGCTTGCCGGCCGTCGTCCTCGACCACCACCGGCCGCTCCGGCCGGTCGCTAGTGGTGGCGTTGCGGTGGGCGGTCCGCAGCGGCCCTAGCACCTGCCGCGCCCGACCCTCACGAACGCCAACCAGGCGGGCCACGTCGGCGAACTCAAGCCGCTGGCCGCCGTCGGCCTCCCACAGTTGCCAGAGCTGCTCAATGCGCTGGGCGCTGGTAAGGGTGCCGCCCCGCAGCGCCACAAGGGTGCCGCGCACGTAGTGCGCGCTCACGCCGACCTGCCGGGCGACCTCCACGGCGTCGAGTGGCTGACCGCGGGCGACCTCGCGGTGCTGGTAGAGCTGCTCGATCCGCTCCAACGCCCACCCCGCCGGCGGATGCTGCTCGACGTGGGGGCGGCCGCCGCCGGCGTAGGCAGCCTGCAAGGCTTGGAGCTGCTCCGGTGTCGGGTGGCCATGGCTGACCGGCTCGGCCCGCAGGCCAGCCAGCCGCCGGTCAGCCTGGCGGCCGGCGCGAAGCGTATGGAGCCACTGGCGGGCGACCGTCGTGGTGGTCCCCACCTCGGCCGCCAGCTCGGCCGGGTCGAGCTGCTGGCCGCCTGGCAGCTCGCGGGCAAGGTAGGCGTCGGTGATCCGGTCGCGCACCAGCCGCCCACGCAGCTCCAAGAGCGCGGGGTCGCGCTGGCGGTGGGCGCGTAGCACCCGTACCAGGTCGCGCGCGAACCCGGGCGCCACGCTCACCTCGCGGGCGAGGCCGGCCGGGTCGATGGGCTGGCCGTGGTCGACCTCGCACTCCAGCCAGGTGTAGGCCACCCGCTCCCACGCCGGCCGCGGATCAACCAGCCCCTGCTGCTCGGGCTGGTCGGTGGGAATGCCGGCGGGCTGCACCTCGAGGGTCATCGCCGGCCCCCTTCCTGCTGCGGCCAGACGACCCGCGCCATGGTCGCCTGGCCCTGCTCCCACCGCCGGCGGCGTTGCATACGGACGAAGGCGCGTTCGGTCTTACGGCCAAGGCGCCGCTGGGTCCGCGCCAGCCGCCGCGCCGCCCGCTCCTCCGCACGCTCGCGTCGGTGCTGCTCGCGGGGCTGGTAGAACGGCCGCAGCCGGACCGGGGTCGGACGCAGGTGCCCGTACAGCAGCACCCCCTCCCCAGGCCGCAGCCGCCGCAGGTCCTCCACCGGCAGCAACGGCCGATACTGCGTCGATTCGTTCAGCGAGTGGCGCCCGTCGGAGCCCATCGACCGGTTGCGCTCGGTCAGCGCCTGCTCGCCGATCAGCCTGGCGCCAAGCTCCAGCGCCGACAGGTCGGCCAGGCCAGACAGGAACAGCTTGGCGCGGTGGTTGTTCAGGATCGTGGAGGCCTTGGTGCCGTAGCGGGCCTCCAGCTGGCTCTTGTCGTGCCACACGGTGACGAGCTGGATGCCCTGCCCGCGGGCGGTGGTGGCCAGCACGTCCAGGTCCGACAGGGCCGCGCAGTTGCCGGCCTCATCCAGGAACAGCCCCAACCTGGGCGACAGCATCCCGTCGGGGGCGAGGGCGGCCTGCTCCTGGGCGGCGGCCACGACCTGCTGGGTGATCGCCTCGAACAAGGGCCGCAACAGCCGCTGCTGGTGGGCGGGGGCGTACAGGTAGATCGTGTTGTCACCGTCGAGGAACGAGTCGAGGTCCAGGTCGTGGCCGTCGGTGGACGCGGCCACGCGCTCGTTGCCGTAGACGTGCAGGACCTCCTCGGCGGTCGCATACAGGGAGTCGACCGCGCGGTCGGTGCGGTACTGGCTGGACTCCCAGGCGTCCAAGGCGGCTGGCACGCCCGCGGCGTCGAGGATGTCCTTGATCTGCTGGTCCTCGCGGCTGTCCAGCCAGTGGAGGACCTCGGCCATGCCCAGGCCCTTGACCGCGGCGGCAAACAGCATAGGGGCCAAGAACTTGGTGCCCATGGTCTTCCAGAAGCGATGCTCGGGGCGCTGCTCCTCGGTGGGAGTCTGCTCGATGGCGTTGGCCAGCATCACCGCCATCTGCTGCGCCCCGGCCCAGGTCCCACACCACGCCAGGGGGCTCCATTTGGCGGCCTGGACGCCGGAGGCGCCCAGCGGGTCGATCACCAGCACCTGGCCGAGGCGGGCGCGGTGAGCCATGGTCGCCCGCAGCAGGTCCGGCTTGACCGAGGTCGCCAGCAGCGGCCCCGACCACTCCAGCACCGCGGGGATGACCAGGGCGGAGGTCTTGTAGCTGCCGGTCGGCCCAAAGACCAGCACCGAGTGGCAGTCCTCGGCCGCCAGCAACCTCCCAAGAACTCCTGGGGTGCGGCCCAAGATCACCCGGCCCGGCTCCGGGTCGCGCACGGTCAGCAGGCGCAGCTCGCGGTTGCCGGCCCAGACGGCGCCGGCATGCTTGGCCGGCCTCACGTGACTGGGGCGATGACCGGCGGCGCGGCCGGGGAGGTGCCGCAGCGCCGCGGCGGTCCCGCCGGTGAGGCCGCCGACCAGGCCGGCGAAGGACGTGTACATGCCGGCCGGGCCGGGCAGCGGGTAACGCACGGAGGCGGGCCAGGCCTGGGCAGGGTCGCTCCAGTGCTGCGGCAGGTGCCAGAGAATGTGGGCGACGTCGGCCGGGGAGACGTCCAGCCAGGTGTGGCCGAAGGCCAGGCCGGCGAGCTGGCCCGTGGCCCACACCAGCGCGCCGGCACCGGCGGTGGCGCCAAGCCCAAGGGCGAGGAGCTGGTCGCCGTGGCTGGTGAACGGCGGCGCGTCCGGTAGCCGATGCCCACCGGGCGGCAACGGCGGCCAGGTGTCATGCCACATCCGGGCCACCCCCCTTGGTCGCCTCGCCTTGGTCAGGGTCGTGCTGGAGGGCGGCGCGCCACTCCTCCGGGTGCAGGGAGATCAGCGCCCGCAGCGCGGCGAGGCGCCGCCGCCGCGAGCGGCGCGAGATCGCCCGCTGGCAGCTCTTGCAGTAGCCGGACGGTGCGCCGCTCCGGAGCGTGTAGAACTCAGAGAGGTGCTTGTCCTCGCCGCAGGCTGGGCAGCGCTTGTGCGTCCGAGCCTGGGCAGGGCGCGCGGAGTTGGTACGCTCGTCGTGCATCAAGGGGCTCCTTCCCTGGTGTCTGGCCCCGGGGCGCTGGCACGCCGCCGGGGCCGCTTTATGCGAGGCAGAGAGACGGGCCATGGAGCCCGCATTGCCGATGCGCGCTAGGAAGGCTCGTCGAGCAAGCGCAGTAAGGCGGCGCGTGGCACAAGCAGCCGCCGGCCGATCACGCGGACTGGCAGCTCACCCCGGCGGGCCGCCTAGTAGGCGCTCGTGGGGGAGATGCCGAGCAGCTTGGCCGCCTCGGTGACCGTCCAGGTCAGGCGACCGTCGTCGTGGAGGGTACGCATCTGCTCGGACCCGATGGCGCTGGCGCTTCCCTCATCCAGCATGTGGGGGGCTCCTTCGTTGCTGCCTGGACTCGGGGAGGCGCTGGCACGCCCGCCGGGTCGTCTTGCATCACGGCTCGTAGCGTGCCGTCCGATGAACACGACCGGAAGTTGACGACCCCTAACGGCACTTGACCCGCCCGAGTTAAGTGAGCAAGCAACAAGCCAAATGGCGGTGCCCAGAGCTGCCCGGAACCGCTGTGGTGGGGCAGACTGGAGGCCCGTCTACGGGCAGAGGAGCGCGCGATGCAGTGGAAGGTCCACGGGGAGCGGCCGATCTACAGCAGCAAGTGGGTGAGCCTCTGGCTCGTGGACGTCGAGTTACCGGACGGCCAGCGCTTCGAGCACCACGTGGTTCGCATGGCGCCCGTGGCGGCCGCGGTCGTCGTTGACGACCAGGCGCGAGTGCTCCTGCTGTGGCGCCACCGCTTCATCACCGACACCTGGGGCTGGGAGATCCCGACCGGCATCGTGGAGGATGGCGAGACCCCACTGGAGACCGCAGCCCGGGAGGTCGAGGAGGAGACCGGCTGGCAGCCGGGTCCGCTTAGGCCGATCGTTTACTCTCAGCCCAGCAACGGAATCAGCAACTCGGAGCACTATCTGTTCCGCGCCGACGGCGCCACCTACCAGGGGCCGCCGTCCGACACCAACGAATCAGATCGCATCGAGTGGGTCCCGCTGGCCGAGGTGCGTAGGCTCATCGACAAGCGCGAGATCGTGGACGGCCCGACGCTCACTGCGCTGCTCTACACCCTCGCTGCCGACGTCGACCGGGCAGCGAAGGCGCCGGGCAGCCTAGGCCGCGAACCAGTCGAGTAGCTCGTCGAGATCCCTAACGGCGGCCGTCGCGTTCCAGGGCCGCAGGCGTCGGCGCACCTCGATGATGCGCCGTTGGTTCTTGGTGGACTGCGTCTCACGGGCCAGCTGGAATGCCCGCGCGAGAACGTCACAGGTAGCGTCGACGTCCCCTTGCCGGTGATGCAGCGTGGCTAGGTCGACCAGCGCCCCGGCTCGCGCCCGCACGAACGACGCATCAACCGAGTCAAGCCCCTCCTGGAGGACCGCCAAGGCGGTCTCGGGCTGCCCCACTGCCACCAGGCAGTGGCCCTTCCACCGAACCAGGTGCGCCTGGTCAAAGTAGCCCAGCCACCGCGGCCCGCTACCGGGCTCTACCTGCTGGAATGCCTCATCAGCCTGGTCAAGGGCGCGGAGGCTGTCCCCCGCGTTGCCGGCGATGGCCAATGCCTCCGCGTGAGCGGCGGCCAGCCACGCCCGCAGCCGCGGGCTCGTCCCTTGCGCCAGATGGCGCGCGCGCTTGACCAGCGAGAGAGCTTCGCGGACCTGTCCGCCGAACAGCAGCACGTAGCTCGTCTCAGCCACGACGTAGGCGTGCAGCTCGCGGTGGCCTGCCTCGCGGGCCGCCCTGGTGGCCAGGCAGTAGTACGCCCAAGCGGCACCCGGGCGGCCGAGGTCGAGCGCCTGCCATGCCGCGAGCGAGGCGACCTCGCCGGCAGCGGCTGCCAGCCGCCGGCGATGCTCCGTCGTCATCGAGGCGTTTCTCAGCCCGGCGATGCGCTGGAGGTGATGGATGCTGTCGTCAATGACGCCAGCAGCACCGAGCTGGCGATCAAGCCGCCGGTAACTCTCCGTCATCGCGTCCAAGGCGTCGAGCAGCACGGCGCCGACCTTGCCGGATCCCGGCATGAGGGCTGCGCTTGGCTCCTGCTGGGTATGTCGCCAGGACGCGCCTGACAGCAGCTCCGCAGTCGAGAGGACAGCGCCGTTCGGGCCGGTGTCGTCAAGGAGCTGGCCCCAGGCAGCGATCCCGTCTTCTACGAACCTGGTCGGGGGCGCACTCAGCCGGGTGGGCTCACGCGAGTCAACGAAGCCGAGCCTCGCGGGCGGGCGGCCCAGCGCGCGGCTCAGGATGGACTGATAGAACTTGCTGGGCCCTCGTGGTCGTTGCACCACCGGCTCAGCATCACGACCAGGCTCTGCGTCGTCGGGAGCGTCACCCGCTCGCGAGCCGCTACCCGCCGCATCTCGGCGATGAGCCTGGTATACGACCAGCCCCTCTCCTCCAGAGCTGTCCTGAGGTTGGCGCCGATCGGTGGTTCAGCCATTCGGTCCTGCTCCTCCCGCAGCTTTCTACCGGGAGTCCGTAGCAGCCGCCCCTAATACCAAGGAGAAAGTTGGATGCTGGACTCGCCAAAGGGCGTTTGCCCAGGTCAGGTCCGGTTCGAATATCCAGCTACTTCCGTACCCTTTAGTAGTTCATCCATGAACTCGGCGGCGTGGCGGTCCTGGGCCTGCTGGAAGTGCGCGTAGGTGCCGAGCGTCATGTGGCCGTCTGCGTGCCCAGCCCGGCCGGAGACGGTGCGCCAGTCCACGCCGCCGGCCACGAGCTGGGTCACCATGAAGTGGCGCAGGTCATGCAGCCGGCAGGCGACGTCGAGGCGTTTGGCGAGCGCGGTGAAACGGTGCGACATGAGGTCTGGCCGGATCGGCGCCCGGCCGTCCGCGGCGCGGGAGAACACGTAGGCGTCGGGGGCGAGCGAGGCGCCAACCGATAGAACCGCCTCGGCGGCGCGTAGCCGCTGGGCGCGCAGCAGCTCCAGCGTGTCGGCGCCGACCGCCACCCGACGTTCGGCGTGGGTCTTGGTGTCCTTCTCGAACAGCGGCTGTCCGGCGACGTAGCTGATGCTGCTGGCGACCAGAACCTCACCGCGGTCGAAGTCGATGTGGCGCCAGCGCAGCGCGCACAGCTCACCGCGGCGGGCGCCGAGCACCACGGCCAGGCGCAGGAACAGGCCCAGCTCCGCGTCTTTCTCCGCGGCGACCTGGAGGAGCCGGGCCACCTGGGCTACATCGGGCGGCCGGACCTTGGCCTTCGCGACCGCGGGCGGGGTGGCGAGCCTGGCCGGGTTCTGGCTGATCCAGCCCCATGCGCTCGCCTGCCGCAGCGCACCCGAGAGGATGGCGTGGACCTCGCGGACGGTGCTGGGGGCAAGCGGCCGGCCGTCCTTGCCGCCCTGCTTGCGGAGCTGGGCGTAGAAGCGGTCCAGGGTCGCCGCGTCCAGCCGGGCGACGGGGAGCTTGCCGAGCACTGGGAGGATGAACCAGTCCATGTCGCGCCGGTAGTTGTCGACGGTCCGGGGCGCGATGGGGCGCACGCCCTGGCGCCACTCGAACCAGCGGTCCAGCAGTTCAGCAACGGTCCGCTTGCGGTCGCCTCGGTGCTGGCCGGCGGCCGCCTCGGTGACCAGCCGGGCTTCGAGCAGCTTGGCCTCGGCCCTGGTCGGGGCCGATGCGCCCTTGCGGAGCTGCTTGCCGGTCACCGGGTCGCGGCCGATGTAGACGATGACCCGCCAGCTCTTGCCTCGCTTGTAGATCACAAAACACCCCTGGCGACCGCATCCGAGGGCATGAGGTTGCCAGGCGGTTGCCAGCGGAACAAGCAAAGCAAGCGCTCCAGGCCGCTGACCTGGAGCTTTTAGAGCCCGAGGTCGGATTCGAACCGACGACCTTCCGATTACGAGTCGGATGCGCTACCACTACGCCACTCGGGCGGGCGCTGACGACGGGGCCGGCGCGAAGCCGGAGTGTACCGA
>Ga0307278_10000904_pt1 | contig 14610 bp, 13 predicted proteins | sample ER_DNA_117_FD_194482 | JGI IMG/M metagenome (GOLD analysis project Ga0307278, IMG submission 194482) | Bulk soil microbial communities from the East River watershed near Crested Butte, Colorado, United States - ER_DNA_117 | ecosystem: Environmental > Terrestrial > Soil > Floodplain | place... | reverse complement strand
CTACGACCGCCTGATCGCGGCCGGCGAGTCCGAGCGCACCGCCAGGGCCAAGGCCAAGTCGGTGGCCATCCGCAAGGAGCGGGGGGCCAACCGGGCCTCGCTCCAGGGCGACGGCCAAGCGGCCGCACCGGCCGCCGGTGCCGCGGCCGAGGCCGCCCCGGCGGCGGTGGCCACCGAGGCCCCGCCCGCGGCGGCGGCTCCGGCGGCCCCGCCCGCGGCGGCGGCTCCGGCGGCGCCGGCGGCCCGGCCGGCGGCGCCCGGCAACGGCGGGCGGCGGCTCACCCCCGAGGAGCGGGCGGCCAGGGTGGCGGCCGCGGTGGCCACCAAGGGCCTGCCCGGCCAGGCCGGGGCCGCGGCCAAGCAGGGCGAGACCCACCGGCTGCTGGCCATGGTCCCGCCCGAGGGCATCCAGCGGGCCGAGGCCCGCCAGGAGGACAAGGTCAACGTCTGGCCCCACCTGCTGCTGCGCGAGGCGGTGGCCGCCTTCGCCATGTTCGCCTTCGTGACCGTGTTCTCGGTGATCGTCAACGCGCCCCTGCGCGAGCTGGCCAACAGCAACCTGACCCCGAACCCCTCCAAGGCCCCCTGGTACTTCCTGGGCCTGCAGGAGCTGCTGCGCTACTTCCACCCGATGGTGGCCGGCGTGACCATCCCCGGGATCGCCCTGCTGGCGCTGATGGCCACGCCGTACTTCGACCGGAACCCGTCGATGCGGCCCGAGAACCGCAAGCTGGCCATCCTGATGTTCACCATGTTCATGATGTTCTGGTCGGTCCTGGTGCTCTCCGGCTCGTTCTTCCGGGGACCGAGCTTCGAGTGGGTCTGGCCCTGGACCCAGCACTGCTCGAGCGCCGTCCATCCGGACAAGACCTGCCTATTCTTCGAGTTCTAGGAAACCTAGGAAGGGAATCGATGGCGATCTCGGAGGGGGTGCGACCGGCCAACCCGCGGCCGGCGGCCAAGAAACCAACGGTGAGCCGGCGGTCGTTCCTGCGCACCGCCTGGCTGGCCGGGCTCGGCGCCTCGCTGGCCGGGTTCGGCGCCGGCACCGTCTACTTCCTGTGGCCCAACCTCACCGGGGGCTTCGGCAGCAAGATCAAGGCCGGCACGCCCGAGAGCATCACCGGCGACATCAAGGCCAACGACGGCTACGCGTATGTCCCCGACGGCCGCTTCTACCTGGTCCCCTACAACGAGAAGGACGACACCAAGGGCCTCTACGCGGGCGTCGCCGGGGCCGGCTTCATGGCCCTCTACCAGCGCTGCGTCCACCTCGGCTGCCGGGTCCCGTGGTGCGCCACCGCCCAGTGGTGGGAGTGCCCCTGCCACGGCTCCAAGTACAACCAGGCCGGCGAGTACAAGGAGGGGCCGGCCCCCCGCGGGCTGGACCGCTTCGCCATCACCACCGCGGGCGGCCAGATCGTGGTCGACACCTCAAAGATCATCACCGGCCCGCCCCGGGGCACCAACACCACCGGGCAGGAGCTCCAGGGCCCCCACTGCGTCGGCGGCGGGGGAGGCTAGGCGATGAGCCGCACCACCGTCCTCATCCTGGCCGTCGTCTCGGCCATCTTCCTGTTCGCCGCCCTGATCGTGGTGGTCACCACGGCCAGGGACAAGGCCCGCCAGGCCGGCCCGTCGGCGCCGCCCTCGCGCCGCCCCGGGCCGACCGACGAGGCCCTGGAGGGCCGGCTGCTGGAGAGCTACCAGGTCGCCGGGGTCGCCCTGACCGTGTTCCTGGCGGTGCTGCTGCCGTTCCTGTACCTGCGCGAGCCGGCCCGCCAGAAGGCCGCCGCGGCCAAGGAGCAGACCGAGTCGGTCCGCCTCGGCCGGGCCACCTTCGAGGAGTTCTGCTCCCGTTGCCATGGCGACCAGGCCCAGGGCGGCACGGTCAAGCGCTTCGTCGCCCCCGGGGTCAAGGGGGCCAAGCCGACCGACTACCCGGCCCCCAACCTGCACCTGATCTACCAGCGGCACCCTAAAGACGACGTGGCCACCGTGGCCTGGACCACCATCCAGAAGGGCCGCCCGGGGACGCCCATGCCGACCTGGGGCGTGCGCTACGGCGGGGCCATGAACGACCAGCAGATCACCGACCTGGTCAACTACCTGTTGTCGATCCAGGGCGACAACAAGCAGCGACCGCAGCTCGAGTTCCAGGCCGCCGGCGGTCGCCGTGCCGAGTAGGCAGCCAAGGAGGCGTCAGCGCCCGTGAAGGGTCTCCTCGTCGTCATCGTCGGCTTCGTGTTCCTGCCCGGGTCGGTGTTCATGCTGCTCGCCTCCAACTTCGGGGCGCTCAAGGGCTACCTGATCGCGGCCACCGCCTTCTTCGGCTTCCTGTCGATGCTGTCGGCCGTGTGGCTGTTCGGCATCCCGGGAACCACGCCCCTCACCGGGCCCAAGGGCACCCAGCCGACCTTCAAGTTCTTCACCATCAACGACCCCACGGCCAGCACCTACGACAGCGTGCGGGACTTCCAGGGCGGGGCCGGCAACGGCTGGCAGGCGGCACCCTCGGGCGAGCTCCAGGCGGGCAGCCCCCAGGAGACCCTCAAGGCCGACCTGGACGTGGCCCGCCAGACCGCGGTCGGCGACCTGATCGAGGAGAAGAACAAAGACATCAAGGACTCCAGCCTGCAGCTGGACGCGACCAACCTCGACGGCAAGGCCTACTACACCATCCAGGACGGCACCGAGGTGGCCGCGATCGTCATCTCGCCCAAGACGCCGCCGTCCGGCTCCGGGCTGAAGCGCCCGGACTTCGCCCCGATCACGACCTTCGCCTACCGCGACCCGGGCAACCCCCGGCTGCCCAGCATCCTGTTCCTGGCCGGCGCCCTGGTCCTGTTCGTGGTCCACCTGCTCCTGCTCGGCGTGGCCGAGCGGCGCCGTCCCCTCGGCGTCGTCCACACCCCCACCGACGAGGGCCGCCAACCGGCCGGCGCCACCTCCGGGCGCTAGGACCCGTCCACGCCCCGCAGGGGCCCGCCGGGGACGGCCGCCACGGTGAAGGCCGCCCCGGCAGGGTCGGCGAGGATGGCGAAGCGGCCGACGGGGACGTCCATCGGCGCCAGCACCACCCCGCCGCCGAGCTCGGTGGCCCGCTCGACCGACCGGTCGGCGTCGGCCACCCAGAACGAGATCGTCCAGCGCGGGGCCGGGTCCTCCGGGCCGATGGGCGCATGCCCGCCCCCGACCAGCAGGTCCCCGAGGCTGAAGCTGGTCCGGGCGACCGCCCCGGCGATGTCGGCCGCCGCCCACCCGAACAGCTCCCGGTAGAAGTCGACGGCCGCGGCCAGGTCGGGGGCGGTCAGCTCGTTCCAGGTCCAGGCCCCGTCCTGGTTCACCACCTCGGCCCCGAAGCCCTCCCCCGGCTGCGACAGCGACACCACCGCCCCCGCCGGGTCGCGGATGGTCGCCACCCGCCCACCCCCCGGGGTCCCGAACGGCTCCACCAGCACCTCGGCGCCGAACTCCCGCGCCCTGCCGGCGGCCCGGTCGACGTCGTCGACACTGACGTACGACCCCCAGTGGGCCTCCTCGGCCTGGTCGTACAGCCCGGCCACGGCCTTCCCGCCCAGCCGGCAGATCGAGTAGGTCCCCTTCTCCCCGGTCGGCAGGTCGTCGAACTCCCACCCGAACAACCCACCGTAGAACGCCTTGGCCTCGCCTGGGTCGCTGATCCCGAGATCCACCCAGCAGAAGGTCCCCTCCGGGTACCGTTCGACCTCCCCCATGCGGTTCCTCCAAGACTCGACGGCTCGATGCGGGAAGCCTCTCATGTCCGCCGGACGGCCATCGGCGCTCCCCCGGCGCCGCCACCATCGCCCCGAAGGTCGGCCGTCACTGGGCGGGGTCGGCCAGGCGCCGGGTTCGCCACTTGGCCATCGCTCGGGCGAGCTCGTCGCGGAGGAACTCGAAGAACGCTCGGGTCTCCTCCAGCCGCGCGCCCGCTGGCGTGTCGGGCCCGACGGCCTTGATCCCCTCCTGGAGGTCCTGCGCCCAGCGGGCGGCCATCTGGTCGCGGCGGGTGACGGCCTCATACCAGGTGTCGCTGGAGATGCGGTAGTGGTCGACCCGTTCCCCGGGCTCGCGTTCGCGGGAGACCAGCCGCAGCTGGGTCAGGTAGCGCGCGGCGCCGGAGATGGCCGCCGGGCTGACCTGCAGCAGCTGGGCCAGCTCGGCAGCGGTCTGGCGGCCGTCCTCGGCGACCAGGACCGCGGCGAACACCCGTGCGGGCATGCGCGCCATGCCCGCCTCGGTCAGGTTCAGGGCAAAGCGTTCGATGAAGCGGCGGACTGCCTCGTCGTCGCGCTCGGTAGCCGAGCCCTGGTCCATGCCCGCATCCTTTCGACAGCCGCGCATCGCCGATCATGTTGCTATGTTGTTCTCTTCACAAGGCTTTGAAGCAAGTGTAGTTTGTGAAGTACTATGGATGCTACCGCCATCTCGATCTCGGGCCTGGTCAAGACCTTCGGCCCCACCCGAGCCCTGGACGGGCTCGACCTGTCGGTGCGCACCGGCGAGGTCCACGGCTTCCTCGGCCCCAACGGCGCCGGCAAGACCACCACCATCCGCACCTTGCTCGGCCTGCTGCGCGCCGACGCCGGCACCGCCACCTTGCTGGGCGGCGACCCCTGGCAGGACGCGGTCGCCCTGCACCGCCGCCTCGCCTATGTCCCCGGCGACGTCACCTTGTGGCCCAACCTCTCGGGCGGCGAGGTGATCGACCTGCTGGGCCGGCTGCGCGGCGGGCTGAACAAGCAGCGCCGCGATGCGCTGCTGGAGCTGTTCGACCTGGACCCGCGCAAGAAGGCCCGTACCTACTCCAAGGGCAACCGCCAGAAGGTCGCCCTGATCGCCGCCCTGGCCTCGGAGGTGGAGCTGCTGCTGCTGGACGAGCCCACCGCCGGCCTGGATCCGCTGATGGAGGCCGCCTTCCGCGAGGTCATCCGCGAGGAGCTCAAGAGCCAGCGGACCGTGCTGCTGTCCAGCCACATCCTGGCCGAGGTGGAGGCGCTGTGCGAGCGGGTCAGCATCATCCGGGCCGGCCGCATGGTGGAGTCCGGCACCCTGGCCGAGCTGCGCCACCTGACCCGCACCTCGATCCAGGCCGAGCTGGTCAGGCCGCCCGACGGGCTGACCGGGCTGGCCGGCGTGCACGACCTGGTCCTGGATGGCACCCGGGTGCACCTCCAGGTGGACACCCCCAGGCTGGACGAGGTGATGCGCCACCTGAGCGCGGCCGGGCTGCGCAGCCTGGCCAGCCAGCCGCCCACCTTGGAGGAGCTGTTCCTGCGCCACTACCAGGCCGAGCAGGTCGCGACTCCCGCCGGGGACGGGCGCGCCACGCAGGAGGGCGCGCGGCGATGAGCGGGTTCGCCGGCACCGGCCGGCTGTTCCGGCTGGCGCTGCGCCGCGACCGGATCGTGGCCAGCGCCTGGATCCTCGGCCTGTTCGTGTATGCCTACAGCCAGGCCGCCAGCATCATCGCCCTCTATCCCACCCAGGCCGACCTGGACCGGCTGGCCCGCACCGCCGAGGGGGTGGGGGCCAACCCGGCGGTGGTGGCCCTGCAGGGCCCGGCCTATGACGCCAGCACCTACGGCGGCGCGACCGCCTGGCAGGTGGTCACCCCCTGGGTGTTCCTCCTCGGCCTGATGAGCCTGTTGCTGATGACCCGCCACACCCGCCAGGAGGAGGAGACCGGCCGGGCCGAGCTGGTCAGCGCCGGCGTGGTCGGCCGCTACGCCTGGCTGGCCGCGGCCCTGCTGTACGTCCTGGCGGTCAACGTGGTGCTGGCGGTGCTCACCGTGGCGGCGTTCATTGCCACGGGCCTGCCGGCCGCCGAGTCGACCGCGCTGGTGGTCGACTGTGCCCTGGGCGGCCTGGTGTTTGCCGGCGTGGCGGCGATCACCGCCCAGCTGACCGAGTTCGCGCGGCCGGCCAACGAGATGGCCTTCGCCGTGCTGGGCGCGGTCTTCCTGCTCCGGGCCATCGGCGACAGCTCCACCGAGCTGTCGTGGCTGTCGTGGCTGTCGCCCATCGGCTGGGCCGAGCGGTTCCAACCCTTCGCCGGGGAGCGGTTGTGGGTCCTGCTGCTGCCGGTGGCGCTGCTGGCGGTCCTGCTCGTAGCGGCGGCGGCGTTGCTGGTCCGGCGCGACGTGGGCGCAGGGGCGCTGCCCACCCGGCTCGGGCCCGCCGAGGCGCCGCCCTGGCTGGGCAGCCCGCTCGCCCTGGCCTGGCGGCTCCAGCGCGGGACCCTGCTCGGCTGGACCATCGGGTCAGCCGTGGCCGGGCTGTCCTTCGGCGCCATCGCCCAGGACATGGTCCAGGTCGCCGAGCAGGACCCGGAGACGGCCAAGATGCTGGCCTCCCTGGGCGGGTCGGGCAGCATCACCGACATCTACCTGGCCGCGGTCCTGTCCTGGCTCGGCATGCTCGCCGCCGGCTACGCCGTCCAGGCCACCCTCCGGCTGCACTCGGAGGAGACCGAGCTGCGGGCCGAGCAGGTGCTGGCAACCGCGGTGTCCCGGATCCGGTGGGCTGGCAGCCACCTGCTGGTGGTCGCCGTGGGCTCGGCGGTCGTGCTGGCCACTGGCGGGCTGGTGGCCGGGCTGGCCCACGGGCTGCGCGCCGGTGACCTGGGCGGCGAGCTGCCCAGGGTGCTGGGCGGGGCGCTGGTGCAGCTCCCGGCGGTCTGGGTCATGGCCGCGGTCGGGGCGGCCCTGTTCGGGCTGCTGCCGCGGCTGGTGGTCGGCGTCACCTGGGCCGTCCTGGCGGTGGTGCTGTTCGTCACCATGTTCGGGGAGCCGCTGCGGTTCAGCCGGTGGCTGCTCGACCTCTCGCCGTTCGCCCACCTGCCCAAGCTGCCGGCGGCTGCGTTCACGGCCACCCCCCTGGCCTGGCTGCTGGCCACCGCCGCGGTCCTGGCCGCCGCCGGGCTGGCCGGGTTCCGCCGCCGCGACCTGGCCAGCACCGCCTGACCGCTCAGCACCATTCCTATTACGCCTTACGCCATGCCGCCATTGGCGCGGGAGATCACCAGGCGTTGAATCTCGGACGTGCCCTCGAAGAGCGTGTAGATCTTGGCATCCCGGTGCCACTTCTCCACGGGGAAGTCGCGGATGAAGCCGTAGCCGCCGAGGATCTGGATGGCTTCGTCGGTGACGCGGACGGCGGTCTCGCCGGCCTTGAGCTTGGACATGGAGCCTTCGGCGTGGGCGAAGCCCATGCCGTTACGGGCCATCCAGGAGGCGCGCCAGACCAGCAGGCGGGCGGCGTCGATCTCGGTGGCCATGTCGGCCAGCTTGAAGGCGATGGCCTGCTGGGCGGCGATCGGCTTGCCGAACTGGACCCGCTCGCGGGCGTAGTCGCGGGCGAACTCGAAGGCGGCCCGGGCGATGCCGACGGCCTGGGCGCCAACGATCGGCCGGGTCGCCTCGAAGGTGGCCAGGGCGCCCGAGCTGCCGCGGGCCCGGGGGGCCTGGCCACCCGCGGCGCCGGCGGCGGCCTGGGCGCCGCGGGCCCGCTCCAGCTTGGCCTGGAGCCGCTCGGAGCCGCCGAGCAGGCAGTCGGCCGGGACCCGGCAGTCCTCCAGCAGCACCTCGGCGGTGTGGGAGGCGCGGATGCCGAGCTTCCGCTCCTTCTTGCCCTGGCGCAGGCCGGGGGTGCCGGGCGGGACCACGAAGCTGGCCTGGCCGCGGTGGCCGAGGGCGGGGTCGACGGTGGCCACGACCACGTGCAGGCTGGCGATGCCGCCGTTGGTGATGAACACCTTCTGGCCGTTCAGGACCCAGTCGTCGCCGTCGCGCACGGCCCGGGTGCGGAGGCTGGAGACGTCGGAGCCGGCGCCCGGCTCGGTGACCGCGAACGCGCCCACCTTGGGCTCGGCCGGGGTGCCGAACAGCTCGGGCGTCCAGCGGGCGACCTGGTCGGGGGTGCCGCTCGCCATCAGCGCGACCAGCGGCAGCCCGCTGCCGAAGATCCCCAGCGAGATCCCGGCGCAGCCCCAGCACAGCTCCTCGACCAGCAGGGGCTGGAGGATGCCGGTCTCGTCCTCGCCGATCATCCGGTAGAAGTCCATGCCGTACAGGCCGATGTCGGCCGCCTTGGACAGGACCGGCCAGGGGAACTCCTCGGTCTCGTCGTAGTGGGGCGCGACCGGGCGGATCTCCTTCTCGGCGAACTCGCGGGCCCATTTCTGGGCCGCCACTTGGTCTTCGGAGAGCTCGAAGCCGATCATGGGCAGATCCTTTCCGGCACCGCTGTTACCGCTCGGTAACCTACTGAACGGTAGGATGCGGGACCGGGGCAGTCTGCGCAAGGGGGTGGTTCGGGTGGCCGTGCCCATCGGCATGCGGCTGCGGGCGGCCGAGCGCCGGGCCCAGCTGCTGGGCGTGGCCCGGCGGCTGTTCGCCCGCGACGGCTACCGGGGCGCCTCCATGGAGTCCATCGCCGAGGCCGCCGGCGTCACCAAGCCCGTCCTCTACCAGCACTTCTCCTCCAAGCGGGCGCTGTACTCGGCCCTGCTGGCCGGCGAGCTGGGCCGCCTCACCGAGGAGCTGGAGGCCGCCTTCAGCCAGGCCGGGAGCAACGAGGAGCGGCTACGCCAGGGGTTCGGGGCCTACCTCGGGTTCGTGGACCGGCACGAGGACGCCTTCCGGCTGCTGTTCACCGAGGCCCTCGGCCTCGACGCCGACTTCCAGGAGCAGGTGGCCGAGTTCCGGCGCTGGGTGGCCGGCCGGGTGGCGGCCATCATCGCCGCCGAGGCCGGGCTGGCCGCCCCGAGGGCCGGTGGCCTGGCGGCCGCGATCGTCGGCATGGCCGAGGGCGCGGGCGGCTGGTGGCTGGACGAGAACCGGCCGCTGGACGCCACGGAGCTGGCCGACGAGCTGGCCGGCCTGGCCTGGAAGGGGTTCGCCCGCTTCCCCGCCGGCGGTCATGAACCGGACGGTGCAGCCGATCCGGCCTAAGCTCGCCCGATTCCTCGTGCAACCGGCGTAGAGACTTTCGTCGGGCGAGTATGGAAGTATGCTTCGTCTAGTGCGATGACCGGTTCCATCGGACCGATCGTCGCCATCCGGTCAGGGGACGGACGGGGCGGTGGTCGTGGAACGTCGTGTGGTCCTGCTGTCGAGAGATCCGGGGCTTGCGTCGGTCACCGGCCGCCTGCTCTCCAACGGCGACCGCATCGCCCAGTTCCGCTCGGCCGCCGAGCTGGCCGACTGGTCGTCGCCGGCGGTGGCGGCGGTGGTGCTCGACAGCCATCCCCAGGCCCGCCGGCTCGGCTACAAGCAGGTCCGCGACCGCTACGACGGGCCGCTGGTCATGCTCCTGGACAAGGGCGAGCGGCGGCCCGACCTGCCGCCCGACGCCGCCCGCCACTTCCTGCACCGGCCGTTCAAGGTCGCCGAGCTGTCCAAGCTGCTCGGCACCGCCACGGCCGAGCTGGGGCCGTTCGAGGCCGCGATCATCGCCGCCTGGTCGCGCCACGCCACCGCCGAGCAGGCGGTGCGGGCCCGGCGGGGGCCCTCCTACCGGATCAACTGGCGGCCGTCGCTGCGGCGCCGGGTCCGGGCCTGGGCGGCCACGGTGGTCGCCGTGATGGGGCTGCTGCTGGTGTTCGGGCTGAGCGACCAGGGGCCGTGCCCGGCCGGGTGCGCCAGCTTCGGGGGCGCGATCGCCGGGGCCAGCGAGAGCGACAGCCCGCAGACCTCGGTCGCCAGCGCCGGGGCCGGCCGGGGCGGGGGCGGCGCCAAGCCGCCCGGGTCGGCCGCCTCCTCCCAGCCCCCGACCCCGACCGGCGGGAGCCTCCCGGTGGTCGCCGGTCTCGGCGGGCTGATCCAGTCCATCAACCCCATCTCCACCACCGACACCACCCCGCCCTCGGGCCCCAGCGGCGTCGCCGGAGTCCCCGCACCCCCCGGCACCACCCCGCCGCCGACCACGGCGCCCCCCACCACCGGCCCACCGACCACCGCGCCTCCCACCACCGGCCCGCCGACGACGGCCCCACCGACCACGGCGCCTCCGACCACCGCGCCGCCGACCACGGACCCGCCCACCACCGCGCCGCCGACCACGGATCCGCCGACCACCGCGGCACCGACGACCGCCGCGCCCACGACCGCCGCCCCGACCACGGCGTCGCCCACCACGGCCTCCCCGACCACCTGATCCCGGCGGCGGCGGTGCTCCAGGGGCCGGTGGCGCACCGGCGGAACGGGCATCGCGCCCGGGAGGCCGCGCTCCACCTGGTCCACCGCGACGGCGTTGGCGCGTTCGTCCGCGGGTCCCGCGCGGGATGAGCAGCCGGGCCGGCGGGAACGTCCTCTCCCGGCGGGCGCTCAACCGGGCGTTGCTCGCGCGCCAGCTGCTGCTGCGCCGCGAGCGGCGGTCCGCGGCCGCGGCCGTCGAGCACCTGGTCGCCCTCCAGGCCCAGAACCCGCGCGACCCGTACGTCGCCCTGTGGACCCGGCTGGAGGGCTTCGACCCGCACGAGCTGGGCCGGCTGGTGGCCGGGCGCGAGGCGGTCCGCGGCCCGCTGCTGCGGGCCACCCTGCACCTGGCCAGCGCCCGCGACTGGCCGGCCCTGGCCAGGCTGCTGCGGCCGGTGCTGGAGCGGAACTTCTGGACCGGCAGCCCCTTCGGCCGCCAGGTCAGGGGGGTCGACCTCGACGCCGTCCTCGCCGCCGGCCGGGCGCTGCTGGACGAGCGGCCGCGGACCACCGCCCAGCTGCGCACGCTGCTCGGCGAGCGCTGGCCCGACTACGACGCCACCTCGCTGGCCTACGCCGTCCACCACCTGGTGCCGGTGGTCCAGGTCCCGCCCCGGGGCGTCTGGGGCGGCAAGGGCCTGCCCACCTGGGCGGCCGCCGAGACCTGGCTGGACCGGCCCCTGGACCCGGCGCCCTCGGTCGAGCGGCTGGTGCTGCGCTACCTGGCCGCCTTCGGCCCGGCCTCGGTGGCAGACGTGCAGGCCTGGTCGGGCCTGACCCGCCTGCGCGAGGTGGCCGAGCGCCTCCGCCCCGGCCTGTGCGGCTTCCGCGACGAGGCCGGCCGCGAGCTGCTCGACCTGCCCGGCGCGCCCCGCCCCGACCCCGGCACCCCGGCCCCGCCCCGGTTCCTGCCCGAGTACGACAACGTGCTGCTGGGCCACGCCGACCGCACCCGCATCGCCGCCGGGGCCGCCGGGCGCTGGCCGGCCGACGGCCTCCACTGGTCCCCGCTGCTGGCCGACGGCTTCCTCGCCGGGGCCTGGCGGCTGCGGCAGGACAAGGCGGCGGCCACCCTGGTGGTCGAGCCCTTCGACCCGCTCCCCGACCCGGCGGCGGTCGAGCGGGAGGCGGAGGGCCTGCTGGAGCTGCTGGCCCCGGGTGCCGGGCGGCGAACGATGGAGATCGTCCCGAGCTAGCGGTCCGAGGACCGGCTCGGCGACCGGGCGGCCTACCCCTCGATGTTGGACATCACGTGCTTGACGCGGGTGTAGTCCTCGAACCCGTAGAGGGACAGGTCCTTGCCGTAGCCGGAATGCTTGAAGCCGCCGTGGGGCATCTCGGCGACCAGGGGGATGTGGGTGTTGATCCAGACGCAGCCGAAGTCGAGGGCGCGGGCCATCCGCATGGCGCGGCCGTGGTCGCGGGTCCAGACGCTGGAGGCGAGGCCGTACTCGACCCCGTTGGCCCAGGCCAGGGCCTTCTCCTCGTCGTCGAAGCGCTGCACGGTGATGACCGGCCCGAACACCTCCTGCTGGATCATCTCGTCGTCCTGCTCCAGGCCGTGGACCACGGTGGGCTCGTAGAAGAAGCCGCCGCGGTCCAGCCGGTGGCCGCCGGTGGCGACCTCGGCGTGGCCGGGGGCGCGCTCCAGGAAGCCCTCGACCCTGGCCAGCTGGTTGGCGTTGTTGAGCGGCCCGTAGGCGGCGTTCTCATCTTCAGGCGGGCCGGTGGTGGTGCCATGGGCCTGCTCGACCAGGGCGGCCAGGAAGTCGTCGTGGACGCCGCCGCCGGCCAGCACGCGGGTGGCGGCGGTGCAGTCCTGACCGGCGTTGAAGTAGCCGGTGGCCGCGATCATCTCGGCCGCGGCGGCCACGTCGGCGTCGTCGAACACGATCACCGGGGCCTTGCCGCCCAGCTCCAGGTGGACCCGCTTGAGGTCGTCGGCGGCCGCCTTGGCGACCTCCTTGCCGGCCCGGACGCTGCCGGTGATCGAGACCATCGCCGGGGTCGGGTGGGCGACCAGGGTGGCGCCGGTCCCGCGGTCGCCGCAGATCACGTTGATGACCCCGTCGGGCAGGAACTCGCTCATCAGCTCGGCCATCCACACCGTGGTCACCGGGGTGGTGTCGCTCGGCTTGAGGACCACGGCGTTGCCGGCCGCGATCGCCGGGGCCCACTTCCACACGGCCATCATGAACGGGTAGTTCCAGGGCGTGACCTGGGCGCAGACCCCGATCGGCTCGCGCCGGAGCATCGAGGTGTGCCCGGCCATGTACTCGCCGGTGGACAGCCCCTGGAGCATGCGGGCGGCGCCGGCGAAGAAGCGGATCTGGTCGACCGCCGGCGGCACCTCCTCGTCCATGGTCAGCTGGAACGGCTTGCCGGTGTTCTCGCTCTCCAGCCGGACCAGCTCGGAGGCCCGCTCCTCCAGCTTGTCGGCGATCCGCAGCAGGGCCAGGCCGCGCTCGGAGGGGGTGGCGTCGCGCCACTGCTCGAAGCCGCGCTCGGCGGCCTGCATGGCCGCGTCCACGTCGGCCTGGCCGGACAGCGGGGCCTCGGCGAACTCCTCGCCGGTGGAGGGGTTGACCAGCTTGGCGGTGCGCCCGTCGGCCGCGTCCCGGTACTCGCCCCCGATGAAGTTCTGCAGCTTGCGAAGCGCCATTGCCTGCTCCTTACATCCGGTACGCCGGGTCCGAGGTCATGCCCGCTGGCGGCGGGCCAGCAGCGCGTTGCCCACCGCGATGGCGACTCCTCCAAGGAAGATGAGCGTCCCCATCACGTTCACCTGGGGCGGCACCCCGATGCGGGTGGCCCCGTAGACCCAGATCGGGAACGTCTCGACCTGGCCGTTGACGAAGCTGGTGACCACGTAATCGTCGATCGACAGGGCGAAGGCCAGCAGCGCCCCGGCGACGATCCCCGGCGCCAGCAGGGGCAGGGTGATCTTGCGGAAGGTGGTCCATGGGTCGGCGCCCAGGTCCTGGGCGGCCTCCTCCAGCGTGGGGTCGAGGCCGAGCACCCTGGCCCGGACGGTCACGGCCACGAACGCCAGGCTGAAGGCGACGTGGGCGACGACGATGGTGACGAAGCCGCGTGCGAACTGGAAGGTGATGAACAGCGACAGCAGCGATGCTCCCAGCACCAGCTCCGGCGCCGAGATGGCGCTGAAGATGACCAGGTCGTAGACGTTCTTGCCACGGAACCGGTAGCGGCCGAGGGCGAGGCCGATCATGGTCCCGAGGATGGTGCTGACCACCGTGGAGATCACCGCGATCAGCAGCGAGTTGCGCAGGGCGGCGGTCAGCCCCGGGTTCTCGAACAGGTTCCGGTACCAGTTCAGGGTGAAGCCCTGCCAGCGCAGGTTCAGCCGCCCCTTGGTGTCGTTGAACCCAAAGGCGATCATCACCAGGATGGGCAGGCTGAAGTACAGGATCATCAGCCAGGTGTAGGCGGGCAGGATCAGCCGGGTCCAGCGCCGCCGCCTGGACGGGACCGCCGGCGCCGGGGCCGCCGCGGACGGCGCCTGCCTGGTGGCGACCGTGGTCACGGCCGGCTCACCTCCATCACCTGCTCGGTGCCGAGCGCCCTGGCGTAGCTGAAGATCCCGACCAGCAGGGCGGCCATGAGCAGGAACGACATCGCCGAGGCGAGCGGGTAGTCGTTGCTGGTCAGGTACACCGTCTGGATGACGTTGCCGATCATGGTGGTCTGGGTGCCGCCGAGGATCCCCGAGTTGACGAAGTCGGAGGCGACCGGCACGAAGGTGATCAGCACGCCGGCGAACACCCCCGGCAGCGATAGCGGGAAGACCACCCGCCGGAAGGCGGCGGCCCGGCCGGCGTACAGGTCGTGGGCGGCCTCGACCAGGCTCGGGTCGACCCGCTCCAGCGCCACGTACAACGGCAGGACCATGAACGGCAGGTAGTTGTAGGTGAGCCCGCCGATCACCGCGGTCGAGGTGGCCAGCAGGTGGAAGTCGTTCGGCAGCAGGCCGGCTTCCTTCAGCGGACCGAGGAGCAGGCCCTCGTCGTTGAGGATGAACTTCCAGGAGGCTGTCCGGATCACGAACGAGACGAAGAACGGCAGCAGGATCAGGAACAGGTAGGTCGACTTGCGGGCGCCGCCGTAGAAGGCGATCCAGTAGGCCATCGGGTAGGCCAGGACCAGGCAGAGCCCGGTGACGATCAGGGCGAAGACCAGCGAGCGGATGAACTGGGTGGAGTAGAACTCCCAGGCGTCGGCGTAGTTGGACCACTCCCAGGTGAAGCGGAAGCCCTCCTCGGCGTTGCCGCTCTGCAGTGACAGCGACAGCATCACCAGGATGGGGATGACGAAGAAGATCGCCAGCCACATCCCGCCGGGCAACCCGATCAGGTAGGGGGCGTGCCGC
>Ga0307278_10000902_pt1 | contig 14615 bp, 15 predicted proteins | sample ER_DNA_117_FD_194482 | JGI IMG/M metagenome (GOLD analysis project Ga0307278, IMG submission 194482) | Bulk soil microbial communities from the East River watershed near Crested Butte, Colorado, United States - ER_DNA_117 | ecosystem: Environmental > Terrestrial > Soil > Floodplain | place... | reverse complement strand
CGCCCTCGGCAGGAGCCTCGCCTTCGCCCTCCGGAGCCTCCTCGCCTTCGGGCAGCTCGCCCTCCTCGAGCTCCTCGCCCTCTTCGAGCTCCTCGGGCTCGGGCTCGACGATCACGGTCGGCGTCGTGACCGTGGCCAGCACCGTTTCCTCGGGATCGTCGAGATAGGTGACGCCTTCCTGCGTGGGCAGGTCGACGAGGCGAAGCGTGTCGCCGATCGCCATCCCGCTCACGTCGAGCTCGAGATGGTCGGGAATCTCGAGCGGCAGCGCTTCGACGTTGAGCTCGCGCGTCACCTGCGAGAGAACTCCGCCCTCCTTGACACCGGCGGGCTCGCCGATCAGCTCGACCGAGACCTGCGTCTGGATCGCCTCGTCGAGGCGTACCTCGTGGAGATCAATGTGCGCGAGCCGGCCGCTCGGCACTTCCTGCTGGTAGTCCTTGAGCACGGCGGGGTGGGTCGTCTTCTGACCGTCGAGGACGACGTCGAGAATCGCATGCAGGCCGGAATCGCCTGAGAGCGCACGCCGCAGATCGCTTGCCGGGACGGAGAACGGATGCGGCGGCTTCCCGCGCCCGTAGAGCACGCCCGGCACGAGCCCCTCGTTGCGCATGCGCCGTGAGTCGGCGGAACCGCGCCCGTCGCGCTCCTTGACCTGCAGCTTGACTCGTTCGCCGGCCATTTCGGCGGCGAAGTGTAGCTACAGCTCGCGGCTACTTCTTGATGTGGAGGTCGATCCCGAGCAGCAAGAGCGGCCAGAGAACGACGGCGAGAATCGCAGAGACGACGAGCCGGATCGTGTCGAGATGCTTGAAGTAGTGCTTCTGTGCGGCGACGGCGACACCGACGACGATCCAGACGAGTCCGAGGAAGCTCGATCGGAACATGCGGGGATCATCCCCCGATTCCACTTGTCGAAAACGCAGTCAAATCCTTCGCTCGACGTCAAGCTCCATCGTGCTGCAACCGATCCGGCCAGGGCTGGGGGCTCTCGCGGGGACAGGTACTTGCGGCAATACACCCGGTATTTGCGATAATTGGCGTGCGTCACATGCCCGGCGTTCAGGCCGGATCTGCGGTGAGCTTCCCCGGAATGCTCTCTCCCCCGTTCCGAGGCGGCTTCGTCTCTGTGGCGCGCGTAGGCGGCCCGTTCACGTTACGGGCCGCTTCGCTTTCCACTTGCGCGTCGTGGTCCGTCCGTCTCGAAGCTAGAGAAGCTGGTTACGCGCGCGCGGTGACGGTGGGTAGCAGCCCATTACGGCGCGTTCGTTAGGCACCCCGGTTTGCAGATGCGGCGGCGAAGATCGGTTCGCACGCCGAACGTCAGTGGCGTGCAGGCTGGGCCAGCGTCCGGGAATTCCCCCGAGTTATTGGCAGTCCGAGAGTGGTGAGACGCCGTCCACGGCCATCCGCGGGGTGAGGCAGGCAACGACGTTCCCGTCGCTGTCGATGCCGGCGAGCGTGTTGATGAAGCTGCGCTGATTCTGGGTGCGTAGACCGGGTAGGGGCATGGGAATGGTTGCTGGCAGCTGCGCCGCATAGAAGCGGACGTGCCCGAGCGATGCCGCCCCGCTGAACGTCGGCAGCCGGAGAACCTCGCCTGTACCGAACTCGATCTCGACCGTCGACGCTTTGTCGATCACGGGGCCCGCGATGTACGCCGGAAGCTCGCCGCTGGCCGTGCCGCTCAAGAACGTGATCGTCATCTTGGATGACCCTTTTGTTTCGGCGGTTGGGACGCCGACGAACGGTGCGCAGCTCGTCCCGCCGCCGGAGCCGTTTGCGTTTGAGCCTGCGGGTGTCACGGAGACACAGAGGCCGACTCTGCCGGACGGATAGGCGGTCAATTGCCAGGGGTGCCCCGACCACTCCCCTTCCTTCACGACACCGGGCGCGCTTACCGGTGTCGGACCTTGATCCTCAAGAAACCACCAGTCGCTCGCCGCACCGAGGGCCGCCAGCGAAACGAGCACGGCGACAAGCAGAGCAAGCGCAAGCATCAGACGGCGCCTCGTCAGCAGACGTAGGCGGCCAGTGCGCATGACTTGAGCGTAGCGCCATCGTCCTGCGAACGCACCTAGTCAGGCTGTAGGGACCGCCCGTTCGCGTGGGCCAGCGTTGCTCCTATGTCAAGAGGGAGTCTTTCTTGAGCGTGGTGTAGACGGTGCGTGCGGGAATGTCCATTGACGGTTCTCCCCGTTCTACTCAAGCAAGTGGAAGGGGGCAACCGCATCAAAGGCCGGTTCGCCCCCTGCTCGATGAGCAGCTAGGACGCGAGCTGGGTACAGAGATTGACCAGCTTGCCCGTGCTCTTGATCGACGTCGTGTTTCCTTCTGCGTCGAAGGTGGCCGTCACCCGGCCGCTCTGATACCAGATCCCTGGCTCTCCGGTTATGGGGTTTCCGTCAGGCCAAGCGCCCTGACCAGTCACCATGCCGGATCCCGAGCCGTCGGGCTCGACCCGGAGCTGGAACGACCCAGTCGCGCCGAGGGTGATCGACTTGCCAGTATCGAGGTTGGTCAACGTCAGCGTATTGCCGGGAAAGACCCCGAGCAGCTTGACGGGGTTGCCGGCGTTGTCGGTGAAGGTCGTATCGATCTCACTACCCTCAATGTGGCCAAGGACCGGGAAGGTGCATTGGCCGGTGATCACTTTGTCGTCCGGGGCCGGGATGATCTCCCGCGTCGGCTTGTTGGCGGTTGCTGCTGTCACAACCACGAGTGCGACAAGAACGGTCGAAAGAAGTAGAAGTCCGGGCCGCATAGGCGCTCCTTTCCGAAGGCACGCACAATGAGTGCGCACGAGCGCGACTCGGTGCCGCAGATGGGCAAGTCTCCCTCATGACTCCGGAAACTGTCAACCCTGCGTTCTGCCCTTTTGATACTCGCTGAGTGGCTAGTAAGGCCAGAACGCCGTGGCCGAGCGTCCTGTCACTTGAAGGACCAGCGTTAGCGGCCCTTTAGCAGATCGCGCGCCAACCCGCGGTCAGGCGGAGGTTTTAGAAAAGCTGGTTCTCGCCGGCGAAGATCGCCGAGACGGACTCGTCGCCGAAGACGTTCATGATCGTCTCCGCGAGCAGCCCCGAGACCGGTAACACGTCGATCTTCTCTGGACGGTTGACCGGATCGATCGGGACTGTGTCAGTGACCGTCACCTTCGTCAGTTCGCTGGCTGCGATCTTCTCGAACGCGTTGCCGGGGAAGAGCCCGTGCGTCGCGCAGGCATAGACCTCGGTCGCGCCGGCTTCGCGCAGGGCCGTCGCGCCGGCGATCAGCGTCCCGCCGGTGACGATCATGTCGTCGCTCAGGAGCGCGGTCTTCCCGCGCACGTCGCCGATGACCTCGGTCACCTCGGCGGTGTCGTGCTCGGGCCGGACCTTGTTCATGATCGCGAGGTCGGCTTCGAGCATCGCGCCGAAGCGGCGCGCCATCTTCGCGCGGCCGGGATCGGGGGAAACGGCAACGACCTTCTCTCCGAAGAGGCCTTTATCTCGGTAGTACGTGGCGAAGAGCGGCAGCGCGGTCATGTGGTCGACCGGGACGCTGAAGAAGCCCTGGATCTGCCCCGCGTGCAGGTCCATCGTCAGCACGCGGTCGGCGCCGGCGGCTTCGATCATGTCGGCGACGAGCTTGGCCGTGATCGGCTCGCGAGGCCGCGACTTCTTGTCCTGGCGCGAATATGGGAACCAGGGGACGACGGCGGTAATTCGCTTCGCCGATGCGAGCTTCGCGGCCTGGATCATGATCAGGAGCTCGAGCAGATGGTCGTTGACGGGCGGGCTGCCGGACTGGACGATGAAGACGTCCGCGCCGCGAATCGATTTCTCGTAACGGCAGTAGTTCTCGCCGTTCGCGAACGTCTTCAGCTTTACCTCGCCGAGCTGTACGCCGAGATGGCGCCCGATGTCTTCGGCCAACGGACGATTCGAGCGGCCCGCGAAGAGCATCAGCCGCTTCCAGGGCCCGCGCTCGATGAAGCGCTCCGGGCTCGGGACCGCGCTCGTTGTCGCGACCTCCATGCCCGGCAGGTGAGTCAGCTCAGCCGTGCCGCTGTCGATCGTCGAATCCTTTCTTGTTGACCTGTCTGCTGCGGGCGATGGCGAGGGCCCCGGGCGGGACGTTCTTCGTGACGACCGAGCCCGCGGCAACCCAAGCATTGTCGCCAATCGTGACCGGAGCAACAAACACATTGTCGCTGCCCGTGTGGACGTTGCGGCCGATTGTCGTCCGGAACTTGCCGGGGCCGAGCTCCGGGCGGTAGTTGGCCGTGATCGCCCCGGCGCCGATATTCGTCTCCTCGCCGAGGTCAGCATCGCCGATATACGACAAGTGGGGAACCTTTGCGCGCACGCCGATGCGTGCGTTCTTGATCTCCACGAATGTGCCCGCCTTTGCTCCCGCCTCCAGCTCCGTGCCGGGGCGAAGGTAACAGAACGGTCCGACGGTCGCCTCCGGGCCGATGACGGCGTCGACCGCGACCACGTGGGGCCCAACGACGGCTCCGCTTGCTACGCGTGTCTTGCCGCTCAGGACGGTGAAAGGATGGATCGTCGAATCCGGTGCGAGCTCGACCTCGGGCTCGATCCAGGTCGCCCGTGGATCCACGATCGTCACGCCGGCCAGCATGTGCGCTTCGTTGATGCGGTCACGGAGAGCCGCCGCCGCCGCCGCCAACTCGGCGCGCGTGTTCACGCCCTCGGCCTCGATCGGATCGGGAGCGACATAGGCCGCGACACGCTCGCCATTGTCCACGAGATGGCGTACGGCGTCCGTGAGGTAGAGCTCACCCTGGCGGTTCGAGCTCTCGAGCTGCTCGAGCGCCGGCCACACCCGGTCGGCCGCGAACACGTAGATCGCGGAGTTCGCCTCATCGACGGCGAGCTGCTCGGAAGTCGCGTCGCCTGCTTCGACGATCTCGCGCACGGCGCCGCTCTTGTCACGGATGACGCGCCCGTACTCGCGCGGATCGGAAGGCCGGAACGACAGGATGGTGGCCGCGGCGCCTTCGCTCCGATGGGCCTCGAGCAGCTCGCGCAGGAGCTGCGGGCTGAGGACGGGCGCATCACCGGTGAGGACGAACACGTCACCGGCGACACCGTCGAGAGCGGAGCGAGCGGCTTCGAGGGCATCCCCTGTGCCGAGCGGCTCGCGCTGGACGGCGACCTCGATTCCCTCGAACGCTTCCTTGCCTTCCGGCGAGGTGACGACGACGAGCGGGTCGGCCTCCAGCGCGCGAGCGGCCTCGACGACCCAGTCGACCATGCGCCGTCCGAGGAGCGGGTGGAAATGCTTCGGGATCGCCGACCGCATCCGTGTGCCGAGGCCTCCGGCGAGGACGACCGCTGCGGGATTGGACGAGCTCATCGGCGAGGGTGTGCTGGGGCGCCAGGATTCGAACCTGGGATCACGGGACCAAAACCCGTTGCCTTACCACTTGGCTACGCCCCAGGGCTTGCAGTCTTCAGTTTGCCACGAGCCTTTAGCGGCGGTCGGAGAAAAGGAGGATCAGCGCGACAACCGCAATTGCTGCGACCACGATCAGGGCGACCGTGGTCACCAGGATCAGGAGCACCGGCACGAGCGCAACGAGAGCCTGCGAGACGGCCGCGATCCACGCGACCTCACGGACCGTGGTCGACCGGATTCGGTTCGCTTGCCAGAAGTACAGCGCGATGATCGCGACGGCGACGACGAGCGCGAGCGGTCGGGAGATGGCGCCGACCACGAGTAGGACTGCCTCGATGAGAGCGATCCAAAAAGCGATGCGAAGGCGACGCGCATGGAGCCAGCGCCCTGTCCGGCTCGTGCCGTGCTCGACTAAGGCGCCGCTTGCGGTTCCGCCTTCAGGACGCATGGGCCTCGCCCATGCGTCCGTCTGAAACGACCGGTCGAAACGGTTCGGCTTCAACTCGGACCGCTTCTCGGCCACCGCTTGCGGTTCCGCCTTCAGGACGCATGGGCAACCTGAACCGCTTCTCGGCTGCCGCACTCGAGCATGGCTCAACCGTACCAAGTAGGGATGGTGAGCCAGGTGTCGCCCCGCGCGGCAACCGAGCGCCGGGCCGCCTCGGCCGGCTCCCGACGCACGAACAGGCCGTAGACGGCCGGACCCGCCCCGGTCACGTCTGCGCGGAAGGCTCCAAGCTCCCGCAGCTCGTCGGCGAGCGGCGAGGCGGCGAGATCGTTGGGCGGCAGCTCCGCGAGGTCGGAGGGGCGGCGGGCCTTCGCAAGGACCCTGCGCAGGGCCGCCCGGCGCTCCTCGAAGCCCGTCGCGCCGTCGAACCCGTCGTAGACCGCCGCCGTAGCAGGCTTACGGCCTTCGGCCGGCAACACGAGCAGCACCCAGTAGTCCTGCGGAAGGTCGAGGGGCGCCAATTCGCTGCCGTCGCCGTGCCCCAGTTGAGGCCCTTGCGCGAGAAAGAAGGGCACGTCGGCTCCGAGCCCGGCGGCGATTGCGTGCAGGCGCTCCGCGGGGAGCGGCTCGGTGAGCGTCTCGTTCGCGAGCCGCAGCGCGGTCGCCGCATCGGAGCTGCCGCCACCGAGGCCCGCGGCGACCGGGATGCGCTTGTCGATGCGAACCGACCAGGCCGCCTGAGCCCCTGCAGCAGTTGCGAGCGTGAGGAGCGCGTCACGCACGAGTGTGTCCTCCGCAAAGCCCCGAATTTCGAGCTGCGCAGCCGGCGCCAGCGAGATGCGGTCGGCGAGATCGATCCGCTGCAGAATTGTCGTCACCTCATGCTTGCCGTCCTCTCGGCGCGGCCCGACGACGAGAGCCAGATTGATCTTCGCCGTCGCGGGCGCCCGTCTCATCGCAGTGCCTCCGCGAGGGCGACGAACTCGGGCGGCTCGAGTGCCTCGGCTCGCGTGTCCGGCAGCCGCCCGATCGCGGTCAGGGCTTCCGCCCCGCGCGGCCGATCTGCAAGCCCCGCGAGGTCGAGCGAGTTGGGCAGCGTCTTGCGGCGGTGGGAGAAGGCCGCCTCGACGACGCGCTTGACCGCCGGATAGTCCGCGGGCAGCCCCGTTCGCCGGAAGGCGACGAGCGCCGAGTCGACGTTGGGCGGGGGCCGGAAGACCGTGCGCGAGACCGGATGGAAGCCGGTGCGCTCGGTGACGAGCTGAACGAGGACGGAGACCGCGCCGTATGCCTTCGTGCTCGGCGACGCGAAGAGCCGGTCGGCGACCTCGCGCTGAATCATCACCGTCCATTGCTGGACGCTCGGCAACCCGTCGAGGCTCTCGACGATCAGCGGGGTCGCGATGTTGTACGGCAAGTTCGCCACGAGCTTGGCCGGCGGAGGTTCGAGGGCGGCGAGATCGAGACGGAGTGCGTCGCCGAAGCGCAGCTCGACGTTTGCCCGCCCGGCCAGCCGCTCGGCGAGGTGCGGCTCGAGTACGCGATCGAGCTCGACCGCATGGACCCGCGCGACGCGATCAGCCAGGTACGCCGTGAGGACGCCCAGGCCCGGTCCGACCTCGAGCACGACGTCGGCTGGGTCGAGCTCCGCCAGACGGCCGATGACGCCAAGGATGTTCTCGTCGACGAGGAAATGCTGGCCGAGGTCGCGTTTCGGGGAGACCGGCAGCCTCACGCGAGCGAGAAGGCCGCGTCGGCGTTCGCGTCGATCCGGGCGCCGAGCGCGTCCGCGTCTTCGCGGCGAGCCTCGGCGAGAGCCGCGATCGTCAGCGCGACGTTCGCCGGCTCGTTCGGGCGACCGCGTCGAGCCTGCGGGGCGAGGTAAGGGCTATCGGTCTCGGCCAGGATCTGCTCGACCGGCACTTGCGCGGCGGCGGCCCGAAGTTCGCCGGCCTTGGGATACGTGATGTTGCCGGCGAACGAGACGTAGTAGCCGCGCTCGACGACCGTCGCGAGCAGGCCAGGCGACGAAAAGCAGTGCATGACGACGGTGCCGTCGAACCCGGCGAGCGCGTCGGCCGTGTCCTTGTCGGCCTCGCGCGTGTGGATCACGACCGGTTTGCCGAGCTCCGCGGCGAGCTCGAGCTGTGCAGCGAAGAGCCGCCGCTGTCGCTCCCGAGGAGCCCGGTCACGGAAGTAGTCGAGCCCAGTTTCGCCGACCGCGACCGCTCGCTCGTGCTCGAGGAGCTCACGCAGCTCGCCGACACGGGAGGCCTCAGCGTCGCCGGCCTGGTGCGGGTCGATGCCGAGGGCGGCGAACACCTCCTCGTGCAGCTCCGCGAGCTCGAGCGCCGCTCGGCACGACTCGATGCCCGTCCCGACCGTGATGATCCGGTCGACTCCCGCCGACCGGGAACGGCGGATGAGAGCTGAAGGGCGATCCGCGCACGCGTCGAGGTGCGCGTGCGTGTCAATCACGCCGCGGCGCCGGCGAGCTCGTCGCCGGCAGCCCGTCGCCGCATCCGTTCGAGCTCCTCCGGTACGACTTGGTCGGCGTCGAGCTTCTTGAAGAGCGGTCTCGGCTTCGGAAGCTCGCGGCCCGGAGGCAACGCACTCGGTGCCCAGCTGCCCTCCCAGCTCTCGTAGTCGCCTCTCAGCACCTCGTGCTCGTCGCCCTCCTCGCCGACTTCCCGGAGCTCGAGCGCCCCCGCGATCGTCCCCTCGTAGCCGAGTAGCTCGTGCAGCACCTGGGACGAGAACGGGAGGAACGGTGTGAACATGGTCTTCAGACTGTCGATCGCCCGCAGGCTGACGTAGAGAACGGTGCCTGCCCGCTCGCGGTCGGTCTCGATCAACGCCCACGGCGCTTGGTCACTCGTGTACTGGTTGACGAGCGACGCAAGCCGCATCGCCTCGCCGAGCGCAGCCTTGAAACGCGCGGCCTCGATCGCCTTGCCGACCGTGTGGAACCCCGACTCGATCTCCTCGAGCAAGCGGCGGTCGGCCTCCTCGAGGCTCCCGGGCTCGGGAACCGCCCCGAAGCTGCGATGGACCGACGTCAGCGTCCTGTTGACGAGGTTGCCCCAGTTGGCGACGAGCTCGTCATTGTTCCGCCGGACGAACTCCGACCAGGTGAAGTCGGTGTCCTGTGTCTCCGGGCCCGCGGCGGTGAGGAAGTAGCGGAGCGGATCCGGGTCGTAGCGGCTGAGGAAGTCGCCGACGTCGATCGCCACGCCCCTGCTGACGCTGAACTGCTTCCCTTCCATGGTCAGGAACTCGCTCGCCACGATGTCCGTCGGCAAGCCGAGCGGCCCCTTGCCGGCGCCGACCTCGCCGCCTTCCCCGTAGCCGAGGAGAATGCTGGGCCAGATGATGCTATGGAAGACGATGTTGTCCTTACCCATGAAGTACGAGTGGCGAGCCTCCGGGTTCTGCCACCAGTCGCGCCACGCCTCGGGGGTCCCACGGTTCGAGGCCCACTCGACCGCTGCCGAGAGATAGCCGATCACGGCTTCGAACCAGACGTAGATCCGCTTGTCCTCTCGCGCGGCGTACTCGGGCGGCACCGGGATCGGAACCCCCCAGTCGAGGTCGCGGGTGATCGGACGGGGTTTCAGGTCCTCGAGCAGGCCGAGCGAGAAGTTGCGGACGTTGGGCCGCCACTGCCGCTGCTGCTCGATCCATTCCTTCAGCCGCTCGGCGAAGGCGGGCAAATCGAGGAAGAGGTGTTTGGTCTCCTTGAAGACGGGCGGCGTTCCGTCGATCTTCGACCGCGGGTTGATCAGATCGACGGGGTCGAGCTGGTTGCCGCAGTTGTCGCACTGATCCCCGCGCGCGAATTCGAAGCCGCAGATCGGACACGTGCCCTCGATGTAGCGGTCGGGCAACGTGTTGCCGGTCGCGGCGGAGAACGCCCCCAAGGTCGTCTTCTCGATGATGTAGCCGTTCTCGTAGACGGTCTTGAACAGGTCCTGGACGACCCGGTAGTGGTTGCGTGTCGTCGTACGGGTGAAGAGGTCATACGACAGCCCGAGCTTCCTGAGGTCCTCGCGAATCGCCCGGCTGTAGCGGTCGACCGCCTCACGCGGCGACAGACCTTCGCGATCTGCCGCGACCATGGCCGGCGTGCCATGCTCGTCGGTTCCGCTGACCATCAGCACCTGGTCGCCGCGCAGGCGGTGATAGCGGGCCGTGATGTCCGAGGGCACGCCGAAGCCCGCCACATGGCCCAGGTGCCGCGGACCGCTCGCGTAGGGCCACGCCACGGCGATCAGGATTCTCTGTTGTGGACGGTTCGGCGAGGCGTTCCTCCGGGCCCGGTTGACTGTCCGACATCTTACGAAGGGGCTGCCGGGCAACCGCCTGCGGCCCCGGCGATCCGAGAGCCATGGAGCGCAAAGCCGCACCGACGGCGATCAGGACGAGCCCGACTACGCCGAGGACGAACAGAAGAACACGCTTCGGGTGGTGGCGCGCAGCCGGGCCAGGGACGGTCCTGCGCGGCTGCTCTGAAGATCCGCTCGCGTCGACGCGGCGGGAGAAGACTAGGCCGCGGACGTGTCCGGACAGCGACGGCTCGACCGCCCGACTCGCCGCCTCACCCGCCGGCACGCTCGAGTCGCTCGAGCTCCCGGCCGGCAGGTGTCGCGCGTCGTGCGAGCGACGCGCCTTCGCCAAGACCCGCTCGCTGCCAACAGGCTGCGAGCTCGCGCGTGGCTCTTGGTCGGCGGCGCGGCTCGAGCGCGTGCGCGGGCGGGCGACAATACGAGCGCGTGGGGTCGTCGGGGGTGGACGGACCGCACGCTGTGGAGGCGCGGCAGCCGGCACAACAGCAGGAGCGGCGGGCTGAGCGGCGGGCGGTCGCTCCGCGGGTCGTGCAGGAACCTCCTGCTGCCGCGCGGGGAGCAGCAACTGCGGGTCGATGTAGCCGTTCGGGTCGGCGGTCAGGCGCACGCCCAGGTGGACGTAGGGCTCGGGGCCTTCGGACTCGCCGCTCGGCCCGATCGTGCCGACGACTTCTCCCTCTGCGACAGCAGTCCCCACTCCAACGGCGATCGACCCCAGGTGAACCAGGGTGACCGAGTAGCCGTCCTCCGTGCGGATCGTCAGGCAGCGGCCCGCACGGGGAACCTGGCCGGCGAACGCGACGATCCCAGTCACCGGAGCGCGCACCTCTGCGCCCGTAGGTGCGCCGATGTCGATTCCGCGGTGCTGCCCGCTTCCGTACGGATCGTCGCCGGCGACGAACGGCCGGAGCACCGGACCGTCGACCGGCCAGCTCCAACCGGACGCGCTCGGCACGAGCGCCAGCGCGGCAAAGAGAACGGCCGCGATGCTGTTGCCTAATCTGAAAACCACGCGGGCAGAGTACCGAGCCGGGTGGCTGTTGTCAAATTTGGCTACAGTGAGGCCTGGTAGAGCCGGTTCCGAGACTGACCGGTCAGCCGTGCGACGACGTCGGCGGCCTGCCTGCGCCCCACTCCCGCTGCCACGAGGTCGGCGACGGCGGCCAGAGCGTCCTCCTCGCCGCCGGCCTCGGCTTCGAACGCGCCGAGGACGAGCGTGATCTCGCCTTTCGGAGGCTCGGGCACCTGCGCCGCCACGTCGGCCGCAGTCCCCCGGATGACCTCCTCGAACCGTTTCGTGAGCTCCCGGCAGACGGCGACCGGCCGCTCGGGCAGCGCCTCGGCCAGCGAGGCGAGGCTTACGGGCAGGCGACGCGGCGACTCGAACGCGACGACGGCGTGCGGCCAGTGTTCCAGCTCGGCCCAGAGTGCCTCCAGCGCACGCGCGCCCCGCGGCAGGTACCCGACGAACTGGTAGCGCTCGGCGACGAGCCCGCTCGCGACCAAAGCCGTTTCGACCGCCGACGCGCCCGGCAGCACCGTCACCGGCACGCCCGCCTCGAGCGCCGCCGAGATCAGTCGGGCCCCGGGGTCGCTGACCCCCGGTAGACCGGCATCGCTCGTCAGCGCGACCCGCTCACCGGCTTTGAGCCGTGGGAGAACCTCGGCCGTCCGCTCGGCCTCATTGTGCTCGTGGTAGCTCTTGAGGCGCGCCTTGATCCCGTGCCGCTCGAGCAGGATCCGAGTCCGCCGGGTGTCCTCGCAGAGCACGAGCTCGGCCTCGGCGAGCTCGTGCAGGACGCGGAGGGTGACATCCTCCAGATTGCCGATGGGAGTCGCGCAGATCGAGAGCGGCACTACGTTTCGAGTGCTTCGAAGGCGACGAATCCGGCCCCGACGAGTCCCGCTTCGCCCCCGAGCTCGGCCGCGACGATGCGGACGAGGTCGCGGCCCGGAGGGAGCGCTTCCTGCGCCATGACTTCTCGGGCGGGCTCGAGCATGAGGTCGAGCGCGCTCGAGAAGCCGCCTCCAAGCACGACGAGCTCCGGGTTGAAGATATTGACCAGACTGCCGATTCCCGCCCCGAGCCGGCGCCCGATCTCGCGCATTGCCTCGAGCGCGGCGTCGTTTCCGTCACGGGCGGCCGCGACGAGGTCTCGCGCGCCCGAGCCCGCCCCGAGGATTTCCGCCGCGGCGCGATCCGCTGCCCAGCCGGATCCGTACTGCTCGAAATGGCCATGCCCGGTACAGGCGCCGCGGCAGGGCTCACCACCGTACTGGAGGACGATGTGCCCGAGCTCGGCGCCGGCGCCGACGGAGCCGCGATAGGGCTTCCCGTCGAGGATGAGCCCGCCCCCGATGCCCGTTCCGAGCGTGAGCATGACCAGGTGCCGCGCTCCCCGGCCGGCTCCGATCCTCCACTCGGCGATCGTCGCCGCGTTCCCATCGTTGTCGATCGCCACGGGGAGCGAGAAGCGCTCGCTCATCCGCGTGCGGAAGTCGAGGTCGACGAGCGGGACGTGTACCGACGAGACGACGTGGCCGGAACGCTGATCGACCGTCGACGGGATCCCGAAGCCGAGCGCGGCGACGTCGTCTGCCAGCACCTCATCGACGAGTGCGTCGAGCCCGGCAAGCAGCTCGTCTTGCGATCCGAGCGGCGTCGGGCGCTCGACACGCCGCTCGATCCGCCCCTCACTGTCGACGACGCCGGCCGCGATCTTCGTCCCGCCGACGTCGACACCGATGGTGCGCTGGCCCGCCACGCGGCTACCATACGCCGCCGAATGGCCCAGGGAGAAAAGCCCTATCGCGTCTACCGAGGCGGGCGCGTGAAGGGCCGCGTGCCGACGCTGCCTGCGCCCGAGCGCGCCGCGCCGCGCGACGGCCGCAAGCCGATCCGCTTCAAGGGCCCCGGCCCCAAGGCGCCCCGGACGAAGGGCGCGCCGAACTGGCGTCGCCGCATACTCGTCGGCGTCGTCGTCCTCTTCGTCCTCCTCTTCGTCTGGATCCTCGCCAGCTACCTGGCGCTGCGCAGCGGCGCCAAGGACGCGAACAAGCGGCTCTCACGCTCCGCCAAGGCGGCACTCGTGCCCCAGAGCGGGCTCATGCTCTCCCACCCGAGCGTGATCCTGCTGCTCGGGACGGATCATTCCTCGAAGATCAGGGAGCGCACCGGCTTCCAGCGCTCCGATTCGATGATGCTGCTGCGCACCGATCCCGGGAAGGGCCGCCTGAACTACCTCTCGCTCCCGCGCGACCTGCGCGTGAACGTCCCAGGCCACGGCTTCGACAAGATCAACTCCGCGTTCCAGATCGGCGGCGCCTCGCTCGCGATCCGGACCGTGCGCGAGTTCACCGGAGTCGAGGTGAACCACGTCGTCGTGGTGGACTTCGAGGCCTTCACGAAGGTGATCGACAAGGTGGGCGGGGTGACGATCGATGTGCCGAAGCCGATCCTCTCGAACAAGTTCGACTGCCCCTATGCGACCCAGGCCCGCTGCGACCGCTGGCAGGGCTGGCGCTTCGCGAAGGGCAAGCAGCACATGGACGGTCACCGGGCGCGGATCTACTCGCGCATCCGTGAGAATAAGCTCGATCCGAGCTACAGCGACATCACCCGCGCCCAACACCAGCAGGACGTGATCCAGGCGCTGCTCTCGCGGTTGACGAGCCCGGCAGTGCTCCTCAAGCTGCCCTTCATCGGCGACGACATCATGCGGCCACTGGCGACCGATCTCTCAGCCGGCGAGCTCACCCAGCTTGCGCTCGTCAAGAAGAAGACGGGGCATGAGGAGCACTGCCGCGTCGGCGGGACGACGTCCGGATTCGGCGGCGGCTACCTGCTACCGGACGAAGAGCGACTGCGCACGATCGCGGCCTTCCTCGGGCGCTCGGCACCGCAGCCACCCTTGCCGGGGTCGACGTTCGGATCAGGCTGCCGGTAGATGGGCATCCTCTCCTGGATCCTGTTCGGGCTCGTGGCGGGGGCGGTCGCGCGGCTCGTCGTCCCCGGCGCACAGCGCATCGGCTGCCTGGCGACGATCGCGGTCGGGATCGTCGGCGCCCTCATCGGTGGGCTGATCGGGGAAGTCGTGCTCGGCGACGAGGTGCGTTTCCGCTGGGATCTGGGGCCGTTCCTGCTCGCGGTCGCGGGCTCGGTCGTGCTGCTGCTCGCACTCGAGGCGCTGCGCGGGCGCCGCGGTTGGTCCTAGGCGCCGCTTGCGGTGCCGACCATCAGGACGCGCGGGCAGGTGAGGACGGCCACGCGGACAAAGTCCGCATGGCCTCTAAGAACTCGAATCAGAATGAGCGCTGGAGCCTCCTGAAGCAGACGAGGCAGCATCCGAGCGCAAGGAACGCTTCATGGATTTCGGCGCGGCGGTCGTAGCGCACAAGTAGCCGCTTGAGGTGAT
>Ga0307278_10000901_pt1 | contig 14616 bp, 12 predicted proteins | sample ER_DNA_117_FD_194482 | JGI IMG/M metagenome (GOLD analysis project Ga0307278, IMG submission 194482) | Bulk soil microbial communities from the East River watershed near Crested Butte, Colorado, United States - ER_DNA_117 | ecosystem: Environmental > Terrestrial > Soil > Floodplain | place... | reverse complement strand
GCCCCTGGCTGCCCCGCCTGCTCGCCGACGCCGGCGCAGCGCCCCTGCTGACCGTCCGCCCGGACGAGCACCCATCGCCGCTGCCCGACGGTCCCGTGCGATACCTACGCCCTCGGCGAACGAGAAGCCACCCCGTCGACCGGCACCCCGATCCGCGACCTCACCACCGACCTCGACCGCTGGGCCGCCCGCCTCGGCGAAGCCGCCCAGGCCGCCGCCTTCGCCAGCAACCGCTGCGAGGGCGCCGCCTTCGTGACCGCCGCCGCCCTCCGCCGCCGCCTCGGCCAGCCGACCCCCGACCCGCGCAGCCGCTGGCCACCCCTCCCCGGCTTCGAGGCCTGAACGTAACAACCTGTTCCACAGGTGGCCTACGTATCCGTTACGCAGACCGTCAGCGGATGCGAGCGATCTGCGCAGTCGACCGTTGCCGGTCGACGATGCCGGTCTTGCCCAGCGTCCAGCTGGTGCCGGCTTCCCGCTTCGTCGCCACCTGCCCGCCCTTGCGGGGCTTCCGGTCGGCTCCACGGGCGTTTTAGGTCTCCGGGCCACTCCCGGCGACCACGTCGTTGACCAGCGCAGCCAGGTTGCAGGCCGCGTTGAGGTCACGGTCGATGCGAAGCCCGCAGGCCTCGCAGCAGAACACCCGGGCGCTGAGGGGAAGCTTGGCTTTCACTGCCCCGCAGGCCGAGCAGGTCTTGCTGGAGGGATAGAAGGTGTCGGCCTGGACCAGCCGTGTCCCGGCCCAGGTGGTCTTGTAGGTGAGCTGGCGGCGCAGTTCTCCGAACCCGGCGTCGGCGATGCGGCGGGCCAGGCGCTGGTTGCGCAGCATGCCGGCGACGTTGAGGTGCTCGACCACGATCGTGCCGTGGCTGGCCACCAGCTCGGAGGTGAGCTTGTGCAGGCCGTCGCGACGGATGTAGGCGACGCGGGCGTGCGCCCGGGCGAGGCGCCATCGGGTCTGCGTCCAGCCGGCCGAAGGGGTGCGGCGGGAACCGTCAGGGGCGCGCCGTCCGTGGCGGCGGGCGAGCTGCCGGTTGAGTCGTCGCAGCCGCCGCCGCGCCTGGTCGAGCGGCCGCGGGTTGGGGATGACCTGGCCGGTGGAAAGGACCGCCAGGTGCCGGATGCCGACATCGACACCGACGACCGCCTGGGGCGGGGCTGGGACCCGCAGGCTGCGCTGGACTTCGACGGTGAAACTCACATGCCAGCGGTCCGCGGTGCAGGTGATGGTCGCGTTGAGGATCCTGGCGGTGCCGGCTTCCAGGCGGCGGGCGAGCTTGCGGGTCGACTCGTGCGTCCTGATCCGCCCGATGCGTGGGAGGACCACGTGGTGGCGGTCGGGCTCGACCCGAATCGCGCCAGTCCAGAACCGGCATGAAGGCCGGCTTCGGTGCTTGGCCTTGAACGTTGGGAAGCCGACCCTGGGACCCTTGCGCCTGCCCGCCTTGGAGTCCGACCAGTTCGCAAGCCCGCGCGCGAGCGCGTCAAGGCCGGAGTTGTAGGCCTCCTTGGAGTTCTCCCGCCACCACGGGGCCACTTGGTCCTTGGCGCGGTTCCACTCCCGCCGCAGCGCCGGCAGCGTCCACGGCAGCTCCACCTCGTGGCCGGCGGCGCGCTCGTCGAGGCGCTGCATGACCAGGTTCAGACCCCAATTGAATGCACGGCGGGCCGCGCCACAGTGCGACCACAGCGCCCGCTGCTGCCGCAGGGTGGGGTCGAGGGCGTACCGGTACGCCTGGGTCACCAGCATGAGGTGCTCATTCTAATCGAACACGTGTTCGATTAGAATGCCGGCCGGCGCTCCGCGACCTGCTGGAGTGCGCCTACCCGGGCGGGCGGCGGCAAGCGTCCCCCCAACCCGGTCGAGCTCCTCCTGGTCCGCGACTGGAGCGTCGGGGCAGGACCGTGGCCCCGCCTCGCCTGGTATATCGTGATCACCGACTACGCCTGCGACGCAAGCACCGGAAGCCCGCTCATCGGCGGCAAGCCGTTCCCGCCCCCATTGGAGGCGCGGCCGGTCACGGCCTCCACCTGCGACACCTACTCAGTCATCGACGCGGACGCCAACGAGCGAGCCGGGGACATCGCAACCATCGGAGCCGTCGGCAACTACGCAAGCCCAAGCCCAGCCAACCTGTTTCGTCCACGTCCGGCGAGCTAAGCAGCAGCTCAGAAGTCCTGCACGGAACCCGAGCCGGGTGGTGGTTTCTGGCCGTTGTCGTGTTGCTGGGTCGCGTGCCGGGTGTGAGCCCTCCGGCCGCCGGTGTCGCCGGTGGGTACGGTTGGTCGTATCGTTGCCGCACACGCCGGGGGCCACTAGCATGCGCTTGAGATCGGGCCGGGTAGCGACCGCGGCGATGCTGCTGGTCGGGCTTGCCGCGCTGGCCGTGGCCGGCCGGGTTCATCCGTCCGCACCGAGCACCCAGCGCCCGGTCACCACGACCGCCACCGGCGTCACAACGGCTCCGGCCGTCCGCACCGCCCGGGGAACACCCCGGGGTATGCGGTCCCCGACGCCCTGGGCCGGACCCTGGCCCAGGCCGAGCGGGTGATGCGCGCCGGGGGCCTGCACGGCAGCGCCCTCGAGCGGGACCCGCACGGTCGCGACGCCGTCGTCGTCGCGCAGGAGCCACCCGCCGGTGTCCTCGTGCCGCCAGGCAGCGTGGTGGGGTTTCGGACCAGGACCGGCGTGCAGCCGTATGGCGCGCCCCGCTGGTTGCGGTTGGGACGCGGCCCGGCCACCGCGGCCTACCGCATCGTGGCGCCGGATCCCGCCACCCACCAGCTCACCGTGGCCGTGGTGGCGCCACGGGCCGCCGACGTCGGGGTGTGGTTGGCGACCGGGCCCGGCTCGCGCCTGCCGGTGCTGGGCAGCACGCGCGATGCGAAGCGGTGTCGGCCCAGCCAGGGGAAGGTCCGCTGCCGGGTCCGGCTCGGCGTCCCGGCGGAGGGGGTATGGACGGCGGGCGTCGCCAAGCGCTCGTCCCTGCCGGCAGCCGTCGAGGTCACGTTCACCTTCACGCCGCTGTGACCCTGCGCGCGCCGCTTGCTGCCAGCCGCTGCGGTGCCAGTCGCCGGCGTGACCGGGTGAGGACCGCTGCGAAGTCAAGTCGCGTTTCGTGGTGTAGCTGGTGATCGTCGGCATGGGACGTCTGCTCAGAACGCGGTGAGCTGGGCCACCTCCTGGATGCCGGTCGTGGCGGACGGGTCCGAGTGGTCGGTGGCCACCACCAGGGCCATGGACGACTCCGACAGGTAGCGGCGGCCGACCAGCCACTCGTCGTTCTGCTCGATCAGCAGCATCCCAGCAAGGCGCAGCAGCGCTTGGTCGTTGGGGAAGATCCCCACCACGTCCGAGCGCCGCCCGATCTCGCGGTTGACCCGCTCTAAGGGGTTGGTCGAGCGCAGCTTGGGCCAGTGTTCGGCCGGGAAGGCGTAGAACGCCAGCAGGTCCGCCTCGGCGTCCTCGAGCAGCCGGGCGACCTTGGGCGCGTGCGCTCGCAGCTGCTCGGCGACCTGGCCCAGCCGGGCGCGGGCCTCGCCCTGGGTGGTGGCGGTGAAGATGCCGCGGATGGCGCCGAAGACCAGGGGCTGCTGCGCGCGGGTGACGTGGCCGAGCATGTCGCGCAGGAAGTAGACGGTGCAGCGCTGCCACGAGCAGCCCAGCACCTGCGCGATCGCCTGCTTCAAGCCCACGTGGGCATCGGAGACGGCGACCTTGACGCCGTCCAGGCCGCGGGCACGCAAGTCCCTGAGGAACTCCCGCCAGAAGCTCTCGGTCTCGGCCTTGCCGACGTCTAGGCCGAGCACCTCCCGGCGGCCGCTGTGGTGGACGCCGTAGGCGATCACCAGCGCCTTGTGGCGCACCCCGCCCGGCTCGCGGACCCGCTCGACCTTGGCGTCCAGCCACAGATAGGGGTAGGCGCCCTCCAAGAGCCGCTCCCGGAACACCCGCACCTGCTCGTCCAGGCCACGGCACAGCCGGGACACCTGGTCCTTGCCCAGGTGGTGCAGGCCCATGTGCTGGACCAGCCGGTCGACTTTGCGGGTCGAGACGCCGTTGACGTAGGCCTCCTGGACGACCGCGACCAGGGCCTGCTCGGCCCGCCGGCGGGGCTCCAAGAAGCTGGGGAAGTAGGAGCCGTGGCGCAGCTTGGGGATCGCCAGCTCGATCGAGCCGACCCGGGTGTCCCACCCGCGGGACCGGTAGCCGTTGCGATGGGTGGTCCGGTCGGGGGTGCGCTCGCCCAGCTCGGCGCCGACCTTGGCGCTGACGTCGGCCTCCATGAGCTCGCGTGCCATCCAGGCCACGCTGGCGAGCAGCACGTCGGCGTGCTCGTCTTGGAGCAGCTTGTCGGCAAGTTGGGCAGCGGTCATCCTGGCCCTCTCGGCCATCGTGGCGTCTCCTTCGTCGATCCTTGGACAGACCGACGATCATGAGACCCGCGGTGGCCGAGGTCCATCCGACCCCGCGGCCTTCCTACACCACATCTCCCCGACGCGACCCGCTGCGACGACTGGTCCTTGGTATTCACCCTCCAGGGGCGTGGTCGGCGTGACTCGCCCTGGACCCCACCGGCTCAGCAACACCTCGCAACAGGCGAGAGAACGACCGGCAAGGACTCGCGAGGTACGCGCGATAGTTCTGACCACTTGCTTAGCGATCACCGGCAGCCAGCAGCAACCGCACTTGACAGGGGGTGTCCGCGATGCTTCACGCGCCGAACAGCTTCTGCAATAGGCACGCACAAGGTCACGGGCGCCCGGCTGGCAGGATGTCGGTGGCGCGGTTGCTCACCGACTTGATGCGTCGGGGCGTTCGGATCGACCGGGGCGGTCGCGTTGCGGTTCGCGGTCGATAGGTGGCTCGAGCTTCCGGGCAAGCCTGGCCAGGCCGCGGTGCTGCAGCGCCTTGACCGCGCCGGTGGTCTTGCCCAGCGTCGCCGCGACCTCGCCAACGGTCAGGCCGGCGGCCAGCCGCAGCAGCAGCACCTCACGCTGGTCGGTGGACAACTGCTCCAGGGCGGCCATCATCCGGCTGCCCTCAAGCCGCTCCGCCAGGTCCTGCGGGTCGGGGCCGTCCTCGGCCAGGGCGGCCTCGCCGAGCACGTCGTCTGGGTGCTCGGCGCGTGCCCTGACGATCCGCCGCCGGTAGTCGTACAGGTCGTGGCGGGCGATGCGGAACAACCAGCCGCCGAGCTTGGTGACCTCGCCGCGGAACCCGGGCAGGTCCTCGACCGCGGCGGCGAAGACCGTGGCGGTGAGGTCCTCGGCGGCACGGCGGTCGCCGACCGCGGCCACGAAGAAGCGCAGCAGCCCCGGCGCGTAGGCCTGGTAGATGCGCGCGACCGCCTCAGGGTCCCTGCGCCGGGCGGCGGCCAGGTCGGCCGCTGAGAGCTTGACCCCGCCCACGGTCACGGCGCGAGGGATCCGGCGTGCCGTGGCAGCGGCCGGTGCCGCGCCCGGCTGGCCGGCAGCAGGATCGACCTCGCCGCCCAGGTTGGGCGCCGGGGCTGGCCGCACGGCAGTCAGGCGACCGCGGCGCTGCTCGCCCGCGCGCGCACGGCTGGCCGCTTGCTGGTCACGCCCGGCGGGTCTGGTCATGCGGCGCAGGTACGGAGCCGCCCGCTCGACGATCTCGTCCAGCTCGACGCTCGGCTCAAGCTCCGCGAAGGCCTCCCGGACGCGGCGGGTGACCGGGTCCTCCGACTGGTGGCGGGCTGGGTCAGTCATCACGGCCCTCCGGGCTGATGCGCTCGCCAAGCACCAGGCGCAGCCTGGCACGGGCGCGGTGGAGCTGGGCACGGACGGTCCCCGGGGCCTTACCCAGCACCGCGGCGATCTGGGCGGGCGGCAGCTCCCCAAGCGCCGCCAGGACGAACGCGTCGCGTTGGCCGCGGGGAAGGTTCCGGATCGCCCCGAGGACCTGCGGGTCGACCGGCACCTGCGCCGCCGGCCACCGCGGCGCCGGCGCCTCGGCCGCCCGCCGGCTTCCCCACGCCCGCCACCAGGACAGGTGCTGGTTCCAAGCGACCTTGAGCACCCACGCCTCGGGGTGAGGGTGCGCGGCGACGGTGTCGTCCCAGTGCGCGTAGGCACAGACGAAGGCCTCCGCGGTGGCGTCCTCGGCCGCCGCAGCGTCCATGGTCTTGGCCAGGATGGTCCGGAACACCACGCCACGGTGCTGCTTGAAGAACGCCGCGAACTCCTCCGGCGCCGAGCAGCCCCGCGGGCCGCGTCGTGACCCATCAGGCATTGCGACCACGTGGCAACCGTCCACCTTCGCTGAGAGGCCCATCCGAAAGGACCCTGGCTCCAAGGAAACGCTTCAGCCCGCCCGAGCGTTTACAGCACCCTCCCAGGAACGACCGACCCGGCCGCGGACGAAGGCCCGGAGCGCCCGCCAGCAGACCAAGGACTCCTCTACGCTCACCAACCCGGACACCATGCGCGCTGCCGACGCCTGCCAATAAATAGCTGTATGCGTTTCGCGTCCATAGGGTCTCGATGGTCCTCTCCGCCGGTCGGTCCAGGCATCCAGGCGGGCAATGACCTTGGCAATTGATGTTCCCTCTCGTTGGTGAGGCCGAGGTAGACGTCTTCGAGCGTGGGCCGATGGACGTCGAGGTCGGGGAGGTCGAAGCCACGCGCGAGGGCCCAGCCTGCCAGCGCCTGGAGGTGCAGGAGCGGGCGGTGGCTGTGCAGGAGGACGCGGCCGTCGGCTCCCGGCTCGGCGAGGGGACCCAGGCCGGCGGGGAGGTCACCGGCGCCCAGGCCGGCGGGGAGGGTGAAGCCGATCGCGGCTGGCATGCGGTCACGGCCGCCGAGGGACTGGGGGGTGCCATCGGCGACGATACGGCCGGCGGCGATCACCGCGATCCGGTCGGCGAGGTGCTCGGCCTCGTCCATGTAGTGGGTGGTGAGAAAGACGGTCTTGCCCAGGGCCCGCAAGCCGGAGATGACCTCCCAGGCGGAGCGCCGGGCGGAGGGGTCAAAGCCGGTGGTGGGCTCGTCGAGGAAGATGAGCTCCGGGTCGCCGATCAGGGCGAGGGCGAAGTCCAGCCGCCGCCGCTGGCCGCCGGATAGCTACGCCCCGACCGTGTCGGCCTTGTCGGCCAGGCCGACCAGGGCGATGGTGTCCTCGATGTCGCGAGGAGCGCGGTAGTAGCCGGCATACAGCTGCAGGCTCTCCCGCACCGTCAGGCCGGGCTCGGGCTCGGACTCTTGCAGCACCACGCCGACCCGGTTCCGCCAGGCGCCGCTGGCCTCGGCCGGGTCGACGCCGAGGACCCGCACCCGACCGTCGGTGGGCCGACGGAATCCCTCGAGGATCTCGACCGTGGTGGTCTTGCCGGCGCCGTTGGGCCCCAGGAAGGCGAAGATCTCGCCGCGGCGGACCTGCAGGTCGATGCCGCGTACGGCCTCGAGCTCGCCGTAGCGCTTGTGCAGGCCGCTGACGCCGATCACGACGTCGCCTGGGCGGTCGCCGGCGAGGTACGCGGCCGAGCCGGCCGCGATCGATGTCGCCATCGCGCTCATGTCTCCTTCCCTTGCCGGCCGGGTTCTTCCTGCCGGTCAACCACGGTGTGCCGCTTCAGCGTGCGGCGGCACCGGCATCGCAGACATCGGCTAGCTGGCGGATGTTAGCTGCCGGAGAGGGCCCGGACGATGGGGCAATGGAGATCCGCATCATCCTTGACCGGGTTGAGCCTCCGGCCGGCCGCCTGCGGATAGTCCCCGGTCCCGGACGCGCTCACCGCTCCGGAGCACGGCAGGAAATCCGCTTTTCCGGCTGGCTCGGGCTGCTGCGGGCGCTGTATGAGGCGACCGGGGCGCCAGGTGGCCCCTCCGCTCCAGAGCCGTGACCGCGCCGCAGCCGGTTGCCATGGGACCACTTCTGACGGGCGCGCAGTAGCATCCGACTCATGGGCATGTTGGCACCGGCCCCCCGCACCCTCGGGCGCGAGGCGGAAACCCGGGCCCTGGGCGAGGCCCTCGATCGGGTCGCCTCCGGCACGCCGGCGATCGTGCTCATCGAGGGTGAGGCCGGAATCGGCAAGACACGCCTGCTGCAGGACGCGCTGCAGGACGCGCGTGGCCGTGGCATGCAGGTGGTCGCGGGCCGGGCCGAGGAACTGGAGCGGACCCGGCCGTTCGGCCTGCTGGCCGCCGCGTTCGGGTGCGCTTCCTCGTCCCCGGACCCGCGGCGGGCGGCCATCGCGGCGTTGCTGACCACCCATGGACGCGGCGACCAGGGCCCGATCACGGTGACCAGCGACCCGGGGCTGCGGTTCCGCGCGGTGGATGCGTTCGCTGACCTGGGCGAGGAGCTTGCGGTGTCCGGGCCGCTGGTGATCGGCGTGGACGACCTGCAATGGGCCGATCCGTCCAGCCTGCTCACGCTGGCCGCGCTGAGCCGCCGCCTGGCCTATCTCCCGGCCGCCCTCATCGGGTGCCTGCGGCCGTCCCCGCACGGCCCGGAGCTGGACCGGCTGGCCGGCGCGCTGGCGGCGGCCGGGGCCCGGCATCTGATCCTGCGCGGCCTCGACAAGGATGCCGTGACCGATCTGGTGACCGATGCGGTCGCAGCCGTGCCCGGCCGGGGCCTGCTGGCCGGGATCTCCGGCGCGGCGGGCAACCCGCTGTTCGTGACCGAGCTGCTGGGAGCGCTGGCCCAGGAGGGCGCGATCAAGACCTCTGGCGGGCGGGCCGAGGTGGCGGAGACAACGCTGCCGCCATCGCTGCGGCTGACCATCCTGCGCCGTATCAGCTTCCTGCCCGACGACACCCTGCAAGCGCTGCGGGCCGCCTCGATCCTAGGATCCAGCTTCACCCTCACCGACCTAGCCACCGTGGCGGGCCGCTCGGCTCTAGAGCTGTCGGTCGCGCTAGCGGAAGCTGTCAGGGCGCACGTCATCGAAGACGACGGCACCCACCTGCGCTTCCGCCACGACCTGATCCGCGACGCCATCTACGAGGACCTCCCCGGCAGCGTCCGCCGCGCGCTGCACCGCGAGGCCGGGCAGCGGCTCGCGCAATCAGGCGCCCCGGCGCTGCAGGTCGCCGAGCACCTCGCCCGCGGAGCCAGAACAGGAGACGCCGAGGCCATCGGATGGCTGACCCGGGCAGCACGGGAAGCCGCGGCCACATCGCCAGATGTCGCCGCCGACCTCCTGGAACGCGCGATCGGGCTGACGGGCCCGGCCGATCCCGGCCGCGACCGGCTGCTCGCCGAACAGGCCAGCAGCCTGATGTGGGCCGGGCGCATCTCCGCCGCCAAGAACATCTGCCGCACGCTGCTAGAGCGCGGCCATGACCCGAACGCGGAAGGACCCGCGCGGCTATGTCTCGGGTATGCCCTGGTCGCACAAAGCCGGCAGCGCGACGCGCTGCCAGAACTGGAGCAGGCCGCCGAATCCCCGGTGCTGACAGACGCCGAGCGAGCCAGCGCGCGGGCATGGGCGGCTTACGCCCGCCTGTCCCTGGTAGACCTCGAGGGCGCATCAGCCACAGCCAGGGAAGCCCGCTCTACCGCACCAGCCGATCCCCTGGCCACAAGCGTCGCCATGGCTACCCGCGCCCTGGTCTCTGTGCACCGCCGGCACCTCACCGGCGCGCTTGAGAACATCGACGAGGCCGTCAGCCTGGCAGACCGGAGCCCGGGCAGGCAGGGTCACCGCTTCCCGATCCACGCCACGCGGGGGGTCATCCTCACCGAGCTCGACCGGCTCGATGAGGCCAGGTCCACGCTCGACGCCGGCAGGCGGATCAGCGAGGAACTCGGCACTGGCTGGCAAATACCCAACTACCAGATGTTCAGCGCCGTCACGCGCTTCCTCGCGGGCGACTGGGATGACGCGATCGCCGAGGTCGAGGCAAGCCAGGAACTGGCTGACGACACCGGCGAAAGCTACAGCCTCATCCTCGGCCACAGCGTGCTGGCCATGATCTACATTCACCGTAACGACCTCAGCCGCGCCGAAGAGGCCGTCCGCGCGGCAAGGCGCCAGGTGGGCGAGCCCGGCCCCCCCTACCGGGCTCTGTGGGCGATGTGGGCGCACGCTTGCCTGCTCGAGGCTGGCGGAAGGGTCGCCGACGCTTTTGCGCTCCTGGATGAGTACCGGGATCGGGCCGCACAGTCGGGGCTCACGCTCGAGTCCCGGGCCTTCGGGGTTGACCTCGTCCGTCTGGCTCTCGCCAGCGGCGAACGGGAACGGGCGCGGAACGTGGCAGCAGCCGTGGCCGAGATCGCGAAGAACAGCGAGATCCCCTCGCTGACCGGCGCGGCACTGCATTGCCATGGGCTGGTGGAGGATGACGCCGGGATCCTGCACGCTGCGGCCACCGCCTACGCCCACGGCTCGCGGCCGCTGGAACTCGCGCTCGCCTCCGAGGACGCGGGGACAGCCTTTGTGCGACAGGGCATGACCGGCCAGGCACGGCCACTCCTGGATCAGGCGATTGAGATCTATGAGCGGCTCGGCGCCGCCCGCGACCTCGCCCGCGCCGAGGCGGTGCAGCGCGGCGCGGGCATCCGCCGCGGCCGCCGCGGAACCCGCGGCCGGCCGCAGATCGGCTGGGACAGCCTCACCCCCACCGAGCACACCATCGCGGTCCTGGTCGCCGAGGGGATGTCCAATCCCCAGATCGGCGACCGGCTGTACGTATCGCGCCGGACGGTGCAAACGCACCTCGCACACGTTTTCGCCAAGCTGGACATCACCTCCCGGGCCCAGCTCGCAGCTCTGGTGAGCCAGCATCGGGGCGGCCAGCCGGGCTGATAGCGCCAGCTGTACCGGGCACACGCTCCCGGCGAAGCCCTCACCCGGCAGAGACCAGGCCACGAGATCACGAAGTCGCGCTGAGCCCGCGGCAGGCGGCCTGGCTTCCCCACCGGGCCGTGTGATCACCACCGTTGCCCATATCGGCCAGCTGGCGGATGTCTCGGCAGCGGGCGCGCCCCCACCCTGGAACAAGCCAAAGGCCCAATGGGTGGTGGGAGACCCCTGCGCCCGAGAAGCTGAGGAGGATGTCATGTCCGCTGCGCAAGAGGGTGAGCAGCACGAGGGTGACCAGCACGCAACCACCCGGCCGCCGCAGGCCCCAGCGCCGACCCGCCACGCCCGGTCCTGGCTGGCGCGGCTGCTCGCCGAGCCAAGCGTGCGGATCACCGTCATCGCCTGGCTGACAGCCAACGTGGCCGTCGTGCTCCTCGCCCGGGGCCACCTGCCGTTTCGGCGTCCCTTGCTGCACGACACCCCGTACGCGACCCAGCTGCTGTCCCCCAACCTCGCCATGCTCGAGGTGCTCGGCCTGATCGCGGTCACCTTCGCGCTGACCCGCAAGCGTGTGATCCCCGACGTCGCCGCCCGCGCACCCCAGTCGGCGGTCGCCGTGCGGGAGACCCTGGCGCTGGTGGGGTACGGGGTCGCCGGCCTTGCCGGCGGCCTCATCCTCGGCACCGCCCTGGGCTTCCACCCGATCAGCTTCCACCTTGCCGGCACCTTGGTCGGCACCGACCAGCCGGTGACCCGGGCCGAGGTTGGGGTCTGGGCGGCCTGGAACTTCGCCGTCTTCGCCTTGGCGCCCTACTGGTACTTCCGCCGCCGGTACTCGCCGACCCAGTTGAACCTCAAGTCGACCAACCTCCGCAACGACGTGCTGGTCATCGTGGTCATCTTGGCGATCGAGAGCGTGGTGGAGCTGCTGGGGGTCAGCTCGGCGATCTTCGACCTGACGCTGCGGCAGGTGGCGCTGGGCGCCCCGCTGACGTTTGCGGTCTACCTGGTCGGCACGGTGTTGCCGACGATGCTGTTCATCCAATGCGTCCTGGTCCCGCGCTACCTGCGGCTCACCGGGTCGGCGGCCACCACCGTGATCCTGGGCGGCGTCACCTACACGCTGCTGCACTGCTTCGACGGGTGGCTGGCCTATACCACCCCAACCGCCGTGGTGTTGTCGGTCATCTTCCTGTTCCTGCAGTACCTCGGCCCCGGCATGATCAAGACGGTCCTGACCCTGCGCACCGGCAACGCCTGGGTCCACGCCTGGGCCTACCACGCCGTCGCGCCCCACACGATCGTCGACACCCCACTGATCGTGAAGATCTTCCGGATCGGCTGACCGACGCCGCAGGGTGGTACCGGCCGATCGCCAGGCGCTGATGCGCGCCGCCTGCCGCATGCCGGCAGAGCGCGCCGAGCACATCGAGGTGGTGGGTCAGGCAAACCGACGGCCCACCACCGGGCATGCCAGCGGCTGGCCGTGTGCTGGGAGAGATCGAGCTTGCGGGCGACCTCCGCTCGGAATGCCGGCAACGAACAGCTCACCAGCCCGCGAGCGGATGCGTTCAAGCGCCTGGCGTCACGCACGACTCGGCGCTGCGACGGTCGGCGCTTGCTCCATTCCGCCACGCTGCCAAGACCCCGGACAAGATGTCGCCGGGATGCGCGAACCTCTTTAACCCAGGAGCACATGCCGACTTTCTAGTGTCGCGCTATTGAAGTCGTGTGACCTTGGGTTGCCTTCTTGACGATGTCGTCGGCGGGTTTGGTCCAGACGAACGGCTCGCATCGTTCGTTCCAGCCGTCGATGAAGGTCTCGATCGCGCTGATGAGGTCCTTGACGGATGTGAAGGTGCCGCGTCGGATGGCTTGGCGGGTGATGATCCCGAAGAAGATCTCGACCAGGTTCAGCCAGGAGCCCGAGGTCGGCGTGAAATGCAGCGTGATTCGCTTGTTCTTGCCCAGCCATGCGGTGACGTTGTCGTGCTTGTGGGTGGCGTAGTTGTCGACGACGATGTGCAGCTGCCGACGCGGATAGGCCTTCGCGACCTGCTTGAGGAATGCGAGGAACTCTTCGTTGCGGTGCCGCGGGTAGCAGGCGTCGGTCACTTTCCCGGTCGCGACCTCCAGCGCGGCGAACAGCGTGGTGGTGCCGTGCCGAACGTAGTCGTGGGTCTGCTTCTCCGGGATCCCAGGCCGAATGGGCAGGATCGGCGCGGTCCGGTCCAGCGCCTGGATCTGGCTCTTCTCATCGACGCACAACACGATCGCCGCCTCGGGCGGGTTGAGGTAGAGCCCGACGATGTCGCGGATCTTGGCCTCCAGTTCCGGGTCGGTGGAGAACTTGAACGTCTGCGACCGCCACGGCTGCAGCCCCCATTTCTTCCACGTCGTGGACACCGTGAAGTCACTGACACCCAGATGCTTCGCCAGCAGCCGCGACGACCAGTGCGTGACCCCGAGCCGCTCAGGCGGCGGCTCCAACGTCGCGAGCACGATCCGCATCGGATCGATCGACAGCGGCCGGCCCGACTTCGCCCGGTCGTCCAAGCCGGCTATGCCCTCCGCGGCATAGCGACGTTTCCAGCGGATCACCGCAGGCTTGGACACCCGACCCGGTGCACGATCTCGTTCGTGCCCACGCCGTCAGCGGCCAGCAGCACGATCCGAGCCCGCTGCGCCAGGCCCGCCCGCAGCGACGGCGACCGCAGCCAGCCCTCCAGCTCAGCCCGATCGTTCGGCGGAACCTCCACGCCCACAGTCAACGACATGCATCATGATCCCATGAAGTAACGCTACTTACCTAGCACGACACCCGCGAGGCGTGGTACCGCGAACAACCGGTCAGGCACGAAGCGTGACGGCACTGTGCAGCGCTGCTCGGTTGTCCGCGACGGGCTGCTCGCCTACCCGATGACGCAGTAGTCGACGAGCAGATAGCCAGTCGGTGAGGTCGTGCTTCGGATCGACTCGAGCCGAATCGCCGGCAAGCCGTCGAGGAGCCTCCGCCCGCTGCCCGCGATCGTCGGTGCGATCACCAGCCTGAGCTCGTCGACGACGCCCGCGGCAAGCAGTGCCTGGGCGACCGAGATGCTTGCATGCACGCCGATGTCGGCTCCGGGTTGGTTCCTCAGATCCCGCACGAACTCGACCAGTTCGCCGTCGACCACAGTGGTATTGGCCCACTTCCGATCGAGCGGCGTGGAGGTGGCGACGTACTTCGCGACCCCGTTGATGAACGTCGCGAACGGCTCGATGTCGCTGCCCGGCCAGAACTCGGCCCACTCCTCGTAGCTGCGCCGGCCGAGGATGACCGAGTCCTGCGCCGCGATGACGGCGCCGAGGTTGGCCTCCATCGCGTCGTCCCAGTCGGCGAAGAACCCATCGGGCTTCTCCGCGACGCCGTCGAGGGACAACAGCTCGTACACGACGACCTTGCGCACGTTCAACACCTCCGATTGACGTGGACCCTGCTGTGTGGACGGCTCGCGCGACCAAAACTCATCGGTGCGATCATCATGCGTCGCCTGTCAGACAGCCTCGGGATAGCTCGCCACTGGGTGGTTGGCACGCCGCCAGCCGCGTATCACCGTGAGAGGCTGCCTCATGCCGCAGAGTGCCGCTGTTCGCGCTGCACATGAAGACGATCTGCCGCTCCTGCGTCGAGAAGGCAACCCAAGGTCACACGACTTCAATAGCGCGGCACTAGTGCTCTGCGCCTGAAATTCGTCGGCAATATCGGGCGAGGGAGTCGAGGATCTCCTCGGCCGTCTTGGTCCAGATGAAGGGCCGTGGGTGCTGGTTCCAGTCAGCGGTCCACGCGCGGATGTCG
>Ga0307278_10000900_pt1 | contig 14646 bp, 18 predicted proteins | sample ER_DNA_117_FD_194482 | JGI IMG/M metagenome (GOLD analysis project Ga0307278, IMG submission 194482) | Bulk soil microbial communities from the East River watershed near Crested Butte, Colorado, United States - ER_DNA_117 | ecosystem: Environmental > Terrestrial > Soil > Floodplain | place... | reverse complement strand
CCGAGCGGCTGTCGCGCATCGTGCATCACGATAACTCGTCGCTAGCGCGGATCGCTCGGGTGGCGCTGCAACATTTGCGCGGGCCGCGTTCGGAAAACGTGGAAGGGGTCCAAACGCGTGCGCGTCACGAGATGGTTCGGCTGGAAAGGGGCCTCATCGTTCTTGAAGTGATCGTAGGCATCGCGCCGTTGCTCGGTTTGATCGGCGCGGTGTCGGGATTGGTGCATGTATTTTCCCATCTCGGATTGAGCTCGGGCGCGTCGGATACGCGCCAGATCGCGCTCGGCATTGCCGAAGCATTGAATGCCACCGTTTTCGGGCTTTCGATCGCCGTGCCGACGCTGATCGGGTTCACCTATTTTTCGAGAAAGGTAGAAGTGATGTCGGTGGAGATGGAAACGTTGGTCGTCGAGTTGATTAATAAATTGTATTACGGCCGCTCTTCGCGCGAATTTGAAACGGCAAAAGTGCCGCCGACTCCACAGATATCGATTCCGACGCCGGTAGCGTGAAACGCGCGGCGCATCTGAGCACATGAATTTCGCAGTGCGAAAACGGCGGGCGCCTCTCATTATCATCGTTTCGCTAGTCGATATTCTAATCATCTTGCTCATCTTTTTTGTCGTTTCGACGACCTTCAAAAGAGACCAGCCGGAAGTGAAGATTAATCTGCCGGAGTCGAAGACGGCGCAGAAACAGCCGGGTGAACTCGAACACGCGATTGTCAGTATCGATCAAAATGACGACATCAAACTGGATGGACGCGCCACAAGTGTGGACGAACTGGAGCGCGCGGTGCGCGATTTGCCCGAACCGCGCAAATCAACGCTCGCGCTGCAAGCAGACAAAAAAGCCTCCTTCGGCACAATCATCAAGGTGATGGACGCGTTAAAGCTGGCGGGCGTGAGAAACTTGCCTGCGTTTACCCGGGAAGAAAAATGATCCTGGCGATTTTGCAGTACGGCGACCCGATCCTTCGGGCGAAAGGTCAACGGATCGAGGAAATCGATCATCGCATTCGGGAGCTGGCGGCAAACATGATCGAGACGATGCACGCGGCAAATGGCGTGGGTTTGGCAGCGCAGCAGATTGGTGAAGCTTTACAGCTCAGTGTGCTCGACATCACGCAAGTCGAGGACCGGCCAAGCACGCTGGCATTAAATGGCCAGGATACCGATCCAAAGACGGCGATGCCGCTGGTATTGATCAACCCGGAAATCGAGCTGCGCGGTGAAATTGGAGTGGGAGTGGAAGGTTGCTTAAGTTTTCCGGAAATCACCGGCGACATTGAACGGGCGCAGTCGGTGATCGTGCATGCACAGACTTTGGAGGGTGACACTATCCAGATTGAGGCAGGCGGATTTCTCGCTCGAGCGATCCAGCATGAGCACGATCATCTTAATGGAATTTTGTTTATCGATCGGATGCGTTCCGCGGCAAAAGCCGCGTTGTCGAGTCGGCTGAAACGATTACAGAAAGAAACGAAACGCGGCATCAGACATCGAGAACCGCTGGTAAGCGAGACGACGCTGTAGCTGGCGGAAGATAGGCTTCCAGCCTGTCTCGGCGGGCAGACATCTTGCCTACCACCGCATGAACTCACTGCAGCACTTCCAGGAATCCGCAAGCCTGCGGGCCGGGAAGCCTGACGTCTGAAACCGCCGGATGGCTATGTTCCAGTCAGAAATCCGGTCAACGGACTGGTGGCCGCCGCTGCGTTGAGTTTTTCGGCCAATCCGATTTCGCGCGCTTCGCGTCCGGCTTCGATGGCCTTCTTAAATGCTTTTGCCATGCGAACGGGATCGGAAGCGATTGCGATCGCTGTGTTTACGAGCACGGCGTCGGCTCCCATTTCCATCGCTTCGGCGGCGTGACTTGGCGCGCCAAGTCCGGCATCGACCACGACCGGCACTATGGCTTGTTCGATTATGATCTCGATTTGCGGACGCGCTTCGATCCCGCGATTGCTGCCGATCGGCGAACCGAGTGGCATCACCGTTGCCGTCCCGATGTCCTGCAATCTTTTCGCCAAAACCGGATCGGCATTGATGTAGGGAAGCACGGTGAACCCTTCCTTCACGAGAATCTCCGCAGCCGCCAATGTCTCAACCGGATCGGGAAGCAAATAGCGCGGATCCGGGTGAATCTCGAGTTTGATCCACGTCGGTAAGCCTGCGGCTGCTGCCAAACGCGCGAGCCGCACTGCCTCCTCCGCGTTGCGCGCGCCGCTGGTGTTCGGCAGGAGGAGAAAACGTTTCGGATCGACAAAATCGAGGATGTTGGCAAACGGATCGTGTTTGCCGGAAAGATCGGCCCGGCGCAGCGCGACCGTCACAAGTTCGGTGCCGCTGGCAATGAGCGCATCCCGCATCAGCTCGTTGGACGCGAATTTCCCTGTCCCAACAAGCAGACGCGACGTGAATTCGCGGTCGGCAATCTTCAGTTTCGAAGGCTTGTCCGCCATGATCTCAATCTATGACAAATCGTGGTGATGCAAAGTTGGCGGTAATACGGTTAAACGAATCAGGAAAGTAGGAAACCCCGGAACGGTGACCTCGGACAGAATGGACAGAATTTACAAAATCCAAGATCCGTATTCCTCTCCTCCTGCTTTGTTAATTGATTTCTCTGAACCCGAGTGATCTGTGGTTGATCTGAAATCCGGGAAGACGGAAAAGGATCCCATAGTAACGCGCCTCACAGAGGCGCGGCTAGAGCGCCGATTTTTGTTGTACTCGCAATGATTTGGTTGAGAATGCTCTAACCAATGACCGAATTTGATCTTCGCGAGCAAGATTGCATCGAAGGAATGCGGCGGCTGACAGATCAGAGTGTCGATCTTGTAGTGACGTCTCCGCCGTACAATCTCGGAATTAGCTACGGGAAATATTCCGACGGGCAGGACCGACAATCCTATTTGCGGTGGTGCCACAAATGGGCGGAGCAAGTTCGACGGATTCTAAAGCCGCGCGGCTCGTTTTTCGCAAACATCGGCGCCGCGCCGTCGAACCCAATGTTGCCGCATGAAATCGTAATCGAACTGCGTGATGTGTTTGTTTTGCAGAATACTATTCACTGGATTAAATCAATCGCGATCGATACGGCAGAGGGAAGGACAAGCGCGCCGAACCCTCACCTCAATCCTCTCAGCGCTCCGCCCAGTCGCGATCCCGGGGACGAGGACGCGAAGCGCCGGGTCAGGGTCGACGGCGGAATCAAAACATACGGCCATTTCAAGCCGATCAGTTCGCAGCGCTTTCTGAACGACTGTCACGAATACGTTTTTCATTTCACGAAGACCGGGCGCGTCGAGTTTGACCGGCTTGCCGTTGGCGTTCCCTATCAAGACAAAAGCAACATCGGCCGCTGGCGTCACACCCGGGGAAGCGATCTGCGTTGCCGCGGCAACACGTGGTTCGTTCCCTATGAAACCATCCAGAGCCGAGAGAAAGAGCGCCCGCATCCTGCGACTTTTCCAGTCCAACTGGCCGAATGGTGCATCAAACTGCACGGCGCGTCGCGCGTTCACACAATGCTCGATCCGTTTCTTGGAATCGGAAATTCAGCGATAGCGGCGCAGCGCTGCGGGGTGAAAAAGTTTATCGGGTTCGAAATCGACGAGACCTATCTCACAGAAGCGAAGCGGCGTTTGGAAGCGCTGCGATGAGTCGCCACTGAAGTCGCGCTTGACGAGCCCAACTTCCTGCCGATTGCTTGAATACAGAATAACAATTTCTTGAATAGGTTAGTCTTAGTTGGACAGTTCGTTGTCGCCCTGAACGTCATAGCAACGTTAGGCGCGGACGCAGCGCAAGCCTCTCTCAATTTCGCTGGCACTGCCTTTTCTCCGGGTTCAACGGTTAAGGTTAATGTTCCGTTAAGCGCGCAGGAAAAATCATATGCCGCGCAGGGAGGCAACCCCGTACCCCCAGTAGCAGTCGCTATGCTGGCAACGCCCGCAAATTTTGATCCGAAAAAAAGCTGGCCCGTTTTGGTGCCCTGTTCCACGAGCGATTTCAAACGTCAGAATCGAGACGATCTAGTCCAGTTTTATCAGAGGGTCGGACTCGCTGAAGGGTGGGTGCTACTGACGGGGGACGGCCCGCAACATGCGCGGAATGACACGGCGGCGTGGCGCTTGGCCATGACCCTCGCCGCGATCGACGCACTTCACCACAGCTTTGCCGGTTCGGAGAAGTGGCCGATGGCATGCGCCGGATTCTCCGGAGGGGCAAAGGGCGCTGGCTCGATCGCGCCTGTCCTTGCCCGAAACGGTTGTCGCATCACCGGACTTTACTTGACCGGCGTGAATCAGGACTACTTAAGCCCAGGATATGCGAGAGCCCAGCCCGGCGCGGCTTTTCTCAGTACGCCAATTTACGTCAGCGCTGGACACGATGATAGAGTCGCAACTTTAGAGCAGCAATACGACGTCGCGGGTTCAATCAAACGAACCGGCTTTAGTCGAATTCGAATCGGAACTTTCCGAGGCACCCACGAAGTCAACGACGCACAGACTTCGATTGCGCTGCGCTGGTTTCGCGAACTGCAGAAGTGACGGGCAGGGCACGCGCGTCGGTTTCGGCGTCGCGCCGAGAGTATTACCGGGTGTCGATCAAACGCCGGATTGTCTCCGCAAGTCCGTGAGGATCATCGGTGCCTAGCAAGAATTTTCGGCCATTACGCAACGTGATCGCCACGGCGTCCCAACCGGAAACGTTATAGAGCCAGCCGTAGCGCGTTAGATGAATTCCCCAGCCGTACCACCACCGAATGCGGATTGGTTCGCATCCTGCGATCTCTCCAATCGGCACTTTCTTGCGGATAATTCCAACTCCGAACCTCGCGCACAAAGTTTCATTGTCGATCGTAATGGTGAGTTCGTAGAACAGGGCGAGCGTGATTAAAAGCACGATGGAGGCAACTAGGAGGGTCTCCCGATGTAGGGATGATTCGAAGATCGCGCCGATCGCAAAACAAACGGACCCGACAAGCAGCGCCCAAATGATGACGCGACCGATCTGCGTGTGTCGGTATTCCGTCACAGAAGTTTGTCGGGGGCGGGCGGACTTGCCACTTGCTGAAATTTCTCCAGCGATTTCACCAGGGTCCCCGGCAAAGGCCGAACCCGATCAAAGATGCGCGCGGCGAGCGGTTGGGCTGTTGTGTACCCGGCGGCGAACATTTCCAACTTTGAATCGAGATTGTCGATGTAATGCAACGTCATCGCTTCCGGCGTCTTCGGTTCAACTGGCGAACCTAACTCCTTCTGGCCATGATGGGCGCCAATTAGATGCAGGAGATGCAGGCGCACATCCTCCGATAGCGGCGAGTAAGTTTTCCATACGTCCGCGTTGTCGGCGCTAAGCTTTCGCCAGAGTGAATTGACTACCTCGAGTCCGATGGAAATGTGGCCGACTAGTTCACCGAGTTCATCGTAATCCATAACAAAGCCGGTTTCGGAGAATTGGTTTTCCCACAGTTTACCGGAGTCGTGAAAGAGAATACCGGCGATCAAAAGATCGAGATTCAACTGCGGATAGAGCGGCGCGATCTCGCTCGCCACCCTCATCATTTGCGCGGTGTGCTCGACCAGCCCGCCGCGTCGAGCGTGATGATATTTGCGTGCCGCTGCGGCGCGGCGAAAACGATCGCCCCATTCGTTCACGAACATTTGCGTCAGGGCGCGGAGGCGGGGATCACGAATGCTGTTGATGGCTTGTACGATGAATTCCCAGTCAGTCGCTTGCTTTGCGCGCAGGTCCGCTGGCCCTTCTAACAGCTCCTTGGTCTCTTGATCTGAGAGTGGCCGAAACATCCACTTGTCTGCCTCGAGTCCAAATTGCGGGTGTTGGCGAAACTCTCCAGTCAGTTCGATGAAACTTTCGGGCGCGAGTCCACTGCACGTTTTGTAGTTAGGATGGTCGCTCCAGACCCGCAGTTTCATCCGGTCGCACGCGTCTGCCAAAACCAGTTCGCAATACGGTTTTCCTTCTCGCTGCGTCTTTGCAGTGGCCGATTCCACTTGCACGTGCACGCGCGCCGGCACCGCGCTCCCGCTAGTGCGGGATGCCGCCCGGCGAATTTCTGTCAAAGTCAGTAAATCCATCTCGACAAATCTAACACAAGTCGCAAACGCGCTGTAGCTGTAGCGTGCGCTGTCCTCAGCGCAGCGAACTTGGGCGACGACCGATTAATCCGCTGAGGACAGCGGACCCTACAGCATTTTTCGGAAGAATGGTCAGTGGGCGCGAGGCTCTCTGCGATTCGCCGACGCGTCACACGTACGCTTCATTTGCTCAATGTTTCTGACCCATCTCGAGTGCACGGCCTGTGGACTGCATCATGACTGGTCGCGTCTGCACAACGTCTGCCTTTCCTGCCAGAAACCGCTCCTCGCGATTGTTGATCTTGCCGCGGCGAGTCGAACGCTCACACGCGAGACATTCGCCACACGGGAAAAATCGTTGTGGCGTCATCGCGAAGTGTTGCCATTGCCTGACAACGTCGACCCGGTTTCGCTAGGCGAAGGCGGAACACCGCTTTTGCGCGCATCCGGCAGCTGCCGGGCTGATGACATCGATCTGTGGATCAAAGACGAATCCCTAAACCCGACACAGAGTTTCAAGGCGCGCGGGATGAGCGTGGCCGTTTCGATGGCAAAATATCTTGGCGCCACCAAGCTTGCGGCCCCCAGCGCCGGAAATGCCGGCGGCGCGCTCGCTGCCTACGCCGCTCGGGCAGGTCTCGAAGCGCACATCTTCATGCCGCGCGACACGCCGCGCGCAAACATCATTGAGTGCCGCGAGCTCGGCGCTCAAGTCACGTTGATTGACGGACTGATCACTGATTGCGGCGCTGAAATCGCCCGGCGAAAAGGAGCGGAAGGATGGTTCGACGTGTCCACGTTGAAAGAGCCATATCGCGTGGAAGGCAAAAAGACGCTCGGTTACGAATTAGCGGAGCAGTGCGCCTGGCAATTGCCCGACGTGATTCTTTATCCCACCGGCGGCGGCACTGGGCTTATCGGAATGTGGAAAGCGTTCGACGAAATGGAGACGCTCGGCTGGATCGGCAAAAAGCGGCCGCGCATGTTCGCGGTGCAAGCCACTGGTTGCGCACCGATCGTCCGCGCGTTCGAAACCGGAAAAAAAATTGCGGCGGAATTTCCCTACGCACACACCGTGGCCGCCGGTCTACGCGTTCCGAAAGCGATCGGAGATTTCCTGATCCTGAACATTCTTCGTCAATCCAATGGCGGCGCCATTGCTGTTGATGATGAAGAAATGATCCGCAGCGCGCGCGAAGTGGGATCGACGCAAGGCCTTTTCGTCTGCCCAGAAGGAGGAGCGTGTTTCGCCGCTTTCAAATTGCTTCGCCACGCCGGCAAAATCGCTTCCGGTCAGCGCGTGGTGATCTTCAATACCGGCTCCGGAATCAAATACCTCAATTGCTATGAAGCATGAATTTCGTCTTCCGTTTTGCGTTTGCGCAAGGCAACGGAAGGGAAAGGAACTTCTTAGCGGACTGATTCCACCGCGCACATTTCGTCGCACCACATCTCGATTCGGGCCCGGATCTGGTCCCGGATTTTGCGTGTGCCGGCCAGGCGCTCTTCACGTGTGCCGCCAAGTGCGGCAGGATCTGGAAAACTCCAGTGTAATCGTTTGGTCACGCCGGCAAAGATCGGGCACCGCTCGGCATTACTTTCGTCGCACACCGTGATCACGTAAGCGAATAGTTCACCGGATTTGAAAACATCAAATACCGATTGAGTTTGCTTTTGCGAAATATCGATCCCGATCTCGCGCATGGCTTCGACTGCCAGCGGGTTCAGCCTGCCGGGTTCCAGCCCGGCGCTGCGCGCGTCAAAATCGTCCCCGCAAATTTTGTCAAGAAACGCCTCAGCCACCTGGCTGCGAGCGCTGTTGTGGACGCAGATGAATAGAACTTTTTGCTTCATGATGGAGAATCCATCATGTCACGAACAGGAACGGAACAACAGTCTTTTCGAACGCACCGGCATCTGATCACGGCGATCAACGCGCCCGTCACCGGCGCGACGACATAAATCCAGAGATTTGCCAGGTGCTGAGAAACCAACGCGGGGGCGAAGGAGCGCGCCGGATTCATCGAGGCGCCGCAAATCGGGCCGGCAAACAGCGCTTCCAACGCGATGACCGCCCCGACAGCAATGCCGGCGGTAATTCCGCGTTCCCTGGCGCCTGTGGAGACGTTGAGAATCACAAACATTAACAGGGCCGTGAGAATGATCTCAAGAATCAGCGACTGCAGCGCTGGACCGGACGGCGCGGTTGCTCCCAACGTCGGATGCTGCGGGAACAATGCGCGCAAGAGCAAACTCGCAGCCAAAGCTCCCGACAACTGGCTAACCACATAGGGTAAAATTATTTTCCCTTTGAGCCGGCGCGCCGCGAAAAAGCCGAGCGTCACTGCAGGATTGAAATGTGCGCCAGAGACATCCCCGACCGCATAGATCATTGTCAAAACGATCATCCCGAACGTTAATCCCACACCCACATTCGTAACCGCCCCGCCAGTCACGTCGTTGATGATGATCGCTCCTGTCCCGGCAAAGACGAGCGCGAACGTGCCAATGAATTCCGCCGCATATTTTTTGCCACCTTTCATCACGATTTCCGCTTGCTGATAAAGATAGAGATCCGTTTGCCAAAGGCCTTGGCTGGCTCGGCGTAAAACCGCCGCCCGAGTTCGAGCGCATTCGTGCGCAATCGTTTGCCGCGTTTAGAGATGAGTTTCCGTAGCTCTGCCAGTTCATCGCGCAGCGCTTCATCGCCGCTTTCCTTCTCCAGGCGCTCGAGGAGAAAAGCGAAATCGTGCTCGCGACCCAGCAATTCGCCTAACACTTCCGCGTCGTGGGCCATCTCTTCCAAGACCACGCGATTGAGCGGCTGTAAAATACGCAGCTGGTACCACAGGTCTTTCACTCGCTTGCGCCAGGCATGAAAGTTCTCTGGCTCCGGGTCACTAATCGTTTTGGCTAGTCCGCGCTGACCGCGTTTGTAAATTTTCGCGACCGCGCCGCAAATTTGCTTCCACGTCAGGCCTTCCAGCGGCCATTTCAACAGACGCGCTTCCACGCGTTCCAGCTGCGGGATCGCTTGTTTTTGCCAGCCAGCAAACGCTGCTGAAAAACTTTCCCGTTCCAGTGACAATAATTGTTCGAGGCGAGGAAATGGATTGTCTTTTGGTCCTTTTGCGGTCTCGTCGCGCAATTGGACTAGTGTTTGCATTCTGACTTGCGCATCGCGCAAATCGGAAACCAGCCGTCCGATCTTGCGCACGCAGCGATCCTCGCGCGCGTGCTTATTCTTGCCCACTTCGCCTGTGCCGAGGCGCATCGCAGCGCGCAGCTTTTTAAGATGCTTGCGCACTTCGTGCACAGTGACGCCGCGCTCCTTTGCCGGGTGCCGGCACAATTGGAGAGCACACTCGATTTGTTCGCAAAAAACTCGCTTCAGTCCGTCTGGCAACGGTTCGCGCAATTTCAAACGGAAGCCCATAGAGTTCTCTGCCTACTCGTTGGCCAGTCGCACGTTGCTGTAACGCTTTTCGCCAGTCACCTCTCGTCCAAACCAGGAAGGCGGCTTGAATCTTCGACAGGTTACGCGGTCGGGGAATTCCACTTCCGCCACTACCAGACCGGCATGTCTCCCGCGGTAAATATCAATCTCGATGAGTAGATCTTTCCATGGAATGTCATAGCGAACCTTGCGCAATCTTCTCCCGGCAGTCCCTGGCCAAAGCGCCGCGAATTGTTTCGGGCTGAGTCTGATCTCGCGTTCTTCCCGGTGCGCACCTCGGCCGACTTTGAAAGTGAGCGACGCAGTTTTGCCTTTTTTTCGGACACGGACCTGTCTGCCTGCCGGTTCTGTCGCCAGATAACCTTGCTCGATAACGTAATGCCGCGAGCGCTTGAGTTGATCGGGCAGCTGCCTAAGCAAGAATTTGCGTTCAATTTCTCGATTGTTTTGCGTCTGATTGCCGACTTGCACAAGATGAGCATGCTAAACGCGATGGATTTGCTGTCGAGACTTTCGCGCATTTCAGGCTGAACTTCTGAATCTGCGTGGCGATCAAGCGTTCTCACGCTTGCGTTGGAAAGATCGACAGCGCTAATCGCCGGATACCCCTGAAGAGGTAGCAAACATTACCTCGGAAGTTCTCTAGCTATCGATCACGCCGCAAACATATCGCGCTCAGGCGGTGATTTCATATGCCCGATCAAAGTCACAGAAGGCGCGGAGCAATGATATTCGAGCGGCAGAAAAATCTGTCCGGGCAACGTCCAACTAAGGTGCCTTTAGACGAAACTGGTATTGAATTTAATGAGGACAAGATCGATAGAATCGTGAGCGATGTTCGCGACGAGGTTCACCTGAATGCTCATCGCGCAACTCGAGGTAAATACGAATAGAAAGCTGGTTAATTTATGAGAAAAAATCCGCTGAACAAAGGTATCATAATGAAGAACGCCGCCGGGATTGGGACGGTGACCTCTGAAATGGTTGAAGCCCGTGCGCGCGAGTTAGCCGCGATTAACGGTCGTCCTTCTTCCGAACCGTCCGAGGCTGATTATCAACAGGCCAAACGTGAGCTGACAGGAGAATCGGACACGGATCCGCAGGAAGAGAGTAGTGAATCAGTACCCGATTCGGACGGTTGGGATCCCGTGCCGGGCTCAACGGGACGGCAAGCAGCAGACTCCCTCGGAGAAGACGAAGATGCCGAGGGACGGAGCGAGAGTGCGCAGATGTTCGAAGAAGGCGTCACCGAAGCGGAGCACGATCAAATGCGTCAGGCATCCCGGGCAGACGAGAAGAGCGACGAACTGGAACCATAACTCCCGCGAGACTGCGACGGCGATTCCCGCTGTGCGAGCTTTCGACATTTACGGGATGGTGTCGTGCGGCCGCCACGGCGAAGCTCTATTCGAACGACGTGGTTAATGAGAGGTCCCCACCAGCGATCTCGGTTTGTAGCTGTCCAGACAAAACAAAATCAAACCCACACAAAGGAAAAATAATATGAGGAGAAATAGTTCGACAAAAACTTCAGAGCTTCTGCAACGTCGCGAAGCTCCATTGGCAACGCAAACCGATCTCACACCTTCGGCCACCAAAGACATTGCCGGCGCCATGAACGCCATTCTCGCAGACGTGTTCGCCCTTAACCTGAAAACCAAAAAATTCCACTGGCACATGAGCGGTCCGCACTTCCGCGATTATCATTTACTTCTCGACGAACACGGCGACCAGCTTTTCGCCATGACGGACCCAATCGCGGCCGCTAGGTGTCTCAGCCATTTCGGATTCGCGCCGCGTTGCGCAGAATTACGCGGTTTTGCAGCCCAAAATTTTCAGACCGTAGAAGAGACCGTGAACGCATGACGGCCCTCCGCGCGGGCGGGCGTGGAATTGTTCACGGCCTTCCGTAACCACCGGCATGGAGCGGCTCGAAACCGAGTCCTGAATTGGAAACATCTTGGCACGTACTTATCGCATCAGCGCCATCAATCGGCTACGACTGGGGACCTGCAGCTTGCAGAAGATGGAATGAAGATGTTTTTTCACCGTTTCAAGACTCAAGCCGCTTTCATCGGCAATCTCCTGATTGCTGCGCCCATCGCACACTAAACGTGCCAAATTCTGTTCTCGACTCGTGAGCCGAACCAGGTGCGACAAGGACGCGCGGCCCATTTGATGTCCCGTTCCGCCGCTCCCACGTAAATCCTCGAACTCGATCAGAAAATGCGGACGCGCGAAGGCGGCCGAACTAATTTGTTCTAAACTGATCGTCGCGCGAAGATCACGCCGCGTCGGATGCCGTACTATCTCGCCCTTGAAATTGGCCGGCGCTGGCCGGAGTGAACTCAGCTGTTCCCATCGCTTTTTCAGAACGCGACATTGATCGAGAACCTCAGGAGGAAGCGGAGCTTTTAATTTGATAAAGCGCGCCCCCGACGGCCCCCCTTGCCATACAGCACAAGACTCGGCTGCGGCTTGATTTCGATAAGCCAATCTCAAATTCCACCGCAATAGAACTGTTGGTAACGGGACTCGGCGCATGAATTGTTCAAGGGCTACTCGTACGGCCCGTTCGCGCGAGCGCGAAAGCAGCCGGTGAAGTGCCGTTTGAAATTGAGCATGGAGGTGCCGAATCACTCTCACTCCGCCTGGTGACAGCTGGCCTTGTTGCACGTTGCGCACGACAATGATTGCAGCAATGAGGCGCCTGATATCCCAGAAGAATAAGCCAATGGCACATCGGCCGTTTAGCGGCACGATACAACCACGGTAAAATGAAGACCTCCTAAAATGACGCTCGTCGGAAAAAAAATCGTTAATGAATACGATGTTCCGGTGCGGATGAGTGCTGAAATATTTCTTGACCGGCATGATCGGGAAAAAGCTAGCCGCAAGTTTCTCCGTCGATTTGGTGATTCGCGGCAAAATAGGACTGTGCTGTAACGTGAGGCCGATGAAACAGTTCGGGAGGGCCGCTTGGATTACGTTTTGAACTGCTTTCCAAAATGAATCGACATCGATCGCCGCGTGCAGATTCAGAAGCGGGCTTTCCAATGTCGGATCGACAATAGATTGCACTCGGGGAGTCGCTTTGCGTTGCCGCTTCATCTCCACCGTTGCCTCCTCAAGCCTCAATTATCTATCGCAACTGCGAAGCAGATTGATTGGATGGGTCGGCGGCAAAAATACAACTTAAGATATCTTGCAAGGCGAGCGTTCACGCTGATGCTGCGATTAAACAACTAAAAGTTCAACAACCAACAATCGAAAGGAAATTACCTATATGGAAACGCTCACGGTTGATAAAACGCAACAGAAGACGACGCAGCAACCAATTTTGGTCCCGCCGGGTGGAGGTGAAAAACTAAACATCGCAGGCAGTCCAATTTCTCACAAAGTGAAGAGCAAGGACACGAACGGTGTCTTTTCTGTTATGGAGTTTGTTACGCCGCCGGGAAAAGGTGTAGCTCTTCATGTTCACGAACGTGAGGATGAACTTGTTTATCTGTTGGAAGGGGAAATTGAGGTCACGCTTGGAGACCAAAAGATGAAAGCGGTTCCAGGGGTGATGGCATTATTGCCAAGGGGAATTCCTCATGGATTTACGAACGTTGGGAAGGAGCCGAGCAGGCTTTTAGACACGATATTGCCGGGTCAGTTTGATAATTACTTTGTCGAGTTGGCGGGCCTATTCACACGTGGAGAACCATCACAAGAGCAAAACGATGCGCTCTCCAGAAAATACCGGATCAAATACTTGTAACGTAATTAGTAGGATTAGTAACCAGAAGGAACGAAAAAACTCCTAGTGGTTACTGGCCTGAAACATTCGGCCCCGACCATATCAGGCTGATGACGGTCGACGGCGAGGGCAAGCTCACGGCTCGGATGGAGCGGCTACCTTACAGGCAAGAACTCGACACAGGGAGGTGACCGATGAAGGCGATTGTGGTGACGGACCAGGCTGCGGGAACGGCCGGGATGAAGCTGGTGGAGCGGCCCGAGCCGCAGGGGGCGTCGCTCGCCAGCCTCTCGGGCGCGAACTACGGCGATGTCGTTGTTCAGGTTCATGCGTCGGGATTCACCGGGGATGAGCTGTCGTGGCCCTCGACCTGGATCGATCGCCTCGGCCGTGACCGGACGCCGTCGATCCCCGGCCACGAGCTGGCCGGAGTGGTCACCGCCCTCAGCTATGGAACGACGGGGCTGTCGGTGGGACAGCGGGTGTTCGGCCTCACGGACTGGACTCGCGACGGCACGCTGGCGGAGTATGTAGCCGTTGAGGCACGCAACCTCGCGCCGCTGCCGGGCGACGTTGACTCTACGGAGGGCGCGGCCCTCGCGATGCCGGGCCTGACCGCGTGGCAGGGGCTGTTCGAGCACGGCCGCCTTCAGGCGGGGCAGAGCGTCCTCGTGCACGGTGCGGCCGGCGTAGTCGGTTCGATGGCAACCCAGCTCGCACGTGAGGCCGGCGCGTACGTCATCGGCACCGGGCGCGCTGCCGGCCGTCAGACGGCTCTCGACTTCGGCGCGCAGGAGTTCGTCGACCTCGATAACGACGCCCTAGAAGATGTCGGCGGAGTCGATCTGGTTTTCGATGTCCTCGGCGGCGACATCGCGAAGCGGTCCGCAGGCCTGATTCGAGCCGGAGGAACGCTGGTGACCATCACCGGCCCGACCGAGGCGCGGCCCGCTGACGGCCTGACGGTTGACTTCGTCGTCGTACCCGATCGCGCCCAACTGAGTGAGATTGTCCGGCGGGCACGTGACGGACGAGTGCGGACGAACATCGGCAACGTCGCGACCCTCGATGACGCCGTCGCCGCCTTCAACCCGACCGAGCGGATCAAGGGAAAGACGATCATCCGCGTTCATCCGCGAGGACTCGGGGATTGCCTAACGCCCACGAAGGTGCAATTCACGCGCCGAAGGAGAGTTTAGATGTCGAACACGATTACGCCGACCGTTTTCTATCGCACGCTTAACGTGGAGGGGCTGGAAATCTTCTATCGCGAAGCCGGTCCCCGGGATGCTCCCACCGTTCTGCTCTTGCACGGCTTTCCGTCGTCTTCTCATA
>Ga0307278_10000899_pt1 | contig 14653 bp, 14 predicted proteins | sample ER_DNA_117_FD_194482 | JGI IMG/M metagenome (GOLD analysis project Ga0307278, IMG submission 194482) | Bulk soil microbial communities from the East River watershed near Crested Butte, Colorado, United States - ER_DNA_117 | ecosystem: Environmental > Terrestrial > Soil > Floodplain | place... | reverse complement strand
CTGACCGCGCCGCTACCATTCCCGGCCGCGCCCCTGTAGCTCAACTGGCAGAGCAGCGGACTCTTAATCCGAAGGTTCCAGGTTCGATTCCTGGCGGGGGCATTTCGCACGCGAGAAGGACAGGGAGTGACCCGCCGGGCCAGGCGAGGACAGGACGCTCGGCGGCAGCAGGGGATTCGCGGGCTCACCCCCGATCGTGCCACGGGCCGCGCGGCCCGGTCCTCTCCGTTCGCTAGGGCCAGCCCCACCCTCGCGTCGGTCCGCCCGGAGGGCTCAGCAGCCCATGTGGCGGATCGGGTCGCAGATGCTGCCGTCCTTCATGATGAACCCCTGCGGCGTGGCGAAGCCGTAGTCGTTCGCGCCGATCAGCACCACGACGGCGTCGGCCTTGGTCGGTGCCTTCACGGCGGTGAGGGCATCGTTCGGTTGCGTAGCGGTGCCAACGTAGGCCCCGGCGCTGGCCGGTCCCGCCGCCGCGAGGAGTCCCGCCACGACCCCGAGGGTTGCGACGGACCGCTTGAGGTGCCTACTGGGCATGATCTGCTCCGTTCTTGGGTGGGGTGCTTGTCGGCGGGTATGACCCCCGGCCCCCCGCGCAGGTTGGTCAGATGCGAACAACCGGCCGAGGACTTCTCCGGTCGGACAGCCCGGCCAGCTCGCACCACCATCCGCCGGACAGCCGACGCTCGTCGTGCCGCCACCCAGGCTCAGAGCGAAGAATGCATGCTCACGACGTGTGCCTCGTTCGGGGCCACGCGGCCGCCGAGGACGTCGAGGTATGCAGCGCGGACCGCATCAGGCCCGCCCGCGCGGCGGACCGTAAGCCAGCCGTCGGACCAGGCGACGTAGCGCGCCCACGCGCGCGCGATGTCGGCGTCGAGGGAGTCCTGGCTGGTGGCGCGCACGCGCTCGCGAAGCAGCGCGTTCGCCGAGACGGGTTCGGGCTGCGGGCCGTAGTCGAGCGCCGGGGGCGCCGCGAACGCGCTCGCGTCGAGGTGTGTCGCGCCGACGAACCCGCTGTAGGTCAGATCGTCGCCGAAGTGCTCGTGCACGCGTTGGCGCACGCGCCCGTCGCCGGCGACGTCGATGAAAGCGACCGACCTCCGTGGCAGCGCGTCGATCGCGTCGTACGCCACCACCTGGTCGTAGACGCCGAGGCCGCGTACGAACTGCTCGTTGCGTGGGGACGTGAGTCCGGTCACGGCGCAGCCGTGCGACGCAAGCAGGAACGCGATTGCCGACGCCGTCTTGCTTGACGCACTCGAAAGCAGCACGGAGCCGGCCTTACGCGCGACGAGGTCCTCGTCGAGCAGGAACGCGAGCAGGAACAGAGGCCGCAGCAGGATCTGCTCGTCCTGGCCCTCGGCGTCGGGGTGCCGGTACGCGTTGTAGGCAGGCATCAGCGACGCGCGATGCTCCGCGACGTCGACGACGCCGAACGGCGCGGCGCGCGGCGTGAGCAGCATCTCCGTGGCCATCGGGCAGTAGCCGAAGAAGCGCTCGCCCTCGCGCACCGCAGGCGCGCGGGTCGCGACGACCTCGGCGACGCCCCAAGCGGGGACCCGGGTCCAGCCGACGGGCGCGGGGAAGAACCGCCCGAAGCCGAGCGTCTCGCCGAGCAGCGCGTAGGTCACGTTGTTCGCCGTGCAGCCAAAGCGCAGGATGCGCAGCAGTGCTTGGCCGTCAGCCGGCTCGAGCGACTCCGTCGTGAGCCGGGTCTCAGCGAGCACGTTCGAGCGTACTTCCAGCACCATCCGTCGAACATTACGCGGTGACGAGCACCCGGCCGCGCTCACCCCGAACTCGATCTACATGACTCAGCCGGGCGAACCCCAGCCGGGCCTGTCGGTGAGCAGCCCGTGGTCGAGCGTGTAGCGAACGAGCTCGGCGCGCGAGAAGCGGTTGAGCTTCTGCTGGATGTGGGAGCGGTGGCCCTCGACGGTGCGCATCGACAAGTGCAGCTCTGCAGCGACCTCGGCATTGGTGTGGCCGAGGGCGATGAGGCGTAGGACCTGGACCTCGCGCTCGGTCAGGTCGTCGGGGGGTCCGCTGGGTGCCGGCGGGGCGGCAGCGAGCGCCGCGCCGACGCTCGGATTGAGGTATGTCCCGCCGGAGGCGACGTGCCTGATCGCCGCGACGAGCTCGTCGTCGCCCGCATCCTTGAGGACGTAGCCGGCGGCACCGGCCCGCAGGGCCCGGCGAGCCGCCTCCGGCTCCTCCTGCATGGTGAGGATCACGACGCGCGTGTCGGGCGAGGCGGCCGCCACCTGGGGGATGGCGTCGAGCGAGCTGAGCGTGCCCGGCATGTTGAGGTCGAGCACGAGCACGTCGGGCTTGTGACCCAGGACCGAGCGCACGGCCGTCTCGGCATCGCCCACCTCGGAGAGCACCGTGAACTCGCCGGCGCGCTCCAGGAGGGCCCGCAGACCGGCCCGGACCACCGCGTGGTCATCGGCGACCACGACCGTGACGGGTGCGTCGCCGGACATGCATGGACGATCCCACATCAGGGAGCTGGAGCCGCAGAGCTCGGCGCCGGAATCCTTCTCATCGGACCCGCACGAGGGGAGTATGCTCGCCCGTCTAGGCCCAAGAGAGCGGTCTGACCGCGCGAGGGTGCGGTCGACCCTCGGGAAGGCTCCGACATGCAGGCCACGCGCTCGCTCCGGCTGACGGCGTATGTCGCGTTGCTCGGTATCGCGTTCGCCGCGAGTCGGCGGCGGGGAGCCGTTCGCTCGACCAGCCCGCTGACGCCACCGACATCCGAACGCGACTACCGGCTGCTGTTCGAGACCAGCCCGGTGGCGATGTGGATCTACGATCTCGAGACGCTCGCGATCCTCGAGGCGAACGAAGCGGCGCTGTCTCGCTACGGCCATTCGCGCGACGAGCTCCTCGCCATGACGATGAAGGAGATCGAGCCCGGATTGCAGGTCCGCACGATCGGCCACGACGTCACGTTCCTGGAGCGGCCGGCTCGCTTCGTGCTCGCCGAGGACGTCGGCGAGCGCGATCGGCTCGACGGGCAGCTGCACCAAGCCCAGCGCATGGAAGCCATCGCCAGGTTCGCAAGCGGCGTCGCGCACGAGTTCAACAACCTCGTGATGGTGATGACGGGCCACAGCGACGTGCTCCTCGCAAACACGGCGCCCGACGACGCACGTCGCCGCCAGGCCGAGGAGATCAAGAAGGCCGCGGAGCGCGCCGCGGCGCTGACCAGGCAGCTCCTCACTGTGGGAAAGGCACAGGGCGCCGAGCCCGTCGTCCTGGACCTCAACGCGACCGTCGCGGGGCTGGAGCCGATGCTTCGGCGGTCGATCCGCTCGAACGTCGAGATCGAGCTTCGACCTGGTGCAGGCGTGAGCCGGGTGCGGGCAGACCGCGGCCAGATCGAGCAGGTGCTCGTCGATCTCGCCGTCAACGCCAGCGATGCGATGGCCGCCGGAGGCACGCTGACGATCGCCACGACGGACGTGGACCTCGACGCGGATTACTTCCGCGATCACCCTGCCAGCGACGGCGAGCCGGGCCGTTACACGCTGCTCGAAGTGGCGGACACCGGCGTCGGGATCGACGCGGTGACGATGGCGCACGTCTTCGAGCCGTTCCACACGACCAAGGCCGAGGGGCACGGCACGGGCCTCGGACTGGCGACCGTCTACGGGATCGTCGCGCAGAGTCGCGGCTTTCTTTGGGCCTACTCAGAACTCGGCCACGGCACGTCGTTCAAGGTCTACCTGCCGGCGGCCGCAGCCGCGGCGAACGTGCAGCCCGAGCGCCGCCCCGCGCCGCCGCTGACGGGCGCGGGGCGCACTGTCCTGCTCGTGGAGGACGACGCCTCCGTCCGCGCCGGAGTGCGTCGAATGCTCGAGGCCGAAGGCTTCGCGATCCTCGAGGCAGCGGATGGCGCAGCGGCGCTCGCACTCAGCGAGGCGGGAGACCCCGACACGCTCGGCGTGCTCATCGCCGACACGATCCTTCCGGGACCCGGAGGCGTCGATCTCGCACACCGGGTTCGTCACCGCCATCCCGCGCTGTGCACCGTGATCATGTCGGGCTATCCCGAGGAACACTTCACGAACGGGGGTAACGCCCTCGGACCGCGCACCGAGTTCCTTGGCAAGCCGTTCAGCGCAGCCGACCTGCACGCCAAGCTGGCGATTCTGCTGCTTGGGTCGTCCTGAGGGCGGAAGGTTCTGCGGGAAACCCGCAGTGCGAATGCGGAAAACCCGCAATGCGAACACGGGAAAGCCACCCCCCGATCGGGCGGTTCTCGCGATCGAGAGTGGCGGGCAGCGGCCGATGTTGTCGCTATGAGGACCAACGAGGTTGTGCAGAGCACGTCCGAGCCCCACGGCCGTGCCTGCTTCGGCAGCTACCTCAGAGAGCGCGTGCTACTGCGTCGCATCCATCTGCATGGCGATCTGCGGGCGCGCGCCGAGCTCGCTGAGGACGCGCTCCCGCTCGCCCGCGCCCTCGCCGGCCAGTACGCCAACCGCGGCGAGCCATTCGACGACCTCATGCAGGTTGCCTGTGTGGGCGTCATGAAGGCCATCGACGGATTCGATGTCACCCGTGAGGTGCGCTTCTCCTCCTACGCGACCCCGACCGTGCTGGGTGAGATCAAGCGCCACTTCCGCGACAAGACCTGGGCCGTGCGCGTGCCCCGGCCCATGCAGGAGCTCCAGATGCAGGTGGCACGGGCCCGCGACAAGCTCACCGCCGAGCTCGGCCGCCGCCCTGCCGTCCAGGAGATCGCCGCCACGCTCGACGCGCCGTTCGAAGACGTCGTGGCCACCGTCGAAAGCGCGCGTGCGCGCCGCGCTCGCTCGCTGGAGGAGCCGATCGGCGAGGACGCCACGCTGGCCGACACGCTCGGTGGCGTGGACCCCGAGATCGAGCGCGCCGAGCTGCGCGCGCTGATCGACCGCGCCTTCGACGTCCTCCCGAAACCCGACCGGGACGTCCTGCGCATGCGCTTCGAGGACGACATGACGCAGTCGGAGATCGCAGAGATCATGGGCGTCAGCCAGATGCAGGTCTCACGCCGCATCCACCAGTCGCTGGCGCGTGTGCGGCTGGAGATCGAACGTTCTCCCCGGCGCCGGGCACCGATCGCCATGTGCCACGTCGCGCAGGACGCGCCTGCGGCGCCCGTCGGGCTGCCGGTTCGCGACTGGTCGGCGCTCTTGCGAGCTGACCAGGAGCAAATCGCAGCCTAGGCGCCATCTGGCGCTCGGCCCCGACCGGCGGACGCTTATTACCGAGGACCCTGCGAGATCGGGGCCATACTCCGCCGGAGATGCGACCAGCTGCGGCTGGGCTCTTCCCGAGGGGGTTGTCGTATGGCCATCACGAGACCGGCCAGTGGTGATCTGGCCGCGCAGGACATGCGGCAGACGGCCGCCGTGCGCCGCCTGTTCGCGGACATGGTGATCGCCCAGGAGCACGAGCGCAGGCACATCGCCGAGGAGATCCACGACGGCGGCCTGCAGGCCATGACCGTCGTGCTCCTGCGGCTCGGGCAGCTCAAGGCGATCGTCGCCGAGTCCGACGAGCCCGCGGTCGTGGCCCAACTCGAGCTCAGCGTCCGCGACGCGATCGCCGAGATGCGCCAGCTCATCGCCGGGCTCGTCCCGCGCGAGCTCGGCGGCGCTGGTCTCGCAGCGGCCGTTCGCACCCTGCTGAGCGAGATCGGCGAGGGGTCCGGGCTCCGTTGCCGGCTCACGAATCGTCTCCACCACGAGCCGCCACCCGCGCAGCGCGCCGTTGCGTTTCGCATTGCGCAAGGGGCGATCGCGAACGCCCGCAAGCACGCGAGCCCGTCTCGCATCGACGTGCTGCTGGAATCACGCGACGCCGGCGTGGGCGGGCGCGTCGCCGACGATGGCATCGGCTTCGCCGTCGATGCCATGCTCGCCGAGGCCCGTCCGGGACACCTGGGCCTGGCCGCGACGCGCCGGCGCCTGGAGATGGTCGGGGGCCGGCTGCGGATCGAGAGCAGCGCGGAAGGCACGGCCGTGAGCTTCTGGATCCCCGACGCCATCTCCGACGGGGTCGCGGCATGACTCACGTCCGGGTGCTCGTCGTGGACGACGCGCTCGCGATCCGCCAGGTTCTCGTCGACCTGCTGACGGCGGACCCGCGCGTGGAGTGCGTGGGCGCAGCGGCCACCGTGCACGGCGCGCTCGACCTCGCGCGCCGGACGAGACCGGACGTGGCCCTCATGGACGTGAGGATGCCCGGCGGAGGGCCGGTCGCGGTAGGCGCGATGCGCATCGCTTCCCCGGGCACGCGCGTCGTGGCCCTGTCGGGTGGCGCCGACGGTGCGATCGTCCGCGGCATGCTCGACGCCGGCGCCAGCGGCTACCTGGTCAAGGGCACGATCGCCAGTGATCTGATCGACGCCGTCGTACGGTGCGCCGCCGGCGATACGGTGCTCGCGACCGAAGTCGCGGCGGCCGCAACAGCCGAGCCCGCTAGCGTTCGCCCCATGCTCGCGATCCTCGACGGCACCGTCACCGACGCCTCCCAGGCGCAGATCCCCGCCACCGACGACGGGTTCCTGCGCGGCGACGGCGTCTTCGAGGTCATGCGCCTCTATGGCGGCCGGCCGTTCGCCCTCGACGACCATCTGACGCGCCTGGGCCGGTCGGCGGCCAACCTGCGCCTGCCGATCGACCTCGATGCCGTCCGCGCCGACGTCGAGGCGCTCCTCGAGCGCAACGACGTCCAGGAGGCCGCGATGCGGGTGGTGGTCACGCGTGGCGGGCGCCGGTTGGCGATCGTCGAGGAGCTCAAGCCGCTGCCCGAGACCCTGGCCCTGGCCACGATCGAGTACGCCCCCACACGCGTGCTCGACCAGGTCAAGTCGCTCTCCTACGCCGCGAACATGCTCGCTCGCCGCCTTGCGCAGGAGCAGGACGCCGACGACGCGCTGCTCGTGACCCCGCACGGGCGCGTGCTGGAGGGGCCGACGACGTCGTTCGTGTGCTCGCTGGACGGCGAGACGCTCGTGACGCCGCCGCTCTCCGAGCACATCCTCGACTCGATCACGCGCCGGCACCTGTTCGACGTGATCGAGGTGACCGAGCAGGTCATCGCCCGCGACGACCTCCCGCGCGTGCGTGAGGCGTTCATGGCCTCGACGCTGCGCGAGGTGCACCCGGTGCGCACGATCGACGGCGTCGAGCTGGCGGCGGCGCCCGGCGCGCTCACGCAGGAGGCGGCGGGCCGGATCCGCGCGCACATCGAGCAGGAGCTGGGCGTCTCCGCCTGACGCTTGCGGGTCCTCACCGTCATCGGCAACCGGCCGCAGTTCGTCAAGGCGGCCGCGGTCTCGCGCCTGCTGCGCGCCGAGCACGACGAGCTGCTCGTCCACACCGGCCAGCACTACGACGACGAGCTGTCGACGATCTTCGTCACCGAGCTCGGCATCCCGCGGCCCGAGCGCGAGCTCGGCATCCACGGCGGCACGAACACCGAGCAGACGGCCCGCATGCTCGCCGTCCTCGGCCCGCTGGTGGCCGACGAGCGCCCGGATCTCGTCCTCGTCTACGGCGACACGAACTCGACGCTGGCCGGCGGGCTGGCCGGCGCGCAGGCCCACGTGCCGGTCGCCCATGTGGAGGCCGGGATGCGCTCCTTCGATCGCGCGATGCCCGAAGAGCTCAATCGCGTGCTCACCGACCACCTCTCCGACGTGCTGCTGTGCCCCTCGCCGACGGCCGTCGCCAACCTCGAGCGCGAGCACGTCGCAGGCCGCGTGGAGCTCGTGGGCGATGTGATGGTCGACCTGGCGCTGCTCTTCCAGCCCCGCGCGCGGGCCGACGAGGCGCCGCTGCGCGAGGCGGGCGTGAGCGCCGGCGAGTACGTGCTGGCCACCGCGCACCGCGCGGGCAACGTCGACGACCCGGTGCGCCTGCGGGCGCTCGTCGACCTGCTGCTCGCGCTGCCGCTGGCGGTCGTCCTCCCGCTGCACCCGCGCACCCGCGCGCGCCTGACGGACGCCGGTTGGCTGGGCGAGCTCGAGATCGCCGAGCACGTCCGCCTGCTGCCCCCGCTGGGCTACGTCGCCTTCACCGCCCTGCTCGCGCGCGCCCGCACGGTGTTCACCGACTCGGGCGGCGTGCAGAAGGAGGCCTACCTGGCCGGCGTGCCGTGCGTGACGATGCGCGACACGACCGAGTGGGTGGAGACCGTCGAGGTCGGGTGGAACGTGCTGGTCGATCTCGACTCCCGCGCGGCGTTGGCCGCGCTGGAGCGCACGCCGCCGCAGGAGCGTCCCGAGCTCTACGGCGACGGGCAGGCGGGCGCACGCGTCGTCGCCGCGCTGGCCCCGCGCTGACGCCTCAACCGCCGCCGATGCGACGCAGCGTCACGCCCGCGGCGGCGAAGCGGGTGCCGTCGAGCAGTCCGCGCCCGTCGACGATCGCGCGCACGCCGGGCAGGTCGTCCGGGCCCAGGGCCGTGTAGCCGGCGTGGTCGGCCTGCAGGATGGCGCCCGCCACCTCGCGTCCGTCCCAGGCCTCGAAGCCGAGCGTGCGCAGCTCGTCGTCGTCATAGAGCGGGTCGATCGCCAGCGGCTCGGCGCCGCGCGCTGCGAGGGCGTCGCGCAGGACGAACGCGCCGCTGAAGGCGGTCTCCTTGACGTTGCCGCGGTAGGCCACGCCGAGGATCACGACGCGCGCTCCGGCCAGCGTCCCCAGCTCGGCCTCGAGCAGGTCGACGGCGTACTCGGGCATCGCCTGGTTGACCTCGCGCGCCGCGCCCGGCAGGCGTGCATCGTGGTCGGCATCCAGGTAGAAGCGCGGGTAGACCGGGATGCAGTGCCCACCAACCGCGACTCCGGGCCGGTGGATGTGGCTGAAGGGCTGGGAGTTGGCGGCGGCGATCACCCGGTCGAGGTCGATGCCGGTCCGATCGGCAAAGCGGGCGAACTCGTTGGCCAGGGCGATGTTCACGTCGCGGTAGGTGGTCTCGGCGAGCTTGGTCAGCTCGGCCGCCTCGGCGGAGCCCATCGGCCACACCTCGGCCGCCAGGAAGCTGCGGTAGAGCGCGACGCCCCGCGCCTCGCCCGCCGCGCTGAGCCCGCCCAGCAGCTTGGGGTAGGTGGCGAGGTCGCGAAAGACGCGGCCGCTGTAGACGCGCTCGGGGCTGAAGACGCAGAAGAACTCGTCCTCCGCGCGCAGGCCGCTGTGGCGGGCCAGCGCCGGCGCGACGCGGGTGCGCGTGGTCCCGACCGGCAGCGTCGTCTCAACGGCGACCGTCGTGCCGGCCTGCAGGCCGGCCCCGATGTCGGCCAGCACCGAGTCGAGCGTGCGCCAGTCGGGCCGGGCGTCCGCGTCGACCACCAGCGGCGGCACCGCGATGACGAGCTCGGGGCCGCCGGCCACGGCCGCCGTGGTGTCGGTGGTGGCGCGCAGGCGCCCGTCGGCGACGACCTCGTCCAGCGCCGCGGCGAGCCCCTCCTCACCGGGGAACGGCGGCTGCGCGGCGTTGACGAGCTCGACGGTGGCCGCATCGATGTCGCAGCCGATCACCTCGTGGCCGGAGCGGGCGATCTGCGTGGCGAGCGGCAGGCCGATCTTGCCCAGCGCGACGACGACTGCCTTCACGTGGGCGCCTCGACGAGCACCACGGTCTCGCCTGCGCGCGCGCTGGCGAGCGCGGCTTCGGCGACGAGGACCGTGTCGAGGCCCTCCGACAGGGTGACCACCGCCGCCTCGGTGTCGCCCTCCAGCAGGTCGCAGAACGTCTCGAGCTCGACCAACAGCGGCTCACGGCGCGCCAGCGCGTACCGCGTCGAGTCGCCCTCCGAGACGCCTCGCAGTGACTGGGTGTTCTCCCAGTCCGACGCAACCTTGCCGTTGCGATAGAAGGTCAGGTCGGCGGTGAGCGTGTCGGCCACCAGCATCCCGCGCTCCCCCAGGACCCTGGTCTGGCGCACCTTGGTCGGCGACAGCCAGTCGACGACGCAGTTGAAGCTGATCGCGTTCTCCAGGCGCCCGGTGGCGAGCACGAGGTCCTCGTGCTCGCGCCCCATGCGGTGCTGGGTCTCGGCGCTGACGCGCTCCACAGGTGCGCCGCCCAGCCAGCGCACGAGGTCGAGGTCGTGGGTGGCGAGATCCTTGATGACGCCGACGTCGCGGACGCGGTCCGGGAAGGGGCCGATGCGCTCGGTGGCGACCAGGAAGGTCTGGCCGAGCAAGCCCTCCTGGACGTGGCGGCGCAGCTTCAGCAGCGCGGGATTGAAGCGCTCGACGTGACCGACGGCGGCGTGGATCCCGGCCGCGTCGCAGGCGTCGATCAGGGTGCGGGCCTCGGCGCTGGTTGCCGCGAGCGGCTTCTCGACCAGCAGGTGGATGCCGCGCGCCGACAACGCCCGCACGGTGGCGACGTGCTCCTCGGTGGGGACCGCCACGATCGCGAAGTCGGGCGTTCCCGTATGCAGCAGGGCGTCGAGATCGTCGAAGACGAGGGCGCGCTCGTGCACGGCGCCGAAGCGGTCTCCGCCGGGGTCGACGGCGCCGGCGAAGGCGACGCGGGGCGAGGCCTGCAGCAGCCGGGCGTGGTGACGACCGATCATCCCCAACCCGAGCACGGCGCCGCACAGCGGCCTTGTGAAGTCTGGGCTCGGCACGGCGCCACTAGGGTATCCGCCCATGCCCGATCACCCCGCCCCCGGTCTCGTTCTCAGCCCCACCGCCTCCGTCGGCCGCGACGTCAGCTTCGGCGCCAACGTGGTCGTCCACGACGGCGTGGTCATCGGCGACGGCGTCGTCGTGCAGGACAACGTCGTGCTCGGCAAGCCGCCGCGATTGGCGCCGACCTCGGGCGCGCCGCGGACGGAGCTCGACGCCCTCGTCATCGAGGAGGGCGCCGCGGTGTGCGCGGGGGCGATCGTGTTCGCCGGCTCGCACATCGGCGCTGGGGCGATCATCGGCGATCAGTCCTTCGTGCGCGAGCGCAGCCACGTCGGCGCCAACAGCGTCATCGGGCGCGGCTCGGCCGTCGACAACGACGTCGTCATCGGCGCGCGCGTCAAGGTCCAGACCAACGTCTACGTCACGGGCTTCAGCATCGTCGAGGACGACGTCTTCCTCGGGCCCGGCGTCCTGACCACCAACGACGACGCCATGGGCCGCCACGAACCCGACGAGCAGCTGCGCGGAGCGATCCTGCGGCGCGCGTGCCGGATCGGTGGCGCCGCCGTGCTCGTGCCCGGCGTCGAGGTGGGCGAGGAGGCGTTCGTCGCCGCCGGTGCCGTGGTCACGAACGACGTGCCGGCCCGGGCGGTCGTCATGGGCGTCCCCGCCCGCGTCATCCGCCACGTCGGCGACGAGGACCTCCTGGAAGCCTGGCGGTGAGGCTCCCGCACCTACCGGGTGCGCGCGAGCCGGCGCTGGCGCGCCGCCGCCGGCTGCGCGCGGAGCGGCGCACGCGGGCGATCGCCGTGGCGGCGCTGCTCACGGGCGGCGCGGTGGCGAGCACCGAGGTCGCGCGCGTCTGGCGGCGCGGGTCGGCGCCGCTGCCCACCGAGGCGGTGGGCGCGGACAGCGAGGCCGCCGCCCGGCTCGCCGCGGCCGGCGCCGAGGCCCTCGGCCAGACCGTCGAGGTCGCCGTGCGCGGCTACCAGGAGGGCTCGACGCGCGAGAACGCGCTCTTGAACCTGCTGGGCTCGTTCACGCTGGCGTGGGCGATCGTCCGGCTCTCGACGCACACCATTCGCCGCCGCGGGCGCTTCGGCCCGTTCGGCGATCTCGTCCTGGGCAAGCATCACATCCATCACTTCGTGCCGGGGATCGCGATCGCCTTCGTCGCCGGGGGCGCCTCGGTCGTGGGGCGCAGCGCCGCGCTGGATCGGTGGCTCGCCATCCCTTTCGGCACCGGCGTCGCCCTGACCCTCGACGAGTCCGCGCTGCTGCTCAAGCTCGACGACGTCTACTGGACCGAGGAGGGCATCGTCAGCGTGCAGATCTCGCTCGCGGTCGTCTCGATGCTCTCGGCCTTGGCCCTGGCTCTGCGCGTGCTGCGCCGCGGCGAGCGCGTCGTGCTCGAGGAGCATTGACGGGCGTCAGGCCGCGGCGGCGTCGAGGCGGTCGCCCGCCTGCGTCCAGATGATCTGCTCGCGGCCGGGGCCGACGCCGACGAGCACGATCGGCACGCCGATGAAGTCGGCGATGAAGTCGAGGTACTCGCGCGCGGTCTCGGGCAGGTCCGACCACGAGCGGCACGCGGTGATGTCCTCGCTCCAGCCGGGGAGGTCGACGTACTCGCCGGTCGCGTGATGCAGCACGGACTGGTGGTAGGGGAAGGTGTCGAACGTCGCCTCGTCGTTGCCGCGATAACGCGTGCAGACGCGCAGCGTGTCGAAGCCGCTGAACACGTCGAGCTTCGTGATGACCAGGCCGGTGAGGGTGTTCAGGCGCGCCGCGTAGCGCAGGGCAACGAGGTCGATCCAGCCGGTGCGCCGTGCGCGCCCGGTGGTGGTGCCGAACTCGCCCCCCCGCTCGCGGAGGTCGGCGCCGAGTGCATCGTCGAGCTCGGTCGGGAACGGCCCGGCGCCCACGCGCGTGGCGTAGGCCTTGGCCACGCCCCAGATGACGTCGATGTCGCGCGGGCCCACGCCGGCGCCCACGCAGGCGGCGCCGGCGACCGGGTTCGACGAGGTCACGAACGGATAGGTCCCATGGTCGAGGTCGAGCATCGTCGCCTGGGCGCCTTCGAAGACGACCGTGCCGCCGTCGTCCAGGCAGCGCTGGGCGAGCGCGGAGGTGTCGGCGATGTACTGCTCGATGCGATGGCCGAAGGTGAGGTAGTCCTCGGTCATCCGCTGCAGGTCCAGCGCGGGGTCCTTGGCGAACGGGCGCAGCGTCAGGCGCTTGGGCTCGAGCGCCGCGGCGATCTTCTTCTTGAGGATCTTCTCGTCGAGCATGTCCTGCACGCGGATGCCCAGGCGCGCCGCCTTATCGGCGTAGCAGGGGCCGATGCCGCGCTTGGTGGTCCCGATCGAGAGCTTGCCGAGCTTGGCCTCGCCGGCGCTGTCGAGCATCAGGTGGTAGGGCATGATCAGGTGCGCGTTGGCGCTGACGCGCAGGCCCGAGACGTCGATGCCCTTTGCCCGCAGTCCGTCGATCTCGTCGGTGAGGACGCGTGGATCGACCACGACGCCGTTGCCGATCACGCACACCTTGCCGGGGTACAGGATCCCGCTCGGCATCAGGTGGAATGCCCACTTCTGTCCGTCGCGCACGATCGTGTGACCGGCGTTGTTGCCACCCTGAAAGCGCACGACCATCTCGGCGCGCTCGGCCAGCAGATCGACGATCTTGCCCTTGCCCTCGTCGCCCCATTGGACGCCCACGATGACGATGCCCGGCATGTGCGTTCCAGTCTGTCAGGCGACGAACTTGCGCGCGTCTTCGCCGTAGAGCGGCACGAGCGTGCACATCTCCTCCAGGCGCGAGACCGTCCGCTCGGTGATCTGGGTCCCGAGCGCGTCGCGCTCGAGGTTGGTCGTGATGACCACCGAGCGCTCTTCCTCGTAGCGGGCGTTGACGATCGCGTAGAGCTGCTCGAGCACCCACTCCGACGTCTTCTCCGCCCCCACGTCGTCCACGTGCAGGAGGTCGACTGCGGCCAGGCGGTCCAGGAAGGAGACATACGACCCGTCGCCGTCGGACTCGAAGGTGGCGCGGATCTCGGCCAGCAGGCGCGGGAGGGAGTAGATCGCCACCGAGCGCCCGGCGTCGAGCGCCGCGCGCGAGACGAGCATCGCGAGCGTCGTCTTGCCCGTCCCCACCTCCCCGTGCAGCCATAGCCCGCGTCCGCCGTCGAGGTTCTCCTCCAGCGCGCCGACGAAGCGCCGCACAATGCGCACCTGGGGCTCGGGCATGTCGGTCACCGGCGGGCGGTCGAAGGACACGCCCCTGTACTTGCGCGGGATGACCGCGCTGAGCCGCCGCGAGCGCCGGCGCTCGACGCGCGCCGGGCGGCAGCGACACGGAGTGGCGACGCGCGTGGCCTCGTCGATGACGAAGCCACTGCCGTCGCACACGCCGAACGGGCACGGTGCCTCGTCGATCATGCGGCGCGCTGAAGCCCCAGGAAGCGGGGGTACTCGTTCTGGAAGGTCAGGGGCACGTCCCCCAGCCCGCCGTTGCGGTGCTTGGCGATGATCAGCTCGGCCTCCCCGGGCTTGTCCGTGGTCTCGGGGAAGTAGTACTCGTCGCGGTAGATGAACATGACGAGGTCTGCGTCCTGCTCGATCTGGCCACTCTCACGTAGGTCGGAGAGCATCGGGCGCTTGTCGGTCCGGGACTCGACGCCACGCGAGAGCTGGCTGAGGGCGATGACCGGCACGTTGAGCTCGCGCGCGAGGATCTTCAGCCCGCGGCTCATCTCGCCCACCTGCTGCACGCGGTTCTCGATGCGCGCGTCGGCCCGCATGAGCTGCAGGTAGTCGACGATGACCAGGCCGAGGCCGCCGTACTCGGCCTGGGCCTGCTGGTGCAGCCTCCGCGCTTTGGCGCGCACGTCCATGATCCCGATGTCCGAGGAGTCGTCGACGTACAGCGGCGCCGCGTCGTACTCGCCCGCGGTGCGTAGCACCCGCTTCCACTTGGCCTCGTCGCGCAGCCGGCCCTTGCGC
>Ga0307278_10000898_pt1 | contig 14672 bp, 16 predicted proteins | sample ER_DNA_117_FD_194482 | JGI IMG/M metagenome (GOLD analysis project Ga0307278, IMG submission 194482) | Bulk soil microbial communities from the East River watershed near Crested Butte, Colorado, United States - ER_DNA_117 | ecosystem: Environmental > Terrestrial > Soil > Floodplain | place... | reverse complement strand
TTCATCGGCTGAACCGCTGTTGATATATTCCCAAGCCGGGTTCGACATGCGCTCGTGTGCGAGCAATTCATAATCAGGGACAGACACCGGCTCCCGCAGAGACGACAATTTCTTGGCTGAGGCAGCCGATGGCGTTGCTTGTAGTGATCCTTGCGCAAATGCTCTGACCACGGGAAACGTTGAGGTGGCGGCAGCCGCCGCTCCAAGCGCAGACACAATCGCCTTACGGCGGGTCATGAGAGCTTGCATAAGACCCCACCTTCTATAGCGACTTCCGATTTGTTTTAGAAGCACAAAAATAATGGTGTGCCGCGCCAGCGGCCCGACTGGAAACCGCGCCAGAACGTCGGCTGGCCATCAGCTATACCGTGTGGTTAGGCTGGGAGTGTCTTCACCGGTTGTTTGGACGTTGTATGCGCTTTTCAAGTCACGCGCATCAAGCTAGAATGCTGCCGTGACGAGCGCTTCGTCAAGGCGCGCACAGTGAATCCAAAGAACATCTTGACCGAGCTGAAGCGGCGCAATGTTTACCGCGCAGCGGTTGCGTACGGAGTCGTCGCATGGTTCCTCACGCAGCTCACAACGCAGGTCTTTCCATTTTTTGAGATTCCGAATTCGGCAGTGCGTTTTGTTGTCATCGCGCTCGGGGTCGGATTTCCGATCGCGATGCTACTCTCCTGGCTCTACGAACTGACCCCCGAAGGAATAGTGCGGACGGAAGATCTCGATCCGGTACAGGCGAGATCGGCTCGGCGCGCCACCGGACGGATCCTCGACTTTATCATCATCGGGGCTCTGTTGCTGGTTATTGCAATGCTGATCGTTGGGCGACTTCCGTTTTACAGGCAGACAGGCGGGTCGATGCCTCAGAAAAGCATTGCGGTGCTGCCGCTCGAAAATCTGAGTGGCGATCCGGATAACGCCTACTTCGCCGACGGCATTCAAGAGGAGATCCTGACGCGGCTGGCTGGCATTGCAGATTTAAAAGTCATTTCGCGCAGTTCCACGCAGCAATATCAGAGCAAACCCAGGAACCTGCGCGAGATCGCGAAGCAGCTTGGCGTGGCGAACATTGTTGAGGGGAGCGTGCAAAAAGCGGCTGGCCAAGTGCGGGTCAACGTGCAGTTGATCAACGCGCAAACTGATTCTCAGCTGTGGGCAGAGACCTACGACCGGAAGCTGACTGACATTTTCGGAGTTGAAAGCGAGATCGCAAAAGGAGTAGCGGAGTCGTTGCAGGCGAAGCTGACCGGAAGCGAGGAGCTAGCCTTGGCAGTCAAACCGACAAACAATCCGGAGGCTTACGATGTGTATCTGCGCGGCCGGGCCTTTCAAGGACGCGGCCCCGTCGCTCTCGCGCAGAAAGCCGCCGGTTTTTATGAGCGGGCGGTGCAGCTCGACCCGAATTTTGCGCTTGCTTGGGCGTGGCTTTCTCGTGCGAACGCGTCGGTTTACTTTACCAGCGGCGGCAAGAACGTCGCTCGGCGCGATGCAGTGAAAAAAGCGTTGGAGAATGCGGAAAGATTGCAGCCCAACTTGCCCGAAACCCAGCTTGCCTTGGCTTATTATCAATTTCAGGTGCTAGGTGATTACGCGCTCGCCAAGACTACGTTCCGGCTCGTCAGCAAAACGTTACCCGGTAGCAGCGAGGTCCCATATGCTCTCGGCTTAATTGCCGAAAACGAGGGAAACTGGAATGAAAGCGTTGCCTACTTCGAGCAAGGGCTCAGCCTCGATCCGCGTAACGTAGATTTACTGAAGCAAGCGGCATTTACTTACGCCTGGCTTCGACAATTCCCGACGGCACTAAAACTCTACGATCGAGCGCTGGACATTATCCCAAACGATCCGGAGACGATGGCGTTCAAGGCCGCCGTTTATCAGGCCCAGGGTAACCTTCAAGAAGCCGCCAAGCTTTTATCGGAAAGAAACGCGCAGCATGCATCTGAGAATGCCTCCGCAGGCGCGTCTGCAACCGTACTCCGCCAATTGAGACTCGAACGAAATCACGCTGAGCTCGTCCGATTGCTGCAAACCCAACTGGCTCAATCTCACTTTGATTCTGAGTTGGCCAAGGGCTTCGCCCAAATAAACCTGGCTTTCGCTCAATACCTTGGCGGTGATAATGCTGGCGCAAAGGTTACTGCTGAAGAGGCGCGTAATACGCTGGAGCCGCTCTGCAAAAGTGAACCAAACAACCTTATGTTTGCGAGATTGTTATCGCTAAATTATGCGGCTCTTGGAAATAAGGACTCGGCCATAAATGAAGCGGAACGTGCAATCATGCTCTCACAGAGTGCTAACGATCGAATGGACGGATCTCGAGCTGAGGAGATCCTGGCAGTAATCCAGGCGAGGTTCGGTGAGAATAGCCGCGCGATCTCAACTCTCAGCCGGCTGTTACAAACCGCGTATGGTAGCTCGCTTTGCAACCCAATGCCACTTACGCCGGCATTTTTACGACTCGATCCATTCTGGGATCCCTTGCGCGCTGATCCCGCTTTCCAAAAACTGTGCGAGGAAAAGCAGCACTGAATCCCCGCGACTTTCCTGGGGCGAACTAAGGGCCCTGAATCCATGAACCCCTGTCACCTGAGACCCTTGAAACCATGTTGTCGGGTAGCAGGGGAGCAGGAGTGCACGGCGGCTGCATCAGGGACTGGAAAGTTGCAGGACAGCAGGGTTGCAGTGCGCGTCCGTGCGCGCTATTGAGATGCGCTGCCCACTATCGCGTTTGCGTTGCCCTTGGAGAATAGAATCGATTGACGCGGTTCGAGCATTAGAATTACAGTCAATTCGCTGAGGCGCTTTCGAACACGAATAATATTTTTGTTTTGACTGGAACCGGAGATCACGTCAACACCATTTTCCTGTGATTAACCGATTCACCTGAAAACTGCACTCATGACACGCCTCACCGCGAAAGTTGCAGGAATTGTCATTGAATCGTTTTTTCAAGAGGCGCGCCCCTTTTCAAGGGAGTATCTGACGAATCTGAGCGTGAAAGCATTGTCTTCGCTCAGCAAATATGGCGTTACTCCAGAAGGCATTTCGTTACTGCGGCCAGAGGCATTCTTCGGATATGAGTTTGGTTTTCCGCTATTTACCGGATCAGGTGTGTTCAAGCTTACGGCTCAGACAGTTAATCTCGTGTTCAACAATATACAGAATCAAGCGGATCTCGATGTCGTCCTGCAGGCTATTAACGAGATATACGGTTTATTGGGATCCACGATGTTTCAGGAGCATGCATTGACACTCCATGCACATATGGACTTTGCGGACGCGCCAGATTCAAAAGCAAGATCGAGATTTTCAGACAAATCCAAACAAATCGAATTTCTCGGGGTGTTGGCCCATCTCAAAGTGTCCGAATGGGATGATCCCATCCGATTGACAATCGACAAATCGCTCTTTTTGCCCGATGGAATTTTTGCGTCTTTGAGTTCCAAGTATCGCGGTTCAATCAATTCTGAAGTGCTAATGCGTGGGAACAAGGCGGTCGAAGCGGCGTTTAAAGCGTTCGATTTGTGGTATAATCCTGAACCTAAAGAGCCATCGAAACAGCCAGTATGAAACCGACAGGACGAAGCATTGCATACCAGCGACGACAGAATCTTAGCGGATTGTCTGCAAAGCCGAATTTGCCATTTCACCGCGTCGCGCCGGGGTATCTATCTGCAAGTGCCGGTAGCCATACACTGCGGATGAGCGACTGGGATGTTAATTACGAATCCGCTGAGTCAATCAGGCTTTGGCGGGGTGCGGGTCTACGCATTGGAGTGCAGGCCCTACCCAACGTAGTGACAGCTGACGAGCAATGGCAAACCGCTGTCGCCAACGTAGGCACCGCCTGGCTAATTCTTGGTCGTTCCGAGGCAAGAGAGTCGCTTTTCAATCAGGGTTCAGTCCAATTCGGGCGGAATCCGCATGAATCTTACGACATCGTCGCTGCCTTCGCAGCGAACATCATCAGTAACTATATAGCTGTAACACCGACTCCCTCAAAAATTGCGACGACGCTCCGGACTTTCGAGGGCGAGGTGCAAGCTGTAAACGGAGATGTCGCGACGGTTGCGGTGAAACAGATTCCGGCGGGCGAACTCCTTATCGGAAAGTGTCGGAATGCGCTCCTCACGGCAAAAAATATCGGCATTCGCGGCAAATTTAGACTTCTTGTGAAGCGCTTAGACGACACCGTCTTTGTAGAATTTGAGAAATCGTCTCGCGGGTCGCTTAGCGCGCAAGAGGTTCAGGCAATCCGCGATCGATTGACGGGAATTTGATGAATGGCGCTCAGCCATATTGAAATTCACGTCCTCGGCTGCGGCGCCCGAGGTGAAAGTATCGCTGTAAAGTTGCCAAGCGCGGAAGACCGTTGGGGTGTAATCGATTCGTTCACGCGCTCTTCATCGGCGGACGAACATCCTACTCTGCGATTTCTAAAGTCCCGCGGTGTCACGGAGCTTGAATTTGTCGCGCTTACTCATCCGCATTGGGATCACTACCGAGGAATGGCGCACTTGTTGACGGAGTTCAAAGTCGCAAGTTTCTGGCGATTCGACGCGATTAGTCCTATCGAAGTGCTGATAGCGGTCCATGGAGCACCGACTCAACCAGATGAAGATCCCACTGAGTTGGAACAGATTTTCACCATTTGCCGCGACAATAAAATTCCACGACGAACTATGGCTGCGGCAACACACCTCTACCCACTTCCCGAATGGAAAAATTCGGTCAGGTTCAATATCCGGTCTATCGCCTCAAGTGGACAAGACAAAGACACATACGAAGAACGATTACACACTTGCTTTCAGGACGGGTCGCTGAGTCGCGATCGGGCTGCAGCACTCGATCACAACTTGATTTCGTCAGCCCTCCTTATTGAGTTTGGGAACGCTCGCGTAGTGCTTGGCGGAGATGTTGAAACAAACGGTTGGTCGGTCGTTCTTCACGAACACAATCCGGGCGATCTTCAGTCCAACGTCGTGAAGATCAGCCATCATGGGTCGACAAACGGCTACTGTGCCGATCTGTGGAACGAGTTCAGAGGCAAGGGAAAATGTATTGCAGTCCTGACGCCTTTTACTACGAGCAGCCTTCCCGAGCCCGCAGCTTTGCAACACATCTCCAGCTTTACGCAAGCGCTGTATACAACGTGTGTTGACGCTGTGTCGTCAGAAGCGCAGTCGTCCGTTCTCCAAGCTTTCGAAGAAGTTGGTTCCGGCCTTTTGTTTGAAGAAGAGGCTGCCCTGTCTGAAATTTTTTCGGCTGTTCGGCCAGCCCGCGAAGTTTTTGAGGGCTACCAACCCGGTATTTGCTCGTTCGTGCTGAATACTGACGGTATCGAGGATGTGACATGCGTAGACGGAGCCGGGCCCCTTCAGGAATCTGCCGCCAATGTCGCTGTAACACGCAGACCCATAGGCCAACCCGCGGATGAAAAGCGCGATTAAGGAAATTATCGCTTCGTGGGGGTGCCCTGAACCCTGTTGCCCGGAGACTATTGAAATCGTGTTGTCGGGTAGCCAAGAATCAAGCTCCTGGGGCGGATCTAAATCACCGGCTGCAAGGTTACAGGGGAGCAGGGTTGCAGTGCGGTCGCATTGCGACCTTGCACTCGTGATTCCCGGCAGAAGCTAAGGTCGGGTCCGTTGTAGCTTGGGCTGCTTGAGGACAGACTCAATCGACGTTCAGCTCTTTTCGGGAACTTCGTTCCACCGTTTCCGTAGAAACGAAGTGAGAAATGGACCCCCCGGTCAGAATGGCATTAGCTGCTGCTTTTTTTCGTTTCTTCGAAAACGATTCAAGCGGTGAAACGGCCGCCATATCCGATCAAAGCAGAAGAGCCAGACGCTGGCCATTGGGTCACTATCAGCACAAACGAGGAAACAAGATGAAACATCGTTGTAAGGTAAGGAAAGGCGATGGGACTGTGACCGATCAAAAAAGCAAGCCGCCGATGAAAGCGAAAAGCTCACGTTTTGATAGTTTGGTGGCTCGTTATTATCCCGCCGTTTACAGCTTCGCTTCTCGATTAACCGATGATCCTCGGGAAGCAGTTGCGTTAACGCGCGAGGCGTTCAACAAAACGCGAAAGCAACTCCGGAATCGTCTCGATGAGGCCGCGCTTGCGTCAATCCTGATATCCGCTGTAATCCGTGCGGGTCTTACCACGGCTTGAGCCCTAGCTCAGAGCCTCTTCTTAGCAATGAGCGTAGCATCAACAAAGTTTGCGCGCGCCGCATTCGCGTTGGTTGAGGTCCTGATCGTCGTCGCGGCGATTGCACTTCATCTCGCCATTATCTACATCGTCCTTGCACTCTCCATAGGGAGAATCAAGACCGCTCCACTCGCCCAAACGTTAAAGCTTGCTAAAACCACCAGACCCCAAATTGAACAGGATCTGACAACCTTGACCCCTCGAACGCACTGAATCCCGGGTGCAGGGATTACAGACGTCAGCGATGACGCGGGCGTTCGTTCACATCGCAGGCGCGTTAGCGGAGAATGCCGAACATACCGCGATCAAAATCGTGCGACGGAAAAAAGCTTATCGCGCAATCGCACCGCCTTCAGCGCGCTTTGACGCCTCGGCCAATTCCCTGCCTGTTTTGCGATCGTTAATCACAAATGTGTTGTTTTCTCCGAGCGTCGACCACGGCCCGCGCGATACTTCGCTAAACTCCACGAAGCGCCAGTCAGTCACATCCGTTTCGTTTAATCGGAGATAGTCACGCACAGCGGGAGAGACATCGAGACCCGCGCCTTTGTTCAGATTGGATTTCGGACGTTCGTTGCCAAAGACATATTGCCAATAATCTGTGCGGAAAGGTCCTGCGTCTTCCCATTGCGCATAAACCGTTCGATCCCCTTTGCGAATCGCGACCCATCGATCCTTGCAGGTGGAAACGCCGGGGCCTTGGTACGCTTCCTTGAACCACGGAACGACGCGGGGCGCTTCCGGGCGATGACCGGTGGATGCCTTGTCATTGTAGGGAAGCGCGCAATAAAACGGATTCTGTCGCGGCGTAAATTTCACCGGAATGTACTTGCTCCGGTGCGCGGGATTTGGGTCGTCAAAACCGCCGTAATTCCTGGTCCAATCTTTGTCCCAGGAGCTTCTCCGGTTCGGCACCGGATTATTTCCGCTCGGTTGCTCGCCGATCCAGAAGATAGTTGTCACAATATTTTTCTTCCACGGATAGCGCTCTCCTGTGGCTGAGGCACTGTGCTCAGTGTTTAAACAGCCCGCGATGATCGCTGACAGCGCACCGATCGACAGTATCGATATTGCTTTCATCATATGCTTCCTTGTTCATAAGGAAGCGGGTGCTCATCGAGTCAAGCGCTATCCGAAGCAAATCGCAACCAAGACACTGCGTCTTGTCAGGAAAGTTCTCCGCGAATAAAGCTGATCGGTGTGAATCAGGACTGCTCGATTACCCGCGCTTGCTCCGCAACTTGCGCTCAAGCCTGTCGAGGGGGGAGAAGATGAGACACGCTAGTTCGGTGTGCTTTCTAAAGAGGAGACTGGGGATCGCCATCACTTCGCAACCGGGAGCGGCGCGCACACCAGCAACTACCAACGAGACACCGAAGAAGGTAACCGCTGCGAGCTGACCCTTTCCGTGGCCAAGGAACGGTAACCCCGAAGCGCCTGCAACATACAACGCGACGAGCAACCCGTTCGCCACAATCGCCCCAAGGAACGGGCCAAAGGCAACGATGCGTCGCGATACAACGATATGGATTAGGCTGTAGACGCCAATCAACCCAAGCATCAGCAGCGACGACCCCACGGCAACTCGCACCGGGACTTGGAAGTAAACAGGCGCCACATAAACCATCAGCACGATGCCGAGCAGGATGCGGAGCACACGCCCCACTGGCGGTGCCTGGCGAGGTTGTTGGAGCAAGGTTTGAGAATCGAGGGAGCCTCCAGTCACGTCTGTGCAACCTTGTCGCGCCGTTTACCGAGCATAAGATCAGCCGCGGCTCTGGCAGGCGCAAGTCGCAGCAAGTTGAGTATTCGAAACACAGCCGTCCCGAATGCACTGAATCCCGACTGCTCGGTTACTGGGAAGCAACGTTGCGGGGTTGCACTCGACAAGGGAGCCCCACCCCGATGCGAAGCCGATGGGTGCCTTCAGCATCGGCTAGCGCGCCGGAATTAGAAGCGCGCCACCTAACCAGTCGATGCAGCGAACGGCTATCCTCCCGTTCAGAACCGAGCGTGAGGGCCATCAGCGTTAACATCAGCTCTTAGGTAGAGATCCTTTTACTGTTTGTCGTACAACGACGTGCTTTTGAACCTTTTTCCCTGCAGATTGGTTCCGCTGATGGCGACGGTGCGGGTTTTGCCATTGGCCGACACGACAAGTCGACCGGTGGCAGTAACCTTTCCATCTTTCTTAACGGTTAGTTCCAGCGTGCGGTCACCAACCTTCTTGTACGACCGCGCGTCTGAATTCGGATCGCCGGTGACGGGGTAGTCTTTTCCGTCGAACTTGCCCGTCCACTCCTCGTGCTTGGGCTTGCCGTCCGGGCCGGTGCCATCCACCGTGACTTTCACGTTGTCACCGGCGGCCTCGTAGACAACCGTGTGGTTCTTCGGCCCCGCAGGATCGAGCTTCGATTTGGCCTCGTTCAGCTTCCAAGTGCCCATCTCTGCGTTGCCGGCGAAACATCCTGCCGCTGCTACAAAGCATAGCGCCAGAGTCAATACAATCGTTCTTGTTTTCATGTTGCCTCCATTGAGCCAAACGTTTCCATTTTTGCAATCTATTCCTCGCCCCATAGCAGCAATTTCAGTTAAAAGGCTGCGGAATGGCAAGCCGTCGGGCGCTCGCCCATGCAACCCGTGAAACCCCAAAGCGCCGAAACACAAAACCCCTCTTGCTCGGGAAACCATTGGAACTGTTTTGCCGGGTTGCAGGAGTGTCCGAATTTGCCCGAAAGCGCCAAGTCCTTAGCGTTCCAACACGCTTTTCAAGTCACGCGCCTCAAGGTAGAGTGCTGCCGTGACGAGCGCTTCGTCAAGGCGCGCAGAGTGAACCCGAAGAACTTCTTTGCTGAGCTGAAGCGACGCAATGTTTATAAAGTTGCGATTGCTTACGGAGTCGTGGCTTGGCTGCTGATGCAGGTCGCGAGTCAGATTTTTCTGTTCTTCGAAATTCCGAATTGGGCCGTGCGTCTTGTGGTGTTGCTGCTCGTTATCGGATTTCCCGTGGCGGTGATTCTTGCCTGGGCGTTTGAACTAACGCCCGAAGGAATCAAGCGCACGAAAGATATCAACCTTAACAAATCAATTACGCGCAAGGCCAGCCGCAAACTTGATTTTTTAATCATCGCTGTCCTGCTGCTCGTCATTGCGATCCTGCTTTTCCAACGCCTTCGTCCTAATGTTTCGCCGGCAGTTTCTTCATCTATGGAGAAAAGCATCGCGGTTCTCCCATTCGAGAACCTGAGCGAAGAGAAAGCGAATGCCTATTTCGCCGACGGTATTCAGGATGAGATCCTGACCAAACTCGCAGGCATCGGCGACCTGAAGGTCATCTCGCGTTCTTCCACTGCCAAATACAAAAGCAAGCCAGAAGACTTGAAAACAGTGGGCCGCGAACTCGGCGTGGCTAATGTGGTGGAAAGGCAGTGTGCAAAGGGCTGGAGACAGAGTGCGGATAAACGTCCAACTGCTCGACGCGCGCGTCGACACCCATCTATGGGCAAAGAGTTACGATCGTGACTTAAAGGATGTTTTCGCTGTCGAAAGCGAGGTCGCGCAGGAGATTGCCGACACATTGCGGGCCAAGCTTTCTCCGAGCCAGGCCGATGCTCTGGCCACAGCTCCCACGCGTGATACGGAAGCTTATGATCTGTTCCTAAAGGGTGAATACGAGGAACACCAGGCGGAAAGTGTACTAAACGCCGAACCCTTTGATCGCGCCGAAATGTTTTATCGGCAAGCCATAGCACGGGATCCGAATTTCGCGCTTGCCTATGCGCGACTCGCTTACAGTCGCTTAAATCGGCATTGGTTTGTCAGTAATCTGACCTCGGAGGAACTGGCAGAGGTAAAGTCTAACATCGAACGGGCGTTAGCGATCGCTCCGGCTTTGCCGGATGCACATCTGGCGCTGGGTGTATTTTATTACTGGGGCCATCGTGACTACGATGCTGGATTGAGAGAACTCGACCGGGCCCTCGAACTCCAACCGAGTAGCTCCCTTAGTTGGAACTACCGGGCTTCGATTCATCGCCGCCGCGGTGAATGGCAACGCGCGCTTGCTGAATTCAACCGAGCGGCGGAACTCGATCCGCGCGATGCTTTGAATCCCGCCGATATCGGCGCGACCTACATGATACTTCGCCGCTGGAGTGACGCTGAACGTGCGCTTACCCGTGCTCTAGCTCTCGATCCGCATCATAAAGGGGCCGCCTACGACCTGGCCGTTACCTACATCAACAGCACCGGCGATATCCGCCGCGCCAGACGAGCCTTCGAAAGAGTCCCAGCAGAAAGCAAGATAGGCGTTGCCAGCGATTGGGGCATTATTGCGGTGATGGTCGACGAACGCGTGTACCTCGACGTGTTCGAAAAACATTTCGCGGATGCTCTTAAAGCTTGGGATAAGGTGCCGACGAATACTCCCGAAGCGCGTTTGCGCCAGCTGGAGGCGCGAGTTGGGATTCAAGTGTTTGCCGGCCAAGGCGCCCTAGCAAAATCGGAATGCGAGCAAACACGCGCTTTACTCGAAGCCCGTTTGGCCGAGCGACCGGAAGACCGAATATCCTTAACAGCGTTGGCTTGGGTTTATGTTTGCCTGGGACGTAGCGCCGACGCACTCCGCGTCGCACGACAAGCCGCAGATTTACTGCCAATCGAAAAAGATGCCCTTGCCGGCCCGTATTTTCTTGCCGGACTAGCTGAAGTCGAAGCGCGCACTGGCGAGGCCGAGGAGGCGGTAAAAATACTTCGCCAGCTGATCACAGCTCCTGCCGGACAAGTCGTTTCCATTGCGCGTCTGAAGATCGATCCCGTCTGGTACCCAATTCGCGATAATCCAGGTTTTCAAAAACTCCTTTCCGAACCTGAGCCGGCAACGGTTTATAAATAACTTGCAGTGAACCCAGAGAGATTCTCTGCCGAGCTGAAGCGGCGCAATGTTTATGGGGTTGTCTCCACCGATCGATACACGAGTAGCGCTGCAGCAATATCTTCGACGGCCATGCCGAGTGATTTGAAGATCGTGGTTTCATTTGCGCGCGACGGAACTTTGCCCGCGAGCGCTTCACCCAACTCGGCGTAAATCTTTGCGCCGGAAAGGATGACGTCACCAGATTCTTTCATCGCGCCTTCACGTGAATCGACGAACAGGACGTTTGCCATGGCCTCGTCGTTGAGCTCACGCCAATCTGGGCGACATGCGCCGACCGCGTTGACATGACAACCAGGCTTAAGCCATGAACCTTTTAAAACTGCTGCGTTGGAGTTCGTAGCTGTGACAATGACGTCCGCGTCGCGGACTGCTTCTTCGGCAGACATCGACTTCGCGCCAATCTTTTTGGCAAATCGCTCTGCATGCTCGCGCGTAGGACTCCAGACGCGAATTTCTTGGAACCGCCTGACGAGTCGAAGCGCTTCCGCGTGACTGTGCGCTTGCACACCGCTCCCCAGGATCGCAAGAATTTTTGCTTCTCGCGGCGCGAGAAGGTTTGTAGCTGCGGCGGAAACAGCCGCAGTGCGCATCTCCGTGATCAATCTCCCATCCATCACCGCGAGCGGCGCTCCTGTTTCCGGATCGACCAAAAAAATCGTCGCCATGTGGGTTGAGATTCCGCGCTCTGCATTCGACGCGTAGAACGTGACGATCTTTATGCCAAGTCCTTCAGGAGTGAGCGCCGGCATCATTCCAAAAAATCCGCCGGGAGGATCGATCGTGATCACCGAGCGCACGGGCTGAGTCACCTTGCCGGCGGAGAACTCGATCAGCGCTTTCTCCATCGCCGGAATCAAGTCCTCCATCCGCAAATGCTGCCGCACTTGTTCTTCGTCAAGATGCGACGGTTCATTACGCTTCATTCGATGTTCGATGTTCGATGTTGGATGTTGGGCGTTTCTGTTCGGTTTAATCACGGATTACGCGAATAGCACAAATGATCGGGTAGCGCACGCGCCCTCCCGTCTCCTAATCGGCGGCGGGAGATTGGTCCGCCAAATACGCTAAATCAAACTCGCTCCTTGAATGAACTAAAACTCTTTTGGCGTTATTTCGCGTGTTTGGCGGTTCATCGATCAACCTGAGTGCTTGACTGCGTCGCGTGCCGTGGCGACAGAAACGCCAATTATGTCGCTAGACCTCAAAAGCATTCGCACGGTGCACGAGCGGATTCGCCCGTACATCAATCGTACTCCGGTGCTGACAAGCTCGCGATTGGATAAGGCAAGCGGGGCATCGTTGTTTTTTAAATGCGAGAATTTTCAGAAGATTGGCGCGTTCAAGGCGCGCGGCGCGACTAATGCCGTGTTTTCACTCGACGACGCGACCGCGCTGCGCGGCGTGGCGACGCATTCGTCGGGGAATCATGGCGCTGCGCTCGCGCGCGCGGCGAAACTTCGCGGCATTCCCGCGCACATCGTCATGCCATCGAACTCGGCGAAGGTGAAAGTGCGCGCGGTCGCGAGTTACGGCGCCCAGATCGTGTCTTGCGAACCGACCGAAGCAGCGCGCGAATCCGCATGCGCGGAGGTGATCGCCAAAACCAGCGCGACGCTGATTCATTCGTTCGAAAACGAAGACGTGATTGCGGGGCAGGGGACAGCAGCGCTGGAATTGCTCGAGGAAGTTTCCGATCTCGACCTTGTGATGTGTCCGGTCGGCGGTGGTGGATTGCTGTGCGGCACGGCAGTCGCGGCAAAATCGATGCGGCCAAAAGTCAAGGTGATCGCGGTCGAACCAGCGAATGCCGACGATGCGGCACAATCGTTTCGGGCAGGACGATTGATTCACACCGAGAAAAAATTCACCATTGCCGATGGGCTACGGACAAATGTTGGCGCGCCAAATTTTGTGATCATTCAGCGTTACGTGGACGACATCGTGACGGTGAGCGAAGAGGCGATCATCGCGGCCATGCGCACGGTTTGGGAGACGATGAAAATTATCATCGAACCGTCAGCGGCTGTTCCATATGCGGCGATTGCCGAATCTAAGATCAACATTGGCGGAAAACGCGTAGGCATCGTTCTCACCGGCGGCAATGTGGACCTCGACGCGTTGCCGTGGATGGGAATGCGATAATTCCGAGCGTCCATTGGCGTTGAGGTTGATTAGCGGCCGATTCGTCCACTACGAGGGAAATGCCGCCCATTCTAATTTTTGCATGACATAGGCAACCGTTGGCCGCGTCAAAATCGAAACTTCTCGGCAAGAGTTCAGTTTAATTACTATGAAAACGTTAAGTCTGATTATGGCAATGTCCTTCCTGGTGTTCGGCGCGGCTCTTTCTCGCGGAGCGGATTTGACGAGAATTTCCAACGAAACCGGTGTTCCCGTCGCTACGTTGCAAGCCGAGAGGACGTCGACCGGGCTCGGTTGGGGTGGATTAGAGAAAGCTCACTTGCTGGCTAATGCGTCCGGCCAGAGCTTCGACACCGTCGTAGGGAAGTTCCAAGGTGGCGAAGGCTGGGGTAAAATTGCGCACGACTACGGGCTCAACCTGGGCAAGGTCGTGAGTGGCGCGCGCCGGTCAAGCCACGCGACATCGCATGGCACAAACGTCCATGCTAAAACCACTCACGGCAAAAGCAGCGTCCATGGCAAGAGCGCTACTGCTGTCGGCAGGGGCCATGGAAGCTCTATGAGAAGCTTCAGCAGTAGTGGCCGAAGCGCTGGACACGGTATGGGTGGTATGGGGCGCGGCATGGGCCACGGACATGGCCGGTAACCAGGAAGCAGAACGCCTCCAGAGAAGCATTACTCTAACGTGATCCCGCGCGTCGTTTTGACGCCGAGGATTTCGCGATTGTCGAACGGCTTCGCCGCACTGGCGCGGCGTTGATCTCTTGGTGGCTACTCCACTTCCAGTTCGATACCGCCGATCCAGCGAGCGACAAGATTGTAAATGGCGGCGCCGATAACACCGAGGATGAATCCCATCACGCCGTAGATCACGGGCATTAAATGCCCATCCCGAACATGATTCCGGCCACGGCTGCCGCTGGCGCAGTCGATGAAGCTTCAGTTCCTTGCGTATGTTGCGCGAACGCGCCCAACGCCCCGGCCAGCAAAAAGATTGGCAGAAAAATTAAACCCAGGCAGGCATAAAGTACTCTCAACATTTTGCCCGTCTGAAACGGGGCAATGCGCTTGATAGTGCGTTTCATATCGAGCCGCTCATGCCGGCAATCGGGTTATCCTGGCAATCAGTTTGATCAAGCCAGCGCAACGCTCTCACTTGAGCGTGATTTCACGCATGGTCTTGGTGCCGACGATCTCGCGGATGTCGAGCCGCTTCACCGCGGTGGCGCGGCGTTGATCTTCGGAGCCCATGACTTTCTCGATAATCGGGTCCATTTTTTCGCGCAAGCCGTCCAAGGCTGCCATATTCGGGTACTGCACCATGATGAGAATATTGAAGTCCTGCGAGCCGGAGGCGTCGCCATTCAGGAT
>Ga0307278_10000897_pt1 | contig 14676 bp, 13 predicted proteins | sample ER_DNA_117_FD_194482 | JGI IMG/M metagenome (GOLD analysis project Ga0307278, IMG submission 194482) | Bulk soil microbial communities from the East River watershed near Crested Butte, Colorado, United States - ER_DNA_117 | ecosystem: Environmental > Terrestrial > Soil > Floodplain | place... | reverse complement strand
AGTTGGCCCACGCGCTCCTTGGCGTGCGTCCGCGGGTTGGCGAGCGTCGAATCCGATCCGACCCGGCCGCTGAGTACGCGGAAGACATTGATGCGGCCTGCGAACGGGTCGGCGACCGTCTTGAAGACGAACGCCGCGTCCGCGGCGCCTTCGATCGAGATCGGCGCGCCCTTCTTGGCCGGCGAGGGGACGCCTTCGACGAGCAGGTCGAGGACCGCGGTCGTGCCGAGATTCTTCGTCGCGATCCCGCAGGCAACCGGAAAGAGCTCACCCCGCGTGACAGCGGTCTTCAGCGCCGCGGCCACCTCTTCGGCGCCGAGTTCCTGACCATCGAGGTAGCGCTCCATCAGGGCCTCGTCCGTCTCCACGACCGAGTCGAGCAGCTTTTCCCGGTACTCCGCGACCTGGTCCGCCAGCTCGGCGGGAATCTCGCCCGGCTGGCCCTCGCGTTCGCCGTCGGGGCTCGTGTACGCCGTCATGTGCAGGAGATCGACGATGCCCGTGAGCTCGTGTTCCACGCCGATCGGCATGTGGACGGCGACGCACTGCTGGGAGAGCTGTGAGCGCAGCTGCTCGAGCGTGCGGAAGAAGTCAGCGCGCTCGCGGTCGAGCATGTTCACGAAGATGACGCGCGAGAGGCCGAGCTCCTCGGCGCGGCCCCAGTTCCGGCTCGTCTGCACTTCGACCCCCATGACGCCGCTGACGGTGATAAGTGCCCCCTCTACGACGTGGAGCGCGGCAATCGCGTCGCCCTGGAAGCTCGGTTCGCCCGGTGTGTCGATGAGATTGATCTTCCGCTCCTGCCACTCGAGGTGGCAAAGCGCCGCGGAGATCGACATCTCGCGCTCCTGCTCGTCCTCGTCCCAGTCCGAGACCGTTGTCCCCTGCTCGACGACTCCGAGCCTGTTCGTCGCGCCGGCCTGGAAGAGCATCGCCTCGACGAGCGAGGTCTTGCCCGTGCCGCGGTGACCGACGGCGGCGACGTTACGGATCTTTCCGGGCTCGACTGCGGGCATGCGAAGGCTCCTCCTCGGCTGGTTGACGCGATCTTAGCGAGGCGTCACAGGGGAAAGATCGGCACGGTCTTGGCCCGAAGCCGTCTCCCACGCGCGCGCTCCTACGGGCTACGCTCGCAGCGGGGAGGAGGCCGGGCGCGCCTTGAACCAGGCGCTAGTCGCCGGGGTTGCGCAAGGGCGCGCCGCCGAGACGCGCCTTCAGCCGGAGGATCGCCTTCGTGTGCAGCTGCGAGACGCGCGACTCGGTGACGCCGAGCACTTCGCCAATCTCGCGGAGGGTCAATTCCTCGTAATAGTAGAGCGTGACGACGAGCTTCTCGCGCTCGGGCAGCCGGGCAATCGCCTCGCCGAGCGCCTCCTTGAGCTCGGTCTGCGCAAGCGCCGACTGCGGCTCCGGACCCTGGGTGTCCTCGATCGTGTCGATCAGAGCCACCTGGTCACCGCCGGACGATGAGATCGTCCAGAGCTCATCGAGCGCGCCGATCGAGGAGCGAGAGATCTCCGTCAGACTGTCCTCGAGCTCCTCGGTCTCGATGCCGAGCTTGCTGGCGATCTCCTCGTCGGTCGGCGCTCGGTGCAGTTTCGCCTCGAGCTCGGCGATCGCGCGCTCGATGTGGCGCGCCCGTGCGCGAACGGATCGCGGCACCCAGTCCATCGCCCGCAGCTCGTCGATGATCGCGCCCTTGATGCGCGAGATCGCATAGGTCTCGAACTTGACGTCACGGTCAGGGTCGTAGCGCTCGATTGCGCCGATCAGGCCTAGGAGCCCGTACGACACGAGGTCACCTTCGTCCACATGCGCGGGCAGGCCGCTCCCGAGCCGGCCGGCCACATATTTGACGAGCGGCGCGTACGTGAGGATCAGGCGATCCCGAATCGCCTTGTCGCGCGATTGGCGGAACTCCTGCCAGAGGTCGTGGGTCTCGTCCGTCTGCGCCACGGTTAGAGAATACGGCCCTTCGCCGCCAAATCCTCAGCGCGCACGTCTCACCAGCAATGCGCGAAGGCCGAACGTGCCGATCCAGACGGCGAGAGCAACGCCTGCGACGGCGATCACCCAGACTCGAGCGACGACGGCCGCGTAGGCGATGCCCGCAAAGAGGACGGCGAGCAAGAGAAACAGCGTGCCGAGTGCTCGGCGCGGAGGGGCGGCCACGACGCGACTCTACTGGCCCGGAAACCCGCCAGTACAATCGGTGAGCCGAACCTAGGGGCGTAGCTCAATTGGCAGAGCACCGGTCTCCAAAACCGGGGGTTGCAGGTTCGAGTCCTGCCGCCCCTGTAGCAGCAAAAAGCCCTGCAGAGACAGGGCTTTTCACGTGGTTCTGTAGAGGCTGAATCAGTCGGGCGCAGTGGCACCTGTGCCCGAAGTTGTGCCCACGTCGGCGAAGACACGAGCGCCGAGCTTCTCGGCCTCCTCGCGGAACGATTCGCCGGCGAGGTCGATGTAGAGCTGGGTCGTCGCGAGGTCGGCATGGCCAGCACGTGCCATCAGCGCCCCGGGCGAGATTCCAGCGGTGAGCTCAGTCGGTTGAAGGTCTGGAGCAGGAGCATTTGGTCCGCCTTGAGCAGGTAGAGCTTCTCGGCGAGGTCGAGCGGCTCGTCTTTCGCCTCACGGCGCCTCGCAGCCCGCTCGCGCTTGATCTCGTTCGTGCGTTGGGCGCCGCGCCGGCGTTCCTCGGTGGTGAAGTCATGCGCGGCGGCTCCGCTTCTGAGCCGCCGTCTTTTGGCACCGCGCAGCGCGGCGAGCGCGTCGCTTGAGCGCCGTTTCCGTTTCCATTGGTAGAGCGTGACGCTGTAGTCACGGTCTAGGTGCAGGGTTCGGCAACGACTGGCGTTCGGGGCGGCCCACTAGCACGCTGGAGATTTCGCAATTAGTGTAGCGAGACGCCAGCCGCCGGCATCCCCCACACCGGCAGATCGGCGAAGTGGACGTTGACTTGGCGCGGCGCGCATGGCCGTGCTCGATGACCCCAACTGAAGCCCCTACCGCCGCAACAGCAGCAGCAGCAGCCAGCCTTGACCTCGCCTGCCTCAGAGCGTTTGCTTGAGGAATGTTCAAGAGGTGGCGGCAGCGGCGCCTGTTTTGACAGCTCGTCCTTGAGGAGGTTGAGCGGAGCAAAGTTGTTTTCGAGCTGCCGCACGAAGCGACGATCCTGCTCGACGACGTTCGTCGCGCGGGCGAGCAGGCCGAGAAGATCCGCCACGATCTCGAGCACGATCTGGAGCGAGCTCGCGCGGAGATCGCTAAGCAGAGAGCCGAGAGCGAGCAGGCGTACCAAGCGGTGATGACGCTGCTCGAGAGCCGCGTTAAGGGCTTTGAGCTAATTGCGAAAGCCTGGAACGACTACGAGATCGCACGCTCGCGAGCGAAGGCCTCAGCACTAAGCTGGAAGAAACATCCGGCGAAGAAGGCGGCTGACGAGGTTCGCGCGAAGGGGCGCGAGCTGGCGGAGGCGAGGCGGCGCGCAAAGATCACCGAATGGGTACTCGCGCTGTACGAGTGGCACTTCCCGTGGCTAGCGGAGCTTCGTGATCTCGAATGGGAACGGAGCTACGTCGAAGGTGTCAAGGCCGACGGCGACGCTCCTGAGGGTGAGCACGCCGACCCGGTCTCGCATTGGCTGACAGCCGAGGAGTTCGCAGCCCTTGACAGTGTTGAGCGAAACCAGCGCGCTCTCGATCGCTATCTAGCCTCGCGCAAGAGCGCCTGGGAGGTCGGCCGCGACTACGAGCGCTACGTCGGCTACCTCCGCGAGCACGCCGGCGCGACGGTCACATATCACGGCATCTTCAAGGGAGGACCTGGGCCCTGACCTGCTCGCGCAGCGTGGCGACCAGATCGAGGTGATCCAATGCAAGCGCTGGGCGAAGGAGCGCGTGATTCACGAGAAGCATGTGTTCCAGCTCTTCGGCACGGTGGTCGCGATGCGTATCGAGAACCCCGGCAAGCATGTGAGTGGCACCTTCACCACGACGACTTCGCTCTCCGAGCGCGCCCGCGAGTTCGCGCGCCAGCTCGAGATCCGGGTCGAGGAGAACGTTCCTCTCCAGGAGTATCCGCGGATCAAGTGCAACATCGGCCGGCGCACCGGGGAGCGGATTTACCACTTGCCGTTCGACCAGCAATACGACACGACCACAATCGAGCCTGGGGGTCGAAGATTCGAGGGCTGGTTGGGCCGATGTGGCGCTCGTGGCTGCGTCGTTCTTCTCGCCTGCATCGGGGCCGCATTGGCGCTCGGAGTCGTGGCGCGCTCCGCGGGCGGCCCGGCGCCTTCGTTCGCCGGCGCGAGGAGCTACGCAACCGGACGCACCCCTCGGTCTGTCGCGATCGGCGACCTGAACGGCGACGGCAAGCCGGACCTGGCGACGGCGAACTCCGGCGCAAACACCGCCTCCGTGCTCTTGAACAGGGGCGACGGCAGCTTCCAGGCCAAGCGCGTCTATCGCACCGGAAGAGGCCCTGAGTCGGTCGCGATCGGCGACCTGGACGGCGACGGCAAGCCGGACTTGGCGACGGCGAACTCCGGCGCGGTCTCCGTGCTCCTGAACAAGGGCGACGGCAGCTTCCAGGCCAAGCGCGACTACGCAACCGGAGGGGCTAGTTCGGTCGCGATCGGCGACCTGAACGGCGACGGCAAGCCGGATCTGGTGACCGCGATCGGCTGCTTTCCGTGCGCCGGCGTCTCCGTGCTCCTGAACAGGGGCGACGGCAGCTTCCAGCCCAACCTCGACTACCCAACCGACTTCGGCTCCGACTCTGTCGCGATCGGCGACCTGAACGGCGACGGCGCACCGGACCTCGCGACTGCGAACGACCTCGGGTACTCGGTCTCCGTGCTCCTGAACAGAGGTGACGGCAGCTTCCAGCCCAAGCGCGACTTCGAGTACGGAAGCAGACCCCGCTCGGTCGCAATCGGCGACCTGAACGGGGACGGGAAGCTGGACCTGGCGACTGCGAACCGCGGCCGGTATCACGACAGGGTCTCCGTGCTCCTCAACAGGGGCGACGGCAGTTTTCGGGCTCCGCGCGCCTACTACGCGACGTACTCCGAATCCCACTCCGTCGCGATCGGCGACCTCAACGGCGACGGCAAGCCCGATCTGGCGACCGCGAACGTCTCCGTGCTCGTCAACAGGGGCGACGGCCGCTTCCGGGCCAAGCTTGACTACCGAACCGGAGGCTTCCCTCAATCGGTCGCGATCGGCGACCTGAACGGCGACGGCAAGCCAGACCTGGTAGCCGCGAACCTCGTGGACACGGTCTCCGTGCTCCTCAACACGCCGGGTCTCTGTACCGTGCAAGACGTCTTTAGGCAGACGCTGCCGGCCGCGAAGCGGACGATCGCGCGCGCCAATTGCCGCGTCGGGAAGATCCGCCGCGCCTACTCGCAGACCGCCAAGCGGGGCCGCGTGATCTCGCAGCGGCCGAAGTTCGGCGTGGTGCTGCCGGCCGGGGGCAAGGTCAACCTCGTCATCAGCCGCGGAAGGAGGCGGTGAGACATGCTTCGAGACGGCAAAGCGCCGAGTATCCGCGGACTCATTGCGGCCGGCGTCGTAGCCGCGTCGCTCGCCGGCTTCGGCTTCGCGGGTGCTGACCTCACGGCTGCGGCTGGAGGCGAAGTCGCGAGCTCAGGCGGCTACCGCATCCTCCTCGCAAGCAATCGGGACGGCGAGACGCGCGCGTACAGCGTCCGGCCCGATGGTTCGAGCCTGACCCCACTCCTACCGACTGGCCATGCGCTCGCGCCGATCGCCCTGTCGCGCGACGGAGGAACGATTGCGTACGCCAACTTCCAGAAGGGGATCTTCGTCTCGCGCTCCGACGGGGCCGGCCTCCGCCGCGTGGTGGTGGCGACCAGGGACTTGCACTACTACGACGCGGCGCTGTCGCGCGACGGCAAGTTCCTCGCCTTCACTAGAGGCGACGAGCGCTCCGCGATTTGGATCGTCGGCACGAATCGGCGCGGGCGCCGACGCCTCGCCGCGGGCGACGGCCCCGACTGGTCGCCCAATGCCAAGGCGCTCGTGTTCGGCCAGCCGATCAACGAGGAGCGCTCGGCGATCGTGGTTCAGCCGCTCCACGGAAAGCGGCGCGTGCTCGCGCGCGGCGCGCTCGACGGAAGACCAAAGTGGTCGCCGGACGGCCGCTGGATCGCCTACACGATCACGAAGTCGACCCGCCTGCGAAGCAGCCTGTACGTCGTCCAGCCGAACGGAGAGCACCGGCACCGCGTCGCGCGTCGAGCCGACTCCTTCTCGTGGTCGCCCGACAGCAGGAGGCTCGCCTTCACGGTCTGTTGTCATGTCGGCATCGTCGGCGTGGACGGCCACGGGCTGCGCCGGCTGCGCGTGGGTGGAGTGCAACCATCGGCGGTGCATTGGTCGCCCGACGGGCGCCAAATCATGCTCGCGCTCCGTCTCGGTTCGTTCGGGGACGACGCAGACCAGATCTGGCTCGTCGGCCGAAACGGGCGGGGACTGCGTCGCGTGACGAGCGATGGCTGGAACACGCTCGTCGGCTGGACACGGCTTGCCCCTGTCCTGCCGCCGGCGCCTCCGGTCCCGACCGAGCACGTAATTGATGCACACGCGGTCGCGACACCCTCGCCGCTGGCAGATCTCTCGGCCGATGGGCTGCGGGTGGCGTTCATCCCAACGACGACGCCGATCGACTGCGCGCACGTGACCGTCTGGACGCCCGCGGCCACATCGCTGCAGCGTTTCCGCGTGCCCGCCACGTGCGAGGCCGTGTCTGCGGGCGCAGGCGTCTACGACGTCGAGCTCGCCGGCTCGCGGGCGGCATGGGTCTCCTACGGGTGCGGCAACAATTGCTATTTCACGCTCAAATCCGCCACGCTCGCGCATCCGCTGCCCGCGCCTCTGACCGACAACTCACGCGAGCACAGCGAGCCTTTCTGGGACTATCACGTACGCGGCGACGGCGACCTGCTCGTCTTCAATGACGGGACACGACTCGTGCGAATCGGCGCGGGTCGCGAGGCGTGCCAGCGGGGGAGTCGGCGAATCTGCGCGACGCTCCGGCGCGGTGCTCATGCCGCTCCGGCGGAGTCGGTTTCCGGACAGCTGATCGCGATCCGCGAGCGCGATGCCGTCGCGACGGTGAACGAACGCGGTGACGTCGTCCGCGTCTTCCCGTTCGCGCCTGCTGAGGTCAGCGTCGGGCGGGTCGACGGCGGCCGCCTCATCGTCGCGCGGTCCGGGCTGATCGAGGGCTACGACGTGGCGACTGGCGTCCTCGAGGCGTCGCGGCCGCTTCCCACGGGCTATCGCCTCACGGACGCCAACGACGGCATCGCCGTGCTCATCGGCGCCGACAGCGTCATGCTGCTGCGGCTCGAGGATGGCCGGTCGCTGACCATCGCTCCCGGCGACGGCCCCGTCTTGGCCGACCTGGAGCCGCCCGGGCTCTACTACTCGTACGTGACCGGCACCGAGGGTCGCGTCGTCTTCGTCCCCAGATCGGACCTCTTTCGGTAGGTAGTTCCTCTCCCGCGTCCGGGTGAGACCCTCGTTTCCCAGCGGGGCGCAGGTGCAAGGGGGCAGGCTCAGCTGGTATAGACGCCGACGGGCGGCGCGTCCACCGACGCCCGCCTCGACGGACTCGGCACCGACCTCAGGCTCGACCTTCGCGGCTCGGAGCCCTAGCCCGCTACTGCCCTTTCTTCGCCAAGCCGCACTGTTGAGCAAAACGCGCTCATTTCCGACACTCCCCGTTCGGGCGGCGGTGGCAGTTCCAGTTCGCCGGAGCACCCCGGCACGAGCGCGGCATCCGGCCCGTTGGGCTGCGGCGTTCACCGGGCGCGTTGATGAAGTTCGCCCGGTGCGGCTACATTCACTGGATGTGGAGTCGCATGTCACGTTCACACCGCTTCAACGGCGCGCCGGTCGAGCCCTCGCGCTAGGCCACTCGCAGCGCGTCACGGCCCGCAAGGTCGGCTGCGACGAGAGGACGATCCGGCGCTGGCTCACTGACGTGCCTGGCTTCCGCGAGTACGTCGAGGAGTGCCGCGAGTCGATCACCGACACGCAGCCGCTCGACGTGCTCCACGAGTTGCTCCTCAGCACGGACGACCGCGTGCGCCTCTCGGCAGCGCAGACGCTCGCGCGGCTCCCGAGCCACGATCCGTCTGGCGGCGAACCGGACGGCGACCTCATCACGGACTTCGCCTAGTCCCGTGCCGCAGGCCGTCCGACTCAGCCGCGCCGGTGACGTGCTCGACGCGCCCACGTCGCGCGCCTTCCGGGTCTTCATCGAGGGCGGCATCGAGGAGGGCTACGCCATCTCGCCCGAGGGCTTCAAGATCATCGCCGCGGACCGCGAGGCACGGCAGGTCTTCATCGAGTGCGCACTCTCGTTCCGCGCCTTCCTCGACGTGTGGCAGTTCATCCCAGAGGGCAAGCCGCCGACGATCCTCGGCACGAACCTCTGGACGGCGCAGGACATCTACGCGCGGGCGACCGCCGAGCACCCGAGCATCTACTTCCTCAAGGCGCGGCAGTTGGGCGAGTCCACCATCGCCTGCGCGTTCGACGCCTGGCGGCTGCGCTTTGGCCCGACCAACTGCCGGGTCAGCGTGCTTGCGCAAACCGACGAAAACAGCAAAGAGTTCTTGCGCGCCGTCGTCTACGGGCTCGAACATCTACTCCCGGCGCTGCGCCTGCCCACCCGTGCGCTCGAACACTCGGCCAGCCTCGCCGCAGGCAAGGACGACACCCGCCGGATTCGCAGTTACCCGGCCTCGAACGCGATCCGCTCGGGCTCCTTCTCGCACGTCCATCTCGATGAGGCAGCGGCGATGATCGACTTCCGCAAGGTGTGGCGGGCGGTCGAAGAATCCATCGTGCCCGGCGGCACCTGCCACCTGCTCACGACCGGCGGCGGCGGAGCCTCGGACTCCGACGAGGAGTACCGGCGCGCGCGAAGGAAGGGAACTCGCGCTTCACGCCGCGGTTCATGGGCGCGCTCGAACGTGAAGGCCGAGACGAGGCTTGGTACGAGGAGAAGAAGCGCACCACTGACCTCCAAACGCTCCGGGCCGAACTCCCGCTCACCGAGGAAGACGCGCTCAGCGGACACGGAGAGTTCCTGTTCGACGCCGAGAGTCTCGACGGCTGCGGCGGCTTCCTCAAGATCGGGCTGCGACCGTGGGAGCAGGGACGCCGCTACCTGATCGCCTGCGACCCGTCCGGCGGAGGGAAGGACGCGACGTGCATCGTCGTCCTCGACTGCACTGGCGACCGTCTGCGAGGAGCCGGATCGAGACTTCACCCAGGGGTCCGACGCCGAGCTGCTCGACGGCATCTACAACGAGATATCCGAGCGCTGCGCGAGGTCATGACCCTCGCGGGCCTGAACGCCGAGGAGGTCCAGCAGCGGATGGACGGGATCGACAAGCTGCACCGAGAGGCAGGGCCCTAGCCCGGCACCCCGTACGTCCTGCGCGGACGACCAGGCGCCGGCATCTGGCTGGCGCCTGCGTCGAGGGAACTAGCGCCAGAGTCGACGCCAGATGCCGGCGCGGCCGAGCGCACGGCCGAGCAGCTTGTTCTTCGCGCGCCGCGTGATCCGCTTCGGGTTCCCTGAGGCGACGGCCTCGACGTGCCGAGGACCCGAGCGGAGCGGTAGAGAGAGCTGCGAAGCCTCATCGCTTTCTCCGGCCGGGAGGGGATCGTTCACCGTGACGTTGGTGGCGTCCGCCGGCCCGCCGTTCGAGACCGCCATCGAGTAAGTGATCGTGCCGCCGCTCTGCGCGAACGGAGGCCCGCCCATCGTGATCGACAGGTCGGCGTTCCCCGGCACGATTTGCGAGGTGACCGTCGCCGTATTGTTAGCCGGGTTGTCGTCCTCGTCGTTACCCGTCACCGTGGCCGTGTTCGTGGCCGGGCCGGCGGCGGTCGCCGTGACGACGATGTGGATCACCTGTGAGGCGCCGTTGGCGAGGCTCCCCGTCGGACATGTCACCGTGCCGACGGCGTTCGTGCAGCCGCCGTCGTCGGAGACGTAGCTCACGTGCGCTCATGTGTCCCGTCATGCTGCCGCTTGTGTAGCGGGACGCGTTACTCGGGTCAGTTCCCGGAGAACCGAACAAGCAGGCCGCAGTGGTCGGAGAAGTCGCCTTCGGTAAGCGGGCCGCCTTCCACCTCGGGGCGGCACGGCTCCTGGCTTGGCAGCGTCGTCTTGGAGTCCACCGAGAGGCCATGCGTGGGCTGGAGGCCAACCCCCGAGCCGACGGCGACGGCCATCACGTCCGGCGGAGGGCTCCTGAACACCTGAGTCGTCTGCTTCGGCCACGGTTCGTCGACGAACTTGTTGAAGTCTCCTAACACGACGACCGGGAAGAGGGGATTGCTTGTCCGGTAGGACGGTCCCGTCAGAGCTGCGATGAAGTCATTGATCGGGCCGCCATGATCATCTTCCTCCCCCGCCTGGGGGTGGGTCGTGACGACGTCGAATGACGAGTCCGGGACATCGGCCAGCGCAAAACGGGCGAGCGAGGCGACGAGCGTGTGGTCGCCGCTTCGATTGCGGTCCAGCTGTATCCAGGCGGGGCCGGAGGGTGTCTCAAGGTTGCACCTATCGGTCTGCGGCGGCCCGTCGATCAGCGTAGCCAGCGGTTCCAGGCTGCTGCCGCGATCGCACAGAGGCAGGCCGCGTCGCACTTGAAATCCGACCAGCGGGCCGTCGTGGCGCTCCTGCGGTCGACCAGCGACATCACCCGGCGTGAGGTTTCTGAGCCGGGAAGGGTTGTAGAGCAGCGTGTCGCCGGAGTAGTACCAGCAGTGCGGGGTGCCGAAAGAGTTCTTTATGGCGCCAGCCGCTCCGACCAGGTAGGCGACCCGGTAGCTAACGCCCGTGACTTGATGCAGCCTCCAGATCAATCGGTCGACCAGGTCGTAGTCCTTCGCCCCGGTGTAAGGACCCACCGAGCAATGCCACAACCCCGCGGACTCGGTCATCGAGATGATGTCGGCGACGGGTCGGTCGCGGTTGATCGCCAGGGCGAACCGGTCAATCCGGTCCTTCCAGTTGAAGCCGCCCACGTCGGCGGCGTTGGCCATGTTGGCGGTGAGGACCGACAACGTGGGTTTGGGGACCGACTCGCCGCAAGACGCGAGTGGCGTTGAGAGCGCGACGGCGGCGACGAGGATTATGAACTTACGCATCGTCGGGGATCACCCCCCCAGGGGCGGCGGTGGGTGACCGCTATGGGCTTCGAAGGACGTCCACGAGCCCGGGAGGCATCTCCGAGACCTCGGAGCTCGTACCCGTTGGCGATGCCGAACCTCGCGGGGTGTCAGAATTCCGCCTTGAGGTTGTAAGGGCGTTGTTCCGCCCCAGACGTGGTGGAGCTGGTCGCGTCTATAGCTTCGGCCCGGCTCGAACACGGCTCAGCCTTGGTTAGCCCTCTGCTGGGCATTCAACGAGAGCGCGTGCGTGCGCCACCAGCCGCCGCATCTCGTCGGGTCTTGCCGCTCCAAGGGCATGAACGAGGATCGCGACCTGGTCGCTGGGAAGAACCTCGCGCATGTGCTCAAACTGGAAGCCGAGAGGCGGCACGACAGTGAGGATACGGGAGGCGCGAGCCTTCGTGAGTGCCGCTGTTCGGCCAGCCGTCTCCCCCATCAAGGAGGCTCGATGACGGTCGACGCGGGTAGAGACGGTCAGGAGGGCCGCGGCGGCGACGATCGACGCGAGGCTACTTCCGGCAGCCAGGCATCGGCTACGCCCTGACGGCTCGGCTCCTCATTGCGTCTCGACTACCGCGGCACCTTCCGGGATGCGAAGGACGCGTCTGGAGGTCGCGTCGTAAAGCACTGAGATCCCTCCTGAATGACCGAGGTAAAAAAGGTCGTCGCGCGCGTCCGGGGATCCGGCGGGCTCGCGACCGAGCCACCGAAGCGCCGCGCGATGCGCGTGAACGCCGAATGGATTAGTCCTCGAGAGGTACGCAGCCCGGATCTGCTTTCCGTCGCGGAGATCGTCGGCGAGGCTGCCGTACATATCCGGCACGAGCCATAAGAGCAGCACCGTCAGCACCGACACTGCGTAAGGACCGAAATCCCCGATGGCGTCTTGCGCCCATCCCTTGAAACTGAAAGACGAATGCCCGACGAAGGAGAACCTTCGCAGCACAAGGCGAAGCAAACCAAGGGCTACTGTCACGGCGACGAAACTGATCGCGAAGCTCAGAATGATCAGCGCGAGCGCGATACCGGCTAACGCTCCACGCGTCAGCGACTCCGCGTAGCCAAGTCCGACCTCCTCCGGATCGACACCCAGCCGACTGTAGAAGGCGTGGTAAGACAGCGAGACGACGAAGTATCCAGCGAGTCCGAGGAGCGTCAGTACGATCGGGACGTTTGCGACGGCCCATTGCGCTACTCCGCGCCGCTTCGTGTGTGTAGCCGCACCTCCGGAGGTCACGGCGGCGAGCCTAGATGATCGACCCCTGGCCGCCTAGACTGGTTGCGGACGTCTCTCGGTTCGCGGTATCAGGGGCGACGCGAACGTGTGCCGGAGGTCGTGGAAGCGGATCAGCGGCAGCCGCGCGCGTCGAAGCGCCGGCTTGAACTCCCGCCGGACCATGTTCCCGCCATCGAGCGGTGTTCCGCGCTCCGAGGGGGAGATGAGCTCGCCCTCACTCTTGAAGAGGCTTGCCATTCGATGCTCGCGCAGCCCCGAGACGAGCGTCGGGGGCATGGCGATCGCCCGCACCGAGCCCCCCTGGAAGCGAGATCCGTCCGAGGTTGATCGAGGTCTCTCCTCGCACGCCCGAATCGAGCGTCTTGTCGCTGAAGCTGCGACCACTGATGGTTGGGCGCCGGAGGCAATCGGTCCGGGCGATCCACCTTTCGACCTGCTGCTCTCACGCGCCGAGAGCAACCTGGACGTCGTCGTCGAAGTTAAATCGACCACCGCGGTGAATGAGGAGAGCTTCGGCTCGCCCTCGGACAAATTCTTCGGTACCGCCGAGTGCTACGGACGTCAGGTGGTCGGGTCGAAGCGATGATCGCGGTTCAGAAAGAGCCCGCGGACCGCTCTTGGATCGCGCTGTGCCGCGAGCTCGACGTTCTTCTCGCGTGGCCGGAGACTGTGAGACAAGAGCTCCGTCGGCTGACTTGACTACCACCGGTCGTACCTGGTTGTAGCTGGCAGCCCTCCGCTATCCGAGGTGATTCGCATGGAGCTCAGGGTCAGCTAGTACCACCTACAACTGATCCGCTTGCCCACGTATCGCGGACCCTACGAAATTCGTATCGTCTCGCGAGCGGAACGCGGTCACGAATTACCTCGTCCGCGCCGCCTCAGCAACGACCCCAGAAAGCCACGCCCGCACCGCCGCCCCAACTGCCTCGAGGTCCGCCTTGAGGCTGTGATCGCCCGGCACCATCACCACCTCGCGAGACGGGCCGGGGGGCGGCATCCCGAACCGATCCCGCTCGCCCTGGATGACTAGCGTTGGCACCGTCACCACGTCGAGCTCGGACAGTCGGCTCTGCGGCGGCTTGGCGGCTCGGCGCGGCGGCTCGAGGGGGAATGCGAGGCAGAGCACCGCGACGGCGCCGGTCGCCTCCGCGGTGCGACAGGCGACGCGCGCGCCCATCGAGCGACCGCCGACGATGAGCCGCAGGCCGGCCAGCTCGCCGGCGCGCAGGCACTCGACGACCGCGACCCAGGCCGCATCCAGCTGCGCCGGCCGGGGTGGAGAGCGCCGCCCCGCGACGCGGTAGGGCTGCTCGATCAGCGCGACGGTGATCCCCTCCGAGTGGGCGGCCTCCGCCGCCGTCACGATATCCGGTGCCTCCACCCCGCCGGCGGCGCCGTGACCGAGGAGGACAGCGGCGCGTGGCTCTTTGGCGCTGTGCAGGTGAGCGCGCGCCGGACCGTGCGGGGTGTCGAGCTCGAGGACCGTCACACCTGATCCTGCCATCGTCGAGCCGTCGCCGCGCTCACGCACAGACGCCCGCCGGGCAACTATTAGGCCGCCCGGTGGCGCTCTCGCGAGGTCTGCTTGATGTGCCACCTTGGGCCGGGCGCGATGATGCCCTGCTGGACGAGGCCCTACACGCCGAGACAACGAGCGTGCCGCTGTTCCTTCCATCACTTCTTACTGTGGGCGGGAGGGCGGGTATCGCGGCCACTTGTGCCCGAACTTGTGCCCGCCTGTCCTGATCTGACCTGATCTCGGCCGAGCGGAGAGGGTCGAAACGTCACACAGCTACGCGGGCACGCCTCGTCCGGCAGAACTCCAAAACCGGGGGTTGCAGGTTCGAGTCCTGCCGCCCCTGTGGCCTAGGACGGGCGCAATCCCGCTTGGAGACAGGGGTTGCGCTACACACCCATCTGGCCCGACCTTCCGCTGTGGTCCGCACGGATCAGCACAGGTCAGGCACGCTGCCCGACCTCATGCCCTCGATCAGCTTCTCGCCTGCCTCGCGCAGGGTGGTCTTGCTCGGCGCCCGTAGCTCGCCCCGGCTGACCTTCGATCCAGCCTCGCGCCGCCACTCCTTCGCCTCGGCCAGCGAGGCCATCGTCTTGAACCACCTGGGCTCGTAGGGCCAGGTGCCGCCGAGGTCCAGTCAAGTCTGCTCATGTGGGTCGCCTTTCCGGCGTCGCGGGGTGGCGCTCCTC
>Ga0307278_10000896_pt1 | contig 14688 bp, 16 predicted proteins | sample ER_DNA_117_FD_194482 | JGI IMG/M metagenome (GOLD analysis project Ga0307278, IMG submission 194482) | Bulk soil microbial communities from the East River watershed near Crested Butte, Colorado, United States - ER_DNA_117 | ecosystem: Environmental > Terrestrial > Soil > Floodplain | place... | reverse complement strand
CGCACCCTCACCTGCCCGGTGGTCCACCTCTAGAACCGCTCAGAGGCGCTCAACCAACCAGTCGACCGCCCGGGTGAGGCGTTCCAGGTCGCCCGGCTCGATCGCCGGGAACATGGCGATGCGGAGCTGGTTGCGGCCCAGCTTGCGGTAGGGCTCGGTGTCGACGATGCCGTTGGCCCGCAGCGCCCGGGTGACGGCGCCGGCGTCGACCGCCGGGTCGAGGTCGACGGTGGCCACGGTGTGGCTGCGCATGGCCGGGTCGCGCACGAACGGGCTGGCGTACCCGCAGCGCTCGGCCCAGCCGTAGAGGATGGCGGCCGACTCGTCGCAGCGCTTGACCGCCCAGGCCAGCCCGCCCTGGTCCGCCAGCCAGTCGAGCTGGGAGGCGAGCAGGAACAGGGTGGCCAGGGCCGGGGTGTTGAGGGTCTGGTCGAGCCGCGACTGCTCCAGGGCGGTCGCGAGGCTGAGCATGGCCGGGATCGGCCGCCCGGAGGCGGCGATCCGCCCCACCCGCTCGACCGCCGCCGGCGACAGGCAGGCCAGCCACAGGCCGCCGTCGGCCGCGAACGACTTCTGGGGGGCGAAGTAGTAGACGTCGAAGGCGCCCGGGTCGACGGCCAGGCCGCCGGCCGCCGAGGTGCCGTCGACGCAGACCAGCCCGCCGGCGCCGGCCGGCCGCCGCACCGGCATGGCCACCCCGGTGGAGGTCTCGTTGTGGGTCAGGGCGTAGAGGTCGACCGCCGGGTCGGGCCGCGGCTCGGGGTGGCTGCCGAACGGGCTGGCGATCACCTGGGGCTCGTCCAGGTGGGGGGCGGCGGTGGCGGCGGCGGCGAACTTGGCCGAGAACTCGCCGAACACCAGGTGCTGGCTGCGCCGCTCGATCAGCGAGAAGGTGGCCAGGTCCCAGAACAGGGTGGAGCCGCCGTTGCCGAGGGCGACCTCGTAGCCGTCCGGCAGCTCGAACAGCTCGGCCAGCCCCCTCCGGATGCGGCCGACGAGCGAGCGGACCGGGGCCTGGCGGTGGCTGGTGCCGAGGAAGCCGGGGGCGGCCGCGGCCAGGGCCTCGACCGCCTCCTGGCGGACCTTGGAGGGGCCGCTGCCGAAGCGCCCGTCGCCGGGCCGCAGCTCCGCGGGCAGGACTAGGGTGGATTCGGTCATGCGGCCACTCTATCCTCGCCCGACAACCGCACCGCCCGTACGGAGGCAACCTCGTGCCACCCCCCTCCAGGATCTCCCGCCGGGTCGCCGCCATCGCCGAGTCGGCCACCCTGGCCATCGACGCCAAGGCCAAGGCCCTCAAGGCGGCCGGGGAGGACGTGATCGGCTTCGGCGCCGGCGAGCCCGACTTCCCCACCCCCCATCACATCGTCGAGGCGGCGGTGGCCGCCTGCTCCGAGCTCCGCTTCCACCACTACACCCCCGGGCCCGGCCTGCCCGAGCTGCGGGCGGCGATCGCGGCCAAGACGGCCCGCGACTCCGGGCTGCGGGTCGAGCCGAGCCAGGTGCTGGTCACCGCCGGTGGCAAGCACGCCCTCTACGAGGCGTTCACCACCCTGCTCGACCCCGGCGACGAGGTCCTGCTGCCGTCGCCCTACTGGGTCACCTACCCGGAGGCGATCTCGCTCACCGGGGCCGCCCCGGTGGTGGTCGAGACCGGCCAGTCGACCGGCTTCCGGGTCACGGTCGAGCAGCTGGAGGCGGCCACCACCGAGCGGACCAAGCTGCTGGTGTTCGTCTCCCCCTCCAACCCGACCGGGGCCGTCTACCCGCGCGAGGAGGTGGAGGCGATCGGCCGCTGGGCGGCCGGCCGCGGGCTGTGGGTGCTGACCGACGAGATCTACGAGCACCTGGTCTACGGCGACGCCCGGTTCACCTCGATGCCGGTGGTGGTGCCGGAGCTGGCGGAGCGCTGCGTGGTCGTCAACGGGGTGGCCAAGACCTACGCCATGACCGGCTGGCGGGTCGGCTGGATGCTCGGCCCCGCCGACGTGGTCAAGGCGGCCAGCAACCTCCAGAGCCACGCCACCTCGAACGTGGCCAACGTCTCCCAGGCGGCCGCCCTGGCCGCGGTCTCGGGCGACCTGGTGGCGGTGGAGGAGATGCGGGCCGCCTTCGACCGCCGCCGCCGCAAGATGCTGGAGCTGCTGCGGGCCATCCCCGGCGTCTCCTGCGTCGAGCCCGAGGGCGCCTTCTACGCCTTCCCGTCCTTCGCCGGGGTGCTCGGCCGGGAGCTGCGCGGCCGGCGGCCGGCTACCGGCATGGCCCTGGCCGACCTGATCCTGGAGGAGGCCAAGGTGGCGATCGTCCCCGGGGAGGCCTTCGGCGCCCCCGGCTACGCCCGCCTCTCCTACGCCCTCGGCGACGACGACCTGGTCGAGGGGGTCACCCGCATCGCCAAGCTGCTGGCCGAGTCCAGCCCCGCCGGGTCCTAGCGCCGCCCCGGTGAGCCGGACCTTCCTGGCCCTGCGGAACCGCAACTTCCGGCTGTTCTTCGTCGGGCAGCTGATCTCGAACACCGGCAACTGGCTGACCACCGTCGCCCTCACCCTGCTGGTGCTCAAGATCACCGGCAGCGGGCTGGGCGTCGGGATCCTGGCCTCCTGCCAGTTCGGGCCGATCCTGCTGCTGTCGGCCTATGCGGGCGCGATCGCCGACCGGGTGGACAAGCGGCGGGCGCTCATGGTGACCCAGAGCCTGGAGATGGCCCAGTCGGTCGGCCTGGCCGTCCTGGCCTTCCTGCCCCACCCGCCGCTGGCCGGGCTGTACGCCCTGGCCGCGGTCGGAGGGGTCCTGCTGGCGTTCGACAACCCGCTGCGGCGCTCGTTCGTGTCCGAGATGGTCCCGGCCACCGACATCCCCAACGCCGTGGTGCTCTACAGCACGATCGTGAGCCTGTCCCGCATCTTCGGCCCGGCCCTGGCCGGCCTGCTGGTGGTGACGCTCGGCTACGGCTGGGGGTTCGCGATCGACGCCGGGTCGTACCTGGCCGTGCTGGTCTGCCTGGGGCTGATGCGGCCCCAGGAGCTGTACCGGGCGCCGGCCAGGACGCGGGCCAGGGGGGCGGTGCGGGAGGGCCTGCGCTACGTGCGGTCCATGCCGGTGCTGTGGATCAGCTTCACCATGCTGGCCGCGATCGGCGTGCTCGCCTACAACTTCACGGTCACCCTGCCGCTGTTCGTCACCGGCCCCCTGCACAGCAGCGAGGGCGTCTTCACCGTCCTGTACTCGATCTTCAGCGCCGGCGCCGTGGTGGGCGCGCTGGTGGTGGCGCGCCGCGAGCTGGTGCGGCTGGGGCACGCCGTCCTGGGCGCCGCCGCCCTCGGCGTGGCCATGCTGCTGCTGGCGGCCGCGCCCGGGGTCGGCGCCGCGGTCCCGGCGGTGTTCCTGGTCGGCATGGCGAGCATCCTCTACCTGAACGCGACCACCGCCATCGTGCAGGTGGCGGCGCGGCCGGAGCTGCACGGCCGGGTGCTGTCGCTGCAGACGGTGATCCTGATCGGGACGACGCCCGTCGGCGGGCCCCTGCTCGGCTGGCTCGCCGACACCCTGGGCGGCCGGGCGCCGATCGTCGTCGGCGGCACGGTCAGCCTCCTGACGGCCGGGTTCGGGTGGTGGGCGAGCCGGCGCCACCCCGGCGGAGGGGGCCGGCTAGTCCCCGGCGACCAGGTCGATCTCGACCACGGCCAGGGGCCGGGAGGTCTCGTCGCCGTCGCTGAGGGTGAGGATGAGGGTGCGGACCCCCGGAGGGGGGGCGGGGCGGAAGCCGACCTGGAGGACGTGGAGCAGGCGACCACCGCCGTGGGCCATGCCCGTCACCTCGTAGAGGGTGCCGGCGTCGTCGCCGACCCGCCAGTCGAGCGCGGCGAACGACGGGGGCCCGGACGGCTCCTCGGGCAGCAGGACGTACCGCAGGTCCAGCCAGCCCGACCAGATCTCCAGTGAGATCAGCACGACCCGGAGGCCAAGGCCCCGGAAGACCTCGCGGGCCAGCGGCACCACCCGGACCAGCTCGGCCGGCTCCAGCTGGTAGACGCCGGGGCCGCCGGCGACCATGGCCGCGGCCTGCGGCTGGCTGATGCGGGGCCCCATGCCCGCGAACCGCCCGGCCGGGTCCGCGCTGGCCAGCAGCTGGACGACCTGCTCGCGGACCCGGGGCAGGTCGGCGCCCACCGACGCCAGCACCTGGGCGCCGACCCCCTCGCCCTCGCGGACCAGCCCGAGCAGGATGTGCTCGGTGCCGATGTAGTTGTGGCCGAACTGGAGGGCCTCGCGCAGCGACAGCTCAAGGACCTTCTTGGCCCTCGGGGTGAAGGGGATGTGCCCGGTCGGCGGGTCCTCGCCCTGGGGGACGATCTCCAGCACCTTGGCCCGGACGTCCTCCAGCGAGACGTCGAGCGCCTGCAGGGCCCGCGCGCCGACCCCCTCGCCCTCGTGGACCAGGCCGAGCAGGATGTGCTCGGTGCCGATGTGGCCGTGGTCCAGGAGCCGGGCCTCCTCCTGGGCGAGCACGACCACCCGCCTGGCCTTGTCGGTGAACCGCTCGAACATCGCACCGCCCTCCCCGCCCGCGATCCCGGTAAGGGTACCCCGCCCGGCTCAGCGGCGGCGGGCGGCGTGGCGCTCTGTGGCCAGGTCGACCAGGCGGGCGACCAGCTCGGGGTAGGCCAGGCCGGAGGCGGCCCACAGCAGCGGGAACATGCTCTTGGGGGTGAACCCGGGGATGGTGTTGACCTCGTTGACCAGGACCCGGCCGGTCGCCTCCTCGTAGAAGAAGTCGACCCGGGCGAAGCCCTCGCAGTCCAGCGCCCGGAAGGCGCGCAGCGACAGCTCCCGCACCCGGGCCCGCACGGCGTCGGGGACCGGGGCCGGGATCTCCAGCTTCAGCGACTCGTCCAGGTACTTGGCCTCGAAGTCGTAGAACTCGTGGCCGGGGACGACCTCGCCGACCACGCTGGCCTCGGGGGCGTCGTTGCCCAGCACCCCGCACTCCAGCTCGCGGGCGGCGATGCCCTGCTCGACCAGGGCCTTGGGGTCGTGGGCGTAGGCGGCGGCCAGCCCGGCGGCCAGGCCGTCGGGGGTCTTGACCTTGGTGATGCCGATGGAGGAGCCGAGCCGGGCCGGCTTGGTGAACACCGGGTAGGCGAGCCGTCCGGCCACCTCGGCGGCCACCCGCTCGGGGCCGGCTCGCCAGTCCCGTTCGGGCACCACCAGGTACGGCGCCTGGGGCAGCCCGGCCTGGGCCAGCACCACCTTGGCCATGGCCTTGTCCATGGCCAGGGCCGAGGCGAGCACGCCGCTGCCCACGTACGGCAGGTCGGCCAGCTCGAACAGGCCCTGGACGGTGCCGTCCTCGCCGAAGGGCCCGTGCAGGATCGGGAACACCACGTCGACCGGGCCGCTCCCGGCGGCCGTCAGCGCCCGCTCGGGGCGGAGGGCGACCTCGGTGCCGGCCGCCTCGACCTCGGGCAGGGCGCCGTCGGCGGCGGCCAGCTCCAGCGGTGAGCGGTCGGGCAGCAGCCAGGCGCCCTCGCGGGTGATGGCGATCGGCACCACCTCGAAGCGGTCGGGGTCGAGCGCCTCCATCACCGAGCGGGCCGACACCACCGACACCTGGTGCTCGGCCGAGCGGCCGCCGTACAGGATGGCCAGGCGGATCCGTCCCTTGGCTGCCATGACCTACGCCACCTCCAGGGCTTGGGTGAAGTCCGCGGCCAGGTCGGCGCCGTCCTCGAGGCCGACCGAGACCCGCACCATGCCCTCGCCGATGCCGGCCGCGGCCAGGGCGTCGGGCGAGAGCTGGCGGTGGGTCGTGGACGCCGGGTGGGACACCAGGGTCTCGACCGAGCCGAGCGAGGCGGCCAGCTTGGCCACCCGGGTCGCCTCGATGAAGCGGCGCCCGGCGTCCCGGCCGCCCTCCAGGTCGAAGCTGAGCATCCCCGGGTCGCCGTCGAGCAGCCGGGCGGCGAGGCGGGCCGTGGGGTGGCCGGGCAGGCCGGGCCAGTAGACGCGGGCCACCTTGGGGTGGGCGTCCAGCAGCTCGGCCAGCCGGCGGGCGTTGGCCCCGTGGGCCCGCATCCGCAGGGCGAGGGTCTTGACCCCGCGCAGGACCAGCCAGGCGGCGAACGGGTCGGGCGAGGCGCCCAGCTCGATCATGGCCCGCCAGGCGGCGTCGTGGCGTTCGGGGTCGGCGAACACGGCCAGGCCGCCGACCACGTCGCTGTGGCCGCCCAGGTACTTGGTGGCCGAGTGGACCACCACCGCCGCCCCGTGCTCCAGCGGCCGGCACAGGTACGGCGTGGCCACGGTGTTGTCGACCACCAGGGGGACGCCGGCGGCGGCCGCGGCCGCGGCCAGGCCGGGCAGGTCGGCCACGGACATGGTCGGGTTGGCGATCGTCTCGGCGTAGATGGCCCGGGTGGTGGGGCGCACGGCCGCCCGGACGGCGCCGGGGTCGCCGGCGTCGACGAAGCTGACCTCGATGCCGAAGCGGGGGGCGGTGTTGGCCAGCAGCGAGTAGCTGCCGCCGTACAGGTCCCGCTGGGCGACCAGGTGGTCGCCGGAGGAGGCCAGCGACAGCAGCACGGTGGCGATGGCGCCCATGCCCGAGGCGGCGGCCAGCCCCTCGACCGCCCCCTCGAGCGCGGCCACGGTCCGCTCCAGCGCGGCCGTGGTCGGGTTCTCGTAGCGGGTGTAGACGTAGCCCTCGCGGGGCTGGCGCAGGGTGTGGGCGTAGTGCTCGGCGTCGTCGAAGACGAAGGTCGAGGTCTGCCAGATCGGGGTGGCCAGCGGCCGCTCGGTGGGCAGGGGCAGGCGGCCGGCATGGATCGCCCGGGTGGCGAAGCCCTCAGCCATCGTCCCTCCTCTCGCGCCGGTCGGCCGGCAGGGTATCAGCCACCGACGCTCTGGCCCGGGCCAGGACCCGGGCGCGGAAGCGGTTGCCCTGGGCGGCGCCGCGGACGCCGCGGACGACCCGGGTGCCGCCGTCGCGGGCCACCAGCCGGGTGCGCCGGCCCGACACCTCCACCGCCGACAGCTGGTCGTAGCGGTAGCGGCGGGCCCCGCCGAGGCCGTGGAGCACCACCGCCTCGTCGTCCAGCTCGGCGGCCAGCACCCGCGCCCGCAGCCAGGCCACGGTCAGGCTGACCACGCCCAGGACGGCCCAGAGCAGGCCGGCCACCGACAGCGAGGCGGCCGCCCCCGGGCTGGACCCGGAGGCCAGCTGCGAGCCGGCCAGCAGGGCCGAGGCCAGGGCCAGCTCGACCAGCCCGCTGACCAGCGCGTGGGTCACGCCGCCGGGCTGGAACCGCTCGGTCATGTCCCGGCGGCCGTCCCGCCGCCGCGGTACCAGGCGGGCGGGGTCCAGCCCTGGCGGGCCTCGGCGACCAGGCCGGCGATGGCCTCCATCACCTTGTCCTTGGCCTGGTTGATCTCGGCCAGGGAGGCGTCGGGCTCCAGGCCGAGGTCGATCGGCGGGCCGGCCCGCTCCACCACCCGGACGCCGCGCCGGAACGGGCCCAGCTTGCCCCGGGTGAACAGCAGCTGCGCGCCCCACTGGCCCACCGGCACCACCGGCGCCCCGGTGAGGGCGGCCAGCCGGGCGACCCCGTTCTTGGCCGCCATGGGGGAGAAGTCGGGGTTGCGGGTGGTGGTGCCCTCGGGGTAGATGGCCACCGCCGCCCCCTCGCGCATGGCCGCCACGGCGTCGGTGAGGGCCTGGTGGGCGTCGCGGGTCTCGCGGTACACCGGGATCTGCCCGGCCCCGCGCAGGATCGCGCCCAGCAGCGGGTTGCGGAACAGCTCCGACTTGGCCAGGAAGCGGACCTGGCGGCCGGCGGTGTGGATGGCCACCCCCAGGCACAGCGGGTCGAAGTAGGAGATGTGGTTGGCGGCGATGATCACCGGCCCGCTGCGGGGGATGTTGAGCAGACCCTGGCAGTCGAGCCGGACCCAGGAGCGGATCACCGGCGGCACCACGACCTTGGCCAGGGTGTAGACGGGGTATCGGCGGCCGGCCATGCTCGGCGCATAGTACCGTTGCCGGCGATGCCTGTTCCGCTCGTCCCCGTCAAGGCCCTGGCCGAGGCCAAGGGCCGCCTCGCCCCCGCGGTCGGGCCGCTGCAGCGCCGCCTGCTGGCCATCGCCATGTTCGAGGACGTGGTCGCGGCCCTCCAGGCGGTGCCGGGGCTGGCGGCGCCGGTGGTGGTCTCCCCCGACCGCGAGGTGTGGCGGCGGGCCGACGCCATGGGCTGCCGGGTGGTCGAGGAGCCGCCGGGGGCCGGCGACCTCAACGGCGCCCTGGCCGCCGCCGCGGCCGCCGCCGGCAACGGCTCGCCCCTGCTGGTGGTGGCGGCCGACCTGCCGCTGGCCTCGGCGGCCGGGCTGGAGCGGGTGCTGGAGGCGGCGCGGGCTCCGGTGGCGGTGGTGCCGAGCGCCGACGGCGGCGGCACCAACGTGCTCGCCTGGCGCGACCCTGCGACCTTCGCGCCCAGCTTCGGCCCCGACTCGGCCGCCCGCCACCTGGCCGTGCCCGGCGCCGTCCGGGTCGACGAGCCCGGCCTGTCGCTCGACGTCGACACCGTCGAGGACCTCCGGCTGGCCGCCGCCCGCCTCGACCCGTCCTCGGTGACCGCCCGGCGGCTCAGGGATCTCGCTATGCTTCCCGCGCGACCGGATCGACCGGAGGAGGCGTGATGCTGCAGGGCACCGTGAAGAGCTTCGACCCCCACACGCAGGCGGCGGTCGTGCTCACCGACGCCCGCGTCGAGTACGACGTGCCCCCCGAGGCGTTCCGCGGCTCGGGGCTGCGCAAGCTCACCCTCGGCCAGCGGGTGAAGTTCCGGGTCGAGGGCGAGGGCGACGGCGCCCGGGTCACCTACGTCAACATCCTCACCCTGCCCGATCCCGCCTGACCCGCCCCGGCAACGACCGAGGCCCCGCCGTGGCGGGGCCTCGACGCGTTCGGTGACGCTACTTCTTCTTGCCGCTCTTGGCCTTGCCCTTGGAGCCGGCCGCCTTGACGGTGCGCTTGGCGGCGCTGTTGCGCGAGGCGGCCACCCGGGCGGTGCTGGCCCTGGAGGTCGACGCCTTGGCCGTGCTCGCCTTGGCCGTGCTCGCCTTGGCCGTGCTGGCCCTGGCGGTGCTGGCGGCCCGGGCGGTGGTGGCCTTGGCGGTCGACTTCACCGGGGAGAGCTTGGGCGCGGTCGCCTTGCCGGCCACGACGTCCTTGAAGCCCTGCCCGGCGCGGAACCGCGGGACCTTGGTGGCCTTCACCTTGACCGGCGCCCCGCTGCGCGGGTTGCGGGCGGTGCGGGCCTTGCGGTCCTGCCGCTCGAAGGTCCCGAAGCCGACCAGCGAAACCCGGTCGCCCTTCTTGACTGCGACCTGGGTGTGCTGGATCAGGCTGCCGAGCACCTTGTCGACGTCGGTACGCGCCACCAGCGTGTGCTTCTGGATCGCGTCGACGAGTTCCTTGCGGTTCAAGGGCGCCTCCTTGCCCAGTAAGGGGAATTCCCCCGTCGGGACCGGACCCCCATAGGCCCCGTCCCCCTTCGGCCGAGCATCGTAAAGTCGCGGGTATCAAAGGTCAACAACCCTCGATGCGCGTCAATCCGTTGCGGCACAACGGCATCATCGGCTCGCGTTCGGGGAACATGAAGCACTTCCCTTGCCTGGCAAGGAATTCAGGCGGGTTACGCTGGAGCGTCTCGCCGGAATGCTTGGCATTTGTCCGATCCGGGCTGCCGCCTTGTCACCCGCCATGGCCTGTGGAATCCTGGCCATAACGTTGAAGGGCTCAAGCATCGGAGCGGCGATGACGGTGGAGGCGGAGACCGGCGCGCCGGCCAGAGCGGTCTGGGAGCTGCTGATGGAGCTCTCGATCTCGCGGATGCGCGAACGGTTCCTCCACACGGTCAACGAGCTCGGGCTCTCCTTCCCCCAGGCCCATGCCCTCAAGGTGCTGCGGCCGGGGCACCCGATCGCCATGCGGGAGCTGGCCGGCGGGCTCCACTGCGACCCCTCGAACATCACCGGGATCGTCGACCGGCTCGGCGACCGAGGGCTGGTCGAGCGCGGGTCGGCGCCCGGCGACCGGCGCGTCAAGACCCTGATGCTCACCGAGGAGGGCACCGCCCTGCGAATGCGGCTGCTCGACCGGTTGTCCGAGCCGCCACCGGGCCTCGGCAAGCTGAGCACCGACGAGCAGCGCCAGCTGCACGACCTCCTGCGCCGCGCCCTGCTCGACTGACCGACCGGCGAATCTGCCGGTCGGAACCCATTGATCGTCGGCCGACGGCCGACTCCATGTCGTCGTCGGCTCCTCCACACGGGAGGATCTTCTGATGGACGTCCTGATCGGCGTCGCCTGGCCGTATGCGTCCGGGCCGCGCCACCTCGGCCACCTGGCCGGGGCCTACCTGCCCGCCGACGTCGCCGCCCGCTACCACCGCCTGGCCGGCGACCGGGTCCTGCTGGTGTCAGGGTCCGACCAGCACGGCACCCCGATCACGGTCGCGGCCGAGCGGGCCGGCCTGCCGCCGAAGGCGCTGGCCGACCGCGAGCACGAGCGCATCGCGGCCGGCTTCGCCCGCGCCGGCATCTCCTTCGACCACTACACCAGGACCGGGACCCGCCGGCACCACGCGGTCACCCAGGACCTGTTCACCCGCCTGCACGAGCGGGGCCTGGTGACCGAGGCGACCGAGCCGGCCGCCTTCTGCGAGCGGGAGGGCCGGTCCCTGCCCGACCGCTACGTCGAGGGGACCTGCCCGCGCTGCGGCGCCCCAGACGCCCGCGGCGACCAGTGCGACACCTGCGGGCAGACGCTCGACCCCGAGGAGCTGGGCGCCCCCCGCTGCCGGCGCTGCGGCGGCCCGGCCGGGCTGCGGCCCCTGCGCCAGCTGTTCCTCCGCCTCGACCTGCTCCAGCCGGCGGTGGCCCGCTACCTGGACGCCCGGCAGGGACGCTGGCGGCCGTTCGTGGGCGCCGAGGCCCGCGGCTGGCTGGCCGCCGGCCTGCGCCCCCGGGCGATCACCCGCGACCTGGACTGGGGCGTGCCGGTCCCCCTGCCGGGCTGGGAGGACCGGCGGCTGTATGTCTGGTTCGACGCCGTGATCGGCTACCTGTCGGCCTCGGTGGAATGGGCCGAGCGGTCCAGCGACCCGGACGCCTGGCGGCGCTGGTGGCAGGGGCCGGCGGCCCGCCACCGCTACTTCGTCGGCAAGGACAACATCTGGTTCCACACCGTCTGGTGGCCGGCCATCCTGCTCGGCGCCGGCGACGGCCTGCGCCCGCCCGACGAGGTGGTCGCCAACCACCACCTCGTGCTGGCCGGCAAGGGCAAGCTGTCGGCCAGCCGCGGGCAGGCCCCGACGATCGAGGAGGGCATCGAGCGGGTCGGGCTCGACCCGCTGCGCCACGCCCTGTGCGCCCTGGGACCGGAGACGGCCGACGTGGAGCTGGCCTGGGACAAGATCGACGAGCTGACCGCCAGCGGCCTGGTCGGGGCCATCGCCGGCCCGCCCCACCGGGTCGCCACCCTGCTGTGGCGCCGCTTCGGCGGCCGGCCCGACCCGGCCGCCCTGGCCGCGGCCGTCGGCGAACGCGCCCAGGCCGCCGCCGCCCTCGCCGGGGTCGGCGCCGCCCTCGACCGGGGCGAGCTGCGCCGCGCCCTCGCGTCGGTCCACGCCCTCGGCCGCGCTGTCAACCGCCGCCTCGCCGCCACCGAGCCCTGGCGCCTCCCCGCCGCCGACGCCCACCGCGAGCTGACCCGCCTCCTCCCCCTGCTCGACGCCCTCGCCGTCGCCGCCTGGCCCTTCGTCCCCGACACCGCTGCCCGGATCCGTGCCCTGCTGGGCCGCCCCCCAGCCCCGACCACCTGGTCGCTCGACCCGGACCCGCCGGTGGTCCCGGGTCCACCCGCCCCGCCGCTCCCACCGGCTCACGCCAAGCGCGCAAGCCAGTGATGGTCGGGCGCGCCGGCGGCGATCGCCGCCGCCAGCCAGGCCCGCTCCGGTCCGGACAGCCGCGGGATGGCCATCCGCGCGTCGTGCTCGTCGGCCGCCCGCGGCCGCTTGGACTTGTAGAGGAGCACGACCTCGGGCCGGAGGTACGGCAGCCCTGCCGCCGTCGTCCGGCCCAGCCGCGCCAGCGGCAGCCGCACCGCCGGGTTGCGCCGGTACACCCACTGGTCCCCGGCCACGTCGTCGACCAGCAGCTCCAGCCGCCACGGGGACGCCGGGTCCGGCCGCGCCCAGATCCCGTGCTCGTGGGCGGCGAGCCGCCGCCCGGGAGCCCACCGGGAAGGGCGATCAGGAGAAACACCAGCAGGAGACTGGTCACGACGCTTGTCTCGGCTGTCGGCAATGCCTCCGAGGGTTCATGGGGCGGATCCAACCGCGACCAACCGGACGCCGGGACCACGTGGTGGGGACGGCTTGGGACGTCTTCGGGTAGAGTCAGGCGTCCTTGACTCGGAGTCTGCTGCAGTGAGCAACGAGCGTCTACGTGCCGCGATGGTGAAGGCGCACGTGGACACGCAGACCGTCAGCGAGCAGACGGGAGTCGACCCGAAGACCGTGCAGCGCTGGCTTGGCAGTCGCGTCCCACACGCCCGGCATCGTTGGGCCGTCTCGAAGCTGCTCGGCGAGGACGAGACGTACCTCTGGCCAGAGACGACCAATGCCGCACGAGGCGTAGAGGCGAGTCGGTCGGAACTCATCGAGCTCTATCCGCACCGGTCGGCGCTGCCGACTAGCATATGGTGGGAGCTGTTCAACCGAGCGCACCTGCAGATCGACCTTCTCGTCTACGCCGCGGTGTTTCTCCATGAGCAGCACCCCGACCTCAACACCCTCCTGCGGACGAAGGCTGCCGCCGCGGCTCAAGTCCGAATAGCAATTGGCGATCCTGAGAGCGAGTAGGTTCGCCTCCGCGGCGTCGAAGAGCGATTTGGCCACGGCATCGAGTCGCGGTGTCGCCTGGCGCTCATGCACTATCGCCCGCTGCTGGAGGTACCCGGATCGAGGTCCATGTCCACCGGACCACCCTCTACAACTCGATCGATCGCTTCGACGATGAGTTGCTGGTGAACGCCCATGTCTGGGGCGGCAATGCCTACATGGCTCCGGTGCTGCATCTGCGCCGGCTCGCTGGAGGAAGCCTGTTCGACACGTACGCGGGCAGCTTTGAGGCGGTGTGGGCGACCTCCCGACCCATCTCCCTGAAAGGGTTGGCCTGAAACGGTGCCAAGGACCGACTATTTCAACGACCCTCACGCCCCGACCCCGAATTCGTTGGTGCCGGCGGCGAGCGCCATCGTCGTGAACGAGGCAGACGCGCTGCTGCTCCAACGCCGGGTCGACAACGACCAGTGGGCACTCCCGGGCGGGACGATGAACCTGGGGGAGACGTTGGCCCAGACCGTCGTGCGCGAGGTCAAGGAGGAGACCGGCCTCGACGTCGAGGTGACCGGGCTCGTCGGCATCTACACCGACCCAAGCCACGTGATCGAGTACGACGACGGCGAGGTCCGCCAGGAGTTCAACGTCTGCTTCACGGCTCGCCTGCGTGGCGGTCGGCTCGCGACCAGCACGGAATCCAAGGAAGTCCGGTGGATGCCGCTCGATGAGGTGGACGCGCTCCCGATGCAGGAGTCGACCCGGCTTCGGATCAGGCACCATCTGGACCACCGGGCGCTGCCGTACATCGGCTGACTCCGGACTGGCCGCGCAGATCGCCCAGCAGGCGCAGCACCGACCCGGGTCGAGGCCGCGCGGCGTTCCGATTGGTAACCCCTGGCGTCGCGGCAGCGCTCCGGAGACAATGCGGCCCGGAACGGAAGGAGTGTCGCGTGCGCATCGAGTCGTCGGTCACCTCGTTGTCATGGATCCCGATGGGGGCGATGGAGGGCGCCGGGACCGAGCTGGCGTTCCGGCTCGGGATCGCCCACTACGACCCGCCGCCGCCGGAGGTGCTGGAGGACCTGGAGGCGCTCAAGGCGGCCGACCGGTTCCGGTTCGCCAACGTGCTGCGGGCCTGGATCGAGGTCGACGACGACGGCCGCATCACCGGCCACGGCCACGCCGGCGGCGGCCAGATCGGCAGCACCACCATGCGGCTGGGCTCGCGCGACCTGACCTTCGCGGCCATCCCGTTCCCGGACCTGCAGCCCCCGCCGGAGCTCGGCGACGGCTGGGTCCGGTTCGTGCAGTCGGCCGGCGGCCGCACCGGGGCGCCGGCGCCGCGGCGCATCCGCCGCCCGCCCTTCGTCCAGTGGGTCGCCCCGGCGGCCTGGTCGACTCTGGCCCTCACCCTCCACGGCGACGGCCGGGCCGTCTACGAGGTCGTCGGGGCCAGCCCGTTCCCCCGCCACTGGATCTACGACCACGACGGCAAGCTGGTCGCCAAGACGGGCCGGATCGACTTCGACCGCTGGTTCCGGGAGACCGAGCTCCAGCGCACCCCCTGGGGCGACGAGGACGCGCCGGCGCTGGTCGTGGCCGCCGAGTCGGCCCTTGAGCGGCGGCTGTCGGTTGTCATCATCGACGGCAAGCCCGCCTTCCAGCGGCTGAAGACCGGCGACACCCTGGTCGAGCAGGGCGACACCGGCACCGACGTCTACCTGCTGTTCGACGGCGTGCTGATGGTCGAGATCGACGGCAAGCCGGTGACCGAGCTCGGCCCCGGGGC
>Ga0307278_10000895_pt1 | contig 14692 bp, 14 predicted proteins | sample ER_DNA_117_FD_194482 | JGI IMG/M metagenome (GOLD analysis project Ga0307278, IMG submission 194482) | Bulk soil microbial communities from the East River watershed near Crested Butte, Colorado, United States - ER_DNA_117 | ecosystem: Environmental > Terrestrial > Soil > Floodplain | place... | reverse complement strand
GAGGAGCCATCCGCTCGACTCTCCACTCGCGATAGGTGATCGTGCCGAGCAGCCCGAGAATGATGAACGCGTTGATCGGATGCAGCGCGCCGGAGATGTATGGGACGGCACCGCCGGTCCAGGCCAGTAGCACCTGGACGATAAGCAGGACGAAGACCGCGGTCGAACGGAGGATGCGCTGTCGGCCCCGCGCGCCGAATGAGACGAGGAGCAGGATCAGGCTGCCGAGCAGGATCAGGTAGCCGAGGCCCATGTGGGGCCCGAAGGAATCCACAAACGAGTCCTCGTCGACGGATCCGCCGTCGTCGACCTTGTCGGCCACATCGAACGCTCCGTAGCCGGCGAACGCGATCTGAACGACGACCGCAAGTGTCACCAGCGAGACCCAAAAGCGATAGATCGCCCGAAATGCGTTCATTGCTGGTCCTGCTCCTTTCGATAGCCGCTACGCCGCGCGTACGTTAACCCGCCCACCGGAAGCCGGTTGTGCTGTGCGCAGGCTCGAGCGGGCTCTCGGGAAGACCTGGCTGCGGCTCGCGCGCGTTGTAGCCCCCCGGGGCAACATCGTTCGGGGTATCTGGATGGAAGAGCGAGGCGAGGTACTGAATCTGCCCGCGACCGGGGCCCAGCTCCCACTGCCCGCCTCCGTAGGGATCGATGCCGTGCGCCGCGCAGTAGTCGTAGGCGTCGAAGAGGCGGCGCACGCTGCCGAAGCGCGACGGCTTGATGTTGATACAGCGCGGAGGCCAGGGCACGTTCTCGATGTTCTCGACCGAGTGGATCGGGGCGTCCCACGTGATCCTCTCGGCATGAGGCTCGAGAATCGGTCTCGTCTCGTCGGTCACCGCCGGATCTTCGATCCACGCGCCCGGGAAGCCCTCGACGACACGACGGTAGAGCTCGGGGTCGGGCGGCAGGTCGACGGGAGTGCCCTCGTAGGCGCCCTTGAGGTCGACGGAGTCCACTGCCCCGGTCGCCGCAAGGTCGGCGATGAGTCGCTCGTCCCAGTCGACTGTCGGGTCGAGCTTGAAGCGCAGGCCCGGGTAGAGATCGAGCCACGAACGGATCTGGTCGGCCGACTGCGGGTCGGCGAGACGCTTCGAGGAGACGAACGTGACCGGACTCGGCTCGCGGCCGACCGTGTCGGCGAGCGACTTGCCCGCCTGGCGTAGAGCAAGATCGAGCGCCGCGCTCTCGAAAGCCCAGCGGCGGTAGTCCCGTGAGGCTTCCATCTGGGGCTCGCTCGTGAAGAGCGCAAGCCTCTCGAAGAGCTGCGAGAACGAGTCGAGCCTGTGCGATCCGGCCAGCGGCAGGTCTGCTGGCGGCGGGTGGTCTCCGGCCGTGTAGGTCACGTCCTCGCCGATGCCCTCTTCCCCGGCGCCGCGCAGGTGCACGAGCGTCGTCACCCGGGTGAACTCGGGGGAGACCACGAACTCGCGGCGCTCGAGCTCGTAGGACTCGACCTCGAGCGGCAGATCCTCGACAGCGTCGTAGAGCGACACAAGGCGAACCATAGAATCGTTGGCGTGGTTCTCTCCGATCGAACCATTGCGCGGCTCCTCGAGGAGGGGCACATCGAGATCGATCCGTACGACGCGACGCTCCTTCAGCCGTCGAGCGTGGACGTGCGCGTCGACCGCTTCTTCCGCGTCTTTCACAACGCCCGCTACGCGTTCATCGACGTCAAGGAGCAGCAAGAGGATCTGACGGAGCTGGTCGAGATCGATGACGAGCAGCCGTTCATCCTCCACCCGGGCGAGTTCGTGCTCGGCTCGACGCTCGAGCGGATCCGGCTCCCCAACGATCTTGTGGCGCGGTTGGAGGGGAAGTCGAGTCTCGGAAGGCTGGGCCTGCTCATCCACTCGACAGCCGGCTTCATCGACCCCGGCTGGGACGGCCACGTTACGCTCGAGCTCTCGAACGTGGCCAACCTCCCGATCACGATCTACTACGGAATGAAGATCGGCCAGCTCTCGTTCGTGCAGCTGACCGAGCCGGCGGAAACCCCGTACGGTGCCGGCGCGCTGGGCTCGAAGTACCAGGGTCAGCAAGGCCCGACGCCGAGCCGCTACTGGCAGAACTTCGAGCGCGAGCCGGCCAAGTGATTCTCGTTACGGGGGGGACAGGCTTCGTGGGCGGCCACGTCGTCCACGGGTTGCGACAGGCGGGGAGACCGGTGCGGTGTCTCGTCCGCAACCGGGGCAAGGCCGGCAAGCTCGCGGCCCTGGGCTGTGAGTTGGCCGAAGGAGACGTGACCGATCCGGCCACCTTGCGCAGCGCGGTCGAGGGCGTCGACGTCGTCGTCCACCTCGTCGCCATCCGGCAGGGGAAGCGGGAGCAGTTCCAGCGGATCATGGTCGGCGGCACCCGCGATCTCCTGAAGCTGGCCAAGGAGGGCGGAGCCAAGCGGTGGGTGCACATGAGCGCACTCGGGACGAGCGAGGAGACGAAGTGGCTCGTGCCCTACTACGAGGCGAAGTGGCAGATGGAGCAGGACGTGCAGGGCTCCGGGCTCCCACACGTGATCTTCCGGCCGAGCTTCATCTTCGGCCGCGACGGCGGGATCCTGCCCACGTTCCGCAAGCTGGCAAAGCTCACGCCGGTGACGCCGATCATCGGCTCCGGGGAACAGCGGATCCAACCGATCTGGGCCGATGACGTGGCGACCTACTTCGAGCGGGCGGTCGACCTGGAGTCGGCGACAAATCGGACCTTCGAGCTCGGCGGCCCAGACATCGTGACCTGGAACGAGTTCTGGCAGCGGCTCAAGCGCACCCTCGGCATGCGGCGGCCGAGCGTGCACGTGCCGGTCGGTCTGATGAAGGTGAACGCACTCCTCACTGAGCGGCTGCCTGGGAACATCCCGCTGACGCGCGATCTCCTGAAGATGCTCGAGCACGGCGACAACGTCGTCACGAACGACGAGGCCGTGCAGACGTTCCAGCTCCCGCTCGTCCCCCTGGACGAGCAACTGCGCCGCGCGACCTAAATCTGAGACTGAAAGAGGTTGAGGCGAACCGGTTTGTCGCCCCCTGCGTTCCCCATGCATAAGAAAGGGGGTCGGCGATAGCCGACCCCCAGTCCGGTAGACCAGCGTTGGATTGGTAAGGGCGCTCCCGGCCGGTTAGCTAGCAAACCGGCGGCGCGTAGCGCGAGTCCCCTCCCCTCGAAACGGGGGAACCCATGGTTCCCCCGTTGGCCCCCTCCTTCCACCACCGCGGCGCGGTTGAACAAGGCGTTGGGCTCCCGCCGGGCAAAGCCCGGCTCCGCCCTGGTACGGCCCTTCGAGTCAGACGGAAAAAGAAAGGGGGTCGGCGATAGCCGACCCCCAGTCCGGTAGACCAGCGTTGGATTGGTAAGGGCGCTCCCGGCCGGTTAGCTAGCAAACCGGCGGCGCGTAGCGCGAGTCCCCTACGCTGGCTAGGCGATTCCCCGTAGGTCCCGGGGACACGCCCTTACCCGCTGGTACCTCCACTGCCCGTACTGGAATCTGTCAAGCCGGACCACCTCCTTTCCGCGGTAGCCGAACTGTAGCCGTTCGGAAAGGACAACCGCCAGGCCTTCTGGACACGTCTGGCGTCTGACACCGGACACGTCTGGCGTCTGACACCGGACACGGCTGGTCTAGGCGCGTTCGGTTAGGACGACGGAGAGTTCAAGGCCTCGATCCAGCGGGACGGTCACGCTCTCGAGCGTGGGGTCGGCCTGCCGGGCCGCCGAGTACGCGCCCAGCGTGTCCGCGTGCGAGAGCACGTTGTCTGCGACGAAGACAGCGCCCGGCTCGACTTTGTCCCGCGAGTGCTCGAAGAGCGCCTCGTAGTCCTCCTTCTCGGCGTCGATGAAGACGGCGTCGAAGACGTCTTGGATCTGCGGCAGCGTCTCGAACGCATCGCCTTCGACGAGCTCCATCCAGTCCTCGAGGCCCGCATCGGCGACGTTCCGCCGCCAAGCCTCGCACTTCGCAGGATCGGCCTCTAGCGAGAGCACTCGCCCCCCGAGATGGCGCACGCCCGCGCCAAGCCAGATCGACGAGTACCCGCGCGAGCCGCCGATCTCGAGCACCTCGCAGTCCCATTGCGGCGCGACGAGGGCGAACAGGAACTGGCCGGTAGAGTGCGTAACCTGGCGAGCCCGCTGCTCCCGCGGCACGCCTGCCTCCCGCTCCTCCGCATCCTCGGCCTCGAGCCGCGCGAGCACGGCACGAACTTGGTCGTCGAGCACTAACGCACCTCCACCTTGACGATCCCGCCCTCGACAACAACGGGGAAGGTCTCAACCGGGAGCACGGCCGGCAGCGAGAGTGGGCGTCCCGTCCGGATGTCGATGCGCGCCCCGTGCCGGGGACAGATCGCGACCCCTTCGTCCGGGTCGAAGTCACCTTCGGCGAGCGGGCCGTTGTCGTGCGAGCACCGGTCCTCGATCGCGTAGAGCTCGCCGCTCAGGTTGTAGACACCGACCGCGATCTCGCCAGCGCGAACGATCTTCACCGAGCCCGGCGGGAACTCGTCGAGCGGCGCGACGTTGACAAGCGCCACGTCTAGCCCCTAGGAGATCTCGAGCTCGTTCGCGAGCCCGGCCCACTCCTCGGGGAGCGGCGTCCCCTTCGCCCGGTGGAGCGCGACCTTGAGCACGCCGAGCCCGAGCAGCGCACACTTGAGCCGGATCGGAGTCAGCGGGATGCCGATCTCCTCGAGCAGCTCCTCCTTCGGCAGCGTCGCGACCTCGGTCGCGGAACGGCCCTTCACCATCTCGGTCAGCATCGAGGTCGCCGCCTGGCTGATCGCACAGCCTCTGCCCTCGAACTTGATCTCGTCGATCGTCTCCCCGTCCGCCCCGAGCGCGACCGAGATCGAGACCTCGTCGCCGCAGAGCGGGTTCAGCCCCTCTGCGGTTGCATCGGGTGATTCGATCGCCCCGTGGCCGCGCGGGTTCTTGTAGTGATCGAGGATGACCTCGCGGTAGAAATCGCTCATCGGCTCTACCGAGCCTAGCGAAGCAGTGTCAGCCGAAGACTTTTCGGGCCTTGTGCAGCCCCGCGATCAGCCGGTCGATCTCGTCCGGAAGCGTGTAGAGGTAGAAGCTCGCACGGTTCGTCGCCGCCACGCCGAGCTTCTGCATGAGCGGCTGGCAGCAGTGGTGGCCGGCGCGGATCGCGACTCCTTCGAGATCGAGCACCTGCGCCACGTCGTGCGGATGGATCCCCTCGACGTTGAAGGAGACGATGCCCGCTCGGCGGTCGGCCGGTGGCCCGTAGACCGTGACCCCGGCAAGCTCGGCGAGCCGGTCGAGCGCGTAGGCGGCGAGCTCGTGCTCGTGCTGCTCGACTGCGTCGAGCCCGATCGCCGAGAGATAGTCGGCCGCTGCACCGAAGCCGACCGCCTCCGCGATCGGCTGCGTGCCCGCCTCGAACTTCGCCGGCACTTCGCCCCAGGTCGTCTCCTCGAAGCGAACCGCCCTGATCATGTGCCCGCCGAGGTTGAACGGCTCCATCGCTTCGAGCAACTCGCGTCGGCCCCAGAGCACACCCACGCTCGTCGGGCCGCACATCTTGTGCGACGAGAACGCCAGGAAGTCACAGCCGAGCGCTTGGACGTCGATCGCCTTGTGCGGAGCAGCCTGCGCCGCGTCGACGACCATGATCGCGCCCTGCTCGTGCGCCCAGGCCGAGATCCGTTCGACGGGATTGATCGTGCCCAGTGAGTTGGAGACGAGATTGCACGCGAGGACCTTGACGTTCCCGTCGCGCGCGACGACGTCGAGCTCGCCGAGGTCGAGCTCGCCCTGCTCGTCGAGCGGGATCATCCGGAAGCCGGCCCCGGTCCTCTTCGCGATGTACTGCCAGGGGACGAAGTTCGAGTGATGCTCGAGCTCGGTGACGACCACGAGATCGCCCGGGCCGAGGTTCACGAGCCCCCAGGCATAGGCGACGAGGTTCAAGCCCTCGGTCGCATTGCGGGTGAAGATGACCTCCCGCTCCGAGGGCGCGTTGACGAACACGGCGAGCTTCTGGCGTGCGCCTTCGTAGCCCGCCGTCGCGCGCTCGGACAGCTCATAGACGCCGCGATGGACGTTCGCGTAGGACGTCTCGTAGAACGTGCGGAGAGCCTCGAGCACCTGGCGCGGCTTCTGCGCCGTCGCCGCCGAATCGAGATACGCCAGCGGCTTGCTGTGTATCTGCTGCTCGAAGATCGGAAAATCGGCCCGGAGCTTGGACGCGTCGAGCTTGGGGGATGTCCTCAGGGCCACGGACTTATCGTACTCCCGAGCGCTCGTCCGCCACGAGGCTGTGCTCGGCGGACGATGGGCTCGAGATTCCCTGGGTCTCGCGCACGAGATAGAGCGGCCGCGCCTTGACCTCGTCGTGGATGCGAGCGATGTATTCGCCCATGATCCCGAGCAGCAGCAGCTGGATGCCACCGAGGAAGGCGACGAAGACGGCGATCGAGGCCAGACCCGGGATCGAGTAGAGCCCCGCGAGCTTCGAGACCAGGAACACGACTCCGAGCAGGAACGACAGGCCCGAGACCACGAAGCCAAGCTTGAGAGCCAACCGGAGCGGCTCCGACGAGAAGCTGACGATCCCGTCGGCGGCGAATTTCAGCATCCTGGTGAGCGGGTACTTCGTCTCGCCGGCATAACGCTCTTGGCGCCGGAACGGAACACCGACCTGGTTGAACCCGATCCAGCTGAACATTCCCCGGACGTAGCGATTGGTCTCGCGCATCGACCGGAAGGCCTCGAGCGCGCGTCGATCGACGAGCCGAAAGTCGCCGACGTCGAGTGGCACGTCGACGTCGGTCATGCGGCGGAAGACCCGGTAGAAGCCCCGGGCGGTGGCCCGCTTGAAACGCGTCTCCCCGTGACGCTCCTCGCGAACCGCGTAGACGACGTCGTAGCCTTCCCGCCAGCGTGCAGCCAGATCGAGCGCAACCTCCGGCGGATCCTGGAGGTCGGCGTCCATGACGATCGCCGCATTGCCAGCCGCCGCGTCGAGACCTGCGGTGACCGCGATCTGGTGGCCGAAGTTGCGAGACAGACGCAGGAGCTTGAAGCGGGGCTCAGCCTCACGGGCCGCCGCCAGCAGCTCGTAGGTCCGGTCGCTGCTCCCGTCGTCGACGAGGATCACCTCTGACGAGCCGTCGAGCCGGTCGAGGAGCAGAGCGAGCCGGCGCAGCAGCTCCGGGAGCGTCTCCTCCTCGTTGTAGAGGGGGAGGACGAGCGAGTATTCAGGAGGCTGCTCGTTGCTCATCGGCTCGCACGCGCGTCTACATATTGAAGCGGGTCGGTACTCGTTTCGCCCTCACCGGGCGTTTCGCTTCAATGTGAACCGTGCGCATTGCCCGCCCGTTTCTCCTGCCCGTGCTCGCGCTCGGCCTGGTCTTGCTCGTTACCGCGGGGTGCGGCGGCAACGGCAAGAAGTCGGCGAACGCGCAGATCGAGGGTGGCGGCTCACCGGGTGCGAAGGTCTTCGCAGACGCCGGCTGCGGCGACTGCCACACGCTCGCAGCGGCCGGCGCCAGCGGCAACGTCGGGCCGAACCTCGACGAGCTGCGGCCGAACCAGGAGCGCGTCGAGCAGCAGGTGCGGAACGGCGGCAACGGGATGCCTTCCTTCGCCGACAAGCTGAGCGCGGAGGAGATTCGCCAGGTCGCAGCCTTCGTCGCTACCTCGGCCGGCACCGGAACCGCCGGCAAGATCTCGTTCAAGCCCGACGACAAGCAGATCGACGACTGCCACGGGGATGGAGGCTGCTTCGAACAGGCCTTCGGCAACCTCGCCTACGAGGAGGGCCCGAAGGCCGCGCTCGACAAGCTTGCCGAGCTCTCGGCCACGGACCCGGTCGTCCAGGGCGACTGCCACCCGATCGCGCACAAGATCGGAGCCGGCGGCCTGCTCCACTACGAGGGCGACGTGGGCAAGGCGTTCGCCGCCGGAAACGGCACCTGCGGCTCCGGCTACTACCACGGGCTCCTGCAGTGGAAGCTCGCCGGGGTAGCTGCCGACCGAGTCGCAAGCGTCGCCAGCACGGCCTGCAACGACCCGGAGATCAAGGCCAACGCGTTCAACTACTACCAGTGCAACCATGGCCTCGGCCACGGGCTGATGCTCTACACCGGCCTCGACCTGCCGGAGGCGCTCAAGTACTGCCACCACCTCCAGCCGACGGAGTCCGTCATGTGCAGCGGCGGCGTGTTCATGGAGAATCAGAGCTCGTCCTTCGGCCTGCACTCGAAGTGGCTGAGCACGAAGAACCTGCTCTATCCGTGCAACAGCAAGATCGTCCGGCGTAGCGACAAGCTCTACTGCTACCTGCTCGTCACCTCGCACATCCTTCCCAACGTCGGCGGCGACTGGGTGAAGACCGCGAACTGGTGCAGGCGCAGCGAGCCAGGCTGGGTCAATATCTGTTTCCAGTCCTACGGGCGCGACGTCTCGGGCGCGGCCGTGCGCAACCCCGAGCAGATGCGCAACCTTTGCGCCAAGGCGGGCAGCGGTGAGAAGGAGTGCATCTTCGGCGCGATCCGCGACGTGATGAACAACGACAACCAGGATCCGAACGGCAAAGCCTTCTGCGAGATCGTGAAGCCGACGTTCAGGGCCTACTGCTTCTTCGGCCTGGGGAGCATCCTCGGCACCCAGCACGCCGACGCACAGGGCAAGCGGGCCGCGTGTGAGCAGTTCGCCAAGGGCGAAGACCTCAGTCAGTGCCTGGCCGGCGCCGGGGCCTGAGCTAGGCCGCCGGGACTTCGAGCACGATTCGCGTCCCGTCGGCGGTGATGTTCCGGATTCGTCCTGAGGGATAGCGGTCCGCGAGCTGCTTCGCAGCCAGCTCCCATGCTTCTCGCCTCACAAAGAGGGCAAAGGGAGGTTGCGCCTTGAACTCGGCAAGACGCTGGGGATCGAGAGGTTCCCGGACCTGGCTGTCGTCCCTCGCGAACAGGCGTAGCCGTTCGAGCCACGAGGACGGTCCCCCGTAGCTGTAGTAGTCCCACGCCCCGTTCTCAGTCGACGAGATATAGAACTTCTCGCCCGGGATGCCGGCATGCGACGCGACGTACCTTCCCGTCGATCCGATGCCCTCGCCCGAGCGCCGGCCGGTCTGCACGAAGTCCCAGGCGATCGCCAGGTTCCAGGCGACGAGGGCGGCGAGGACTCCACCCGTCAAGACCGCCGGGACACCATGGATCGAACGCCACCGGCCCGCCAACCACCGCACGGCCTCGGTGACGAGGTAGGCGACGAAGGGCAGGGTGACCAGCAGCCGCGTGTAGTTGGGCGCCTTGTTGACGAGGAAGGCGAACGAGAGCCAGAGGACGAGGAAGCCCGTCACGGCGAGGAGCGCGCCCTCGTCGGCCCGTCGGCGGAGCAGCCGGATCCCGACGAGGCCAACTCCGAGCCAGAGCAGGATCCCAGTGAGTGGATCAACAAACCCGTGGCCGCGATTCCAGTAGATGAATCCTTCGTCGGCGACCTTGCTGTTGAAGGCGGTCAAGCCCCAGCGAATGTTCTTCTTGACCCCCTCCGCGCGGCTGGACGCGTGCACCCACTCCCTCTGCTTCTCTCGAGCATCCGAGTAGATCATCAGCGTCGAGCGCGTCGGGTCGGCGTCGCTCGGCCCCGAACGGCTGGGCGGGATATGGGACTCGGCGATCATGATCGGCGTCGCCATCAGGACGAAACCGACGACGGCGATCGAGCCGAGCACGAGGAGCCTTCGGATCGGAAACCTTTGTCGCGAGAGGAGGCCGAGCGCGAGGAGGAAGACGAGCCAGATCGGCAGCGTCACGCGCGCTGGGAAGTACACGTAGAAGCCGAAGCCGGCGACGACTCCACCCCAGAAGGTGGCGAGCGCATGCTCGTTGCGAAGCCCCCAGAGGAGAAGGGCCAGGCCGACGACCTCGACGAGCACGGCTGTGTTCTCGCGCATCGCGAGGCGGCTGATCATGAAGAAGGCGTGGCTTGCACCGAGAACGCAGGTGGCGAAAACGGCCCACCAGCGGGCAAGGAGCTGGCGGAGCAGCGCATAGGAGGCGACGATCGTCAGCAGCCCGAACACGGCGTGCAGGAGGCGCATGTGGTAGAGGTCGAAGCCCCCGAAGAGCTCTCCCAGCTTCCCCCAGCCGATGAAGAGCAAGGTCGGTCTACTGAGGTAGGTGCTGACACCGAAGGGATCGACCCCGTGCGCATGGGCATAGCCCTTCGCGACGCCGATGATCGTCACCTCGTCGGAGCTGACCTGCACCGGCCACCGGTAGAGGGCGAGCAGGTAGAGCGGCGCGAAGACCAGGGCCACTGCTGCAGACGCCAGCAGGTCTCCTCTGGCGATCCGCGGGAGCACCTGACTTCTGCTCCAGAAGAAGAACGAGAGCCCGACGAGCCCGGCGAGCCAGAGCAGGAACATCGAACGGCTGTAACCGCTCACCCCGTAGAGCACGAGCGAGGCGAGACCGGCGCTCACGCCGATCGCGAGGCTCCAGAGCGAGGTCGAGTGAGCGAGGCGCGCGAGGTGACGCAGCTCGCGTCGGTTGGCCCAATCTGTCACGAGCCGAACCGCTTACTTGACGACGATCGTGCCCTGGACGTCCGGCACCAGGTGGTTGTGATAGCCCCAGCTGCCGGTCTTCGTGAAGGTGAACGAGTACGAGTCGCCCGGAAGCAGCGGCTTCTTCGCGTCGAAGCCTGGATAGAGCAGGTGCGTCGGGTGGACGTTCGAAGCCGGCCAGGCGTCGTCGCTGCTCGTGTTCTCGAACTCGACTCTGTCGCCGGCGTCGATCGTCAGCGTCTGCGGGTGAAAGCCGTCGTCTTCGATCTGGACGACCTTGTCTCCGCCGCTCGCTCCCGAGGATCCGCCGCCGCAGCCGGCAAGGAAGAGACCTCCCGCCAGCACGGCGAGCACGCGAAGCGTCACGCCAGGCCCGCACCCGCGAGACAGAGCCGCTGCCGCGAGCGGACCCCGGCGCAGCTGCGCCTGATCAGCTGCTCGTCCTGGGTACGAGCGCGGATGTCGACCCCGATCTGGCGGTAACAGGCGCCGCTGTAGGAAGAGGCGACTGCGGCACAGAATGCCCGCTCGCGGTTGACCTTCAGCTGGTCGAAGTTCGCGAGGTTGTCGACGCCCGCGATCACGCAATCGGGCCGACCCGAGGCGGGAAAGCGGTTGCAGAGCGCCGCGGCGATCTCGGCCGGGGGCCTGCTGGCCAAGTCGGGTGCGAGGGTTTTCTGCCAGACGGGGTTCGTGACCATGAGACCGATCGACTGCCAACAGCTCGATTTGAACTTACCGTTCGCCTTCAGGCAGTACCTTGTTCCCTTGGCGACGTCGTTGCGCGCGACCGTCATCAGCCAGCCGGCGTGGTTGATGAAGCACTCGTGCTTGTACCGGTCACCGACGTTGTCGCAGGGAGCCAGCGGGTTCGAGCGCTTGAACATCCCGGGCAGCGCGCGGTTCGTCATGCCGGCATTCACGTTCTCCATGAAGACGCCCTGCCAGCAGCCGTCTTTCGCCGTGTCCTTGGGCAGTGTGTTGCAAGCCTCGAGGGAGTCCTGAACGTTGTAGGCCTCCGCCATCATGATCCCGTGGCCGACGCCGTGGTAGCACGAGAAGCCGGCGGTCAGGAGGTGGTCGGAGCCGTTCAGCGACTCGCAGATCGTCGTTGCGGCTTCCTTCGGAGTATCGGTCCTGGCGAGCACGTACTCGAAGAACCCGTGCGAGCAGCCGTAGTTGAACGTGATCGGGCAGAGGTCGAAGGCCTTGAAGTTCGAGCCGTAGTCCTTCGCGGTCTCGCGACCGACCGAATGGGCCATGTCGTGGTCGTTGACGGCACGGTCGACCCGATTCTCCCGCTGCAGGCGCTCCATGACACCGAGCGCCGCCTTGGGGCCGTAGTCGTCGGTCACCTTGACGAGGAACTTGCGCACGCAGTCGCTGTCCGTGGGAGCGCACGTGTAACTCTCTTCGCCGTAGACGGCGCCGACGCTCTCGAACGAGCGAGGCGCCTTGAAGCTCGTATCCAGCTCTCTGCTCACGCTGGAGCTCCCGCCGCTCCCTCCCGCGGCAACGACGACGATCGCGCCTACGACGACTGCAGCCACCACGACGGCGGCGCCGGCAACCAGCGCAAGCGCTCGCCCACGCAGTCGTTTCCGCTCGAGACCCACTCTGTCGAAGGGTAGCGGCGAAGTCGCAGAAGCCCTAGCAGCTACGGCAGGGCTTCGGACGACGTCGGAACGACCTTTTTCGGCTAGCCCTGCGGGATGCGGGCCTCGAGCGCCTCGCCCAAGGCTTCACGTACCGGCTCGAGCTCGATGCGGTCGAGCACGTCCTGGAAGAAGCCGCGCAGGATCAGCCGCTCGGCGTTCGCCTGCGTCAGGCCACGGGCCATTGCGTAGAAGAGCTGCTCGCGGTCGACCTGGCTCACCGTCGCGCCGTGCGTGCAGCGGACGTCGTTCGCTCGGATCTCGAGGCCCGGGATCGAGTCCGCGTGCGCCTTCGGCGAGAGCAGGAGGTTGCGGTTCTCCTGGTAGGCGTTCGTCTTCTGCGCGTCGGGCTCGACGCGGATCATGCCGCGCCAGACCGCGGTCGCCTGGTCGCGGAGTGCGCCCTTGAACGCGAAGTCCGAGGTCGTGTTCGGCGCCAGGTGCTCCTGCAACGTGTCGTAGTCGAGGTGCTGGTCGCCGTCGGCGAAGTAGGCGCCCGTCACGCGCGAGGTCGCGCCCTGACCGGCGAGGTCGTTCTCGATCCGCACCTTGCCCTTCTTGGAGCCGAAGCCGCCCGCGACCCAGTCGAGCTCGGCGTCGCGCTCGACCCGCGCCCGGTGCGAGGCGAAGTGCCACGTGTCGCGGGCGAGGTTCTGCAGCGAGACGTATTCGACCTTCGCGTTCTGACCGACGAAGATCTCGACGACCGCGTTCGAGTAGCCCGCGGCCTCGCCCGAGCCGGCGGCGTATTCCTCGATCAAGCTGAAGCGGCTGCCCGGCTCCGCGACGATGAGGAGGCGCCAGAACTGCGCTCCCCCGTCGGGCGGGTTCGGAATCCGCACATAGAGCGGTTGCTCCAGCTCCACGCCCTTCGGAACGTGGACAAGCAGGCCTTGCTCCCACAGAGCCGCGTTGTGGGCGGCGAACTTCTCGTCGGCTCCGACCAACTCGCCCAGCCGTGGATGAGAGTCATCCAGGGCCTCGAAGCGGATGCCCCCGGGGGCACGCTCGATCTCGATGCCGCCTGCACCGACCGTGGCCACACCGGCCACGTCGATGTCCAGCATTGTCCCGGTGCCTGGCACCGGGACATGGCCATTTGTGGAGAACGAGTCCGGGTCGAAGGCCTTGAGGTCGGTGAAGCGCCACGACTCGTCGGTCGTCGTCGGCATGGGTAGTGCTCGGTAGCGCTCGAGCAGATTGACACGGCTCATGGCGCGTATCTCCGGTGAAGGATCAGCGAGTTGCCGTCGGGATCGGTGAAGAAGGCCATGTTGCAGACACCCGAGTCGCGCTCGCCGATGAACTCGACGCCCTTCGCCTCCAGCTCGACGCGCGCAGCGGCGACGTCGGGGACGCGGAGCGCAATCCCATGGCTGGCCCCGCTCGAGAACTCGACGCCCCTGTCCTCCGGCTTCCAGATTGCGAGTGTCACGTTTCCCGCCTCGAACTCCGTCGGCTCTCGCGGGTTCTGCAGAAGCCCGAGCACGTCGCGGTAGAACGCGATCGCACGCTCGACGTCTCGGGATGGAATGTCGACGAAGTCGACGCGCTCGATGAGCACGGGGGAAACCATGTTTCCCCCGTGAGCCCCCTTCTTTGCGTTCACGAAGAGGCGGCGCGCTGTGGGGCTCCCGCCGGGCAAAGCCCGGCTCCGCCCGCAATGGTGATCGATCCTAGATGGGCCCTAACCAACAGACCCCTCCATTTGCAACTGAATGAGGCGGTTCATCTCGACCGCGTACTCGAGCGGGAGCTCCTTCGTAATCGGCTCGACGAAGCCCGAGACGACCATCGCCGAAGCCTCCGCCTCGGTCAGGCCGCGTGACATCAGGTAGAAGAGCTGCTCGTCTCCGATCTTCGACACCGTGGCCTCGTGGCCGATGTCCACGTTGGACTCGTCGATGCGGATATAGGGATACGTGTCCGAGCGCGAGTCCTCGTCGAGGATGAGCGCGTCGCACACGACCTTTGACTTCGAGCCTTCGGCACCCTTGGCGACCTCGAGCAGACCGCGATAGCTCGCGCGGCCGCCTCCCCGCGAGATCGACTTCGACGTGATGATCGAGGACGTGTTCGGCGCGATGTGGACGGCCTTGCCGCCAGCGTCGAGGTGCTGATCCTGGCCCGCAAACGCGATCGAGAGCACCTCGCCGTGGGCGCCTTCGCCCATCAGCCAGATCGCCGGGTACTTCATCGTCAGCTTTGAGCCCAGGTTGGCGTCGACCCACTCCATCGTCGCGTTCTCGTAGGCGACTGCGCGCTTCGTGACGAGGTTGTAGACGTTGTTCGACCAGTTCTGGATCGTCGTGTACCGGCAGCGGCCACCCGGCTTGACGATGATCTCGACGACCGCGGAGTGCAGCGAGTCGGTCGAGTAGACCGGTGCCGTGCAACCCTCGACGTAGTGCACGTAGGCGTCCTCGTCGACGATGATCAACGTGCGCTCGAACTGGCCCATGTTCTCCGCGTTGATGCGGAAGTAGGCCTGGAG
>Ga0307278_10000894_pt1 | contig 14698 bp, 15 predicted proteins | sample ER_DNA_117_FD_194482 | JGI IMG/M metagenome (GOLD analysis project Ga0307278, IMG submission 194482) | Bulk soil microbial communities from the East River watershed near Crested Butte, Colorado, United States - ER_DNA_117 | ecosystem: Environmental > Terrestrial > Soil > Floodplain | place... | reverse complement strand
TTCCCACCAAAAATAAACTGCCAGCAAACCGAAGCCGAGGAAGGCGAGCGCGTCCCAATTTGGCGCAGCGCTCTTGTTGATCGATAAGAGGAAGTAAAAGACGAACACCGGCAATCCAAACCACATCAGGAACAACACCTTGAATTGCTGATTCACACGTCGCCAGCTTCCAATGACGCCCCAGGCCAACGCGAGAAAGAGAAACGGCGAATAGGCCAGAAAATGTTCGCCGAGAAATGAAAGAACCTCACCAGGATGAAAGCCAAATCCCTGCTCAACGCCTCCGCGCGAGCGCAAGTGCGTGAGAGTGATCCAGGCGTGTTGGTGGTTCCACATAATCGGCGGGACCGTGCAGAGCGCAAAGAAACCGAGCAATAAATACAAACCGGGTCGCGCAAATTCCTGCCTGAGCCGCGGCGCGAGTGCAAGCACAAGCAAGACTGAAACTAGCTCAAGCGCATTTGTGTATTTGGAGAGAAACCCAAGCCCAATCAGCAATCCAGTAAGTGGCCAATGCCACGAGAAATCCGGGCTCTTTTCCACCCCAAGCCAGAATGTAAACATCGCTGCCAGCCAGAAAAAAACCGATAGGGAGTCAATCGTCATCAGGAACGCGCCGATATTGAAGATCGGCGTGACGTTCAAGGCGATGACTGCCCACAACCCGGCGGTCGCGCTGAACAGCCGGCGTGCAAAATAAAACAGGAGCAGGCTCGTGCCCGCAGCGAGTATCGGACTAAAAAAGCGCACACCGAATTCATTCGCGCCGAAGATCGCAGTGCTGGCGCGCATGGCAAAAGCAATGCCCGGGCCTTTGCTGAAGTACGCCGGCGCCAGACGCTGCGACCACATCCAGTAATGCGCCTCGTCAAATTCGAGATCGGTTATCGCCAGCATCGACAGTCGAATCGCCGTCAGCGCGATGATGAAAAACCAGACCGCGCGGGTGGTGCTCATCGAGGGTAGCGCGAGCCTCCAGCTTGCGAGTCTAGAGATAGCAAGTTGGAAGCATGCGCCGCAATTAAACTCGGATGGCGCGCATAAAGATTCGGCGCCCATTTTCGCGCCCCTGTCCTCCAGATCAGCTCGAACAATCCCAGCATGAGTAGTGCCTCACCGGCGGCTAGGAACAGCGTCGCGACGATGTCGCTGGGCCAATGCGCCCCGAGATAAATTCGCGAGTAACCGACGGCTGCGGCAATGATCCAGTAGAGCCAGCCTCGCCGGCGATAAAAGAGCGTGCAGTACAGCGCGATTATCGTGTTGTTTGTCATGTGTCCGGATGGAAACGACGGCCCCGAACGATTGCGATCGGTTTGGTCGGAAAAACGGATAGTGCGTTTCTTAAACAAGCTTATGAATTTCGGACGCGCCTTTTGCAATTCGACCATCCGCACGCTTTCTACTTGTTTGGGCCGATGACGATCAACCGCAGACTTTAATACGCCGGTAAACAGTTCGGCTATCAGTAAAGACAAGGCTAAACATATGACGAACGCACGGGCTTTGAATCCGCCAAAAAAGAGAGCGCCAAGCCCGATCGCAATGAGAAACGGTTTCCAAATCTCGCTATCGCTAAGCGCCGCCATGAACAAATCCATGGCCGGATTCGTCCATTGTTCGTTAATGAGATGAAACAGGGTCTGGTCCATTCGCGATCGAAACAAAGCGGCGCTTAAGCTTTAATCGCTACTTTCTAATAGACAAATGCGGTACAATGACGAAGCACGAATGACGAATGACAAAACAAGCTCGAATGCTCAAATGACGAATGTTCGATCCGGGCCTTTCCTTTTGTCATTCCGGCTTCGTCATTCCTTCGTCCTTCGTCATTCGTCATTCGTCATTTGGTTCGCGTTTGCGACGATGTCGGTCTTCGGACAGCCTGCGCCGTCCGCGCAGCAGATTCTAGCTTCCGTCCGAATGATTGAGGCGCGACAGCAAATCGATCTTCAGGGTCAGCTCCGCGAAAACGATGTCGTTGTTCCGTTTCATCTTATACAAAACGGGCCGTTGATCCGGTATTCGTTCACTAATCCTGATGAAGTCTTGCAATTGCGCCTGGGCCAAAACAGTTCACGGCTTGATCTGATTACTGATGCAGGGACTCAGAAATTTTCCGCATCGAAGCTCGAAGAAAAAATCCGGGGCACCAGCGTGACCTACGAAGACCTCGCATTCAAATTTCTCTATTGGCAAACCGCGCGCGTCCTGGGCGAAGAAAATGTCCGCACTCGCAATTGCTGGAAGCTCCAACTGCGTGCCCCCTCGCGTGAGTCGCAGTACTCCAATGTTCTCTTATGGATCGACAAGGCGAGCGGCGCGCTCATGCGAATGGAGGGCTACGACTGGAACGCCCGGCTGGCGAAGCGCTTCGAAGTGGTCTCCGCACAAAAGATCGATAACCGCTGGTTCTTAAAGCAAATGCGCGTCGAAGAGTTAGAGCCGGGCACCAATCACGTGCAGTCGCGCACGTATCTGGAGATTAAGAAGTGATGTGGCACAGCCATCTTGGCTGTGGGTCGACGGGCATCTTGCCTGCCACCGGACGGACTCGCTGCGGCGAGCCTGCCGGCTAAACAACAACCAGGCGAGACGCCCGGTTCCCCACAGGCTGGAAGCCTGTGCTACTCTTCTCGCGCAGCCTTCACAATTTGAGCGAAGCTGCGCGAGTCGAGGCTGGCGCCGCCGACGAGGGCACCATCTATATCTGGCTGGCTCATCAATTCGCGCGCGTTCTCCGGTTTGACACTCCCGCCGTACTGAATGCGCACCCGCTCGGCCGTCGCGTCATTGGCCATTTCGCGCAAGGTATGACGAATGAACATATGCGCTTCCTGCGCTTGATCTGGCGTAGCGTTGCGGCCAGTGCCGATCGCCCAGACAGGTTCATAGGCGATCACTGTTTCCTGAAGTTCCTTTTCGGTCAGATCCTTGAGACTGCCGCGCAATTGAATCGATAATATTTTTTCGACATTGCCCTTGTCGCGCTGCTCCAGCGTTTCCCCGATGCAAACGATCGGACGCAGTGTCGCTTCGTGCGCGGCGCGCACCTTGCGGTTCACAATTTCGTCGGTCTCACCAAACAACATGCGGCGTTCGCTATGTCCGAGCACGACGTAGTGCACAAATAGATCGCGCAACAGCGCCGCGCTAATCTCGCCCGTAAAAGCGCCGCTCCGCTCCCAATGCATGTTTTGCGCGCCAACCTTGATGTTTTGCGCGTTGCCGAGAGCTTCCATCACTTTCGCAATCGCGGTGAACGGCGGCACAATTACGACATCGATATCGATAATGTCGCCCAGATCGAGCAACAACGACTCGATAAATCGCGCAGACTCGGACTGCGTCATGTTCATTTTCCAATTGGCGGCTACGATTTTTTTGCGCATCGAACTTTAAGTTGAGGAAGTGTTAAAACTGAAAATAGATAAACGGCGTGTAATGGGGCGGAACAAATAAGAGCACCAAAGCGGCAGTGCAACCATATGCAGCGGCAAAAATCGGTGCTGGCCAGCTCCTCCATGGCTGGGCAAACCAACGGCGAGAATTGAGCCAATGGACGAAGGCAAGCGCCACAATCACCAAAAGCATCCATCGGTGGAGGTGTTCGCTGCCACCGCCGCGAAAAAGCACGAACTGCTTCAGTATTGTTGCCGCGCGACTAAGATCGTGCGCGCGGAAGAAGATCCAAGCTACACAAACTAAATACACGGTAATCGGCCAAGCGAGCCAGCGCGTCGCCCGTCGGGCCCACTCGAGACCGTTCGTTAGGCGCGTCCACTCGCGGTGGATGAGGAGCGCAGTTCCATGCAGCGCGCCCCAGAGAACGAAAGTCCAGGCTGCCCCGTGCCACAGTCCGCCGAGCAGCATCGTGATCATGATATTACGATAAACAAACCAGCGCGGGCCACGATTCCCGCCGAGTGGAATATAGAGATAATCGCGTAGCCAGGATGAGAGGCTAATGTGCCAGCGCCGCCAGAAATCGGAGACGTTTTGGGCAAAGTAGGGAAACTGGAAATTGATCGATAATTGATACCCAAGCAGCCGGGCAGCGGCGATCGCCATGTCGGTGTATCCGGAAAAATCGCAATAGATCTGGATCGCGTAGAACAGTACGCCGATCCATGCGCTCATTGCCGTGAAATTCGCCGGCTGAGCAAAGTAGCGATCTACGATCGGGGCGACCGCATCGGCGATACACGCCTTTTTAATGAATCCAGCCAAAAACAGAATCACCGCGCCGCGCACATCGACATCGGAGAATTTGCGGGCTGAAACCAGCTGTGGCAGAAAGTTGACGGCACGGACAATCGGTCCCGCGACCAACGGCGGGAAAAAGCTGATGAACAGCGCAAGATCGACAAAATTCGAAATGGCGCGCTGCCGTCCACGGTACACGTCGATCGTGTAGCTCATCGAGTGAAACGTGTAGAAGCTGATCCCGACCGGCAGAATAATGTTGAGTGTGCTTACGCTCGTAGGTAAGCCAAGCCACGCAAGGAACTCAGACCCCGACGAGACAAAAAAATTGAAGTATTTGAAAAAACCCAGGACGCCGAGATTGGCGCACACGCTAGTGGCAATCCACAGGCGCCGCGACCCCCGGCTTTTGCAGCGCGCGAGCATTCTGCCGACGATGTAATCCACCGTTGTGGACCCGAGGAGTAAGAGCGTGAATCTCCAATTCCAAGCTGCGTAAAAAACGTAACTGCAGAGGAGAAGCCACACCTTTCGCGCGGTGTTGTCGCGCATCGTCCAATAGACGATGAACAACAATAGAAAGAACCAGAGGAAGCGAAATTCAACGAAGGACATTGGTGGGTGAAGCGGACATCGAATTAACCAACGAGCGGCTGATTTTTAATCACTTGACTTCGCCTGCCTGTATGAACTGCGCGAAGTTCACTGCCATCATGCGTGTGAACTCTTCCCCTCCGGATTTGGTCAGATGTTGCTGGTCACGCCGCGCGCTGCTGCGGTACAGATTTGGATAAGCGCGCGGATTGTTGAATGCCATGACAGCGCCCGGCGGCCGGGCATTGTTGTCGCGGTAAGCGATGTCAAATTGCGTGGCGCTTGGCGTAACTAAAAAGATCGGCTCGGCCCCGGTAGCCCTGACTTTTTGGGCGCACTGGCGATATGCTTCAACCGTATAAGGTGAGATAGATGCTACGGGCGGTTTCGTGCCCATTGCGAGCCCGAGCGCGCGCTCATAGGCGGCAGCCTGACTAGCCGACATTCCCCCTTTTTTCGGGATGTAACCGTCGCCAGCTGCGCCAAGGTAATTTGGGTCCCACTTGCCTATGTCGCGTCCCCAAAAATAGTCGAGGATATCAGCGGCCCTCGCGATATTAGCAAAATTTTTTTCAAACTGCGCCGTATGAAAAATCAGCTGTTGATACGTATTTGCCTCACCTTTCCGGCACAGGATGATATCGCGGAGTTTTTTCGGACTCGGCAGCCAAACGGCGTCTATGCCGACGTCCGTGAGTTTTCGTAGGAGGAGCGATGTGCGTTTCCAGTCGGCCCAATAAAGGGCGCGACGGCTAGTTTGGTTTTCGAAGGCCCATTTGGTTTGCAGCTCATCGTATTCAATAAAGACCCACTTCAGGTTGCGAGGCTTCGTGTTTAACAGCTGCTCCAGCACATAAGCGGATTCCGGCAAATACATGCCGCCAATACCGAAGTTAAAGCTACGCGTGGGAATCCCTTCCTCGCGCATGACGCGATCGAAAATCGCGGGTGAGATCTGAAAATAAACGCGGCTCGAACCAATGAAGAGTGTGTCAAATTCGTCTTTGTGGACTGCGAAAAACCGAAGTTTCTGTGAAACCCCACCATCGATCGCTGGAAACGGCAGGATCGCGTGCAGACCCATGCAAGTCAGAAGGAATGCGCTGAGACCAATCCCTGAATTGATCAGCTGCCAACGCAAACTCTGTTGCCTTGTGGGCACCGTCACTGACCGATGCTCCCTCTCCAAACCAACCTCGGGAATCGGCATGGACTTATTCGGCATCGCTCAACGCAGCGACCCCAGGAAGCTCGTTGCCTTCCAATAATTCAAGCGATGCGCCGCCGCCCGTGGAGATGAAGGTCATTTTGTCGGCAAGTCCGGCTTGTTTTACCGCGGTCACGGAATCGCCGCCGCCGATAATTGTCGTCGCGCCTGATTGCGCGAGAGCTTCCGCGATCGCCATGGTCCCCTCCGCGAAATCGGGAATCTCAAAAATGCCGAGAGGCCCGTTCCACAAGACCGTTTCTCCCTGCGCGATTTCCTCCTGATAAAGCGCAATCGTCGCTGCACCGATATCGACGGCCTGCCATCCATCGCTGATCCCGTGCTGTGGCGAGAGCCGGCTGGTGTTTCGAATTGTCGCGCCGGCGCGAATTTCCTTTGCTTCCACGGCGTCGATCGGAACCAAAAATTTCACGCCGCGTTTCTCCGCCAGGTCGAGAATTTCACGCGCAAGATCGAGTTTATCCGATTCCACACGGCTTGCGCCGACCGGGATTCCCTGCGCCTTGAGGAATGTATTTGCCATGGCGCCGCCGATCAAAATGGTGTCGGCCTTTCCCATCAGCGCTTTTAAAACGCCGATTTTGTCGGAAACCTTCGCTCCGCCCAAAATGACGACGAACGGTTTGGCCGGTTTATCGATCCCTTCGCGCAAATGTTTCAACTCTTTCTCCATCAGGAGACCCATCGCCGATTTCGCCACAAATTTTGTGATGCCCGCGGTCGACGCATGGGCGCGATGCGCCGCTCCGAACGCATCGTTTACATAAAGATCGCCGAGTTTCGCCAATGCTTCCGCGAATTTCGGATCGTTCGCTTCTTCCTCCGGCTGGAAGCGGACATTTTGGAGCAGAGCGACATCGCCGTTCTCCATGTGATTAATGATTTTTGTTGGCACTTCCCCGATCGTGTCGTGACTGAAAATGACCGGCTGATGGATAAGCGAATGCAAATAATCGCCGATGGGACGAAGGGAATATTTTTGGACGCGCTTTCCTTTGGGCCGGCCAAAATGCGACATCAAAATCGTTTTCGCGCCGTGCTCGCGCAGGTAGTTGATGGTAGGCAGGCTCGAGCGAATGCGCGTGTCGTCCGTGATGCGGACCTTTTTACCGCGCATTTCAGTCGGCACATTGAAATCCACCCGCACCAGGACGCGTTTGCCGCGTACATCGAGATCGCGCAGTGCGAGTTTCGACATCTTACTCGTGCTCCTGCTCGTGATCGTAATCGTGCTCGACGAGATATGCTGCTTCGTCCTCCCGCAACATGTCAGCCCGCTCAGAAAACTTGCGAAGCAATCCAATGAGCATCTGCACAATTCTCGTGAGCTTTTCCTTTTGTCCGGCGACTTGTTGCTCGCTGGCGAGTTTTCGCACGAACAAAACATCCAGACAAGCCGCGCATTCCAGCGCGGAGCCGCGCGCCATTTCCAGAAACCGCGCGCGATCTCTCGCTGAAAACTTGCCGTTCCCTTCCGCTATGTTGAGTGGGATGCTGGTCGAGGCGCGATCGAGTTGATCTTTCGCAGCCGCTTTTGCGGCGGTTGCAGCTAAGAAGGCGCCTACCCAGCCGCAAAAATCGATTGCTTCTCCATAAACGTCGAGCTTTTCGTGGTCGAAATAGATTTTCATCGCCTAATGGAAAACGATCACGAGCACGAGCACGATTACGAAGCCCTTATTCCCCCAGCAGCTCCAGCAATTCCACGCAGCGATTGCTGTAGCCCCATTCGTTGTCATACCAACCGACGATCTTCACGAAGCGGTTGCCAAGCATAAGCGTCAGCTGGCTGTCAAAAATGCAGGAATGCGGATTTCCCACGATGTCCTGGGAAACGAGCGCTTCGTCACTGTATTCGACCACGCCTTTATAGTTTTTATCGGACGCAGCTTCTTTGAAGGCGGCATTGATGGTATCGACCGTCGCATCCTTCTCGATCACGGCGGTAAAATCGGTGACCGAACCATCCGGAGTCGGCACGCGGAAGGCGCCACCGTTCAATTTCCCTTTTAATTCTGGAATGACTTCACCGATTGCCTTTGCCGCGCCAGTGGTGGACGGGATGATGTTGATCGCCGCTGCCCGCGCACGCCTCAAATCTTTATGCGGAAAATCGAGAATGCGCTGGTCGTTGGTGTAGCTGTGGATGGTGCTCATGAATGCATGCGCGATGCCGAATTTGTCATTCAAGACCTTCGCCATTGGCGCGAGACAATTCGTTGTGCAACTCGCATTTGAGACAATTTTATCTTTCTCGGGATTAAAGAGATTGTCGTTCACGCCCATGCAAATCGTTACGTCCGGATCTTTCGCCGGCGCGCTGATCAGAACTCGTTTCGCGCCCGCCTTGGTCAAATGCAGCTCGGCTTTATCGCGGCTGGTGAAAAAACCGGTCGATTCGAGCACAACATCGATATCCAACTTCTTCCACGGCAGATTCGCCGGATCGCGCTCCTTCAAAATCTTAATTTTGTGGCCGCGCACGATGATGTTTTCCTCGTCATAACCGATCTCGCCGTCGAATTTGCCGTGTACCGAATCCCATTTGAGCAGATGAGCGAGTGTGTGCGTATCAGTGAGATCGTTAATCGCGCGAACCTGCTCCACTTGTTTTTGCGTCATGGCGCGAAGGACGTTGCGCCCGATGCGACCGAAGCCGTTGATAGCGTAATTTGCCATAGAAAGGATGTTAAAGGTTGAAGGGTTAAACCGTTACGCGGAAAACGCCCAACGTCCAACTCCCAACGCTGAATACCGAATTCCGAATCTGACTTCGAGATTGGACGTTCGGCGCCTGTCGCGCCGTAAGCTTGCGGAGGCGGATTGAGCGTTGGACGTTTTCTAAATGCACCGCGCCATCGCATTGTCCCTCGCGATCTCGTCGTTTCTGTTCGCGCAATCGGCTTCTGCTGCCGAGATGAAGACCATCCTCGTCTTCGGCGACAGTTTATCTGACGGATTCATGCTGAAACGGAGCGAAGCTTATCCAGCTCTCTTGGCAAAGAAGTTGCACGTCGCAGGGCTGAAGTTTCAATTGACTAACGCCAGCCAGACTGGCGGCACGACCGAGGGCGGCCTGGAACGGCTCCCGGCACATTTGAAACGCAAGATCGACATCTTCATTCTGGAACTCGGAATCAATGACGCCTTTCGCGGCGTGCCGGTCGATCAAATCGAAAACAATCTCCAGCAGATGATCGATAAAGTGAAAGCGCGAAATCCAGATGTGCGCGTGGTGGTCGCGGGGATGCAGCTTCCAAGTTATGCAGCCGACGACTACGTTTCCACCTTTGGCAAAATGTTCGCTGAACTCGCGGCCAAGAATGGCGCGTCTCTGGTGCCGTACCTCCTTGATGGTGTGGCCGGCGATCCGTCATTAAATTTGCCGGACGGCATTCATCCAAATGCCGCCGGGCAAAAGATTCTTGCTGAGAACGTGTGGCGTGTTCTCGGACCGGTTGCGCGCGAAGTCGCGAATCTGTCATCCCGAGCGGAGCGAGGAACCTCACAGTCGGAGTCTGGATCACACTGAGTGCAGTGAACCTCCAAAACACGTTTTGTGAGATCCTTCACTTCGTTCAGGATGACAGCCCGAAAAACGTTTGGTGCGTGCTCAAACCCATAGCGCGCGGGTTTTAGCAACATTGTCATCCCGAGCGAAGCGAGGGACCTCGCCCACGATCGTGGGTGGCACAATTAAGTTTGTGTGATCCATAACGGACCGTGAGATCCTTCGCTTCGCTTGAGGATGACAACGCGCAAGAGACGACCACACCGCCATTCTCGCACGTTAGATAAAGAAAAACGATGGACCCTGCACGACCAGACGATCCCGACCCGAGCGATCCGTTTAATCCCGAGCGGGCTGATCACGCGATCCTGGAAACGATCGAGATCGCAACCGAAGGCGAAGATTGTGACGAATGCGTGCGAAAGCTGCGGGGGCCACTGATGAAAATCAAAGGGGTGAAGAACGTGAAAGTTGATCTCAGGCATGAGCGCGTCGTCGTCACATTTGATGCGCGCAAAACGCATCCGCCCGATCTTCATGACGCAATTCTAAAAAGCGGTTATAAGCCAGGATCGACGGCGGATTGAAGAGCAGAAAACGTCGAACGCCCAACGCTCAGCACAGAATGTAGAATTGCAGATTCTGAATTCGAGATTGGGCGTTGGACGTCGAGCGTTGGGCGTTCTCTTATTTCACTGCCGGCTGCTGCTGTGTGAGGCAGTGAAATGTGCCCAGTCCCCCAGATTAATTCACGGCAATCAATGCCGATAACGCGCCGCTCCGGAAAAAGGGGAAACGATCGAGATCGCAACCCAAGGCGAAGATTGTGACGAATGCGTGCGAAAACTACGGGCGCCACTCATGAAAGTCAAAGGCGTGAAGAACGTGAAAGTTGATCTCAGGCATGAGCGCGTCGTCGTCACATTTGATGCGCGCAAAACGCATCCGCCCGATCTTCATGACGCAATTCTGAAAAGCGGTTATAAGCCAGGAGCAACGGCGGATTGAAGAGCAGAAAACGTCGAACGCCCAACGCTCAGCACAGAATGTAGAATTGCAGATTCTGAATTCGAGATTGGGCGTTGGACGTCGAGCGTTGGGCGTTCTCTTATTTCACTGCCGGCTGCTGCTGGGTAAGGCAGTGAAATGTGCCCAGTCCCCAGATTAATTCACGGCAATCAATGCCGATAACGCGCCGCTCCGGAAAAAGTTCTCCGAAGATCGATAGCGCAGTTTGGTCATTTGAATCGGCAAACATCGGGACGAGGACGCAATTATTTGCGATATAGAAATTGGCGTAGCTCGCGGGCAGGCGCAGCCCTTCGCGCACGATCTTCTTTGGCATCGGCAAGGTAACGATGTCGAGCTCGCGATCATCGAGCTTCATCTCTCGCAAGCGCGCGAGATTTTGCCGGAGCGGTTTGTAATTTTCGTCGTCGCGATTTTCTTCTACAATGGTGACGACGGTGCGCTCCGAAACAAACCGCGCGAGATCGTCGATGTGCCCATCGGTGTCATCACCGGCGATGCCGTTGCCGAGCCAGAAAACCTCGCGAACACTCAAATAATTACGCAGGCGTTGTTCGATTTCACCGCGACTCAGTTGCGGATTGCGATTTGGATTTAAGAGACACGATTCGGTGGTAAGAAGAACGCCCGCGCCGTTCGGGTCGATCGAGCCCCCTTCCAAAATCATTCGGGGATAAAAGACGGGTAGATCGAGAAATTTCGCGACGCGCGTCGGCACAACCTCGTCGAGATCGAACGGCGGATATTTGTTGCCCCAGGCGTTGTAGTCCCAGTCTACGACGGCAAGTTTTGGGTCGAGATCGCGAGTCAAAAAAATCGGCCCGTGATCGCGGCACCACGGCTCGTTTGTGGGAATCCGATGAAACGAGATCCGTTCGATCGGCAATCCATCCAAAACTGCGCGCGCCTCGGCTTCATGCGCGCCATTGCAAACGTTAATGCAAACTGGCTCCGATTCGATGAGCGCGTTCACCATCGCTCGCAAAGCTGGCAAAACGCGATCGAACGAATCGGGAAAACTGATTCCCTCCCGACGCGGCCAGGAAAGCCAGGTGGCGGCGTGCGGTTCCCATTCCGCCGGCATGCGATAACCAAGCGAAGCGGGAGTTTGCGTCGGTGGAACCATTGAACGCCAAACGTTCAACAGCCTGTCGTGAGCGCAAGCCGAATGCGCTCGACGTCAATCTGCGACGGCAGGGCGCGACTGCCCGGCGCGCCGCAGCCCGACGCCCGCGAGTTGCGCCTATGTGCTTAGCGCAGCAAACCGAAGGGCTACGAAATAGTTCGCGTCGCTCCCGGCTTGTAGATCGCGCCAATGATCGCGCCGGCAATCGCGAATTGTATCAAGTCCCCGACAATCCAACCGCAGAGGATTTTAGTTGTGAGCGGCTGTACCGCGAAGGTGATCAGGTCCGCACCAGCATACACCAACGCCACCAATATTCCCAACATTGCGCCCGCACCCGCGCCGCCCGCGGGAACGAAGCGGGCGTAAAGCAGCGTGAGGAAAAATGCCATCACGACGTGCCCGAAAATGAGCCATGAGAAGTGACTCCCAAAATCTGCTTCAGTTCGCCAAAGCACTGGCACTTCGTTATGGATGTCGTGCATAAACTTCCCGTACCAGAGGAATCCAAACACGAAGATGAAAACAAACGCTGCGATGAATGCGATAAAGAATTTCTTCCAATTCATAATTTTTTCTGTTGAGGTTTCGCTAACTCCCAAAACGCCCTGGAACGTTCTTGCAAAATGGCGGGGCGGTGTCGATCTAAATTTTGGTTACTGCCCTTTCGAACTCGAACTGTTACGACATCGGAACTGCTGCAACTGATTCGGGCGCTATGGATTCAACGTGGAGCCCAAGTTCGCGCAATAGCGCCACATCGACATCGGCGGTGGGATTTTTTGCCGTGAGCAGTTTGTCGCCGTAAAAAATGGAATTTGCGCCCACGAAGAAGCAGAGCGCCTGGCCTTCACGCGAAATTCGGGTGCGACCCGCCGCCAGGCGTACGCGCGCTCTCGGCAAAGCGATCCGCGCGACCGCGATCAGCCTAACGAGCTCAAAAATATCCACTGGCGGTTGATCGGCCAGCGGTGTACCCGGCATCGCCATCAGGCAATTGATCGGCACGCTTTCCGGAGACGGATCGAAATCGCTCAATACTTCCAGCATGCGCAAACGATCGGCCTCGGACTCGCCCATCCCGATTATCCCGCCGCAACAAACCGACATCCCGCTCTCCTGCACGGCGGCAATCGTGTTGAGGCGATCCTGAAATGTATGTGTGCTCACAATTTCCGGATAAAACTCGGGCGAAGTGTCGATGTTGTGGTTGTACGCAGTAACGCCGGCAGCCCTCAGTTTTCGCGCTTCTACGGACCCGATCTCACCAAGCGTAACGCACACTTCCATGCCGAGCTGGCTCACTTCCCGGACAATTTCCAGCACGCGCTCAAATTTCTCGGAGGCATCATGCACGCCGCGCCAGGCTGCGCCCATGCAAAATCGGGTCGCGCCTTGTGAACGTGCCCGTCTGGCCGCGGTCAGAATACTTTCCAGCGATAACAACCCTTCGCGCTCGACCCCAGTGGAATAGTGAGAAGATTGAGCGCAGTAAGCGCAATCTTCGCTGCACCCGCCGGTCTTGATGCTGAGCAAACTGCAGCGCTGCACTTCCTGGCCGCGCCAACGTCGGAGATGAACCTCGCGACTCTGCGAAATCAAATCGAAGAGCGGCTGATGATACAGCGCCTGGAGCTGATCAAACTTCATCGGTGGCCGCGATGTTAAATCGAAAATCGAAAATTAATTCACCCACTTGTCTTTCTGCGAAACAAGGACGGGCAGCTCTTCCATCATGTATTGAGTCTTTCCGACCGCGCCGATCATGCGCACGCCCGTGGCCGCATGCCACTTCTTCGACATCTCTTCGCCAGTGTGGCAACCCCAGCTTTTGACGAAGGCATTCCGCGCAAAAATGCCGCGTTTGATCTTCGTCAGCTCGCTGTCGTGCAGCCACGATTTGCAGGCGCTATCGATGTTGCTGCTGTAGTCGAACATGAAACAGGCTCTGTTTGAGTGCCCGAAGTACTCGAAGCCGGCGATCTTCATCTGATCCCGCGGCTGGCCGTTGTTTAAATAATTGATCACGTCGGAGCCCGGATTAAACCAAACGAGATTGAAATTAAATTTTTCCCGCACCGAATCGATTAAACTAAGCAGGTCCTGGTGTTCCTGTTTGGCGCGATCCAAATATCCCTGTTTGTAAACGAGCCAGGTAATCTTCGCATCCGGCCCGAGCTGAGCCCGCAATTGTTCGGTGCGTATTCGCGCGGCGCGGACAAAATTCGCCCACCAATGGTCGTGCGGATAAGCCTTATAGTGTTCCCACTGATAAAGAGACGGTCCGCCGACGAGGATGACGTATTCGCCTGATGCTGGCGACGCCGCTTTCGCGCCAAATACGAAGACCGATAAAAAACAAACGAGCAAGAGGCGTTTCATCATGGCTAGCGAGACTATTTATGCGGGGCGCGAAATTGCGCAAGTTGTAGCCCGCATTCACCGATGCCGGCTACAGAGCATCCACTTCGTCGCGGACGAGGTCTTCCCACGCCTGCCGTTTCCGGATTAATGCGAAGCTGTCACCGCGAACCAGCGCTTCAGGGGGCAAAGGCCGCGAATTATAATTCGACGCCATCACAAATCCGTAGGCGCCAGCGCTCATGATGGCGAGCAGATCGCCCTCGCGCACGTCCGGCATTTCGCGGTCGAGCGCAAAGAAATCGCCGCTCTCACAAACCGGCCCGACAACATCAATCTTTTCAAACCTCTTACTCTTGCTCGCTTGCCCCGCCGTAGCTTGGCGAAGGCGGGTGCTCTTCCTCGACGGGAAGCCGACAGCTTCCCCTACAGACCGCGGTTCTTCCACCGGCACGATCTCGTGATAGCTGTGATAGAGTGCTGGCCGAATCAGATCGTTCATGCCTGCATCGACAATCGCAAATTTTTTCTCGCCGGTTTGCTTAATATAACGAACTCGCGTGAGCAAAACGCCCGCGTTGCCGACGAGCAACCGGCCCGGCTCCAGCAGAATCCGCAGATTTAATTCCCGCAGCGGCGGCAG
>Ga0307278_10000893_pt1 | contig 14698 bp, 10 predicted proteins | sample ER_DNA_117_FD_194482 | JGI IMG/M metagenome (GOLD analysis project Ga0307278, IMG submission 194482) | Bulk soil microbial communities from the East River watershed near Crested Butte, Colorado, United States - ER_DNA_117 | ecosystem: Environmental > Terrestrial > Soil > Floodplain | place... | reverse complement strand
GCTGGCGAGCTCGGCGATGCGGCGCTCGCTGGCCGTCAGCGAGTCGAGCCCCGTCAGAACGACCCTGCGCGGGCGCGCGCCAGTGGCGCGCAGCTCGGTCTCCGCCTGTTGCGCGAGCCGCTCGGCGCCCGCGTGGTGGGCAGCGTCGAGTGCCTCGCGGAGGAGCTCTCGAGCCTCGGTGCGCCGATTGCGCCGCCGCAGCAGGGCGCCGAGGTCAGCAAGTGCGCGCGCTCTTTCCAACCTGGCGTCGCCCCGCTCGAAGTCGTTGATCGCCTCGCGGAGCAGGGACGCTCCACGGTCACCGCCGGCAACGACGCCGGCGGCACGCAGCGCCACGCCGAGTGCACGCGGGGCACCGAATGCGCGGGCGAGCTCGAGTTCCTCGTCTGCAAGGCGTCCCGCCGATTCGCGCTCGCCGAGCGCGAGCTGGGCGAGCGCGGCTTCCGATCGCCAAGGAAGGTAGCTGGGGCAGGTGATAAGCGCTCGTGTCAGGGGTACTCCAACGGCCAGGAAGTCGTCGAGTCCGTCGGCGGCTCGACCCTGTTCGACCCGCAGCCGGCCGCGGGCGAGGCGAAGCACTGCGGCGGTGATCGATCCGCTCTCTATTTCGGCGTCATGCGGGGCGAGTGCCTGCTCGGCCTCGTCGAGCTCGCCCTGTTCGACGAGCGTCTCGACGAGTACACCGGCGTTTAGGAGGCGGTACATGATCGGTGCCGGGAGCTCGGCCGCGGCGAGTGCTGTCCGGGTGTCTCCCTCGGCGGCGCTCAGATCGCCGCGTCGGAGCGCGAGCCAGCCGCGGTGAGCCATGCCCACGGCAAGCCGGCTGCCGTCGCCGGTCGCTTGGGCCTGTGCGATCGAGGCATCGAGCAGCGGCCGCACCTGAGCGTACCGCTCGGCCCAAAGCAGCGAGAGCGTCGCCTGCGAGAACCACGTCGCGAACGCGAACCACGGCGGCATCCCCGACTGCGGCGGCGCAGTCCCTCCGGCGAGCAGCGCCCGGGTGGCGAGGTCGGCTCCGAGCTCGGCGCGCTCGTTCGTTAGGACGCAGATGAACGCGGCGGCTGCGAGCAGCTCAGGTGGCGCCGCCGGATGGCTAGCGGCCCGCTCGCGCAGGGTCTCACGGCGGACGGCGACCGACGGTGCGGTCAGAGGATCGTTGAGCGCGGCGACGACGGCCGCGGCGTCGAGCGCCAGCGCGAGGTCCGAGTCGGGAGTGGCGAACGATGTCGCGGCGCGATCGAGCACCGTGACCGCCTCCGCGAAGCGCTGGGCGCGGCTGAGCGCGAGCCCGAGCACGAGGGCTGACCCGCCGGCTACCGCGGCGTTCGGCGCGGTGTCCACGGCGCCCTGCAAGTGCTCGGACCAGTCCGAGAGCCCGGCGCTCGCCTCGGCCATTCCGAGGTCGAGCAGCAAAGCCGACCGGTCAGCCGGCGGCGGTGGCTCAGCGAGCACTCGGCGCAGAAAGACCGCCTCCGACTCGGGAGCGCCCTGCTTCCCCGCATCGCAGGCGGCCTCGACCAGCCGCTCGACGACCCAGCCGTCGCCGGCGGGCTCGGTGACCAGCAGGTGCCTGGCGACGCGCTCGTTCGCGCCCGGTTCCTCGGCGAGCAATCGGGCGGCACGGCGGTGTCCTTCTGCGCGCTCGGCGATGGAGAGCTCCGAATAGATTCCGCTGCGAACGATCGGGTGGCTGAACGTCAGCGGCCGGCCGGGGTCAAGGATCCCCGCGGTCGTCAGCAAGTCGACTGCCTCGGCTGCCTCGGCCTCTTCGAGGCCTGCGAGTCGCGCGGCCTGGAGAAGGTCGCTCTGCTCGAGGACCGCCAGCGCACGAGCGAGCCGCCCCGCATGCTCAGGGAGCCGACGGAGCCTGAGGTGAATCGAGCGGCCGGCCGTTCGTGCCCCGATTCTTTCGACGTGGCGCGCAGCCTCTGCGGTCGGAGCGATACCTCCTTCGCTCAACGCGTCCACGAGCACGCGCATCAGGAACGGTGTGCCGCGCGTTGCGCGCAGGCAGGCGTCTATGAAGACCGGATCCGGAACCCGAGCAAGCCTCGACTCCACAAGTTGCGCGACGGCTGCTCTCGTCAGCGGAGGAAGGCGGATCACATCAGCGGAGGGATCGGTCGTCACCGTCGCAAGCAGCTCAGCATCGGTGCCCGCCTCCCGCGGGCGGGTCGCCACGATGAGCGCGGCGTCGAGTTCCTCGAGGCGGGTCAGGAGGAAGGCCAGATAACGGAGGGACGCGGCGTCTGCCCAATGCGCGTCGTCGACGATCAGGCAGAGCGGGCCGACGGCGGTCAGATTCGCGCACAACCAATAGAGGCCGTGGAGGATTGCGAACGAGGGATCGACGGTCGACAAGGGCGTGCTGTCTGGAGGGGGCGCGCCTGGAAGCCCGAGGAGGCCGGCGGCCACACCGGCAGCGGCTTGCAGTAGATCGGCGCGCTCGAGCTCCGAGGCCTCGGCCAGCGACGGCTCGAAGAGCTGACGCACGACTCCGAAGGCGAAGTCGCGCTCCAGCTCGGTCCCGCGCGATCGAAGCACTCGCATTCCGCCGTCTGCCGCCGCAGTCCGTGCCGCCGCGAGCAGCGCCGTCTTGCCAATACCGGCCGGCCCTTCGATCACCACGAACGTGCCGCGCCCCGCGCGAGCTTCGGCCAGCGCCGACTCGACCCGCGCCAGCTCCTCGTTCCGTTCGAGGAGCTGTCCGGTGGCCGTGGCCTCTTTCATATGCCGTGAGCCTAGCGCCCAGACCTGGAAAGTCACGGCCCTGAAAAAGTCAGGGGGGTAGCCACGGTGCGAACGCGGTCTGCGTTCTCCACCATCGCCGGGATAACCAAATCCCTATGCCGTCCGCGGCTCTTACTTGGAGGACCTTCTGATGAGCACAACCTTGGACTCCGCGCTCGTTGCCGACCTGGCCGGACAGGTCTCCGGATCCGTCCTCGGCCCCGAGGACGCAGGCTACGACGCGGCCCGTGCCGTGCACAACGGCCTCATCGACCGCAGACCCGCTCTGATCGTTCGCTGCCGGACGACGAACGACGTCATCGCTGCACTCGCTCTCGCGCGCCGGGCAGGGCACGAGGTCTCGATCCGCGGCGGCGGCCACAACGTCGCCGGCCGCGCCGTGACCGAGGGCGGTGTGATGATCGACCTCGCCGAAATGAAAGGGATCGCGGTCGATCCCGAGCAGGCAACCGCGACAGCCGAGGGCGGCGTGATTTGGGGAGAGCTGAACGAAGCCGCCGCCGAGCACGGGCTGGCAGTGACCGGAGGCGCGGTCTCCGGAACGGGTATCGCGGGCTACACGCTCGGCGGCGGCCTCGGCTGGCTGATGGCCAAGTACGGCCTAGCCTCGGACAATCTGCTCGCGGTCGAGCTCGTCACCGCAGAGGGCGACGTACTCCACGTCGACGCCGCGTCGCACCCGGATCTCTTCTGGGCGCTTCGGGGCGGCGGCTGAAACTTCGGCGTCGCGACGTTGTTCACCTACCGGCTGCACCCAGTCGAGACGATCGTCGGCGGGCTGATCGCCCATCCGATCGACGCTGCGCCCAACCTGCTGCGCTTCTACCGCGACGCACCGGACGGCTCCGGCGGCAAGCTCTCGGCGTTGGTCGTCTTCCACACAGGTGAGGCCGGCGAGGCGGAGCGCGACCTCGAACCGTTCAAGACGTGGGGCTCGCCGTTGGTCTTCGAGGTCGGCCCGATGCCGTACCCGGTGATGAACACGATCCTCGATGCCGGCTTCCCGGCCGGGTCGCTCAACTACTGGCTGTCGAGCTTCACGCGCGGCCTCCCCGACGAGCTAATCGACATCGCAGCCGAACGGTTCGCCACCGTCCCTTCACCGATGACGGCAATCCTGCTCGAGCACTTCCACGGCGCAGTGACACGTGTCGGCGTAACCGAGACCGCGGTGCCGCACCGCGACCAAGGCTGGAACCTTCTCATCCCCTCTGTTTGGGCGGATCCGGCCGACAGCGAGGCGAACATCGCCTGGAGCCGCGAGACGTTCGCAGCGATGCGACCGCACTTCGGCAGCGGCCGTTGGCTCAACTACCTCGGCGACGATCAAGCGGAGGAAGCCATCCGCGCAGCCTACGGCCCGAACTTCGACCGGCTCGGCGAGGTCAAGCGACGGTACGACCCGGACAACGTCTTCCACCTCAACCACAACGTCGCGCCGTAGCGCCGGGGCTTGGGCCGAGATGCGCCCACGTCACCGCATTGGTGCGCGACGCGGCGGCATCGGAAGAGCTCTTCGGCCGTCTCGGCGCCGCCTTGCCATCGAGCACCTCGCCGCGCGTGGCATCGTCATGAACATCGCGACCCAGAGTGACGACGAAACCGTCACCTTCCACGCGGCGCGGTTCGACCGGGCGCAGGGGGAGCGAGAATCTACGCGCTGAACCTCCCTGACGAGCTCGCCGCCCACGCGAGCGGGGCCAGCGACCTCACCCGCCAGACGGGCGACTGGACGGCCAGATCGAGCTCGAAGCCTCATGGCGCGAGCCGGCCCGAGTGCTCGACGCCCTCCTGGAGCGCCGCATCGGCGGCAAGGCCGTGCTCCACGTCGACTGACCTGGCAATCCCAGGGTCGACGACGCCTGTATCGCAAAGTCCGGGGGGTCTCCACGGTGCGAATCACGGTCCCGGCCTTCGAGGATCGGAGCGTCCGATCCTGGGCTCGATCACGAGCTCATTACCCAAGGGAGGCAAATGACATGAGAAGGATTACTCGCACGTGGTCTTTGCTACTCGGCGCAATCGCTGCCGCCGCGCTCGCTGCGACGGGCAGCGGTTCGGCCGCTTCAGCGAAGACCGTCAACGGCAAAGTCGGCCCTGGTTTCACGATCGGGCTGACCATGCAAGGCAAGAAAGTCATGAAACTGAAGGCTGGAACGGCGTACCGCTTTGTCATCAGCGACCGCGCGGACATTCACGATTTCCACCTGAGCGGGCCCGGTTTCAATCGCGTTCTCACGAGCGTTGAATTCACAGGGACGAAGAGCTTCGTGCTGAGACTGAAGAAGGGAAGCTACCGCTTCGTCTGCGACCCGCACTCCGGAATCATGCACGGCCGCATCCTGGTCTCCTGAGCCAAGATCACCGAGGGGCGGGGCACCTTCTCGCCCCTCGATGGGAACCTCCAGCAGGACGAGGGCTGCCTCCCCGGGGATGAGCCGCAAAAGACAGGGGGGTCGCCACGGTGCGAACGCGCGTCCGCCGTCTCCACCATCGCCAAGACAAGCAAATCCCGAGCCGCCCGCGGCTCACTCGAAAGGAGACGTGCACAGATGAAGAACCTCATTCGATTCAAGGAGTCACGCACCATGCGGCTCGTCTGGCTGGCGGCTTCGGCAGTGGCCGTGGCCGTCGCCGTCGCCGGCGCAACGGGGATCGTGACCGGACAGGGGAATGCCGCGCCCACGATCAATGGCGGCGAAGCCTCGCTCGAGGGCGGCCTGCTGACGGTCAAGGGCACCAACGCGAGCGACAGGATCGCGCTTCGGCTGCAGGCCGGCCAGCCCGGCATCCTCCAGGTCGACGTCGGCGACGACGGCTCGGCCGACTTCAGCTTCGACCGCGCGGACATCGCAAAGATCGTCATCAATGCCGGGAACGGCGGCGATTCCGCGCGCATCGACGAAATCAACGGCATCTTCAGCGACAGCATCCCGACGACGATCAACGGTGGAAACGGAAACGACCGCCTGGTCGGAGGCGCGGGAGCCGGGACAGTTCTCGGCGGCAATGGGAACGACAGCCTGATCGGAGGCGGAGCGGGGACACTGAGCGGCGGCAACGGGAACGACACCCTCGCCGGAGGCTCCGGAGCCGAAACGCTGCTCGGTGGCAACGGCGATGACTCGATCGACGGGAACAGAGGCAACGACGTGGCGTTCATGGGCAACGGCGACGACACGTTCATCTGGGATCCCGGAGACGGCAGCGACACCGTCGAGGGCCAGAACGGCAAAGACACGATGGTCTTCAACGGCGCCGGCGTAGCCGAGCACGTCGACCTTACGGCGAACGGAAACCGCCTGAAGTTCGTCCGTGACGTCGCCAACATCACGATGGACACTCACGGCGTCGAGCGGGTTGACTTCAATGCCCTCGGCGGCGCGGACGTCGCCACCGTCAACGACCTGACCGGGACCGACGTCAACGAGTTCAACGTCGACCTCGCCGCCGCGCTGGGCGGCGCCGCAGGCGACGGCCAGGCCGACCGCGTCGTCGTCAACGGCACCAACGGCGACGACACGATCGACGTCAACGGAGACGCCAGTGGCGTGAACGTGAGCGGTCTCGTCCCGACGGTCCGGGTCTTCCACTCGGATGCCGCGATCGACCGGCTCGAGATCAACACTCTCGCGGGCACGGACACCGTGAACTCCGCCGGCCTGGGCGCCGGTGTGATCCAGCTCTTTGTGGACGGGGTGCCCGTCCCGTAGAGCGACCTCGCCCGGCGGCGAAAACGCGGGGCCTCTCGTTCTGGGGGCCCCGCCGAGGCCGCAACCGCTGAACTTGCGTCGAGGCCTCGAAACGACCTTCAACCGCCAACCATTGGCCCACTCTCATAGAAAGGGACTCTCATGAAGTGCAAGATCACACTGTTCATCGCCGCCGCCGCGCCCTTGGCGATCGCGCTCATCGCCGCCGGCTGCGGCGGCTCTGGGAGCGGCTCACCGTATTCCTCAGGGCCGTACGGCTCTACCGTCAAGTCGAGCGCCCCGAATCGCATCGCCGGCGCGGCCAAGGTCGGCGTCGCGAACTCGCCGCTGGGTCGCATCGTCGCCGACAAGAAGGGCCGCACGCTCTACCTGTTCGAGAAGGACAAGAACCGTCGCAGCGCCTGCTCTGGACAGTGCGCGACCTACTGGCCGCCGCTGCTCACCCACGGCAAGCCCGTGGCTCGTGGCGGTGCGAGGCAGTCGCTGCTCGGAAGGACCCGGCGCGCAAACGGTAGCCAGCAGGTCACCTACGCCGGCCATCCGCTCTACCGGTTCCTCCAGGACCGGAAGCCGGGCCAGACCAAGGGCGAGGGCTCACAGGCATTCGGCGCCGGCTGGGAAGCGCTCTCCCCGGGGGGCAAGAAGATCGAGACCGATGACTGACAGAGCTCCCACCCCTGCACGGCCGTCGCAAAGGACGACGGCCCGTCGCCGGCCCGAGAACTGGCCCAGCGACTGAGCGGGACGGTCGAAGTTCTCCTGCTTTGGCACCCCGAGAGCGACCGAGTGGAGCTGGCCGGTCCGCGACCGGGCAACCGACGCGAGCTTTCACATTGACATCGCGCCGGGGAATGCGATCGACGCCTTCTACCACCCCTACGCCTACGCGGCTAGGCGCGAGAACTCTGACTGCGTAGTCCGAGCCGAGACGAGGGTCGTCGATGGCTAGCGTCGAATGCATACAAGAAGCGGTTCGCATGCTCGTCGCAGAGCGGCAGGCGTTGCGCGAGCGCCACGCGGGCCGCGGCGAGCTCGAGTCGAATCGGCTCGAGCTCGCGGGCCTGCAACAGCAGCTCTCCCATTCGCTGATCGACCGTTACCTTCGCGTTTAACCGCCGTCTTCTCCTTGTCGGCGCCCGACAACGCGACAAAGCGACAACGTGGAGCCACGCGGCTCGCTGGAGCCTGATGCCTGGAGGGATCGCGGCCCACTACACCACCTCCGCGACGCCGACAACCGAGCCGACAGCCAGCCCCGAAAGGCGGGCGTTTCGGGGGTTGGCGATCAGCGAGGTGACAAAGCCGTCCAGGCGATTGTGCGTTACTGGTGCGCTAACGCGACGGCGGAGAGTCCAGTACGTGGCTTGCGTACGGGCGGTCCTTGTCGCGCTTCCGCCAAACGGCGACAGCTACGCACTTCGACACGAGCAGAGCGAACGACTGCTTGCCGCGAAAGGTAACCCCCAGGATCGAAAACCTTGAGGTCCGTTCGCTCGACAGGTCCCTTTCCCGGCTGGGCGGTGAACTCGGCCTGGTGCTATAGGCAGATGACCGGCCGCGGTCCGGGCTTCCGAGCGAGGATGTGTGCGATCTCGGCGAGTTCGTCAAAGAACACCTCGAATCGCGGACGCCCGGCAGTTCCCTCAGTCCGCAGGTAGTAGCCGACGCCGCTGGAGCTGACCGCTGTCGTGCGGCGGAGACCCTGAGGTAGGTGCGTAGAGCCCAGACACTGATTCATCCGCGTGACCGCACCGCGGCTCGCGATCGCGACCCGGTGGCTCCGCTCGACGGCCGAGATCGAGTCGAGCTGGATGCACGACGCACGCCGGATCGCGGACTCCACCTCTTCAGCGCTGGCACGCGGGCGCGCGCCACGTAACCCTGAGCCGTCACGGCGAGTCGACGGAGCGCCGCGACCGAGATCGTCCGCACGCTCTGCAACCTAGCGTGCGCCGGCATCGTCCAGGCGAAAGGGCCCTGTTTCCAGGCCCTCGTGAGTAGCGGGGGAGGGATTTGGACACATTTCCCCGACCGGGTGGCCTACCGGTTCACCGAGGTTCGATCGCTCGAGTAGTGCAGGAGGGCTCGTCCGAAGACCAGCCCTCCCGCGTCTTGCTCTCGGGCTACGCGCCGCAGGTAGTGCTGTCGATAGTCACGGTCGGAAAGCACTGATCCGGGGTGTTCCCCGATATGGAGCCCGTCCAGTCCGCGGTCGCGGTGACCGTGGCACCGCCACGAATCCAGATCCCGCCGCCCAGGTTGACGGTCGGGTCGCTGAAGGCGTGGTTGTCGGTGATGGTTGTGGTTCCACTCAGCGTGAGCACGGCTGCTGGCCCGCCTGTTGGGGTCTGGTTGACGATCCCGCCACCTCGGCGGGTCGCCGTGTTCTCGCTCACGGTGGAGTCGATCAGGGTGAGGGTGCCGCCAAAGTTCCAGATCCCGCCTGCGCAGGAACCGAGGTTCTGGCAGCTGGTCCCACCGGCAGCCGTGTTCGCGCTGACGGTGGATCCGATGAGGGTGATCGTGCCGAAGTCCGAGTCGATGCCGCCGGAGCTCCACGCCGTGTTCTCGCTCACGGTGGAGTCGACGAGCGTGAGCGTACCGTCGTCGACGTCGATACCGCCGCCGAAGACGGTCGCCGAGTTGCCCGTCACGAGCGAGTCGACCAGACGAGCCCCGGCCCTGTCGCCGCTCACGGCGATGCCACCGCCGACGCAGCATCCGTTTCCCTCGACCGACTCGACATTCGCGACGCCGTTCATGATCTTCAAGCCCTCGATCGTCGTCGTTCCGCGAGTGATGTGGACGACCGTCCCCGCCCCGCCCCCGTCGAGGGTCGGGAATCCAGGACCGGCCTCTCCCTTAATCGTGACGTCCCTGGCCACGGTCGCGCTGCCGACGCACCTCCCCTGGACCTCCAGCGTGTCCCGGGCCTTCGCGGCGTCGACCGCGGCCTGGAGCGAGTTGTAGGCCGTGTGGGTCCGCGCGTTGGACACCGTGCAGGACGGCGGCGAACCGACCGCCGTCGGCGCCGAGATAACGAGCATCGCAGCCGCGAGAGCGACCGCCGCGACGATCGTGAGAGCGTGCACGCTCCCGTAAGACTTTCCTGACGCCATGTGAATCCTCCTCCGAGTTAAGGCCGCACGAACGATCGCGACCCTCTCACAGGGTCGCTCGGCCACCCTCTCACAGGTCGAGTCCACCGTCAATCTTCGATCCGTACGAGGATCCGCAGAGTCGCTGCTTTGGGGCGGAACCGCGCGGCATCCCGCGGAAGCCGGCTGCTTGCAGGACGCTTGCAAGGCGCCTCTGCAGCCGTGGCGGAGGTACGCTCACGCGCATGCGCGGGCTCTTGCTGTTTGGCGACACGGAGCGTTCCGCCGCGCTGCGCCACGAGATCCCGATCGCGAAATCGAGCCAGGCCTCGTAGGCGCTGCGAGCACGGCGTCGGCGGGAAGTGCGTTCGCCCACGGCAGCGCGGACGCGGCGCGCCTGCTCCCTCGCCTTCCTGCGCACCTCCTGTTCCTCCCGCCGCTCGGCCGCGGCGGGCCGCTGCGGCTCGCTGCTCGGCCCGCAGCTCCTCCGCAGCCTGCTTGAGCTCCTTCGCGACCTCAGGCCGCCCGAAATAGCGACCGAGCGTCGTGTGCGCGACGTCGTAAGTCGGAAGCGAGCTCCCGCAACGGCTCGCCGGCCGCTCTGCGCCGAATCAGCTCCACATCGGGAACGAGCTTGCGCAATCGGCGCCGGCGCTTCATATCAGGAGATTCTAGGCGTTAACGCACCATAAACGCACCAGCTCCGACACCGCCAAATATCGCAGAATGCGCGCATCCTCGGAACGAACGGCGATGCGGCGGCCTCCAGGAGACGAGAATCGAGCCGCAAAGACGACTCGAGCTCTCCGCGAAAACGGCTTGGGCAAAGCCCTGAAACGGCGTTTTTCCGAACTTCGTTTTCTCCGGATATGCAGGACTTTTAATCCCAAGGTCGCAGCCCGAAGTGGCAAGTCCTACGGAGAAGCGGGTGATGATCGACGGAAGTAGGCAACGAGGAAGGGCCCGATTTGCAGGCATTAGCGTCTCCAACCATCGAACGTTCGACGCCTTCGCAGCCGGGACCGGACGGCGATCCCCCCCACGGCCGAACCACGCGTCAAGGCTGTGCCGCCCGCGCGCGCCCGAGCGGCGCCTCCGCTTGTCAGCGGCCGCTACGGGCGGAATAATCGCCCGGTGGCCTCGGTGCCATCGAAGTGGGCCTTGATTGGGCCGACGCGTATCAATGACGGCGGTCTAGGCGCGATCGGCCGGATCCACTCGATCGCCGTCCACCCGACCACACCGACGACTATCTATGTAGGTGCTCCGTGGTGCGGGATCTGGAAGACGACGAACGGCGGCGGGTCCTGGCAGCCGGTGGGCGACAGCCTCCCGACGCTGGCGCTGGCGGCACTAGCCGTCGACCCGATCACGCCCACCCGCCTTTATGCTGGGCTCGCCGGCGACGGTATCTACCGCTCCGACGATGCAGCCGCAACGTGGGTGAGAATCTCAGACGATCTCGGCACACGGGCGGGAGACGGCGTTTTCCTCATCGATCCCATGACTCCGGCTCGGCTGTATCTGACGGCGGGCGCGAACGGCCTCTACCGCTCGAACGACGCCGGTGCCAGCTGGACGGTTGTCAAGACCGGTTTCGTGAACGACGTGGCCATGCACCCGATCAAGCCCACAATTCTCTACGCCGGCGTGCAAGGAGACGGCATCTACAGGACGACCACCGGCGGTGCGGCCGGCGACTCCGCCTGGAGAAAGCTGCCCGGGCTGCCCACGAGCGGCTTTACTCGGGTCACGCTCGCGCTCTGTCTCGGAACCCCGAATACGATCTACGCTGGCCTGAGCGGCAACCCCTTTCGCCTGTACCGAGCCACCGACGGCGGAACCTTTGCGCTCCGCTACACCGCGCCGGACTCGATCTACAACCCCTGGCTCGGCGTTGACCCAGCCGACCCATCGATTGTGTACCTCCCTAGCCAGACCTTCCAACGCTCCACCGACGGTGCCGCCAGCTTCCACGTGACCGACCCGGACACGCATGAGTGCCAGAAGCTCGCCCTCGACCCCGTCACGCCGGGCGTCATTTACCTCGGCCGCGACCACGGGATCTTCCGATCCACCGACCGCGGTGTGAGCTTTACGCAAATCGGCAGCGGGATTTCCAACGTCGAGTTCTACGACGGCGCCGTCGCCGCGACCGATCCGAGGTTGATGCTCGGCGGCGCGCAGGACAACGGCACGAGCAAATACGACGGCACGAGCACCGTCTGGAAGCAGATATGGGGCGGCGACGGCGCCACCGTCGCGTTCGATCCGACGAACGAGAAGATCTTCTACGGAATGGAACAGTACGCCAGCAGCATTGTCCGATCGACGAACGGCGGCGGCAGCAAAAAACCTTTCGCGGCCGGACTGCCGCCCGAGTCGGGCGCTTGCCGCAACCTCCAGTTTTTCGTCCATCCCGCGACTCCCGCGACGCTTCTGGCGTGTTGCAGGTCGCTGTGGCGGATCACATCGCCGAGCGGGACCTGGACTCCGATCTTCACGCCGAGCGGCGAGAGCATCGTGCGCGCGGCCGTCGATCCGCCAGTCGACCTGTACTACGCAGGCTCGAGCAGCGGCAAGCTGTACGCTGGACCGAGCGGCGCGTCCTGGCAGCAGGTCTTCGAGAACCCCGGCCGCGCGATCACCGACCTGCGTGTGGATCCCGATGCGCGCGGCGTCCTCTTTGCGACGTTTGGTGGGGTCGGCGCAGGGCGCGTGTACCGCCTGACGCGGGCAACGCCAGCGCCTGCAACTCTCTCGGCGGTCGACATCACTGCGAACCTGCCCGTCGGCCTCGGAGTGAACTCGCTCGCTATCGACCGAATGGCACCGTTCATCGTCTACGTGGGCACGGACCGCGGCGTCTACCGAGGTGTATCAATCAACAAGGGCGCGAGCTGGAGTTGGAGCGCTTACAACAACGGTCTGCCGCTCGCGAAAGTGAGCGACCTCGAGGTCCATCCGACGAGCGGTGTGATGCGTGCGGCCACCTACGGGCGAAGTGCCTACGAGGTCTACACCGACTGGCCGATCGGCACCCTGGCAGAGGCGACGGGACGGCTTACATTCCTGCGTGTCCACGATGTCGGCACCGGCTGGGGCCCACCCAGCGATTTTCTCGATGTCGAGGTTGTGATCCAGCTCGACACAATGCCCGAACGCGGCTTCGGCTTTCAACTGCGCGCCGACAGTGAAGAGGGTGCGCGCCGCGGAATGCTCGACCTCTTGCGCGGCGCCTTCGCCCGCAACGGTCGCGTCACCATCGATTACGTTAAGACAGGCCTACGAAGCGGGCGCATCATCCGCGTCCTGGATCTTCCATAGGAGGAGGGAATCAATGGCACTGCTCGAGTCGTCCGGGAAGATCACCTTCTTGCGAGTCCACGACGTCGGAACCGCCTTCGGCCCTTCGAACGACCGCATCGATGTCGAAGTCGTTGTGCGCCTCGACAGCCAACCCCAGAACGCCTTCGGCTTCCAACTTCGCAATGACGGCAACCGGGCGGCGCGCGCGGGCATGCTCGACCTCCTCCGCGATGCGTTCAACCACAACTGGAGGGTCACGCTCGACTACAACCTCGACACCGGCAAGCACAACGGAATCATCATCCGTACCGCCTTGATCAAGTAGCTGCCCGAGCCGCGCGGTCTGGAGAACGGGAACCGCGAGTACTGGCGGTATGAGCTGGAGCGGGAGTCGGCGATCAACAGGCCGCGTCAGCGCACGTTCGTGTGAGATGTTTAACGACGTCTCTTCCGGGTCCGTCGCGTCCCGAATGGTGTTCGCGATCGAGTAAGTGCTCACCGACGACTAGTTATGGATCGCGGTTGGTTGTAGCGCCGGTGACGAACTGATGTACGAGACGCCCGCAGCCTGCTTGAAGGATGAGACCACAAGGCGGAAGACGATCAAGCGGAGGTGCTCAACGCCCGCCGGCCACTCCGTTCCGATGTGCCGAATAAATCTGGGCGGGTGAGTTACCCGGTTTGATCACTAGGCGCGACCCCTGACCGATACGACAGGCGATCGGCAATCGAGACGGCGCCTCTTCACGGGTCCCGTCGACTCGCGTCCCGAGATGCTGCGTCGCCAGTCTCCGTGGCCGACGCGCCCGAGCGCCTCACTTGGGCGTTCCGCATCGTCAGCGAGCTCTCGACCCTCGTCGTCCGGGCGCGGGGGCGGGGTTCAGGGCGGAGGACGCGCCAGCGCGGGTCCTCAAGAGTCTCTGCGTCGCGACTCGAGATCGAGAGAGGAGCGTTGACCTAGCTCGAGGAAGCCCTCGGGCGCCTGCCGCTTCCGGGCGACCGAGCGCCCGCCGAAACTGCTCGGCTTCCGCGTCGGTCACCTCGAGCTCGCGGACGCCTTTGCGAGCGTCGTTGAAGGTGACCCGCACCTTCGCGCCCTTCCCCTCAGGAATCTCCTCACCGGAGAGATCCGAGACAAGATTGTCTTCTTCGCCATTGCTTCCCCCGGGCGCCGAGGACTGAATCGAGAGAAGACGACAGCATGCTCCACCGTTGTCGGCAAGTTCTCGGTTTCCGATGGGCCCATCTCAAGCCACGCTGTCGCAAGTGCTTCATCGCTGGCTTCTACGCCGAGCACCTCCCAGAGCGTGTCGGTCTCTCTCACACCAAGTTCGAGCATCGGCTTTTGTCTCTCCGCTTCCCAGCCCTATTTTCCTTCCCTAGCCCACCCTTCTAGCTCATGGGACGAGGCGCCGATTGCGCGAGGGCGGCGGAAGAGTCGGCCTCCTTCTCTGGGCGGTCGTTGCCCTCGGACGAGTTGCAGCGAAGCCGGATCCACCAAGTTCGAGTTCACGCGCGCGCGAGGCGGATAGGCTCGGTCGTCGTTTCGCACAGCCCTCCTCGCCCGCGATTCGCGCCTACCGACCCTGGAGAGCGCGCTGCTACGGAGCGGGCGTCAGGCCCGCGTCGCTTTTCGGCTCTTGTGCGACAACCAGAGCGGGCTGTGCCCCGGCGACGGGAGCATGAGGGGCTTGGTCATCTTGCGCGTTGACGAGGGCGCGAGCTGACCCGACTCGAGTTCGAGACGCTGTTCGCGCAGGCGTCGAGGAGTTGGTCCGCGAGTTGCGACGGGCGCGGGCGCCGCGAGGCCCCAGCCCGTCTCCCGGC
>Ga0307278_10000891_pt1 | contig 14715 bp, 10 predicted proteins | sample ER_DNA_117_FD_194482 | JGI IMG/M metagenome (GOLD analysis project Ga0307278, IMG submission 194482) | Bulk soil microbial communities from the East River watershed near Crested Butte, Colorado, United States - ER_DNA_117 | ecosystem: Environmental > Terrestrial > Soil > Floodplain | place... | reverse complement strand
CGCCGCCATGAACTCGGCTGGGAAGTTGGCCTTCAGATATGCGGTCCAGTACGAGACCATTCCGTACGCCGCGGTGTGCGCCTTGTTGAACGCGTAATCGGAGAACGGGACCAAGGTTTCCCAGAGGGCGGTGATCGCTGCATGGGAGTAGCCGTTCGCCTGCATGCCGGCGGAGAACGGCACGAACTCCGCGTCCAGGATCTCTTTCTTCTTCTTTCCCATGGCCCGGCGCATGTTGTCTGCCTGGCTCAGTGTGAAGCCGGCCACCTTCTGGGCGATCGCCATGACCTGCTCCTGGTAGACGATCAGGCCATGGGTGGTGTCCAAGATCTCGGCCAGCGGTTCCGCCAGCTCGGGGTGGATCGGCGTGATCTCCTGCCGCGCGTTCTTGCGCAACGCGTAGTTCGTGTGACTATCTGCGCCCATCGGGCCCGGCCGGTAGAGCGCCAGCACCGCAGAAATGTCCTCGAAGTTGTCGGGACGCATCAGCCGCAGCAAGGACCGCATCGGGCCGCCGTCGAGCTGAAACACCCCGAGCGTCTCGCCTCGCCCGAGCAGTGCGTACGTCGGCGCGTCGTCCAGCGGCAGGTCCTCCAGCACGAGCTTGAACCCACGGTTGAGTGCGATGTTGGCCACCGCATCGTCAAGTACGGTGAGGTTGCGCAAGCCGAGAAAATCCATCTTCATCAGGCCCAGCGACTCACACGTCGGATAGTCGAACTGGGTGATGATCGCGCCGTCCTGCTCTCGGCGCATGATCGGGATGATGTCGATCAGCGGTGCGCTGGACATGATCACGCCAGCGGCATGCACGCCCCATTGCCGCTTCAGGCCCTCCAGGTCCTTGGCGGTGTCCACGACCGTCTTGACGTCCGGGTCGGCCTCGTAAAGTGCCCGAAACTCCCCGCCCTCTCCGTAGCGCGAATGTTCGCGGTCGAAGAGCTTGGCGAGCGGCACGTCCTTGCCCATCACTGGCGGTGGCATTGCCTTGGTGATGCGCTCCCCGACGCCGAAGGGGTAGCCCAAGACACGGGAGGCATCCTTGACAGCCTGCTTGGCCTTGATCGTCCCGTACGTGACGATCTGGCTGACTCGGCCCTCGCCGTACTTTTCGGTGACATAGCGGATCACCTCACCGCGCCGGCGCTCGTCGAAGTCGATGTCGAAGTCGGGCATCGAGACGCGGTCGGGGTTGAGGAACCGCTCAAAGATCAGTCCGTGGACGAGCGGGTCAAGATCGGTGATCCGCATCGCGTAAGCGGCGATTGAGCCGGCACCAGAGCCACGGCCCGGCCCCACGCGGATGCCGTGCTCTTTTGCCCAGTTGACGAAGTCGGCAACCACCAGGAAGTATCCGGCGAAGCCCATTTCGGTGATGACGCCAATCTCGAAGTCGGCCTGCGTACGCACCGCGTCGGGAACTCCGTCGGGATAGCGCCGCTGCAAGCCGACCTCGACCTCATGTCGGAACCACGAGTCCTCGGTCTGCCCTTCTGGGCATGGGTAGCGCGGCATGTAGGTGCCGTTGCCCTCAGTGAAGGAAACATCGCACCGCTCCGCGATTGCCAATGTGTTGTCGCACGCCTCGGGAAGCTCTGAGAACAGCGCGCGCATCTCGGCAGGTGACTTGAGGTAGTAGCTGTCGCCTTCGAACTTGAAGCGGTTTCCGTCAGCCATGGTGGAGCCGGTCTGGACACAGAGCAGCACCTCGTGCGCCGCGGCCTCGGCTTGATCGGTGTAATGCAGATCGTTCGTGCCGACTAGCGGCAGCTTGAGCTCTCGCGCGATCCGCAGCAGGTCGTCGCGAACCCGGCGCTCGATCGTGATGCCGTGGTCCATCAGTTCCACGTAGTAATTGCCGGCGCCCAACAGGTCGCGGAACTCGGCCGCGCTGGCGACCGCGTCGTCGTAGCGCCCTAGCCGCAGGTAGGTCTGGACTTCCCCACCAGGGCAGCCGGTGGTCCCGATCAGGCCGCTGGCGTAGCTGCTGAGCAGCTCGCGGTCTATCCGTGGCTTGTAGAAGTAGCCCTCGAGCGAGGCGAGTGAGCTCAAGCGGAACAGGTTGTGCATGCCGGCGGTGTTCTCTGCCCACAGCGTCATATGGGTGAACGCGCCGCCACCGGAGACGTCGTCTCCGCCACTTTGGCCCGACTTGCCGTCGCCCCAGCGCACCCGCCTGCGCTCAGACCGGTGGGTTTTGGGGGTGACATACGCTTCCATGCCGATAATCGGCTTGACCCCGGTTACTTTCGAAGCCCTGTAGAACTCGTAGGCACCGAAAGTGTTGCCGTGATCGGTTATCGCGATGGCCGGCATGCCCATCTGCGCGCAGCTGGAGAACAGGTCGGCCACTCGGGCTGCCCCATCGAGCATCGAGTAGTCCGAGTGCACGTGCAGGTGGACGAATGAGCCGTCCCCAGGTTGCGTGCTTCCCGGCATACCTGCACCAACCTCCAAATCGAACCATGCTGTACGCGCGCCAGTGCCGGACGCGAGCGGGGAAGCTCAGCAAGCGCCTACATTAGTCGCCCGATCTCCCCATACCAGTTTGCGACGCGCCTCTGACAACCCCAGGGGAAACCTCAGCCGGAGAGGAATTCGCGAGGCTGACTGTCAGTCCCCGCACAGCGCCAGCACCTTCTCGACGGTGCGAATGTTGCGGACCGTCGAGCTGACGCCAATGATGGAGCTGAACTTCTCGGCCAGCTTGCTCTTTCCGATGCCTTGCGAGTAGTTCACATAGACCTGCTGGCCAGCAATGGTGAATGGTTCATAGTCCGCGGCCGTTGCCGCGACCTTCTGCTTCGCGTCCGCTGATGGCGGCTTGGTCAGGAAGGTGACCGTCACCTGACTCGGGTTGCCGTCCAGATAGGGGTTCTCGGCCAAGATCTTTCTTAATTGGGCTGGCGTCCGCACCGTGACGTCGATAGGGCGGCCGAAGGTGTCGGAGATCGCATTGGCAATCTCACGCTCTACAGTCGCAGCTTTCTTGGGGGAACTGAGGATCAAGTTGCCACTGTTGATGTAGGTCGCGACGTCGGTATACCCGAGATCTTCCGCCATGGCTCGCAGCCCAGGCATGGAGATCTTGTTAGTTGGTCCGAGATTGACCCCACGGAGGAAGGCGACATAGGTAGCCACACCGCAATCCTCGCCGATGGCGCTGGGCGCGACGCAACCGCCGGACAGTGGGACATGAAGACCGCGGCTGAATCTCAGATCGGTTACCGGCGACGGGGATCACCGCCGTTTCTCAGAGATGAGCAACTGCTGACGGCCCCTACTGCCGCAACGACGACCGAAGGAGGGCGGGGTTGCGCAGCCTTCCATAGTTGGCGTGCGAAGGGTCCGTTGCCAAGGTATTGGGTTCCGGCGTTGCTGACGAGGTAGTAGGCGCGTTGGGGTGATCGCCAGATCCACATGCCGGGTTCGGGTTGTCGCACCCGCCATCGGCTGTGGGTTTTGATGCGATGCTCAAGTCGGCTCAACGGTCCAAGACCGTGTACCCCGGTTTGGCCGGGCGGTCCACCGCGGGCTAGCGGTATATAGGACTTGGTGTGATCAAGGTCCATCCGCCGCGCCCCGGCTGCGTAGGGGAAGCAGCTGGCCGGCATCCGCAGGAACATGGCCTCACGGATTCGCCGCGGAATTTCATAGCCGTCCACTGGCGGAGTGTCTTGCGGATCGATGATCGGCTGGACACGCACGTCGCAGGCGGTGTCGCCGAGGAATCGGCGGACCTGGCCCAAAGTGACGGGCCCGACGCCTTCCAGGCGTGCTGCTCCACCGATGATGCCTGGCTTACTGTCAGTGAAGGCGAACAGCGCCTCCTGGCTGAGATGGATATACAGCACGACCTTTGGCCGTAGCTTGGAGGCATCGACTCCGGGCGGCCGGGTAATCAATCCACGACCAGCCTGCTCCAGCTCGGCAGCCTGGGGTGTCTCCTGGGCGGCGGTTTCGATCATTTCTTCGGTGAGCGCCGCAGTGGAATGGTCGAACGGAGCGCCTAGCTCATTCTGGATTGGCTCGTCGGGCTGTTGAGGTTCAGGGTCGGGACGCTGTTCGTTGCGGAACTCCCACAGCAGCTGCAACGCCAGGGCCGGTTGGGCCAAGATGCCAATCGCTTTGGAGCTGCGTACTTCGGCTGAATCCAGGTCGCCTTGCAGCCGCAGGATCTCTGCGATTCGGTTCACTGTGGCCATGAACCAGATGACATCACCGGCGTTGGCTTTGGCGACCAATAGCTTCAACCCCGACTGGCCGGTGCGTCCGGCGCGGACAAAGCGTTCAGCCTCCCAAATCTTGGCCTGCTCCTCGGCGGCTTTCGGGTCAGCTTCGATGATCTTGGCTTGCAGCAGCGTCTCGAACCGGCCCCACGGTAACCCGATAATCGACCCGGCGACAGCAGCATCCACGTGCATCGCCGAAGACCGGCTTAGATGCCGGGTGGCCTGGGCCACCTTGCGGGCTTTCCACGCCGGCACGCGGCCGGCCATGATCAGCTGCCACAGCTCCGGCAGCCGATGCCGCAGATCCAACGCATCAGCCATTAAGGCGCGCGCCGACCCGCTGCTGGTCCCCATCCGTGCGCCGAACTCGGCGGCGGCGAACTCCAACACCTCCGGAGTGCCGTCCCCGGCCAGCTGCCGCCCCTGCTCTGCGCCGGGCAGGGTCTTTGCGGCGGGTGCTTGGCTGTCGGGATGATGGAGATCAGCCCAATGCGCCGCAAGCCCAACCAGCTTGCACTCGTTCTCTAGCACCTGGCGGTGGGCCTGCGACACCAGCGACAAAGTCCCCGCGGCATCCAGCCCACCCGCCTGACTATCGAACATAGATTCACATTAAAGGGCGGCTCCGACACTTTCCGACGACTCTCCAGTCGAGACTTCCAAGAACCCCAAACGTGATCAGGAGCTATTTGACCGCACCGTGGTCCTGGTTTGCCTCACCCGGCGTTCGGTGCGATCGCCTGCACAAGGGCCCGCATCGCCGAGTCCGAGCTGCTCGTCGACGTGGGGCCGAGCGCAGCGAGGCTGGCGATCACGGCCGCGATTTCTTCGAAGGTGAGCGCCACTGGATCTGGCGCGGCGTTCCGTGGCAGTCGGCTGCCGCCGTGAGGACCAGGTACCGACTCAATAGGCACGCCCGACTCTCGCAGCCTGGCGAGATCTCGTTCCACGGTGCGCAGGCCAACCCCCAGCTGGCGCGCCAGCACGGCACTGGACACCGGGTCCTGGACCGCGCCAAGAAGCTCAACGAGCCGCTGTTGTCGCTCGACACGTCGAAGGGTGAGGTAACTGTCGCGTGACTCAGCGGCCAGGTGCACGACGGCGGCAGTCTCTGAGGTCATGCGGTGAAACTACTCGGATCCCCGCCGAGGGCGAGGCGGGATTGGACCGTAGCTTCGACGGCATGGAAACCGTAACGACGGTCACTGAATCTATAGAGGCTTTCTTCGCGCGCTACACCGGCTACCTCACCGCTGGAGACATAGAAGGCCTCGTCGCCGTCTACAACTACCCTTCCCTCGCTGTCACAGCCCAGGGCTGTCTCGCCATTACCGAGCCCCAGCAGTCACGCGACTTCTTCACCCAAGGCCAGCACTTCTATCGCAGCCGCGGCATCCAAGGCGTACGCGCTCGCGACATCGTGACCGACGTCGTCGTGCCTGGCATTTGGGTGGGTCGCCTCGTACTGGAGAACCTCGACGGCGACGGAGTGTCGGCAGGCCTGGAACGCAACGCCTACCAGGTGATCACCGCCGTCGACGGAACACACCGCATCGCCGTGTCCACCCCACTGGACGCCTACAGCCCGGCCGGTCCGGCGACTAGACACAATGCCGAGCGGATCGACTGACCAAGTCCTGAAGGTCTCAGACCATCATTTGCCGAGCGGTCGGCGGGATCGGTCGAGGCAGCTTCGTGGAGCCCGAAAGATACTCGTCGACGCCAGCAGCGCAGGCCCGGCCCTCGGCGATCGCCCAGACGATCAGCGACTGACCGCGACCTGCATCGCCGCAGACGAAGACACCATTCACATCGGTCGCGTAGTTCGTGTCTCGCGCCACGTTGCCGCGCTCATCAAGGGTGACGCCAAGCTGGGAAACGATGGTGTCCCTCTCTGGGCCAACGAAACCCATTGCCAGCAGGACGAGCTCGGCCGGGATCTCCCTTTCGGTCCCCTCGACGGAGATGATCTTGCCGCCCTCGAACCTTACTTCCGACATCCGCAGCGAGGCCACGTTGTCGTTGTAATCGCCGATGAACTCCGACGTCGAGACCGAGTAGACCCGCTCCCCTGCTTCCTCGTGGGCCGAAGACACACGATAGATCATCGGGTACGTCGGCCAGGGCTGGTGCGGCGGTCGCTCGTCTGGCGGCGTTGGCATGATCTCCAGTTGCACGATCGACTTCGGCTGCTGCCGGATGGCCGTACCGAGGCAATCGGCGCCTGTGTCGCCGCCACCGATGATCACCACATGCTTGTCCTTGGCAGTGATCTGGTCATCGACGTGCCCTCCCAGCGCGACCCGATTGGCTTGCGGCAGGAATTCCATCGCCTGATGAATACCACCCAGTTCGCGCCCGGGTACCGGCAGGTCACGACCGATGGTGGACCCGACCGCCAGCACGATCGCGTCGTAGCGCTCCCTGAGCTCATCCCCGGTGATCTTCACCCCGACCTCGACCCCGCAACGGAAGTTGGTGCCCTCGTCATTCATCTGCCGGATGCGACGATCCAGCACAGACTTCTCCATCTTGAACTCGGGAATGCCATAGCGCAGCAACCCGCCCGGTGCGTCAGAGCGCTCATAGACGACTACTGTGTGCCCGGCACGGGTGAGCTGTTGGGCTGCTGCGAGGCCGGCCGGCCCCGAACCAACCACCGCAACCCTCTTGCCGGTAAGCCATTCCGGCGGCTGCGGCGTGACCCGGCGCCCATCCCAGCCCTTGTCGATGATCGCGACCTCGACGTTCTTGATCGTCACCGCGTCGCGGTTGATGCCCACCACACAGGCGGTCTCGCACGGCGCCGGGCACAGCCGGCCGGTGAACTCCGGGAAGTTGTTGGTGGCGTGCAACCGCTCCAGCGCTTCGTCCCAATCGCTGCGCCACACCAGGTCGTTCCACTCCGGAATGAGATTGCCCAGCGGGCATCCCGTATGGCAGAACGGGATGCCGCAGTCCATGCAGCGGCCCGCCTGCTCGGAGATGATCGGCAACACGGCCCGCCCCGGCGTACCCGGATAGACCTCTTTCCAGTCATGGATCCGCTCCGCCACCGGGCGCCGCGCTGCCACCCGTCGCGGCGTCGTCATGAAACCCCGCGGATCAGCCATGCTCAACCACCTTCAGCTGGAGAGGAGCGGCCGGGCTCCACCGCTCCGACCGAGCGGCGAAACCTAAGATGCTTGCATCCTGCACCTGACCAACCGCACCGAACCGCAAGACCCCACCGTCGCGTTTCGCCGGTCGGTCCGAGCGGTGGTGCATGGGCGCGACGAGCTCACCCATGAGCAGCTTCCATCATCTTGCTGGTGATCATCGCCTCGTCGAGGCCCTCGGACTCGCCCTGCTGACGGGCGGCGATGACTCGCGCAAAGTCGCGCGGCAGCACCTTTGTGAAGCGTCTGGACGAGGCATGCCAGTCAGCCAGCAGCGCCTCAGCGACATCGGAGCCAGTCTCTTCGCGATGCCGAGTGATCAGTGACCTGAGCAGCTCGAGATCGGCATCCGATGGTACGAGCCCATCGACCATCTCGGTGTTGAGCAGCGTGGGGTCGAGATCAAGGAAGTAGCCAATGCCACCCGACATCCCGGCCGCGACATTGCGGCCTGTCTTGCCAAGCACCACGGCGATGCCGCCAGTCATGTACTCACAGCCGTGATCGCCCAGCCCTTCCACTACAGCGGTGACTCCGGAGTTGCGGACGCAGAACCGCTCGCCAACCTGGCCGCGAATGAACAGCTCACCAGACGTCGCACCGTACGCGATCACATTGCCGGCGATGATGTTGTCTGCCGCGACGAACCGAGCCGAACGAGCTGGCCGCACCACGATGCGGCCACCGGAAAGCCCTTTGGCCAGGTAGTCGTTGCTGTCGCCTTCCAGCCGCAGTGTGATACCGACGGGCAGGAAGGCGCCAAAGCTCTGTCCGGCCGAGCCTTCGAAGGTGATGTCGATCGTGCCGTCCGGCAGACCTTCGCCTCGGGTGGCTTTGGTCACCTCATGGCCCAAGATCGTTCCGACCGTACGATCGACGTTGCGGATCGCGATGGAGGCGCGAATGGCCTCACCGGTCTCCAGCGCCGGCCGGCAGATCTTGATTAGCTCCTGGTCCAGTGCCTCAGCTATCCCGTGATCTTGACCCGTGACGTTGTGCAGCACCGTTCCCTCGGGAAGTTCCGGCCGGTGCAAGATCGGCCGGAGGTCCAGACCGTGCGCCTTCCAGTGCGCTTCGGCCCTCGTCGTGTCGAGTACCTCAACGTGGCCGATTGCCTCTGCGAGGGACCGGAAACCCAACACTGCAAGGTGTTCCCGGACCTCCTCAGCAATGAACTCGAAGAAGTTGATCACAAACTCCGGCCTGCCGGAGAACTGCGCACGTAGCTCGGTGTTCTGCGTCGCCACCCCCACCGGGCAGGTGTCCAGATGGCAGACCCGCATCATGATGCAGCCACTGACCACCAATGGCGCGGTCGCGAAGCCAAACTCCTCCGCACCCAGCAGTGCACCCATGATTACGTCGCGGCCGGTCTTCAGCTGACCGTCGACCTGCACCACGATGCGATCACGCAGCCCATTCAGCAACAGCGTCTGCTGCGTCTCCGCGAGGCCGAGCTCCCACGGGCCGCCGGCATGCTTCAACGAGGTGAGCGGCGCGGCACCGGTACCGCCGTCATGGCCGGAGATCAGCACCACATCGGCCTTGGCCTTGGACACTCCGGCAGCAACCGTACCGACACCGACCTCCGCAACCAGCTTGACGTGCACGCGTGCCGACGGGTTGGAGCATTTCAGGTCGTGGATCAGCTGCTTAAGATCCTCGATGGAGTAGATGTCGTGGTGCGGAGGCGGTGAGATCAGTCCCACACCAGGCGTGGAGTGCCGCGTCCTCGCAATCCACGGATACACCTTCTGGCCGGGCAGCTGGCCGCCCTCCCCCGGCTTGGCCCCTTGCGCCATCTTGATCTGCAGGTCGCTTGCATTGGTGAGGTAGTCCGAGGTGACGCCGAAGCGGCCCGAGGCGACCTGCTTGACCGCGCTACGCCGCTCCGGATCGTAGAGGCGGTCCTTGTCCTCCCCGCCCTCACCGGTGTTGGACCTGCCGCCGATTCTGTTCATAGCGATCGCCAGCGTCTCGTGCGCCTCCTTGCTGATGGAGCCGTACGACATGGCGCCAGTAGAGAAGCGCTTGACGATTTCGCTGACCGGCTCAACTTCCTCAATCGGAATCGGCGCGCGGTCGGAAGCAAACTTCAGCAGCCCACGCAAAGTCATCAACCGCTCGGATTGCGTATCGATGTGATGGGTGTACTGCTTGAAGATGTCGTAGCGCCCGGAGCGAGTCGAGTGCTGCAGCCGAAAGACCGTCTCAGGGTCGAACAGGTGCGGCTCGCCCTCGCGGCGCCACTGGTACTCACCGCCGACGGGCAACAACCGGTGGGCCAGTGGGATGCCGTCACTCGGGTACGCGGTGAGATGCCGTCTGCGCACCTCCTCAGCGATCTGCTCCAGGGTCACACCGCCGAGCTTGCTTGTCGTGCCGGTGAAGTAGCGGTCGACCACCTCACGGGAAAGGCCGAGCGCCTCGAAGATCTGGGCCCCGGTGTAGGACGCCACGGTCGAGACACCCATCTTGCTCATCACCTTGAGCACGCCTTTGCCAAGCGCCTTGATGACGTTGCTGACTGCCTTCTCCGGCCCCACCTCGGTGTAGACCCGGTGCCGCGCCAAATCCTCCACCGACTCGATGGCCAGATACGGATTCACCGCTGCAGCGCCATAACCGATCAGCAGTGCGACGTGGTGCACCTCGCGCACGTCGCCTGCCTCCACAACCAGCCCGACCTGGGTCCGCGTCTTCTCCCGGACTAGATGGTGGTGCACGGCCGCGGTGAGCAGCAGCGACGGAATCGGAGCCAGCTCGGCATTGGAGTTGCGGTCGGACAGCACAATGATTCGGGCACCATCGGCGATCGCCACCGAGATCTCGGCGCAGAGCTCGTCCAGCTTGGCTCGCAGCGCCGCCGCCCCGCCGTCCACCTTGTAGAGGCCGCGCGCCACATAGGTCTGGTATCCGGGCAGGTCACCTTCGCGGTTGATCTTGACGATCTTGCTGAGGGCATCGTCGTCCAGCACCGGGAAAGGCAGCACCAACCGGCGACAGGACGCCGGACCTGGGTCGAGCAGGTTACATTCCGAGCCGATCGTGTTGTACAGCGATGTCACCAACTCCTCGCGAATTGCGTCCAACGGAGGGTTGGTCACCTGCGCGAAGAGCTGGGCGAAGTAATCGAACAGCAGCCGCGGCTTGTCACTGAGCGCGGCCAGTGGTGTGTCGGTGCCCATGGAACCGAGCGGTTCGATCCCGTTGGAGGCCATCGGGGCCAAGATCAGCCGCAGCTCCTCCTCGGTGTAGCCGAACACCTGCTGGCGGCGCGTGACCGAGGCATGGGTGTGCACCACATGCTCCCTGTCAGGCAGGTCAGACAACAGCATCCGACCCCCCAGCAGCCACTCACCGTACGGCGCCGCTGCGGCGAGCTGGGTCTTGATCTCCTCGTCGGAGATGATCCGGTGCTGACCAAGATCGACCAAGAACATCCGGCCTGGCTGCAACCGGCCCTTCTGCACGATCTTGTGCTGCGGAATGTCGAGCACTCCGGCCTCGGACGCAAGCACCACCAAGCCGTCTTCGGTCACCCAGAAGCGTCCTGGGCGCAAGCCATTGCGATCCAGTACTGCGCCGACGACCGTGCCGTCGGTAAACACCACTGCAGCCGGGCCGTCCCACGGTTCCATCAGGCAGGAGTGGAAGGCGTAGAAGTCCCTCCGGGGCTGATCCATCTGCGGGTTGTTCTCCCAGGCCTCCGGAATCATCATCAGCATGGCGTGTGGCAGTGACCGCCCACCAAGATGCAGCAGCTCCACCACCTCGTCGAACGAGGCCGAGTCCGATGCGTCGGGCGTACAGATGGGGAACAGCCGCTCCAGATCGCCGGGAATGACATCGCTGATCAACAAGGCCTCGCGGGCACGCATCCAGTTGCGGTTGCCCATCACGGTGTTGATCTCACCGTTGTGAGCGATCATCCGGTACGGATGGGCCAGTTCCCAGGCCGGGAAGGTGTTCGTGGAGAAGCGGGAGTGGACCACCACGAGTGCGCTCGCCATCCGCTCATCCCGTAACTCCGGGAAGACCTGAGGCAACTGGGCAGTGGTCAACATGCCCTTGTAGACGATGGTCCGACACGACAGGGATGCGAAGTAAATGCCGGTTTCATGCTCCGCCCTACGGCGCAAGCAGTAGGCCAGCCGGTCCAACGCAATACCCATCAGTGGGGCGCCCTTGGCAGTGACGAACAGCTGCTCGAAATAGGGCATATTCGACCTGGTGAGGCCGCTGAGCGAGGCGTCGCTCGCGGGTACTCGCCGCCAGCCGAGGACGGTCAAGTTCTCTTCCGCAGCGATCTGCTCAATGCTGGCCTTGGCCTTCGCCGCCAACTCGGAATCGGTGGGGAGAAATGCGGTGCCCACGGCGTACGCGCCCTGCCGAGGAAGTTCGAATTCCACCTCGCTGCGAAAGAAACCATCGGGAATCTGCAACAACATGCCTGCGCCGTCGCCAGTCTTCGGGTCAGCCCCAACCGCGCCGCGATGGTCCAGGTTGCGCAACGCCTCCAGACCTTGGGCGATGACATCGTGGCTCGGGATTCCCGTCAGGGTCGCAACAAAGGCGACGCCGCACGAATCATGTTCAAACGCCGGATCGTAAAGGCCCTCCGCCTTGCGGACCCTCGAAAAGGCATGAGCAGTTGTCATGGAACAAACTCCCTCGTCGAAGCCGATGAGCAGAGTCGGGGGGCCTCTGCCACGGGTCACGGCTGAGCGACACGGCTTCGGGGCAAAAAGTGTGCGCTACAGAGCTTGCGGGACAACATTGGCCCAAAGTTGTGGCAAGGGTAACGCACCGAGACGGTCTCACGGAACGTGAAAACTGCAGAGCAAATTAGGGCGTTACGGTTGGATCCCTGCCCGAGGCTTGGCTTGCTGCCTCCTCGTCGGGCGCATCGTCGAGGTCGGTCTCCGGGCCAACCGCGTCGTCGCTGGAACTCATCTCGGCTGTGCTGCCTATGGCAACAGATTCAGCGCCCATTCCGACTCCCTCGACGATCTCTTCACGACCCGGCCTGTTACGAATTAGCCAGATGAACCAGACGAGGGCGACGACAAAGCCGATCAGTGCGGTGTAGTTGTTGAGCCGGAATCCGCCGATTTCGTTGACCGTGTCGATCCGAAGTGCCTCGATCCAGAACCGACCGGCGCAGTACAGCATGACGTAGAGCGCGAAGACCTTGCCGTGGCCGAGCCGGAAGCGTCGATCCAGCCAGACCAGCAGAACGGCCGCCGCGAGATTCCACAGCATCTCGTACAGAAAGGTCGGGTGAAATGTGGCGAACTGGACATAACCAGCGGGGCGGTACTGGGGTGCGATTTCCAGCGCCCACGGCAGTGTGGTCGGGCGGCCGAATAGCTCCTGGTTGAACCAGTTGCCCAACCTCCCGATGGCTTGGGCCACCAAGATGGCAGGTGCTATGGCATCGAGCACCGCCGGGAAAGCGATCTTGCGACGCCGTGCCACCAGATATCCACCGAGAAGGCCAAACGCGATCGCTCCCCAGATCCCGAGACCGCCTTGCCAGATCTTCAGGGCGTCCAGCGGCTGCCGGCCGGGGCCAAAATAGAGCTGATAGTCGGTGATCACGTGGTAGAGGCGGGCGCCGACAATCCCGAAGGGCACGCCGACCACGACCATCAGCTCCATGCTGTCGGCCGTGCCGCCTCGGGCTCGCCACCGCCGAGTCGCGATGATCAAGGCGACGATGATCCCGGCAATGATGCACAACGCGTACGCGCGGAGTGGGAACGCGCCGATGTACCAGATGTTCGTGCTGGGGCTGGGAATGGACAAGACGGTGTGCGCCCACCTGGCCGTCACCGCACTGTCCCCATGACGCCTACTCTTCCTTCTCTTCCTTCTCTTCCTTCGCTCGGCTCGTGACCGGCAACCTACGCTAGCTCAGCTTTCGTACGCCCTGCGCTATCTGTGGGATGCGCTTGTGATCATTGCCTTAAGGGCCTCGGGAGTCAGGTTCGCAATATCAACCGATTTTCCATTGATGAGCATGGTCGGGGTCTGCGTGACGCCGTTCTTGTCCGCTGCCGCATTGATCGAGGACACCCAGTCAGCATGGGCCTTCCTCTTCACACAGGTCTCGAACGCCTCCGAAGGCGATCCCCCAACCTTGGTTGCCAGATCGATCAACTGCGGATCACTCCATTGCAGCGTGTGGTTGGCGAACAGTCCCAGATAGTACGCCTGACCGAAGCCTGCTTCGGCCGCGCAGCCCATCGCGTTTGCCGCCGTCACCGAGCCCTCGTCGATGAAGGACATGGGGTAGAGCTCGACTCGCGCGGCTCCACTGTCTTGAGCTTGCGTGATGACCGGCCCGAATTCCTCCTCGAACTCGGCGCAATGCGGGCAATGGAAGTCCTCATACAAGGTGATGGTGGTTGGCGCGTCAAGCGAGCCCAGGGCGATCGGTTGTCCATTGACAATGGTGAGCGGACTGGCCGACACCGAACTCGAGGGCGCGGCCGATGGCGATCGGTTCGTACGCCAGCTCTGGAACAAGATCCCGCCGGCCACGACCACCAGCACGAATGCCGCGATGACGGCAATCAAGATGCGCCGGTCGCGCTTGCGGGCGGCGGCTTGCTCTGCAGCCAGTCGAGCACGTTCGCGGGCATTCATGTTCTTGGGACTGTTCATTGCGAGGCCCGATTCACTGGGCTCCGCTCGCGCGACCGCACCTCGCTCGCCGGATTCGTCCGAGCGCCGGAAAACCGATCGAGCGCGAGCCGACTGCGCGGTTGCCACACCAGCCACAAAGCCAGCAGCAAAAGGCCAACATCGCGAACCAGCTCTGTCCCGTACGCCGTTTGACCCGGGGCCACCTCACCTCCACCGCCGAAACAGCCGCAGTCGATGCTCAGGCCTCGCACCGCAGCGGACACAACAGCCAAGATGAAGACGAGGAGCAGAATCGCGGTCGCCGCGGCGACGGCTCGGGTCGCGATCCCGGCAAGCAGCAACAACCCCAAGGCGATCTCTGCGAATGGCAACCCCCATCCGACGATGGTCTCCAGCGAGGTCGGGAGCAGCTCATAGGCGCGCACCGCTGCCACCGCGGACTGCGGATCGATGACCTTCAGCGCTCCTGCCACGAGGAACACACCACCAACGACGAATCTCGCCCCAGTCGATATCCAGGGGGCAGCCTTGGCAAGCCGCGGTTCGGTGGTCACGGGAGCGCTCAACGCGACCGGTCCACCAGCAGGGCGAAGTCATGCTTGAGGGCTGCGATCGGAGTGCCTGGCGTCCAGATCACCACTCCAGAATTACGGCTGAATCCGATCACCTGC
>Ga0307278_10000890_pt1 | contig 14717 bp, 10 predicted proteins | sample ER_DNA_117_FD_194482 | JGI IMG/M metagenome (GOLD analysis project Ga0307278, IMG submission 194482) | Bulk soil microbial communities from the East River watershed near Crested Butte, Colorado, United States - ER_DNA_117 | ecosystem: Environmental > Terrestrial > Soil > Floodplain | place... | reverse complement strand
TCTGTCGGGTCTGCGCCATTGGCTATGTTCAGCCTGGCAGCGATAAGCTGGTGCGCCAGTATAACAAGGCCATTGCCTTGCGCGGGCTGATTAAGAATTTGTAGTAACTGAGCTTCCGTGTAGTTGACAGTTCCAAGCGTAAGATTGCCCACCGGCGATGCGCCTGAATGGTTTTTCCAATAACCTTGCGTATAGGTGCAGTTTCCCGGAGAAACGCACGGAACTGTCGAACAGGTAACGGAATTGCTAAATTCGCTTCCTCCATTTGCGCGCACATGAAACACGTAGGCTGTATTACAAAGCAGTGGTGTGCCGGCACACTGACTGGTGACGCAACCATTATCAAATAAGTGATCGTCTCCAATCACAACGGTCACACTTTGCCCTGCGCCGAGGATGTACATATTGCAATCCGGTATTTGACCGCGGAAATCTGCCGTGCAAAAACTTGAGCTGCCCGGATTCCATCCAAAATTATTGTAGTCTGTCAGAGTTTCCCACTGAATCGTAAATCCTGTAGGCGCGCCGCCATCTCCGGCGGTTACAGTCACGCCGATATTCGATGCCGCTGATGTATCGCAGGCAACCGAAGGAGTGCCTGGTGTAGGGGTTGGCGTTGGCGTTGGGGTCGGGGTTGGCGTTGGTGTTGGTGTGGGCGTTGGTGTTGGTGTCGGTGTTGGGGTCGGTGTCGATGTCGGTGTGGCGGTCGGAGTTGGGGTTGGCGTGGGCGTTGGCGTCGGCCTAGGGGTCGGTGTAGCAGTCGGAGTCGCGGTTGGGGTGGGGGTAGGGCTCGGCGTTGAAGTGGGAGTAGGTGTCGGTGTCGGCGTCGGTGTCGGCTTCGGCGTTGGCGTCGGCGTTGGCGTCGGCTTCGGTGTTGGCGTAGGTGTCGGCTTCGGCGTAGGCGTAGGTGTCGGCTTAGGAGTTGGCGTCGGCGTAGGTGTCGGCGTCGGCGTAGGTGTCGGCTTCGGCGTTGGCGTAGGTGTCGGCTTAGGAGTAGGTGTCGGCTTAGGAGTAGGTGTCGGCGTAGGCGCAGGCGTAGGCTTACAACATAATTCAATTTCGTAATGCACTACATACCAAGGGTCGTGAACAAATACAACCGTGCGCTTCCAACAAAAACAATACGCTCCGTAATATGAGGTAGCAGAGGCATTGTTATTATTCTGCTTAAGAATCTCTGCCAACTGGTGAGCATATTTCTTAGCCTTAGCAGACCAAGGCTTACTCGCTATGGACTGTTGCAATTGATTAAAGGCTCTATTAACTGCAACCTTCCTGTTTGAGCCCTCTACTAAAGATGTGCCGGATGCAACAACCGCTGGGGTTGTATCGAGCAGATGCTGGTATATTTCCCGAGCCGCCGCCTCGTCAACGTCCTTGATGCCGGAGAGAGTTCTACTCTTATGTTTGGTCTTCTTTTTGTGTGTCCCATGTTTCGAATGCGAAGCATTAGCTTCGTCCGACTGCGATGCAGAAACCGAAATCGGCTGATTTGTTACGAGCGCAGCAACCGTCAGTATAGCTAGTATTATTTGGAGTTTAGTCTTCATTGTGTCGTCTTGGATCGCTTGAGCTCTTGTGGCAGTCGGCATTGGTATTTTCCATGCCCTAGGTAGTTATCCGGAAACTCCGGGGCGAAGTTCGCGACAAAGTTTCGATTCCTAATCAAATAAGAAAGGCGACTGATATTTCTACCGATCGCCTTCTCATTATCTGTTACTATTTGTTTACTTTATCGTGGTTACAGACTTCTTTGCTCGTACTTAATGGCAATGGTCGAGCCATTTAGACTCGTGTTGTGGTTATCTAGCTCGTTCGTAAGTACGCTTGTTCTGTTCAAATAGGACTGCACCGTCCGGAGACGATGCAGGTTAAATGTGAACTTATTGGCAATGACCAGGGCCGATCAAGCCTTCGTTGAACGAAGTTAGCGTTGCGATCAACGTACTCGTTGCACTTGGGCTGAGTGAAGCTGAACCTATCGGTGGAATAATGAGACTGCCAATCAAGGCGTCTGCATCGCTGATAGCAGAAGCAATGCTTGTAGCGTCAGCGCCATTGTCGACATTCAACTTGGCTGCGATCAACTGATGCGCCAAGGAGATAAGGCCATTTCCTCCTGCTGGTGTATTGAAAACCGCGCAGAGTTGCGTGTCGTCATACGTCGTATTGCCGAGGGCAAGCGAAGTTACTGGCCACAGGTTGGTGTTGTTTCCGGTTAGGCATCCTAGCGGGCCGTGCGTTTTCCAGAACCCCTGGGTAAACGTACAACCACCGCCTGGGTTACACGGTAAGGTTTCGCACGTTAGCGTTGAACTGAAGTCGCTGCGATTAACTCCGCTGGTTGCGTGCGCAAAGGCACGAAACACGTATTGAGTGCCGCATGCTAATGATGTACCCGCACAGGAACTCGAAGCTCCAACGTCGTCAAACAGATTGTCTCCAATTTGGACGGTAATGCAGGAGTTCGGTGCAAGGTTATATCGGCTGTTTCCTGGGACCCCACTGAAACTTGCGGCACAATAGCTGGGAGTTAAGTTACTCCAACCATATATCGCAAAATCTGCTGCGGTTTCCCATTGAACGCTAAATCCGGCAGGGGCACCTGTGGTACCTGCACAAACTTGGACTTCAATGTAGCTCGCCGCTGAGGTTCCACACGACAATGTGGGCGTAGAGTATTTGCCAACTGGTCTTGCTTCGCTGATACCGATGCTGAATGCAAGGGCAATCGCGAAACAAATATTACTAATTCTTATCATTTATTCTTATTTCTTGTTTGTTTGGTTCTTGATTGCTGGGGGCCATGCTTACGGCTACCCAGGAGAAGTTTTCTTTGGATTAGCGGACTGCTTCTCACCTCCTTCTCCGGAGACCGTGGTCCGAAGTTCTCGAAAAAAGTTAAATGTTTTTGCTTACCGCCCCGCAAACCTCTGGGACAAACCGCGGTTGGGAGCTGGCACGAAGGCGCTCGAAGAGAATTTGCAACGTCCGCTTGTGTGCCGGCTGGGTTCCGTTCCGCTTTGACCTATCTCTCTATGCGAGGTGGGCCGGACACGTAAATTTTAGGCTTGCTAATTGACGCAGACTCGGTCAAACCAGCCGTCATTATGAAAACCCTATCTGGAACATTCGCATTAAAACTCGTGATTCTGACGGCAGGCGTCACCGCTTCGATTGTCCTGGTTTCTGCGTGTCGGAAGTCTGCCATCCTAGCCACCGACAAGCCGATTCTCATTCTCATGAACGAGCCTGGGGTGAGAGCCAGAGCCTCTTCAGAGGATGTTGAAAAAGCATTCGATGACCTAATCAAAAAGCACGGGAAAAAAGTGTGTAACGTAGATTATTACGATGAGAAGCAGCAAAAGAAATGGCACAGACCCCTGACGCTGACCGGCGCAGAACGTTCTGAGACTAGTGGGAATCCGGCGCCCGCGGATCCAGTTCATCTTTTGCAGAAGGTAGCTTTTGACACTCTGGATGAGTCACAACAGTTCTTCTCTACGATAAATCCCACGCCGACTCCGACACCTACTCCTTGATGAGACACAACAGTTCCTCTCTACGATAAATCCGTAACAGTTTTTGTCCGTACAGCCGGGTTTGAAGAGCGGATCAGACGGTGGAACCGGATGATCTTAGGCAAAAAGCGCGTTTACCTGGCAGGCCTTGCCCTGCAACTGTTCCTCATAATCACCGTGTCATCGCGTGACACGTTTTGGCTCGCCTCAAAGAGCAAGACTATTTTCCCGGCGTCGTCCAAAAATTTTTGGCAGCGAGCGGAGCAAATCGCATCGACCGCGTTAGGACAACGCCTGCCGCCTTCGAACCCGATCCGGCACATTTTGACTGGATATCTGGATCTTTCTGGAATCGAGGTCGGATACGGTTTCTTCGCGCCAAATATCCCAAATAGTTACAAGATCGTGTTCGAACTTCGTTTTCCAGACGGGCGCGTTGAATACGAGCTGCCACGGGTGTCCAATGCGGCCTCCGTCCTGCGTGTTGCCGGTTTGTTGGACCAGATTGGGCGGACTCGTTCCGAGGCATTTCGTCAAACGATAGTCAAAATGTTGGCTGATGCAGTGTGGCGGGAGCACGCGGACGCAACAATGATTCGCGCGATCTTCGGATCGGTAATCTTACCAAGTGCGCCAGAATTCGCGCACGGAAAAAGGGAATCATACGAATTCCTATATGCCTACGACTTCAGCGTCAGCGAGAAATCAACTGAGCAAAGCACGCCGTGAAAAGATTGTCAGCATGGCGGGAACGACTGATCGATTTCTTTTTTCCCGCTGAGTCTGATACTTGGCTGGCGGTCTTAAGAATCGGTCTTGGTCTTCAGGTCGTACTTTATGCGCTGTCCCTGCGAGATGATTGGAATTATCTCCTCGCAGGAACAGGCCATGGGCTGATTAGCCGAAATCTCGGAGAAGCAATTCTCTCTCTGGAAAGCCATTTGGTTCCGAGAGTCGGATGGCTCGTCACTCTCGGGACACGCGTTGGCCTGCACGAAGAGACAGTCCTTGGCGTTACGTGGATTTGTTTACTCGGTTCCGGCTGCGGTCTTCTTATGGGACTCGCCTCTCGATTCGCTGCGATTCTGGCCTGGTTTCTTCACCTGTGCGCAGCAAAGAGCGGTGGGTTCGTGTCATATGGCGTCGATAACTTCATGACCATTGGACTCTTCTACTTAATGTTATCGCCGCTGCCGGACCGATATTCTCTCGATTCGAGATTAAGAGAAGAGCCACTGAAAAATCCACAGCTTCTCGGTTTTTGGCGTCGGGTCCTTCAGCTCCATTTGTGCCTCATCTATTTTTTCAGCGGCCTCACGAAATGTCTCGGCGGCGGATGGTGGGATGGCTCGAATGTGTGGCGCGCTCTCATCCGTCCGCCTTTCAACATTATCGATCCCGAAATACTCATAAGATGGAGATACCTGTTCCCGATCGCAGGAATATTTATTTGTCTCTTGGAAATCGGATATCCGGTTTTTATTTGGAATGACAAGACACGAAGGATTTGGCTGATCTGCATTTGCGTGATGCACGTTGTGATTGGCGCGGCGATGGGAATGTATCTGTTCGCGCTCATTATGATCATTCTTAATATCGCCGCCTTCGGCCCAGGCGTGGTTGGGGACTGGCTGAAGCGACTATTCGTTCGCTGCCAGGCGGCCACCCGTAGGACACCCGGGCCAGCCCTTGTTGGCTGATGCAGGCTATTTGCTCTCGATAACCGGCACCGGCATTGCTATCTTCGCAACAGGGTGAACGCCCAACCTCCTCCCTGCGAAACTAAGCCGGATCTACCGCTCGAGATCGCGCACCTCCTGTTAATCGACGTGGTAGGTTATTCGAAACTGCTCGTCAACGAGCAGATTGAACTTCTCCAGGAATTAAATCAGATCGTGCGAAATACCGAACGTTTTCGAGCGGCGGAAGCAAGCGGCAAACTCAGTCGAGTACCAACGGGAGATGGGATGGCTCTCCTTTTTTTCCACAGCCCCGAGGAACCGGTGCGATGTGCTCTCGAGATTAGCAGGGCTCTGCAAGATCATCGCCACATCCAGGTCAGAATGGGAATTCACAGCGGCCCAGTCAATCGAGTCACCGATGTGAATGACAAAACGAACTTTGCAGGATCGGGAATGAATGTCGCGCAACGCGTGCTGGAGTGTGGCGATGCCGGCCATATTCTTTTGTCGGGGCATGTGGCGGAAGATCTGGCCGATTACCGGCATTGGCAGCCCTGCTTGCACGATCTCGGCGAGTGCGAGGTGAAGCACGGCCTGCGCCTGCACCTCTTTAACCTCTACAGAGATAATCTCGGCAACCCACAGGTCCCTGAGAAGCTCAGGCGAGGGAAAAGATCAAAGCAGGCGTCCACGGTTGGGCCAATTACCTCTCCCGGTTGGCCCAAGCTCGCACTTAGAGTGACTTTGCTTGTGTCCGTTGCCGCCTTGGTGATCAGCTCCCTGATCTTTTTCCATCGGACATCACCGTCGCGGACCATATCGGCCCGTCCCGAGACAACCCCTACCAGTTGGCCAACTGCTATCCCCGAGAAGAGCATCGCCGTTCTTCCTTTCGAGAATTTAAGCGACAAAAAAGAGAACGCTTACTTTGCAGACGGCGTGCAGGATGAAATCCTCACTGGCCTCGCCAGAGTGGCCGACCTGAAAGTAATCAGTCGCACGTCGACGCTGCAGTACAAAGTGGGTGTAGAGCATAATCTTCGCGAGATCGGTAAGGCGCTCGGCGTGACGCATTTGCTGACAGGAGGCGTCCAGCGTGCGGGCGACCGTGTACGTGTCAGCGCTCAGTTGATCGATGCACGGACAGATACACAGGTTTGGGGCGAGCGGTACGACCGCGATGTCGCAGATGTCTTTGCGATCGAAAGCGAGCTGGCCGGCAAGATCATCGCTCAACTCAAAAGTAAACTTTCAGACGAGGAGAAGGCGGCGATCGAAGAAAAACCAACCGCTGATCTAGCTGCTCACGATCTGTACATTCGCGCTAAAACACTCATCGCAACTGCTGTTTACAGTACGCCCTTGCAGGAGGGCCTGTTCGAGGCCGTTCGCCTGCTGGATCAGGCAATCGAACGCGATCCCAACTTTGCGCTTGCATATTACCAACTGGCCCACGCTCACGATCTCGTCTACTTCGGAGGCACCGACCATACGCCTGCGCGGCTGGCTATGGCTGACTCGGCGATCCAATCGCTCGCTCGCTTACTCCCAAATTCAGGTGAAGTACATCTCGCTGTGGCAAAGCATTTGTACTGGGGTTACCATGATTATGACCGCGCTCGCGCGGAACTTAGTCTGGCGCAAAAAAGTTTGCCTAACGACCCGCTGCCGTTTGTGCTGGCCGGTTATATCGATCGACGGCAAGGGCGCTGGGCTGAATCGACCAAAAATCTCGAACGCGCCATCGAACTAGACCCGCAAAACCCTCACGTTCTCCAGCAAATCATTGGCAGTTATGATCTTTTGCGCCGTTATGCTGATGAAGAGCGTATTTTCGACCGTGCAATCTCTGTTACTCCCAAGGACGCAACGCTGCGAGCTGCACGTGCGCAGCTAGAGCTTAACTGGCATGCCGACACGCGCCCGCTGATGTCTACAATTACGGCGATCGTCGCCGAAGATGCGCGCGAAGCCAGGAATATAGCGGATATTTGGCTTCGCGGATCGCTATGTCAGCGCGATTTCGACGGCGCACTCCGCGCGTTGGCTGCTCTGCCCATCGCTGGGTGTTACGATGACACTATTCCGTTTCCGCGCGCTTGGTGCGAAGCCGTAGTTGCCGACATGCGCGGTGATAAAGCGGCAGCGCGCGCTGCCTTTACGAGCGCCCGGGCCGAAGCGGCCAAACTCATTGCCGAGCAACCTGATTATGCGGAAGGACTTTGCGTGCTCGGAATGGTTGATGCGGCGCTTGGCCACAAGGCGGATGCAATTCGTGAAGGTCGGCGTGCGGTCGAGTTACTGCCAGTGACCAAAGATGCGATCATCGGTGCGCACTTGGTGGAATATTTGGCGTTAATTTATGCCTGGACAGGCGAGAAGGACCTTGCCTTCGAACAGTTAGCCCGTGCGGTACGCATGCCCGGACATTTAAGCTATGGCAAACTTCGTTTGGACCCATACTGGGATCCGCTGCGCGGCGACCCGCGCTTCGATAAGATCGTCGCCTCGCTCGCGCCAAAGTAAGAGAGCTTTCGTATCTGGTATCGGGGTTGGCTGTTCATCGACGCAAGAAAGAAAGAACAGGATATACGGCCTCCGCAGTTTGTCATGTGGCGTCCGGCAGCTTGTGGCACCCTGTTTACCTCGACCCCGGCAAGGGTATTGTTAGGCTCCTAAAGCGTGAACGGCCAAGACACACCCGTTGAGTCGAAGCCCGATCTCCCGCTCGAGATCGCGCACCTCCTGTTAATCGACGTAGTGGGTTATTCAAAATTGCTCGTCAACGAGCAGATTGAATTATTGCAAGAGTTGAACCAGATCGTGCACGGAACGGACGCTTTTCGTGCAGCGGAAGCCAGCGGCCAGCTTATCCGCTTATCAACCGGAGACGGCATGGCGCTCCTGTTTTTCCATAGTCCGGAAGAGCCGGCGCGATGCGCGATCGAGATTAGCAAAGCGCTGCAGGATCATCCGAGCATCCAGTTGCGTATGGGAGTTCACAGCGGCCCCGTCACTCCGGTCAAGGATGTTAACGACAAAACGAACATGGCAGGGGCGGGGCTCAACGTCGCGCAGCGCGTCATGGATTGTGGCGATGCCGGGCATATTCTTTTGTCCAAGCATGTGGCAGAAGATCTGTTGCAATACCGGCACTGGCAGCCGCACTTGCACGATCTGGGCGAGTGCGAAGTGAAGTACGGACTGCGCCTGCACCTGTTTAACCTATACAAAGATAATCTCGGCAATCCCAAAGTCCCTGAGAAGCTCAAGCGAGGAAAATGGAAGCACAAAGCTGCCGTGGTTCACTCAGTCAGTCCGCCCCGCTGGCCAAAGCTTCTGCTTGTAGTTGCTTTAGTTGTGTCGGCCGTCGCCCTGGTGAGCAGTTCCTTGATCTTTTTCAATCGAGCATCACCGCCGCAGACCGCAGCAACCGCTCCCAGGGCGCGAGTTAACAGCGCGCCGGCTCCTCTTCCGAAGAGCATCGCCATCCTTCCATTTAAAAACCTGAGCGACGAGAAAGAGAACGCTTACTTCGCAGATGGCGTCCAGGATGAAATCCTCACCCACCTGGCCAAGATCGCGGACCTCAAAATAATCAGCCGCATCTCGGTGATGCATTACAAGAGCGGAGTCGCGCGCAATTTGCGCGAGATCGGCCAGCAACTCGGCGTGGCGAATGTGGTGGAAGGAAGCGTTCAGCGCTCCGGCAATCGCGTGCGCGTCAACGCGCAGTTGGTCGATACGAGCATCGACAGACAACTATGGGGGCAGACTTATGATCGCGATCTTGCGGATGTGTTCGCGATCCAAAGTGAAATCGCAAAGGCGATTGCCGAACAGCTTCAGGCCAAGCTTTCGCCACGTGAAAAGGACGCAATCGAACGCCCCCCGACGGGCGACGTCACCGCCTTCGATCTCTACACGCAGGCCAGGAATCTTCTTCTTACGACGCTCTTTAGCGCGACCGGGGACGCGAATTTAGTGCAGGCAACCGACCTGCTGAATCAGGCCGTTGCGCGTGACCCGTCATTTTTCGAGGCGTACTGTCAACTCGCATATGCTCATAATCTCCTGTACTTTCTTGCTCACGACCGTACCCCCGCGCGCTTGGCGATGGCGGAAGCGGCCGTTCAGGCGGCGTCTCGCCTTCGCCCGGATGCAGGAGAAGCGCACCTCGCACGTGCGCAGAATCTTTATTGGGGATATCTCGATTATGACGGCGCTTTCGCTGAATTGGAAGCTGCGGCCCAGACGCTGCCCAATGATGCCGCCGTTTTCGAGTTAAAAGGCTACATCGAGAGGCGTCAGGGGCGGTGGGAAGATGCGATGCGAAATCTCGAACGAGCGGCTGATCTCGATCCGCGCAACGTTTTCACCTTGGAGCAGATTGCGCTGAGTTACCAGCTTCTCCGGCGCTATGCCGAAGCAGAATCCGTGTTGGATCGCATATTGACCATCGAGCCGAACAATCTCGAGATAAATGCAGCGCGCGCATTCGTCGAACTGGATTGGAAAGCCGACACCCAACCCTTGCACCAATTGATCGATAAAATCCGGGCGACAAATCCGGGTGCGACACAAAGCATCGCCAACTATTGGCTTTTTTGCGCATTGGCCGAGCGCGATGTCGCTAGCGCAAAAAATGCCTTAATCGCATCAGGTGAGAATCCGATCACGTTGGCCAACGAAAATGTTGTTTTCAATCGTCCCTTTGCAGAAAGCGTTATCGCTCGTATGACAAACGACGACGCCAAAGCGCGATCTGCGTTAATCGCAGCGCGAGCGGAGCAGGAGAAAATCATCCAGGCCCAACCAAATTACGGGCCCGCGCTGTGCGTGCTTGGTTTGATCGATGCCGGTCTTGGCCGGAAAGAGGAAGCGCTTCGCGGGAGCTGGCACGCGGTTGAGCTTCTTCCCGCAAAAAAGGATGCACTCGGTGGCATGGAAATAGTGAAGTATTCGGCAATAATTGCCGCGTGGATTGGCGATAAGGACCTCGCGTGCGAACAGCTTGCCATTGTGATCCGTCGTCCAAGCCCCATCAGCTACGGCCAATTGAAACTTTTGCCGTTTTGGGATCCGCTGCGCGGCGATCCGCGCTTCGAGAAAATCGTCGCCTCCCTCGCGCCAAAGTAAGGAGCTTTCGTATCTGGCATCGGTGTTGGCTGTTCATCGACGCAAGGAAGAAAGAACAGATACGCAGCCTCCGCATTTTGTCATGTGGCGTCCGGCAGATTGTGGCACCCTCTTTACCTCGACCCCGGCAAGGGTATTGTTAGGCTCCTAAGGGGTGAACGCCCAAGACACACCCGTTGAGTCCAAGCCGGATCTCCCGCTCGAGATCGCGCACCTCTTGTTAATCGATGTAGTGGGTTATTCGAAATTGCTGGTCAACGAACAGATTGAACTTCTCCAGGAATTGAATCAAATCGTCCGAAATACCGAATGTTTTCGAGCGGCGGAAACAAGCGGCAAACTCATCCGAGTGCCAACCGGCGACGGGATGGCGCTCCTGTTCTTCCATAGCCCGGAAGAGCCAGTGCGGTGTGCGCTCGAGATTGGCAGAGCTTTGCGAGATCATACGCACATCCAGCTGCGGATGGGTGTTCATAGCGGCCCGGTCAATCGGGTCACCGATGTTAACGACAAGACAAACTTTGCTGGGGCTGGAATAAATGTCGCGCAACGTGTGGTCGAGTGCGGCGATGCCGGGCATATTCTTTTGTCCGGGCATGTGGCGGAAGATTTAGCCGATTACCGGCACTGGCAGCCGTACTTGCACGATCTGGGCGAGTGTGAGGTGAAGCACGGCCTGCGCCTGCACCTCTTTAACGTCTACAAAGACAATCTTGGCAATCCACAGGTCCCTGAGAAGCTCAAGCGAGGAAAAAGATCGAAGCAGGCCTCCTCGGTTCGGCCAATTACGTCTCCCCGTTGGCCCAAGACCGCGCTTGTAGTGACTTTAGTTGTTTCCGCTGTCGCCCTGGTGATCAGTTCTTTAATCCTTTTCCATCGAGCCTCACCGCGGAGGACTACAGCGCCTGCTCCCGAGGCAGCAACTACCAGCGCCCCGGCTGGTATTCCCGAGAAGAGCATCGCCGTTCTCCCCTTTGAGAATTTAAGCGATGAGAAAGAAAACGCTTACTTTGCTGATGGCGTCCAGGATGAAATCCTCTCTGGCCTTTCCAGAGTGGCCGACCTCAAAGTGATCAGCCGTACATCGGTAATGCAGTACAAAACGGGCACGAAGCGAAACCTGCGTGAGGTCGCAACCGACTTAGGCGTAGCGCATGTGTTGGAAGGCAGCGTGCAGCGTGCCGGTGGTCGAGTGCGTGTCAACGCTCAGTTGATTGATGCACGGACGGACAGCCAGCTTTGGGCGGAACGGTACGATCGCGAAGTGGCGGATGTATTTGCAATCGAAAGCGAGGTGGCCGGGAAGATAGTCGTGCAGCTTCAAGCCAAAATCTCTCCGAGTGAAAAGGCGGCCATCGAGAAAGCACCCACAACGGATCTCCTCGCATACGACCTTTACCTGCGCGCCCAGGAGCTTTTCGCCGACACGTCGGATCCAATTCATGCCAGGGAAAAGCTGCCTCACGCAGCCCAACTGCTCGACGAAGCTGTCACACGCGATCCGCACTTCTTACAAGCTTGGTGTCTGCTCTCTAGAGTACATGGCGCTGCTTACTTTAGGGGCCATGACCACACACCGGCCCGTCTCGGTCTGGCCAAGGCTGCCTTGGATGCTGCTATGCGCCTCGAGCCGGAGGCGGGGGAAGTTCATCTCGCTGTTGCCGTTTATTACTACAATGGTTTTCGCGATTACCAACGAGCCCAAGGCGAATTGGCTATCGCCAGACAGACGTTGCCTAACAACGCCGACGTATTCCAATACACGGGGTTAATTGATCGCCGCGAAGGCCATTGGGAAGAAGCAACGCACAACATGGAGCGCGCCCTTGAGCTCGACCCACGCAACTTCTTTAAACTCCAGCAACTCGCTTACAACTACCAGCGGCAGCGTCGCTATGCCGACGAAGCCCGAATCTACGATCGGGCACTGACGATCGTACCGGGCGATCCGGCAACCCGCATACTCCGGGCATTGATTGCGTTGGATTGGCGGGCGGACATCAAGCCGTTTCAGACCACACTAGCGACTTTGCTCGCTGAAAACCCCAGTCTGCCGCTCAATATAGATACGCTTCTCTATGCTCCCTGTGATCGGACTGCGGCCATGGCAACCCTGGCGCTCGCAAACTATCCGCGCGAGGGTGTCGTAAATACTGGAGTCAATTATCCCCATGCGTATTGGGAGGGCGTCGTTGCTCGTCTGCAGGGTGATTCATCCAAAACGCGAATCGCTTTTACCGTCGCGCGCAAAGAAGTGGAGAAAACGGTGGAAAAGCAGCCCGACTTCGCGGCCGCACTCAGTCTGTTGGGAATGATCGACGCCGGCTTGGAGCGAAAACAAGACGCTTTAGACGAAGGTCAACGCGCGTGTGAATTGCTGCCCGTCTCCAAAGACGCTATCGACGGCGGCGCGTTGGCGATTAATCTGGCGCAAATCTACGCCTGGACTGGTGAGAAAGATCGCGCCATCGAACAGATCGCGGCGGTGGAGCGCGTTCCGAACATCCTCAGCTATGGCCTTCTCAAACTCCATCCTTACTGGGACCCGCTGCGCGGCGATCCGCGCTTCGAGAAAATCGTTGCCTCGCTCGCACCGAAGTAGCAGGAAGGCCAACTCCCGCTATATAAAGCACTGACTCGCGAATTCCATCTATCCCGAGGTCCTCCTCGATCAAGGTGTCCTTCAACGCAGCTGTGCAAAACGGCGCCAGGCCAAGCCAGGTCGCGACGAGACAGAACGTTTGGCACAAATGGCCCGCGTCGAGAAGCACTACTCGGTAGGCACGAGGGTGAGAATACTTCCACATGGTGCGTCGGAACACGGCGGTCATTAGAAATAGAGCAGCGGCTTTTTTTGCATAATCTTGGCGAGCACAATACAGCCACGCCTTTTGACGCGTGGCATTCGCGCGAATCGTCTCGAGATAATGGTGCGCCGGATGATAATGATACAGACCCGGGCTCAGGCCTTTAACGCGCAAGGCCATCACATACACTTCGCCGGGGTGCCGCGCGCCAGCCGACGGACTGGTTTTCTGGAGCAACTTCCCGAATCTAGGGGTATGCAGATAGCCAGTGACGCCCCAAACGAAAGAGAGCAGTTGGGATACAGCTTCAAGCGGCAGCTGTTCCTTCGAGAATCGTCGATGGGTCTTTCTGGCCAACAGGACTCGAATGAACTCGGAATCAGGAAAAGCGCGTCTCGGCAGCGACGTTTTCATCGCCCCCTTCACAGTCTTGAAAATTTTAGGCTGTGGCGTCTTCGGCAAGACAGACTTCAACCGATCGAAGCTCCAATTGCTGCGGTCGACGTAAAGTGCGTCCTTTGTACAGAAATGAAAGCTCCCTTCGGGCAACCAAGCGGACCATTCCTTTGCGATCCGAATGTCTCGCGTCACTTCCGGTGAGTCTTCCGGAAGCAACAGTCCATGCTTCACCAATTGAGCGAGAGAGGAACGCACGCTCCGCTGTCTATAATGAGCGAAATGAGTGATCGCCTCTTGGGAAGTTCGCCACCTATCAAAGAACGCGAGAACTTCGCAAGTGATCGGTTTTCCTGATACAGTCAGTCGTTTGGCGAAATTATGAAAAAACAGCCGACCATCCCGCCAGTAGACGAACAAGCACCTAGCTCGTCGTAATCGGATCGTCCGCTGCCGCATCTGTTTCGGTTGATGCAGTATACTTGCAAGACAGCATCAAAATCGGAGTACAGATCTATTGGGCTTTATGCGGATCGCCTTTGATTGTCTCGAGACTGGTTTTAACGCTTTTCAGGCTCAGATCGAGTTCTGGATGCGCATCAGTAACTTTTTTGAGGTCCGCGAGAGCTTTGTCTGCTTGCGCGTCAATTCTCGTTTTGGCAGCTGGTTGATTGTTAGGCATAGTTCTTATCCTCCTCGTCGAGCGACGAAGCCCCGTTGCGAATCCCACGCTTCAAAGTCGCTCTCAAGAGAATACTCATGGAATTGACCGAATGTCAATCCCCGCCCGAATCGCGCAGAATTACGCAGGTCAACCGCCCCGAAATCGTCCAAATGTCGTAACGCTGGCTCACAAACGAAACGACTATTTGCTCTGACCCGCAAGGCAATAATCCTGCCGCATGTCCAGCCAGCGGGATCTTTTCTCCGATCGGATTCACATCGAGCAACTCGAGATTTTCGCGTGCGACGGGGTTCCCTAGGAAGAACGTGCAACTCCGCAGGGATTAAACCGAAACCCGACAAATTGACTAACAGCGGCTAACGAATCCTGACTGTTGAGTCTCGACACGACGGGCTATTGTCGGTATCATCGCTCTAGCAAAAGGGGGATGGTTGAACACGCAAAACACATCCGCCGGGACCAAGCCGGATCTTCCGCTCGAGATTGC
>Ga0307278_10000889_pt1 | contig 14718 bp, 13 predicted proteins | sample ER_DNA_117_FD_194482 | JGI IMG/M metagenome (GOLD analysis project Ga0307278, IMG submission 194482) | Bulk soil microbial communities from the East River watershed near Crested Butte, Colorado, United States - ER_DNA_117 | ecosystem: Environmental > Terrestrial > Soil > Floodplain | place... | reverse complement strand
AGTTCGCTCTCGATCTCGGGCGGTAGATGAGCGCGAGGACGCTCGCACCGCACTTGCCGACCCCGGCGCGCCTCGGCCGCGGCGAGGCGCTGCTGGGGCTCGCGGTGGCCGGTCTCGCCGCGGCTGCCGCGGTGAAGGCCGGCCCGGCCGCGCTGGCGATCCCGGCCGCCCTGCTGATCGCGATCTTCTTCCTGCGCGAACCGCTTGCGCTGTTCGCGCTGTACCTGGTGATCGGGCTGTTCAAGGAGGAGGCGGTCGTCAGGTCGCTGCCCGTGGACGCGACGCTCGCCCTGGGTCTCCTGCTCGCCCTCGTGTGCGGCATGCGCCTCGTCACGGGCAGGGTGCGGACCGTTCCCTACGGGTTCGCGCTGACCATCGCGGTCGTTTCGCTCAGCCTGGCCCTGAGCCTCGGCTGGACCTCGGCGCACGCGTACGGCAGCGGGAAGGTCACGACCTACCTCACGGTGACGATGCTCGCGATCGGCGCGCCGTTCTTCCTGTTCGAGCGGTGGGAGGACCTGCGCCGCTTCTTCACGTGGACCGTCGTGGTGGCGGTCCCGGTCGCGCTCCTGGCGTTGGCGAATCCCTCGGTCGACACCGGCCGCTTGGCAGGCGACAACACGATCGGCACCTCGCGACTGCTCTGCATCGCGGCGCTGATCCTCGTCCTCGGCGCGCTGGGGCGGTCGCGCTGGCGCCTGCCGGCGGTGGCCGTGGCGGTGAGCTTCATCGCGGTCGCCGCCGCCGTCGGCTCGCGCGGTCCGATCCTCAGCTTCGGCCTGGCGCTCGCGGTAACCCTGGCCGCGTGGCTGCTGCGCGCGCCGCGCCACGTGGCGCCGGTCCTGGCGATCGCGGCGGTCAGCGTCGCGGTGGTGCCGTTCGTCTCGCTGCCCGCGACGTCGAGCCAGCGGCTGTCCGAGGCCGCTCGCGACCCCGCGGCCGCCTTCCGAGCCGATGACCGCTATTTCCTGGTCCGGCAGGCCTTCGACCTCATCGATCGACATCCGATCCGCGGCGCCGGCGTCGGGGCGTTCACCACGGTGAACCCCTCGGCGAAATGGCCGCACAACATGTTCCTCGAGCTCTGGTCGGAGCTCGGGCTCGCGGCGCTGCTTGTCGTCGCGGCGGCGATCGTCGCGGCGCTGCTAGGACTCTTCCGGCTCGCGTGGCGGCTGCCCATGGACGGGCGCGAGCAGGGGCTCGTCTACATCCTGCTTGCGGTCTTCGTGTTCAACCTGCTCGCCGTGCAGGTGTCCGGGAACATCAACGACAACCGCGACTTCTGGGGCATGCTGGCAATCGTCTCGTTGGTCCTCGCGGGTGGCCTTGGCGAGCGTGACCCCGCCAAGGCCTGAGCCCGACGACGCTGTGGACGGCGTCGTCGCCTTCCGCCGGCGGGGCCTGACGATTCGCGAGGCCTACTTCGACGTGCCGCGCGAAGAGGCCCGGACGCCTGGGCGGGTCGACCTCCTGCGCATCGTCGGTGCGTTCCAGCCCCCGTCCGAGCGCGGCTCGCGCAAGCGGCACACGCTCGTGATCGATCTCGCTGACGACGACGAGCGCCTGTTCGAGCAGATGTCCAAGGACACGCGGTCCAAGATCAGGCGGGCCATGCAGAAGGACCCGCTGCAGGTGGCGGCCGCGGCCACTCCCTCGCCGGGCGACGTCGATGAGTTCGCCGACTTCTACGACGCCTTCGCCGCTGCGCAGTCCGTCTCCCAGGTGTTCCGGCCGCGCCTTCACGCGCTGGCGCGCCAGGGCAACCTCGTGCTGACGAGCGTCACCGGCGAGGATCAGCGGGTGCTCGTCCGCCACGCCTACGTCGCGGCTCGCGGCCGGGGCTTCATGCTGTACTCGGGATCCACGCTGGCGGAGGCCGGCGACAGCGGGGCGCGCAACCTCATCGGCCGCGCGAACCGGTATCTGCACTGGCACGACATCCGCCTCTTCAGGGAGCGGGGCTTCGCCCTCTACGACTTCGGCGGGCTGGACGTCGACGAGCGCAGCCCGAAGACAGCCGGCATCGCCCGCTTCAAGCGTGGCTTCGGCGGTGAGGTCCGGCCGGTCTACTCGTCGACGCGGGCGCACTCGCTGCGGGGCGCCGCCGCGCAATGGCTGCTCGCGCGGCGAGGCGTCGAGTTCTAGCCGCATGCGCTACGGGGTTATCGCCGACGTCCACGGGAACCTCGACGCCCTGCGCCCCGTCCTGCGCGCCATCGACTGCGAGGGCGTCGACGGCTACCTCGTGGCGGGCGATCTGGTCGGCTACGGGCCTCATCCGAACGAATGCGTGGCGGCGGTGGCCGAGCTCGCGGCAACGTGCGTGGCCGGCAACCACGACCTCATCGCGCTCGGGATCCTGTCCGACGACCGCTGCATCGAGCTGGCGCGCCATAGCCTGCGCTGGACGCGGCAGATCCTCGGCGCGGACGAGCGCGCCTTCCTCGCGGCCCTCCCGCGGGTGGCCACGGCGCCGGGGGGCGTGCGCGTGGCGCATGGCGCGCTGGACGACCCGCAGGAGTACACGACCGCGGCCGGCCAGGCGCTGGCCCAGCTGGACCGGCTCGACGACGGCGATCGCGCCCTCGTGCTCGGCCACACACACAGGACGCTTGCGTACACCCGGAGCGCCGGTCGGCTGCCGACCCGCGGCGCGACGGCGCTGCCGCCGGGCGAGGCCGTGTTGCTCAACCCCGGTGCTGTGGGCCAGTCGCGTGAGCTCCGGGTCCGCGCGCGCTTCGCCGTGCTCGACCTCGACGCGCGGCAGGCACGGTTCTTCGCGATCCCGTACGACGTCGGCGCGTGCCGCTCCGCGCTGCGCCGCGTGGGGCTGTCGCCGCGATCCTGTCACCTGCGCCCGTCACTGCCACGTGCGGCGCTCCGGGCGCTGCGAGAGCGCTGACTCAGGCCGCGCTCAGCGCGGCGATCAGGTCCTCGTACCAGCGCTTCTCGCGAGCGCTGCGCAACAGCGTGTTGTTGTGCCACAGCAGCCCGAGGCGCCCGCCGTAGCGACGGCACTCGGCGGCGATGTCCAGCACCGCGGCCCGCGCCGGATCGGGCCCGAGCGCCATTCTCGAGAAGAGCGTGACGTCCATGATCTGGAAGGGCATCTCGTGCAGCCGCAGTGGCCGGCGCTCGCGCAGGTCGAAGACGCGATACGGATGACAGGTTCCCGTTCGAAAGCCCACTGCCTCGGCGTAGGCGAGCGTGCTGTCGTAGCTCAGTCCTGCGGCTTCCCAGTTGCGCCAGGTGTCCGGGTTGGCCCACCGCAGGAAGTGCTGCCGCCCGCCCCACTCGTCCTGGAGGACACCCTCGGCGTCGGCGACGCGCCGCAGCCGCTCGAGCTCCTGCGCCGTCCGCGCTGCGTCGCGATACGTGCACCAGCTCGGGTGAAGCCCGACCTCGTGGCCCCGCCGCGCGATGTGCCCGATGAGCGCGCGCACCCAGGGATCCTCGAAGAGGTACTGCCCGTCCCGAGGGCCTCGGTCGCGATGAGCCAGGAAGTAGAAGGCGCTGCGCAGGCCGTGGCGCTCGCTGACATCCATGAGGAAGTCGAAGGTGTTGTGCGGATCGAGACGGCGATCGCCGAGCAGCGCGCGGGCGCGCTGCAGCGCGAGCCGCGGGTCGCGGCGGCGGGCGAGGTCACCGGCGAGCTGGCGCGCGACGTCGCGTGGACCGTGATCGAGGGTGGCGAGCGGATCGTCGACGTCATGGGTGAGGAGGACCTCGTAGGCGCGACGCCTGCGTCGGAGCCGCGGCCACGTCCGCTGCAGGGCCTCCCACAGGAGCTCGACGTAGGCGTCGACGATCGGCGTGGTCAGGAAGCCGCCCCGGGCGGCAACCGAGGCCGCGGCGGGAAAGCGCCCGAACTCGTCGCGCTCCTCGACGGCGAGCTCCTCGTAGCGCGTGAGCATGAAGAATGCGCTGCCGAACACGTCCACTTCGAGCCGCTCGGGCTCGGGCGGCGCCGGTCCCGACTCGTACAGGATGGGCAGGCCGCCGGTCGGCCGGACGGAGGGCAGCGATGCGACGGTCAGCCAGTCCTGCGGTCGGGTGGCGAAGAGCACGTCGGGCACGAGCACGCAGGGCCCGTCGCGCTCCTCCGCGATGCCGATGCGCACGTCGTCGCGGTCGACGGTCCGGAGCTCCCAGTCGAGTCCCAGCCAGTCGCCGAGGACGACCTCGAGGATGTAGCGCCGCTCGGGCTCGTAGGCGGCGGGTGTCTCGACCAGAAGGGTCACGCGACCTGCCGATACAGCGCCTCGAGCTTGCGCAGCTGCGCCTCCCAGTTGTAGCGCTCGGCGATCGCGCGCTTGCCGTTCTCGCCGAGCCGGCGGGCAAGCGCGGGATCCTCGTTCAGCGTGCGGATCGCATCGGCGATCGCGGCCGGGCTCCGCGGGTCGACGGCGATGCCACACTCGGCCCCACCGACGATCTCGGCCCAGAGCGGGAAGTTCGAGCACACGACCGGAAGCCCGCGCGCCATGTACTCGAACATCTTCGTGGAGTACGCGTCGACGTAGTTGAGCGTCGGATGGTTCAGCACGAGGCCGGCGCGCGCGTCGTCGATCGCGTCGACGATCGCGGTCCGCGGCACCTGGCCCAGGAAGCGCACGCGACGCCAGCCCGGCAGCTCAGCGATCTCCTTCTCGAGCGATGCGGGGTGGAACGTCCCGGCCACGGTGCCCGTCATCCCCTCGGGGAGGAGCGCGAACGCCTGCGCCATCTCCCGCACGCCCTGGACCTCCATGAGCCCGCCGGTGTACACGAAGGCGCCCGCCCGCTCCGCTCGCGGGCCGGCACCGTCGAGCCGTCGGAACGACGCCTCGGGGAAGTTCTGCACCACCACCGTCTTCGCCGGAGGGAACTTGCGCGCGATCGACGGCGTCGCCGCCACGATGCCGTCGACGATGTGCGCGGCGACCCGCTCGACCAACATCACCACCTTCGCGACGAGCGGCCTCGCCCACCGCGGGATCCAATGCTTGCTCATCACCTGCTTGGGCACGTCCTCGTGGACGTCGTAGATGACGTGGAACCCGCGGAGCGTGAGAAGCGCTCCGACCCACAACAGCTCCGGGTCATGAAGGTGGTAGACGTCGGCGCGCTCGCGCACCGCTGCGCGATACAAGTCGCGGGCGACACGAGTCATGCGGTCCAGCCGGCCGTCCGGGCGAGCGAGTGGAACGATCCGCACGCCGTCGATCACCTCCGCGCGATCGTGGCAGGCCACGAGGCCGACGTCGTACCCGAGCGCCGCGAGGCTCTTGCACTGCTTGTGGAAGATCCGAGGGTCGCCGATGCTATGAACCGACGTCAGGTGACGGATCTTCTGCGGCGCCACGTCGGCATTCTCGCGCTCTCACGCCCGTTCGCGCGGTGGACCCAACGCGCGCTGAACGCGAGGACGAAGATCGTGTACGCCCACCACGTCGGCATCGAGGGGCCTCACCTCGCGGCGTTCGGTCCTGGGCTGACCGTGGAGCGGCTCGACGACCACCTCACCACGCTCGGGCGCCACTTCGAGTTCGCGCCACTCCAGCAGGTGCTGGCCGACAACGACGACGGCGCCGATCACGCCTCGGGGCGCCTTGCGGTCACCTTCGACGACGGCTTCGACCTGATCGGCGGCGGCGCGTTCGACGTGCTGCGCGCGCACGGCGTCAAGGCGACGACTTTCGTCCTCACCGCGATGCTCGGCAACCGCGGGCTCATGTGGCGCAACAAGCTCAGCGCGATAGCGGCGCTGCGGTCGCCCGACCAGTGCGTTCGCGCATACAACGAGCTCATGGTGCGCGTCGGGCTACCGGGGATCGCCGACGTCTCGCGACTGCTCGCCGCAGCGTGGGGGTGGGAGATGGCGCGCAAGGACGAGCTGGCCGACGAGCTCTGGGCCTCGTGCGACATGCCGCCGCTCGTGGACTTCCTGGAGGAGCACCGCCCGTACTTCAGCGCGGACGGCCTTGCGCGGTGGCTTGCCGACGGCCACGGGGTCGGCCTGCATACCGCGACGCATCCCGACTGCTCGCGCCTCGATGCCGCGGGTGTGCGCGACGAGATCCTCGACCCGGCCCGACGCCTGCAAGCCGACCTCGGAGGAGCCTCCATACCGCTCTCCTATCCGTTCGGACGGCGCTGCCAGCCTGCCCATGAGAGGCTGCTCGCCGAGTCCGGGATCTTCGACTGCGCCCTGGGCATTCGGGGATTCTCTCCGCGTGGGACCGACCGTCTTCGCCTCGAGCGCGCATCGATCGAGGACGACATGCATTTCTCTGTCTATGGCAAGGCCTTCCTGGTCTTCCCCGTTAGTCGGCGGCGAGGACCAGCCGTGGCGCCTATGCTGTCGCTTGGATGACCGGGTACCTCGGCATGGATCTCCCTCGATTCATCGCCATCGTGCGGGCTCGGCGCTGGTTGATAGCGGCGATCGTCGTCTCCGCTGCGGGCCTGGCACTCGTCTGGTCGCTGTCTCAATCGTCGCGCTATACCGCGAGTGCGGACCTCCTCTTCGGCCACACGACGAGCGCCGACGCCATCATCACCGGCGGCGCCACCGGCACGACCGATGTCCCAGACCGGACGGCGGCAACCAACCTCGCCCTTGCGTCGCTCGACACGGTCGCGGCGAACGTCAAGCGCGGGTTCCGGGGGTCGGCGACCGCCCAGGATCTCAAGGACGCCGTGACGGTGGCGGCGCAGGGCGACTCCGACGTCGTGACCGTGACGGCGGAATGGGACTCGCCGACGCAGGCCGCTGCCATCGCGAATGCCTTCGCCACCGAGATCGTCAATCTGCGCCGCCAAACCGAGCGCGCGGGCATCCAACGCGCCATCGACGCCTTGTCGGCCCGCGTTCCCCCCAATCCGAAGACGCCCGCCGAGACGGCGCGGGCGGACTCGCTCAACGCCAAGATCGGGGACCTCGAGGCCCTGAAGCAGTCGGCGGACGGGAACGTCAACGTCGTCGAGCGCGCAACGCCGCCCGACCATCGCAGCTCGCCCAAGCCATGGCGCAACACGGTCATCGCGGGCTTCGTGGCGCTGATCCTCGCGATCTTCGTCGCGCTGCTGCTCGCACGATTCGACGACCGCATCGCTGACGAGGAGGAGCTGACTGCGCTGATGGGCGCGTCCGTCCTGGCGCGGATCCCGGAGGTCGGGCGCTCGCGGCGCCCGACGCACATCTGGACTCCCGCCCAGGATCCGGCGTTCCTCGAGTCGTTCGAGTTCCTGCGGCTCAACCTGCAGCTGACGGCCCACGACGGCGACAGCCAGGTGCTCGCCGTGACGAGCCCCGCGGCCGCCGACGGCAAGAGCACCGTCGTGGGGTGGCTGGCTCGCTCGCTGGCTCTGAGCGGAGCCGAGGTCATGGCCGTCGATCTCGACCTGCGCAAGCCGGAGCTCCATGCCTACCTCAACACGCCACGAGAGCCCGGCGGCGGCGTGCTCGACGCGCTGCTCGCCTCGGCCGACGACCGCGACTCAGACCAGCTGCGGCTGGTCAGCGACGGCAACGGCGATCCCCGGGCCACGCCGGGGAATGGCGAGCAGCAGGCGCCCGGGCGGCGCGTCTACAACGACGACGACATCACCGCTGGGCTCGTCGAGCTCGCGAGGCTCTCGGGCAACGCCCGCCGCGCCGCCCGCTCGCTCAGGGCCGCGGGCCGCGACATCTCGGAGTCCACGCTGCGCCGTTGGAAGGACATCCACGCCGAGACCTACGACAAGATCCGCGCGGCGCGCACGCGGGGCACGGTCGTCGCTCCGCATCTGCGTGTGCTCACGGGAAGCCGGCACGAGCTGGCGTCGGGTCTGATCGCGCGCGAGCGCCTGCGGCAGCTGTTCGATCAGCTTCGAGAGGACGCCGACTTCGTGCTCGTCGACACCGTCCCCGTGTCGACCGTTGCCGATGCGTCGGCCGTCGCTGCCGCGGCGGACGGCGTGATCCTCGTGGTCGACCTCGAGCGTGCACGGCGTCGCGAGCTGCTCACAGCGAAGCGCCAGCTCACCAACGCGCGCGCCAAGATCATCGGGATCGTGATCAACCGCCCCAGCGCCGACTTCCCGGTCTACTACCTGCCCGAGGAGGATGTCGTGCCCGAGCGCGGCGTGAGCCGCCGCTAGGCGCGCGCTGGCGTGCGACGACGCGGTGCGGCCAGGCGGCGCGACCGCTCGTCGGCGCCTCTCTCCGACGCCGCGACGAGCGTCGCCAGCACCAGCGCGAGCGACAGGGCGGCGATCGCGAGCGCGCCGGCGGCGGCCGTTGCGCGATCCGCGAAGTCGATCCGCACCCGGTCGGACGCGACCCAGACGGCGCCGGTGGCGACGAGCATGCAGCCGACGCCTGCCGCCAGGAGCCAGCCAAATGGTGGCAGGGCCTCGGGCTCGGGATCGTCGGCCTCGACTCCGAGCAGCCATGCGATGGCCAACGAGACCCAGAGTCCGGCGACGAGGAACCCCGCCACCACGTCGGACGGGTAATGCCACGTGAGCCCGAGCGTGGCGTAGGCGAGGGTGACCGTGATGCAGAAGCCGGCGAACGCGACGGCAGCGCGGTAGGCCGGCGGGGCCACCAGGACGGCGCAGAGCGCGACGGTCATCACCGCGGTTCCGTGGCCGCTCGGCCAGCTTGCGCCGTCGACCTGTCCGCCATAGAGCCATGCCGCGTAGCGCGGCTGGGCGAGCAGGTGCTTGAGGATCTGCGTCGTCGCGCCCGAGCCCACCAGGACGACGCCGACGGCCAGCGCCCGCCCCGTGCGGCGTCGGGCGATCGCGACGCCGATGCACACCAGCCCCATGCATGCGTAGGGCACGGGGTCGACGATCATCGCGATGACCCTTATCTGCTCGTAAAGGCGCTCGGGGGCGAGCCCCGTGAAGCCGTGCATGATCGCCGCGTCCCAATCGTGGGTCGCTTGGATCGCGAGCCCGAGCACGCCGACGGCGACGACGCCGAGCGCGCAGCCCCCGGCCGTCGCGAGCGCGATGATCCGGCGCCGGTCTGCGAGCGGTGCCAACGACCTAGCCCGCACGGCGGCTCAGCCGGCCGAGCGCATGCCGAGCGTTCCACGCCGCGACCGCCCACTTCCCTTTGCGTCCCCCCTTCGAGATGCAGAAGTACGGGATCTGCCTGCCACCGAAACCACGGAAGTAGCGCTCGATCGGCTCGACCATCGATCCCTCGAAGTCGAAGACGCGCGAGACCTGCGAGGCGAGACGGATCGCCTCCCAGTAGAGCAGCGTATTGGCGCCGGTCGCCTGGAGCTCGGGATCGCGCGCGCTCATGAGCGCGTACATGGTCCGCTCGTCCCACACCACGTAGAGCGCCGCGTGGGTCCTTCCGTCGGCGTCGACAGCGCCCAGGATCCGTCGCGATCCGTTGGTGGCGCACACCGCATCGAGCCGGCGCAGGACCTCGTAGGAGTGTGGAAGCTTGAGGCCCTGACGGGCATAGGTCTGGGCGTCGAGTCGCAGCAGCTCGTCGAGCGGGAAGTCGCAGTCGACCTCGACGCTGCGCTGCGCCTTGCGGATCCCGCGCCGCACGTGGTCCTGGAACTCGTTGTGCACGCGGTCGAGGTCCGAGAGGTCCTCGATGCGATACGTGTAGCAGACCGTCGCCTGGAAGCCGCCCCAGTAGAAGGGCAGCCAGCTCGTCATCGTCGGCGCGAAGCACATGCGAAAGAAGTCGAACGGCGGCAGCATCTCGATGAGCTCGCGCAGCAGCCGCTTCTCGGTCTCCAGGCGGCGGGCGTACTTGCCCTCGAGCGGGGCGAACCACGGACCCAGCGTCTGGGTGAACGTCGGCTGCACGATCATCGTCAGCCCGAGCTTGCGGCGAGCGGCGTAGGGCAGACGGGCGACGACCTCGCTCCCGCGGCGGACGACGGCCTCGTTCCAGGTGCCGGGCGCGACGCAGTTCAGCCACCACGGCTGCTCGAAGATGGAGTTGACCCATGGCACCGATTCACTCGGTCCATCCGCCCTGGTCACCGCTGGGGGCGTGAGCGTCTGATGCTCAGCCACGTCTTGTCCTTTCCGAGCGCGAGATCCTGCAGTAGCCACCACGCCGCCACGGGCCGACCGGGAACGTCGGCGACGCCGTACGGCGCTCCGGCGTGACCATACGGGACATAGATCCGGATGGGCACCCCCAACCGTCGAGCGGCCACGGCGGGCGCGCGGAACGGCATGCCGAAGAACAGCTCCGCCGCGCATGGCGTGTCGGCCGCGATCAGCCGCCGCAGCGACTCGGCCAGGAGGGCGACGTCGTGTGTTGCCACGGCGACGCCGCCGCTGTGGCCGCGCAGCCGATCGACGACGTCGAGGAAGCCTTGCGCCGGATCGACCGCGTCCGGCGCGGCGTCGGCCCACTGGCCTTTCACCACCCGCGCGCGAAGGCCGAGCCGCTCGGCGAGCGAGGCGTCCTCGGCGCTGCGCCGCCATCGCCCCGGCAGGGTCATGCCGACCTCCCCGGCGCGCGGCGCGCGCTGGAGCAGCAGCCATGTGGCTTCGACGGTCTCAGGTGCCAGCGCGTCGACATGCAATGGTCGCGAGGTTCGCGCCGACGCCGCGTCGAGCTCGGCGAAGAGGTCGGAGTCGAAGTCGAGCGCCGAGAGCTTCACCGAGACGTGGCCGTCGATGCCCTCGGCCGCCAGCCGCTCGAAGGCGCTCAGGTGCGCGTCGGCGACGCTGCGCGGACGTTCGCCCGGGCCCGCCGTGTAACCGACGGTGGACGCCAGCCCGTAGCTAGCCAGCCGCCGGCAGACGTCCAGCGCGCTATCGAGCGAGCCGGCGCCGTAGGCCGACCTACGGCGCTGCCGCAACCGCTCAAGCCACGTCAGGGCACTGACCCCGGTTCACCTCACCTCGATCTTACGCGCGCGCCCTCCTCTCGTTCGACGGCAGGTCCTCGACGTTGGTCGCGGATCCCGCTCGCCAGTAGCGCAGCGCGGTCTGGATCGTCGACGGCCGCCACTTCTCGGTACCGAACAACGTTGGCACGCCTTCCTTGTTGAGCTGGTCGGCGATCTCCTGCGGCGCCATGTCGTCGTCGCGCATCCTCGCGATCCGGGCGAACACCCCGGGACGCTCGCCCATCGGGAGGCGCGGCGCCTCTTCCTCCTTGGGCGCGACCGCGGCGGCGCTGCGCAGCGGCCTGCTGCCGATCCAATCGCCGGCCCAGCCGTTGAGCGTGATCAGCGCGCCGGCGAGCCGGCGGCCCTCGGGCGTCGAGGTGTCGAGCCCGAGGTCGAGCGCGATCAGCGTCGCGTCGGCGTCGCGGAACCACCGTACGAACGTGGCGAAGTCCGCCGACCGGCTGAGCAGCCGTCCGTCGCTGATGACGAGCCCCTGTGCGTCGCCCTTGGTGATCCGCTCGAGCGCGCGGGACATACCGGGCCGCTCGAGGATGCTCCCGTTGGCACGGTCGCGCACGATCTCCGCGAGCTGCCAGCCCGATCGCTGGCACGCGCGCTCGATGTCGAGCTCGGGCGCGCGGCCCGTCGCCGCGGATTGCTCCGTGACATATCCGATGACCCGCGCTCCGTTCCCGAACCCCGACCGGGAGCTTGGTGGCGGTCCGGGCACGGCCGCCGGAGGTTGCTCCTCGGTGGCCTCGGCAACCGGCTCCTCCTGGCCGGCCTGCTGGAGTGACGGTGGGATGTAGGTCCCGAGCTGGTAGGCGGCGATCCGTGCCGCGTGGCGCCGGCGCTGGCGCATGTGCACGAACGCGAACAGCGCGGTGATGAGGACGACCAGCGGGCCGAGGATCAGGACCGGGCTGGTCGAGCTGCTGGTGCTCAGGGGCACCGGCGCCGGCGTGCTCGCGGCCGGCGTCGGTGCCAGCGTGCTCGCGGCGGGCGTCGGTGCCGGCGTGGTCGCGGCGGGCGTCGGTGCTGGCGCGACCGATGTCGCCGGTCTCAGGCTCCTCGCTCTCTGCTTCGTGGTGCGCGCGCGGCGGTGCTGTCCGGCCGCCCGTGCCGACCGAGCGCCCAAGCCCAGCGCCGCGCGCGTCCGCGGGCCGACGACACCGTCGGCCTTCAGGTGGTGGCGGTGCTGTGCTCGGCGTACCGCGGCGCGGGTCCGCGGGCCGAAGCGCCCGTCGGCCCCACTCGCGCCGACGCTGTATCCCCGGCGCACGAGCGCGCGCTGGAGCTCGCGCACCCGCACACTGGGCTGGGCTCGCATGCCGACGCCCTCTGCGAGCATCGGCTTCGTCGCATGCCTGCTCGCTGCGTGCGCGGCGGCCGGCACGATGATGGCGGCCGCCGCTGCGACGACCAGTGCGACTGCTGCCTTGGTAGGTGTCCCTTTCCGACTGTGGAATGGGTTGCTGGACATGACTTCCCCTTCGATCAACGGCTCTGCAAGGTGCCGGGCGCGTGAACGCGCGCAGCATGACGGGAACCCCGGGTACGAGGGGTCAGCCAGGCCGTTGCTGAGGCGAGACGAAGCCGATCGGCTCGAGCACGACGAACCGAAGGCGATGGCGGCGAAGCTCCTGAGCGGCGTACGCCAAGGCCGCCACGAGGATCGCGCACCAGAGGGCTGATGAGACGCCGCCGGCCGGCGGCGCGCTGCCCGATGCGAAGAAGGACTGGTTCGGAGGTCCGGCCGGAGCGCCCGGCCCGCGCTCGTCGCTGCCCTGCGCGCTCGACGCAGGTGGCGCCTCGCGCGCCGGGGTGGCTCTCGGCTTCGGCGCGCGGCTCTGCGTCGCCACGCCCTGCGCGGGCGGGGTCAGGCTGGGCAGCACGGCGACCGGTGCGGGGTTGGGCGAGCGAAGCGCGAAGGCGACGAGCGCGGCAGCGGGGCTGGCGCTGAAGAGCATGGTCGGGCCGATGGTCGCCCGATCGTCGGCGCGCTGCGGAAGCGGCGAGGGATGCATGAGCGGGGCACGGACCGCGGCCCTGGTCTGCGGCACGGCCCGCGGGGGGCCGCTCGGCGCGGGACCGCTCAGCGCCGGCGAAGCCAGCGCCGTCGGCGGAACGTCGGCAGCGGCCGCGGGTACCGTCGGGGCCGACACCGGCGAGGTGCTGCTCGCAGTGGTCGTGCCCGTCGTCTGCGGTTTGCTGCCATCAGCGCCGCCGCCGGCCGTTGTCCCGGCGCCGGGGGTCGCGGAGGGGCTCGTGCCGTCCTTGCCGGTCTTCGTGCTATCGGAGGCGTCGGCGCCGGTCGTGCCAGTGGTCGCGGTGCCGGTGGTCTGCGAGCCCTTGTCGGCCTTGGACGTCGAGCCCTCGGAGCTCGTGCCGGCGGTCGTCGTGTTCTTGTTGGTGCCCTTGGCGGTGGTCGTCGTGCTGTTGCTCTTGCTGTTGCTGGTGCTCGTCTGTGTCGTGCCCGTGTCCGTCCCGGCCGGAGACGCCGGATCGGCGGTGGGCGGGTCGCTGACGGGAGCCGTCGGCTCGTCGCCCGTGACCGCGGTGACGGCCGTCGCCGCCGTGACGACGGCCGACGCGGTCGCCGAGGCGGTGGCCGACGCGGTCTGATCGCCGGTCGTCACGATCTCGGCAGCCGAGGCCGCCGTGGTGGCGGCGCATCCAGCTGCAAGCACGAGCAGCGTCCCGACGACAACCCATCGGCGAGTCTGTCGGGAACTACGTGACGCTGCTTTGCGCTGGTCCGGCAAGGAGGCCCCTGATGCGAATTTCGCGGAAGCGGGAGTCGATGACCGTGCGCGAGCCTAGCCGCCCGCGCGCCTCCTGGCTAGCCGTTCGTCGCGCGTTGAACAGACCACTAGACGGTGTTTCAATACCGCCTGTCAGCCGTTAATCGACGCTCAGCGATCCGGTCTGAAGCGGCGAGGGCGGCGAGCGGTTCAGCGGCGCCGTCGGGTGAGCTCTCCGGTCGCGCGGTTAACCGCAACCGGCTGTTTGAAGAAGAGCGTCCGGAGCGTCGCGGTCAGGATCCGGAGATCGCGACGCGTGCTGAGATGGCTGGCGTACAAGCGGTCGAGCCCGACCTTCTGTGGCAGCAGCTCGTTGACGTAATGGCCGTGCGCGTCGTTGGGGTCCAGGATCGATCCCTCGCGAGCGAAGGCGAGCTGGGTGTAGCCGGTCAGCCCGGGGCGGGTCGTGAGGATCACGGCGTAGTCGGCCGGGAAGCGGGCGACGAAGCCCGGCGACTCCGGGCGCGGCCCGACGAGGCTCATCTCGCCGCGGAGCACGTGCCAGAACTGAGGCAGCTCGTCGAGCTTCGTGCGGGCCAGCCACGCGCCCGTGCACGTGAGGCGCGCGTCGCCGGCGACGGTCAGCGCGGCGCCGCGCGCGGCGGCGTGCATCTTGCGGAACTTGAGCATGCGCAGCCGGCGGCCGCGAAAGCCGACGCGCTCGGCGCGATAGAACACCGGCCCCGGTGAGTCGATCACCACGAGGAGCGCGATCGCGAGGAACAGTGGCGAGAGCGCCACGAGCGCGACGGCAGAGACGATCACGTCCGTCGAGCGCTTGACGGCGGCACGCACCGCGTCGGTTCCGCGCCACCGCACGGTGCCTGCACTCACCTCGAGTGGGCGGTCATCCGGGGAGCGTGACCTGTCCTCATCCTCGATCACCCTCCACACCGGCCCGAGGCTACGACACCGATGCGCGATGGCGCAACAGGTTCATTACAGTGAGGCGCAGTGGCGCGACCGACGCTCGTCACGGGAGGGGCCGGCTACCTCGGCGTGCCGGTGGTGGATGAGCTCTCGGCTGCAGGGCGGACGGTCCGCGTGCTCGACGTGCT
>Ga0307278_10000888_pt1 | contig 14721 bp, 13 predicted proteins | sample ER_DNA_117_FD_194482 | JGI IMG/M metagenome (GOLD analysis project Ga0307278, IMG submission 194482) | Bulk soil microbial communities from the East River watershed near Crested Butte, Colorado, United States - ER_DNA_117 | ecosystem: Environmental > Terrestrial > Soil > Floodplain | place... | reverse complement strand
CCGAGGGACGACGAGGACGGGGCACCTGAAGCGCCGCCGGCGCTGACGCCGGGCTAACGCTTCCGGCCGCGGCTGACGAAAAGCGTCACCGGCGGGCCCGCCTTCGAGGTCCTGTGCATGCGCGTGCCCGCCCGAGGGCGAATGGCGATGACGCGTCCGCGCGGAATCGTCCGTGAGTATTGCCCTCGGACGGTCCCAACCATCATGTGGGCGCGCCGGAGCCGTGTCTTCGCCGCGGCGACCTTCAGCCCGTGGACGACCGGTACGTAGACGTGCGTGGCGTCGACTGTCGCTGGTGGCGCCCCGCCAACCGCGGGAGGTACGAACTGCGCGTACGGGAAGCCCTGAAGATGGAGCTTCTGGGCGCTGCGGCCGTCGATGGTGATCAGGACGCTGCAGCCCCCGCAGCCGGTCCCGTCCGAATTCTGCGTCTCCAGGACCAAGACTCTCGAGCCGTCGGGACTGATACTCGGCCGAAAGATGGGCGCAGACTCATCGGTGATCTGCCTGTCCGCGTCGGCAGCCGCAAACAGGTCGCTGCCATCGGTCTTGTACGCGAAGATCTGGAGGAACTCACCGCTTCCCATCACGACTGCAAGGCGCTGCCCAGCCGGGAACCAGCTCGGATCCTGACCGGCCGCTTTGAGTATGAGCCGCTTGTTCGACCCGTCCACGCCGATCAGGATCACCCCCCAGCCCGTGTAGCTCCCGTCCATCTGAGGGCCGCAGCCGAGCTGCATGTAGTTGCCCGGTCCGGCAGGCGTGCAGATGACGGCGATCGAGCTCCCGTCAGGCGAAAACTCCGGATCGCGGTATTGCTGCGTCTGTCCTCCGGAGAGCAGCTGCGTCACGCCCGTCCCGTCGGAGTTCGCGATGTAGAGATCTCCGGTGCCCACGCCGGGCGTGATGCGCGTGAACGCGATCCGCGTGCCGTCGTAGGTGATCGTGGGAGTCGTGTCGCGCACGTCGGTGGTCACGTGAACCGGGGCCTGGCCCGGGCGCCCCACCCAGATGCCTTCGTAGCCGGCCCCCTCGCTGGCCCGGAAGACGACCGACCCATCGTGGGCGACCTCCGCGTCGTACGGAAGCGTGGGCAGTGGCAGGGTGGCCGTGACGACGCCATCAAGCGTCTCCGTCAGCATGCTGCAGCAGTTCATGGCAGGTGTCATCACCTGCTCGCTGGCCGCTGACGCCGACGGTGTCGCCGCGGCGAGGAGAACGAAAGCGAGCACGCCCCAGCGCACGCCCGGGATTGTAAACGGGCGCGCTACTCGGTGAGCTCGACGCGCTCGATCAGGACCGGCTCGTGGGGCTTGTCCTGCGCGTCGGTGTCGACCTGCTCCATCGTGTCTACCGCGTCCATGCCCTCGGTGACGCGGCCGAAGACCGTGTGCTTGCCGTCGAGCCACGGCGCGGCCGCCGTCGTGACGATGAAGAACTGGCTGCCGTTGGTGTTCGGGCCCGCATTCGCCATCGCCAGCGCCCCGCGCTCGACCTTGTGGTCGTTGAACTCGTCCTCGAAGGTGTAGCCGGGGCCGCCCGTGCCCGTGCCGGTCGGGTCGCCGCCCTGGATCATGAAGTCCGGAATGATGCGGTGGAAGACGACGCCGTCATAGAAGCCGTCACGGGCGAGCTTGAGGAAGTTCTCAACGGTCTTGGGCGCGTCTTCGTCGAAGAGCTCGATCGCGATCGCGCCATGATTGGTGTGCAGGGTGGCCGCTGTCACGTCGCGGAGCCTAGCGAGTAAAGATTTCCGGCGCAGTGGTCCTCTTGTAAACAGATGGATAAACGGAGCGAGGCGATCGAGCTCTTGTACCGGCAGCGTTTCGTGCACTTCCGGGACGGTGTCGCCACGATTACGGGCAGCTACGAGACGGCGCGCGACGTCGTGCAGGAGACGTTCGCGCGCGCCTTGCGGAAGCGCAGGAGCTTTCGCGGAGAGGGCTCGCTCGAGGCGTGGGTCTGGAAGATCGCCGTCCGGACGGCGCACGAGCAGCGGCGGCAGGCGAGCGGCGCGAACCTGAACGGCACGATCGAGGCGGCCCTGGTTGAGCCCGAGCGCGATGCGGCGCTCGCCGAGGCGCTGCGGACGCTGCCCGTCAAGCGGCGGTTGATCGTCTTCCTGCGGTACTTCGCCGACCTCTCGTACGCGCAGATCGCCGAGGTCTGCGAGGTGAGCGAAGGAACCGTCGGCGCGACCCTCGCTCAGGCGAGGGCTGCGCTCGAGGACATGCTCAAGGAGGAGGGGGCTCGTGGATCCAATTGACGAGAGGCTGCTGCGCGAGCGGTTCGCTGAGCTTTCAGAACCGTACGACGGCAACTGGGACGACGTGCGTGGCAAGGCGCGTAGGCGATCGCGGCGCACCTCGGCTCTGCTCGCGGTGGCCGCGGTTGCGCTCGTCGTCACCGGGCTCGGCTTCGGCGGCGAGGTCATCGGGCTCTTCGAGAGCAAAGGCACTCCCGTGCCGCTCAGCAGCCTGAGCGAGCGGGATCGGCAGACAGCAGTTTTCGACCTCTGCCGGCGGATCGAGCTCGTCTCGACGCCGGGCCAGGCGCCGGTCGAGCGCTGTCTGGACGGCGTGCCGAAGGTCGCGGAGATCGCCAATGACGGGACGACGTTCTACTGGAAGCTCTCGTATCCGGATGGGGTCACGTGCCTCGCTTCGGGCCTGGTCCGTGGCCACCGCGACCCAAACCGCGGGGAAAGCAAGATCGGGATGGTGGGCTGCAACGTGGGCGCTCCGTCGCAGAGCGTCGTGCCGTCGCCGAGGCGACCGATCACGTCGGACGTCGCGCTCACGATGGGCCGGGGCGATTCTCGGGCACGTATCACGCGCGCTTCCGGGCTCGCGGGCGCCGGCATCGCGAGCGTCGGGCTCGTCGCGAAAGACGGCTTCGTGCTCAGGACGGAGGTCGAAGGACGCACGTACGCCTTCGGCGAGATTCCGGAGCGCGACTGGGTCGCGATCGCTGCCTATGACGACTCCCGCAAAGAGGTGTACCGCGAGCGCGTTTCCGTGCACCCACCCACGGGGCTGCCGGTCACGCCGCCCGACTATCGACCGCCGCCTCCTCCTCCGCTGCCCGGGGGACCGCCGCTCCAGCACGGCGAGACGGCCGACGCGACGATCGACGTGTACGCCTCGAAGCTTGTGGCCGCGCACTTTGCCTCGTTGACCAGCGAGGTCTATCGGCGACTCGAGCGGGGTGAGCGGCCGGGGCTCTTCTGCGGCGACGTGGCTTTCGGAGCCGGCCGTTGGCTGGTTGTGGCCGGCGGCTCGACCACCGCGCCTCTCGCGCGGGACGTTCGAACCATCCTGGGGACGCAGTACGGAGGCTTCCCCTCTCCTCCGTACGACTACTGCGAGATCACAGGCACCTATGGCCGCTACTGGAACGATGAGGAGGGGACGCACGAGCTCGTCGAAGTGCCTTTCACGCCGGTGGGCCGTCGGTACCTGGACGAACGCGCGACTGCGCGGGACCTGGCCTACTTCGTTCGCACGCGGAAGATGTGGCGCATCCGCAAGGCGGTCTTCCGCGGCGAGAGCACGCCGTCCGCCGACGAGCTCGCGCGGCGGTTCGGGGAGCGCGTTGTGCCTCTGGCAGCGCGGGACGACGCCGCTCCTCTCGGGAAGATCGGCGTGTGGACGGACGGGAAGCTGATCGTCGCCTCCGAGCTGACCCCGGGCGGGCGACGTCTCTTCGTCACCGTTCGAGCGATGCGGATCGGGGCGACCAATATCCGGCACCTCTCCTTTACGTTCTAGGAGGTGAGCCCCCGCTCCGCCAGCTCGGCGGCGGCTTGGTCGAACCGGTCGGGAGTCTGCTGGGTTTCGAGCCACTTGGTGAGCTCGGCGAGGCCGGCCTCGAGCGGCACTTCTGCCTCGAAGTCGAGCAGCTCTCGCCCGAGAGACACATCTGCGAAGCAGTGCCGGATGTCGCCGGCGCGGAAGGTGCCCGGCAGCTCGGGGTCGATCTCCTTGCCGAGCCCGCGGGCGAGCTCGTGCGCAATCTCGAGCACCGAGGCGCTGCGGCCGCTGCCGATGTTGACCGCTCGCCCGTCGGCGCCGTCGCGCTCGAGCGCGAGCCGGCAGGCGCGGGCGACGTCGGTCACGTGGACGAAGTCGCGCTGCTGGCCGCCGTCCTCGTAGACCACGGGAGCCCGATCGTTCAGCAACCGCGCGGCGAAAATCGCGAGCACACCCGTATAAGGGTTCGACAATGCCTGCCGTGGTCCGTAGACGTTGAAAAAGCGCAGCGCCACCGCCGGCACGTTGTACGCGGCCCCGTAGAGGAGGCCCATTCGCTCCTGGTCGTACTTGGTCAGCGCGTAGACCGAGGCGAGCGAGGGCGGCTTCGACTCCGGGGTCGGCACGGGCCGGAGCTCCTCGCCGCCGGGCCCGCGCGGCTCCCACTCGCCGCGTTCCAGCTGCTCGCGCGAGCGCTCGACCGCGGGGGCAGGCTCGTAGGCCCCCTCGCCGTAGACGCTCATGCTCGAAGCCACGACGAGCTTCCGAACCGGGTGCTCGAGCAGCGCCTCGAGCAGGACCGCCGTCCCGACCGAGTTCACCGCGGCGTACTCGGCGGGCTCGTACATGCTCTGGCCGACCCCGACCCGGGCGGCGAGGTGGACGACGGCATGGACCCCTGTGACGGCGCGGCGCACGACCTCTGCGTCGCGCACGTCGCCGGCGATCAACTCGACGTCGGCGTTCAGATAGTCAGGCCGGCCGGCCCCGCCGTGCACCTGCTCGGCGAGGCTGTCGAGCGCGCACACGCGGTAGCCGGCGGCGAGGAGCTCGTCGGCGAGGTGCGAGCCGATGAAGCCGGCGCCGCCGGTGATGAGGACGCTCTCGGCCACGGGCCGGAACGTTACGTCAAGCCCTCGCTACCCCAGGCGAATCCTCGGGTCGACCCAGGCATAGAGGACGTCGACGACCAGGTTGAACAGGATGATCATCGTGGTCGCGAACACCACCACGCCCATCACGGTGGGCAGGTCGAGGTTGCTCAGAGCCTGGAGCGAGACCCTGCCCAGACCCGGGAGCCCGTAGATCGACTCGGTGAAGATCGCCCCGCCGAGTGCGGTGCCGATGTCCATTCCGAGGATCGTCACGACGGGCAGGAGGGCGTTGCGCAAGACGTGGACCCGCATCACGCGCTGCTCGGTGGCGCCCTTGGAGCGCGCCGTGCGCACGTAGTCCTCGTGCATCGCCTCCATCACGTTGGCTCGGATCATCCGCACGTACAGCGCCGCGTACAGCGTGGCGAAGGTCATCCAGGGCAGAATCATGTGGTAGGCCCATTGCGTCGGCCCGCCGCACTCGGCGCCGATCGAGGGGTTGACGAAGTCGCAGTAACCGGCAATCGGCGTGAGGTGGAACCTGAAGCCGAGGAAGTAGCTGAAGATGAGCCCGATCCAGATGGGATGCGCGGAGACCCCGATCAGCACGAAGGTCATCGAGGTTCTGTCTAACAGCGAGCGCGGCCTCAGGGCAGACAGGATCCCCAGAGGGAGGGCGATCAGCAGCCAGAGGACCGCGCCGCCGATCACGAGAGAGGCAGTCACGGGTGCCGCGGTGAGGACGAGGTTGTTCACGGGCTCGCGGTTGGCGAAGGAGCGCCCGAGCGAGTGGTGATACGTCAGCCGCCAAACGAAGTTCGCGTACTGCACGGGGACCGGCTTGTCGATCCCGAGGTAGTGCCGCGCGCGCATGATCTGGTCCTCGGTGGGGTTCTTGCCCGCGAACGCGCGGGCGGGGTCAGCCGGGATGACGAAGAAAATGATGTAGGTGACGATCGTGACCGCAAAGAACAGGACTATCGCCCAAAGGATCCGCCTGATCAGGTATCGGAACACCGCTGCCTCCTTGGATCTTCTCCGTCAGGAGCTTAGACGGCTACGCTACTGACGAAGTTAGCATGAACGGAGGAAATCTGCAGCAGCGGGAGATCGACCTGGCCGTGGGCCTCGTGAACACGTGGGACGTCCTCGACGACGAGCCGGAGTTCCTCCGCGACGCGAAGAACCTGCGCACGTTCCTCGAGCAGCACGGGCTCGACCGCGAGGCGCGGGTGGCCGCGGAAGGCGATCTCAAGCGTGTGCGCTCGTTGCGCCGCCGCGTGCGCAGCGTCTTCGAGGCCGAGACCGAGGCAGAGGCCGTCGAGATCCTGAACGACCTGCTTGCCGACTCGATCGCACAGCTCCGGCCGGGCAAGGATGGCTGGCGATTCTCTTACGAGCCACGGCGCGCGCGCGATCTCGCCGACCGACTCGCCCCCCGAGTCGCCGCCGCGCTGCTCGTGGCGGTCCAGACGGACGGCTGGGAACGTTTCGGCGTCTGCGACGCTCTGCCCTGCCGCTGCGTCTACCTCGACCGCTCCCGGAACCGCAGCCGGCGGTACTGCAGCCAGCTCTGCGCCGACCGGGTCGCCGCCGCGCACTACCGCGAGCGCGCTAAGTGGCGAACCGCCTAAGGGGCGAACCGCGTAAGGAGCAGCACGAGCCCGAGGTTGGCCGCGAAGCCGAGTACCGCCAGCGGCGGGTAGCGCAGCCAGCGCGGCCCCTCCGCGATCGCCCAGAAGATCGGGAACGCGAACAGGCTCTGCCGGCCGAAGCTTTGCATCGTTCCCGAGAAGAGCAGCAGTCCAACGACCACCGTGGCGAATGCGGCCCAGGGCCGGTAGAGCGGGCCGAGCCGCCAGAGGACGACGAGCAGAGGCAGCACGAGCGCGGCTCTGGCGCTGTCGACAAAGCTCTCGAGGCTCTGCGTCGCAGCCAGCAGCAGCGGAACCGCGCACGCGTAGGCGATCACCGCCGTGGGCCAGGCCCCGAAGCGCCGCCAGACGAGCACGATCGCGGCCGCCGCGAACACGGCGAGGACCGGTATCAGCAGGCCGTGGCGCTCGATCACGTCTCGTAGGTGGTTGCTCCAGTCGCCGAATCGGCCCGGCCCTCCCCGACCCCACAGGCGCTGCGCGTCGAAGAAGACGGTCGGATTCCCGCTGCGCGACCAGAAGTAAGCCTGGACGGCAGCCGCGGCTCCGACTGGCGCGGCCGCGCCTAGCCACGCGTGAGGCCCCTTGCCCCGGGCGAGCAAGGCGAGCGGCAGCGCGATCAGGAAGCCGCTCGGCCGGGCGAGCGCCGCGATCACGCCGACGAGGCCGGCCGCGAGCGGCCGGCCGCGGAGCGCCAGCACCGCTGCCCAGGCGGCGGCCGCGAGCGCCAGCGCGTCGGGGTAGCCGAGCGCCAGCGCGAAGGAGCCCGGCCAGCAGGCCAGCGCGAGCGCTGTTCGAAGCCGCGCCCTGGGTGTTCCCTCGGCGACGCCGAAGAAGGCCGCCGCGCTGGCCGTCCAGGCGAGCGTGGCGGCCGCGATCCCGTCCGGAATCGAGCCCGACCAGCGCAGGAGATGCGGCCAAAGCGGGAAGAACGCGTACTGAGGGCCACCCAGCCCGTCGGGATACCCGGTGTAGGCGATCAGGTAGTACCAGTTGTAGTCCCAGGCGAAGAGCGGCCACAGCCCGGTGTGGATCGTCCAGCCGACGGTGAAGGTGTAGGCGCCGGCCGCGAGCCCGATCGCAACGGTCAAGATGATCGCAGCGAGCCAGACGAGCCAGACGAGGCCGACGGCGAGAGCTTCGCGGCGGCCCTGCACGGGCCGAGCTTAGTTCAGGCGGCCGGAACCTCGGCGTCGGTGCCGAGTTGCTTCTGCCACCACTCGGACTCGCGCCGTTGGATCTCGGTCTGTGCCTGCGCGACGTACGTCGCGAGCTCGGCTTCCTGCTTGCGGAGCCGCTCCTCGAGCTCGGCCAGCACCTGCTCGCGCTGCTCGAGCTTGTCCGTGCGGATCTCGACGTCGGCCTCGAGCCCGGCTTCGCGGAGCTCGAGCTCGCCTTCACGCTCGTCAAGCTCCTTGAGCCGTTCGTTGATGGTTTCCTCCATCGCGGTCAACCGCTGATCGCGCTTGTCGGTGCGCTTCTTGTGTGAATCCGTGACGGTCTCGTAGTTGGCGACCTCAGCCTCGCGGGCGGCCAACTCGCGCTCGCGCTGCTCCAGGCGAACGTTCCATTCCTCGAGGTCGCGGCCGCGGTTGCTGTCGCGCTCGGCGTGTGAGATCGAGGCCTGGAGCCGGTTCAGCTCCGCCTCGCGGGCGGTCAGGTCGAGCTCCCGCCGGTCGAGCTCCGCAGAGCGGGCGACGGCTTCGCGTGTGACCTTGTCCTTGTCCGTCAGCTCGCGCTCGAAGCGCTCGGCATCGTCACGCTGACGCTCCCGCTTGAGCAGGAGCTCGGCCTCGCGCTCGCCGATCGCCTCGTCGCGGGCCGACACCCGCGCCCCCTCTTTCCTCAGGTCATTCTCGCGGGCTGCGAGCCTGCGCTCCCGCTCGCCCAGCTCCTTGTCCTGGGCGCGCCACTCGTTCTCGCGCTTCTCGAGCGAGCGCTCGCGGCCTTGAAGCCGCACGGTCGAGGCCTGCTCGCGCGCCGCCAGCTCGCTTTCCTTCTTGGACAGCTTCCTCTCGCGGTCGGCGAGAGCGGCCTGCTGCTTCGTCAACTCGGCCTTTGTTTTGTCGCGCTCGCGGTCGCCGCCCTTCAGCTCCCGAAGACGCGCCTCGGCCGCTTCCTGCCGCTCGGCAGCGAGCGCCTGCTCCGACGCGAGCTCCGCCTGGAGATCGGCGACGCGCGTGTGCTCGGCCTCGATCACCTCGCGCTGGTCCCGGACACGCCGCTCGCGCTCCTCGAGGTCGGCCTCGAATTCCGCGAGCTTCGCGGCACGCTCGTCGAGTGTCGAGGCGCGGTTGGCGAGCTCCTTCTCCGAGCCCACATTCTGGTCGTAGGCCTGCGAGCGCTCGCTGAGCGCGTCGCGCAGGGTCGCCTCGCGCGCCCGGGTCGCTTCGAGCTCGGCCTTCAGCGCCTGGAGATCCGGGCTGACCGTAGCTTCGAGCGAGTCTCCTGCGGGCCTCGCCATCAGCTCGAAGCGCAGCTCGACGTTCGTCGCCCCTGCTGCATCCGGCTGCCCGTCCTCACCGTCTCGCCTGCGCTGGAGCTGCGCTCTCAGGCCGGTCCCGAACCCCTTTTCGGTCTCTGCTCCCTGGTTGTCGGGTTGGTCGGACATCGTCGCCTCCGATCCGGTTAGAAGATCTTTGAGAGGTTGAGGAACGCCGGCCCGAGGATCACGAGGAACATGGCCGGGAAGATGAACAGCACGGTCGGGAAGAGCATCTTGATCGGCGCCTTCATCGCCTTCTCCTCGGCGGCGGCCTGGCGCTTGAGCCGGCTATCGGTCGCTTGCACGCGCAGGATGCGGCCAAGGGAGATGCCCAGCTGGTCGGCCTGGATGATCGAGCGCACGAAGGACGAGAGCTCGCCGGTGCCGGTTCGCTCGGCGAGCTTCTTGAGGGCGTCCTGACGAGTCTCGCCGATCCGGACCTCGTTGAGCGTCAACGCGAACTCCTCGGCCAGCGGCCCCTCCATGTGCTCGGTCAGCTTGACGAGCGCCCCGTCGAAGCCGAGGCCGGCCTCGACGCTGACCGCCATCAGGTCGAGCGCGTCCGGGAGCTCGGCACGGATCGTGTCCTTGCGGGACCGCGCCTTCGCCGAGACCGCGAAGTCGGGCGCGATGAAGCCGAGCCCAGCAAGTACGGTCCCGAGCAGAAACACGCCGCCCGCGCCGGCCAGCGCGCCTCCGGCGAGCGCGCCCAAGACCAGGCCGCCGATCGCGGATCCGGACTTGAAGGCGAGGAAGGTCGTCGGCGAGATCGTGCGCCCGAGGCCCGCGGCAAGCAGCCGCGCGCTGACCCCGTCGATGTTCGTCTTCGGGTGCAGCTTGATCGTCCAGCCCGCGAGGCGGTCGCCCAGCGGGAGTAGAACGCGTTGGCGGAACGGCAGCTGCCCGGGGCCGAGCTTTGCCCGGAATCGACCGTAGTTGGCGGCTCGGCGAACCGAGGTGTGGCGCTCGCGGGCAGGCATCGTGACCGCGTCGCCAAGGAGGTAGGCGGCGGCGGCAAGGCAGATGACTCCGAGCACGATGAAGAGGAACATCAGTGGCTACCCCCGGAAGGAGACGAGTTTTTTAAGGATGAGCGAGCCGAACGCCATCATCACGAGGCCCATCAGGATGAGGTGGTGGCCCGTCGAGGAGTGGTAGAGCGGGTCCATGTACTCCGGGTTGAGGACGGTCATGGCGAGGCCGACGAAGAAGGGCAACCCGACGAGCACATACGCGGATGCGCGGCCCATCGCCGTGAGCCCCTTGATCTTTCGAGCGAACTGCTGCCGTTGCCGGACGGTGTCCGCGACCATGTCGAACAGCCCGGCGAGGCTGCCTCCGACCTGGCGCTGAATCGAGACCGCCGTGATCACGAACGAGAAGTTCTTCGAGCCGATCCGCTCGGCCGTCTCGGCGAGCGCGTCGTCCATGGGCCGGCCGAGCTGCGTATCCGTGATCACGCGCCCGAGCACCTTGCTGGCCGGGTCCTGGCCCTCGTCCACCACCGTCTGGATTCCCTGCTTGAAGCTGTGCCCCGCTTTGAGCGAGGCGGCCAGGGTCACGAGGAGATCGGGAAGCTGGTCCTCGAAGGCGTTCATCCGGCGGCGTGACTTGAACGAGACCCAGCCATACGGGATGAGGGCCCCGACGCCGAGCGCGACCAGGATCTCGAGCGTCGAGCGGCCCGCGACCGCGGCCAGGAGCGCGAGCGCGAAGCCGCAGCCGACGATCAGGTAGGCGAATTCGGCCGTGCGCAGCGGCACATCGGCGCGCTCGAGCATGAGGTGGAGCCGCTTCCAGAGACGGCGGTGGCCGAACGTCTGCTCCGTCGCACGGAAGAGGCTGGCGAAAGCGGCGAGCCGCTCGCCCTTCTCCCGTTGCTTGGTCTTGCGCCGACCCCCCTCGATATGGGGCGTGAGCCGGCTCTTCACCCACGAGCCCTTGCCTGAGGCGAGCACCAGCCCGCACGCCGTCAGGACGAGGAAGGCGACGAGTAGCGTCAGCAGGAGACCGCCGAAAGGCGTGTAGAGCGGGGAGGGGAGCTCGCGGCCCTTACCGGCGGGAGTCTCGAGGTCGCCCGGGACGGTCAGGTCGGCCGCCGCGGCGCCCTCGGGATCGAGGGACGCCCGGAGGTGGAGCTTCTCGCCCGGCCTCGCTGCGGTCACCCACTCGAGCCGCCAGGTACGGCGGAGCTCGGCGGCGACCGAGGCGTAGACGCCCTTGAGCACCGCGCTCGAGACGGCGCCGTGGAAGGTGCCTCCCGTCTCGCGCGCGATCTGCTCGAGCGGCTGCCGGGTCGCGTCCGTGCTGCCGATGACGATCGGGTAGACGAGCGCACTGGCCTTCCGCGCCGCCGCGGCCGACTGAGCCAGCGAGGACGCGCTCGAGACGTCCTGCCCGTCGGTGAGCAGGACGACCACGCGTGCGCGGCCCACTTCCTTCGTGAGCATCGCGGCGGAGAGGGCGAGCGCGTCGTAGAGCGCCGTTCCGGACTTGGCGTCCACGGACATCGTGCGCAGCGCGTCGTCCGAGTCGATCGTCGAGGACGAAAAGCGGGTCAGCTGGACGGCGTGCGACCCGAAGACGACCACGGCGATTCGATCGGGCCCCGCCTTGGCGCCGATGAATTGCCGGGCGGCGGCGACCGCATCGTCCAGCTGCCGTCCTGCCATCGACCGCGAGCGGTCGACCGCGATCACGACGCTCTTCGCGGAGGCCAGGTTCTGAGTAGTCAGGTCGAGCACGCGCTGGCCGTTCTCGGTCAGGGTCGGCGGCTGGCTCGAGGCGACTGGCGAGACGATGGTGGCGCGGAGCGTCGGGTACCCGGTCGCGTCGACGCCGCGCAGGCTGACGTTCGCGCTCGCAGCCACTGGTGCGAGAAGGGCGACGAGGGCGACGGCGACGAGGCTGCGGATCAGGATGACCCGCCTCATTCGAACCCGCCGTAGCTCGCGGCTGCGTAGTTCGACCGGAAGGAGGCCGAGTCGCCGAAGAACGTCGGCGGAAGGCTGACCCCGTTCGCCGCCATCTTCTCGAGGAAGTGAGGCTTGAGCCCGGTGCACGCGAGCTCGGCGAGAAGCTTGACCGGCTGCCCTGAGGCGGCGGCGCCCTCTTCCGGCGGCTTGGCCACATAGACGTCCTGCAGGGTGATGACCTCCGACTCCATCCGCAGCACCTCGGTGATGTGGGTGATACGGCGCGAGCCGTCGACAAGGCGTGCGATCTGGATGAGGAGGTCGAAGGCGCTGGCGATCTGCTCGCGGATCGCGCGATGCGGCAGCTCGACGCCGGCGGTGAGCACGAGCGTCTCGAGACGCGAGAGCGCATCGCGAGGCGTATTGGCGTGGATCGTGGTCAGCGAGCCTTCGTGGCCCGTGTTCATCGCCTGGAGCATGTCCAGGGTCTCGGCGCCGCGGACCTCGCCGACGATGATCCGGTCGGGGCGCATGCGCAGGGCGTTACGAACGAGCTCGCGGATGCGGATCTCGCCCTCGCCTTCGATGTTCGGCGGGCGCGCCTCGAGCGTGATCACGTGCTCCTGCTGAAGCTGGAGCTCGGCGGCGTCCTCGATCGTGACGATGCGCTCGTCGTTCGGGACGAAAGCGGAGAGAGCGTTCAGCGTGGTCGTCTTTCCGGTGCCCGTACCGCCGGAGATCAGCACGTTCAGCTTCCCGCGCACGCACGCGGAGAGGAACTGCGCCGCCTCGGGCGTGGTCGTGCCGAACTCGATCAGGTCGTCGATCGTGTACGGGTCACGCGAGAACTTCCGGATCGTGAGCGTCGGCCCCCGCAGCGAGAGCGGCGGGATGATGGCGTTGACACGGCTTCCGTCGGGAAGGCGCGCGTCCACCATCGGCGACGCCTCGTCGACGCGTCGACCGACCTGCGAGACGATCTTGTCGATGATCCGGAGCAGGTGGGCGTTGTCGACGAAACTCGCGTCGGAGAGCTCGATCTTCCCGCGCCGCTCGACGAAGACCCGGTCGTACCTGTTGACCATGACCTCGGTCACGGAGTCGTCGCGGAGCAGCGGCTCGAGCGGGCCGTAGCCGAGGATGTCGTCCGTGATCTCGCGCGTGATCTGGCGCCGCTCCTCGCGAGTCAGCGGGGTGCGGTCGAGCGCGAGCTGCTCGGTGACCACGCGCAGCACCTTCTCGGCCAGGTCGTCGGTGGTGCCCTCCTCCGACTTGCCGGCTGCGTAGAGCTGCGGGCCGAGCTTCGCGATGCATGCGTGGTGGATCTTGCTCTTCAGGTCGCCGTACGGGTCCGGGCGCCGCTCGACGGGCTCGGGGGCCTGACCGGCGAGCGCGTCATGCGCCTCGGGGGCGTGGCCGTTGGTCGAGCCGTTCTGACGGTGGAGTCGGTCGTGGAGGCCCATTAGGCCCTCGCCAGCGTCGCCATGAAGCTCTTCTTCTGCTTCGCCGCGGCCTGTGCCGCCACGAGCTCCTTGGCCATCGCGCGGACGGCGCGCGAGAACTCGGCCTTCGGGTCCGAGAGCACCGCCGGGTTGCCGCGGTTCACGGCGAGCGGGACGATCCGGTCGCTCGGGATCTCGAAGTCGATCTTGCGCTCGAGGGCCGACTCGACCTCCTTCGGCTTCATCCCGACCTTCGAGTTGGCCCGGTTGAGCACGAGCTTGATCCGGTCGGGCGGGAAGGAGAGCAGATCCAGCGTCTGCAGGCTGAGCCGCACGTTCTTCAGCGTGGGCACGTCCAGCCCGCAGAGGAGCAGGAGCTCGTCGGTGCGGTCGAGTGTCGCCAGCATCGGCCCGTGGAAGAAGGGCGAAGTGTCGACGACGATCACGTCGTACGACTCGCGCGCCACCTCCAGCAGCCTGGCCAGCTTCGCCTCCGTCACGAGCTCGGCGTCCTCGGGGCGCAGGGGCGCCGGGAGGATGTCGAGCCCGGAGGCGTGACGCGTGGTGTAGCCGGCGAGCTTCTCGGAATCGAGCTCGCCTGGAGCGGTGACGAGGTCGTAGATCGTCTTCTCCGGCTCGATCCCGAGCATGATCGCGGCGTCGCCGAACTGGAGGTCGAGGTCGAGCAGGAGTGCCCTCTTGCCCCAGTGCTTGGCCAGCGAGGTGCCGACGTTCGTGGCCGTGACGGTCTTGCCCGTCCCGCCCTTGGGCGAGAAGACGGTCACGAGCCGGCCGTGCCGGCGCTGCGAGCCCGTCAGCCGCTTGCCGACATGGCCGGCCTTGCGGATCGAGAAGACGACGTTGTCGGTCAGCTGCGGCAACAGCAGGACGTCGGCGACGTCGTGCTCGAGCGCCTCTTCCAGCAGAGCCGGAGAGCCGTTCGAGGCGAGCAGAATCAGCGGCGCCCGCGTGTGCTCGCGGAGCGCGGCCAGCTCGTTTACGGGCAGCGTCGACGAGCGGGTCGCGTGCAGGACGACCTGGAGGTGCCCGCCCGTCAGTGCTGCAGCGGCCTCCGCTACCTGGCTGGTCGAGCCGATCACCTCGACGTCCGGGTGGTTCATCAGGGCATCGCGCAGGTCCGGCAGCCCGTCGCAGTCGCCCGTGACGAAGATGCGGGCGCGCTCGCGGGTCGCAGTGGGGTTGAGGGTTTCCTGACTCATCACTGACCTCCTCCGAAGGTGCCGAAGAAGCGCTTGAGCTGCTTCTTGCTGAGCCCGTCGCGGAGGACGGTTCCCAGCGTGGTCACGCTCTCCGGGCTGTCGGCCGCGTGCACGACCGGCCGGAGCTGGAGCGACCAGCCCACGCCGTTCGAGGCACT
>Ga0307278_10000887_pt1 | contig 14731 bp, 16 predicted proteins | sample ER_DNA_117_FD_194482 | JGI IMG/M metagenome (GOLD analysis project Ga0307278, IMG submission 194482) | Bulk soil microbial communities from the East River watershed near Crested Butte, Colorado, United States - ER_DNA_117 | ecosystem: Environmental > Terrestrial > Soil > Floodplain | place... | reverse complement strand
CCGGACGCGCTCACGCGCCACACGCAGCCGCGCGGCGACGGAGGTGCCGTTCAGCCCGCCCGCGACCGCGACGTCCAGCGGCACGTTCGTCAGCGCGCGCCAGACCCGGCGGGCTAGTTCCTCGGCGTCGGGCGCAGGGGGCCAGGCGGGAGCCGAACCGGGGAGGTCGGGGCGTCCCGCGGGTGAATCGTCAGGCCGGGATCCATCGTCGACTCTCTGATAGTCAGTGAGGCGGTCATCTCACTCCTCCTCGCGGCGTCGTAAGCACCTGCTCGACCGACCAGCCCTTGCGACACCGGTGGAGCAGTGTCTCGACCCGGATGCCCGTCCGCTGCGACCACTCGACGAAGGTGAGCGTCTCGCCGTTCCACGTGAGCACGTCCCCGCGGCTGTGTGGCCGCGCGGCCGGTGGTCGGTGGTTGCTGGGCGACCCGGAACGCGGCAAGTCCACCGTCCGATACAAACGTCGCCGCTCGGGGTCCTCGCGCAGGGACAGGTCGGTCTCTCGTTCCAGCCTGCGCCGGAACTCCTCGTTCGGGTCGGGCCGCTGGTCGGGACGGAGGTTCCGCCTTGGGCGGCGTCGCTCGTCGGTCACGTCGGAACCTCCTCGTACTCGACGCGAGGCAGGTAGGTGAGCAGTACATCCCCAGGAAGAGGTACGAGTAGGGCTCGGCCCTGCCCTGGCCGTTCTCTTGGAGGCGGAGCCAGCCGACCGGGACGTAGGTGTCCTCCTGCACTGCCTGGCCCCTACCATAGTAGTAGGGACGCCGGGTTCCGCGGCAGGCCGTCGAGCGAGTCCAGGTCGCGAGGCGAGACCGCCGCCGCCAACGCCCGAGCTGGGCCGGGTTACACGTGGCGTCGTTGACGCCGTGGCGGACCAGCGGATGCTTGGCCGGCCGGTCATAGGGCGGGCGGCGACAGCGCCGTCCACGGCCGTCAGTACGATCGTGCTCTCGCTGTTGTGAAGCTTGTCTACCGGCCGGCATGGGTCGTAGGGTCCCGGCACCGAACCAAGGGGGGACGATGGGACATCCCAACGAGGACCTGGTCCGCCAGGGCTACGATGCCTTCGCCAGGGGCGACCTGGACACACTGCGTGAGGTGTTCGCCGCTGACGCGGTGTGGCACACCCCAGGCCACAACGTGCTCGCCGGTGACCACCGCGGCATCGATGCGATCCTCGGCTTCTTCGGCCAGACCATGGAGCTGAGCGGCGGCACCTTCCGCGTGGAGCTGCATGATGTCGTCGCCGGAGACGACCACGCGGTCGGTCTGCATGTGGCCCGGGGCCAGCGTAACGGTCGCACGCTCGAGGATCGGTCGGTGCTGGTGTTTCACGTCCGCGACGGGCAAGCCGTTGAGGTGTGGCAGTACAACGGGGACAACGACGCGGTCGACCAGTTCCTGGCATAGCCTGAGCAGCCGCAGAGACAACTCAGCTCGGCGCCAAGTTCGGGTGAGCGGCAGCGACTCATGGACCTGAGGGGCCGACCGTGCATGCGATGACGGCCGAGCCCTCACTGGCGAGCCCCGATGGGGACCCCCCGAATCCTCGCCAGGGGGCTCGGCCGCCCTGGATGGTCCCGCTGGGCCGACTCCCTGCCAAAGCGGAGAAGTGCCCAACCCGGCCGGGGTCGAACTACCCCTCTTTGGGGAAGCGGGGCACAATCCCGCGTTCGAGGGCGAAGCGGGTCAGGTCTGCCCGCCGGCGCGAGCCGGTCTTGTTGCGGATGCGGTCCAGGTGGGAGTGGATGGTACGGACGCTGAGCTGCAGCAACTTCGCGATGTCCTGGTCGGTCTCGCCGCCGGCGACCAGCTCGAGGATCTCCCGCTCCCGCTCGGTGATCCTGATGGGCGCCTGGAGCAGGTAGGAGGCGAGCGTCGCCGAGACATAGGTACGTTGCTCCGCGACGGCGCGAATCGCCCCGACGATCTCGGCCTCCTCGGCCTGCTTGGTGAGGTAGCCTCGGGCGCCGGCCCCGATCGCTTCGATGACGTCGGCGGGTGCCTCCGAGGCGGACACCACCAGAACGGAATGGCCGCGGGCGCACAGATGGGTGACGGCCGCCGCCCCGCTCAGCCCGGGCAGGTGCAGGTCCAGGAGCACGACCTCGGCCTGTGCCTCGCCTTGGGCGTCCAGTTCCTCGACCGACCGGCTCGCACCGGTCAGCCGGAGGTCCGGTGCCGCGTCGATCACGTGGATCAGTCCCTTGCGGAAGATCGGATGGTCCTCGACGACTGCCACCCTGATCATCTCGGCCCCCACAGCGTCACCCGTGTCCCGCGTCCTGGGGCCGACCACAGCTCGGCCCGGCCGCCCACCTCGTGCATGCGGCTGGTGATCGACCGCTCGACTCCGAAGCCGCGGCGCTCGCCCCTGGGGTCGAACCCGCGGCCGTGGTCGCGGACGATGACCTCCACCCCGTCCGGCCGTGACACCGCCCGCACCACCGCCCGGCCAGCGTCGGCGTGCTTTGCCACGTTGGTTAGCGCCTCGCGCGTCGCCCCGATCAGGGCGGCCGCCACGGCCGGAGGGGGATCGCGGTTCAGCCCACCGGTCACCAGTTCGGTGTGCAGGCCGCGGTGCAGGAACTCCTCGGTGAGCGCATGCAGGCCGCCGGTGAGCCCGCCCTGGCGTGTGGCGTCCTCGCGCAGGACCCCGCGCAGTTCGGTCGCCTGCTGCAGCGCGGTGGCTCGGATCTCCCGTAGGCGCTCGGCGCGCATGCCGTCGTCCGCGCCGGCGCGCAGGGCGATCGCCTCCAGGGTCTGTAGGACCGTGTCATGGGTCTCGCGGAGCAGGCGGGCACGCTCACCTTCCCGTCCGGCCCGCAGTCCCTCACCGACGGCCGCCCGGGCCCCCTGGCGGGCCAGCGCGACGATCACCAGGGCCAAGCCGAACGCCAGCGCCAGCCAGGCGATGCGGGCCACGAAGATCATCCAGCCGTCGAAGTCGAAGACCGCATGGTTGAGTCTGGCCATCAGCAGGTGCAGGGCGACCCCGCCGGCAAGGATCGCAGCGCCGGTCCTGGCCCCTCGCAGGGCTGTCCAGAAGCTGATCACCCCCAGGCCGTAGCCCCAGACGATGTCCCGACCGGTCCACAGGAACGTGCCGTGCTGCAGCGTCGACGTCGCCCACAGGTTCAGGCCAGTGGCGACCGCGAGGTCGACGGCCAGGAATGCGGGCGACCGCAGCAGCCCGCGGAAGCGGCCCATGCTGACGCCGACCAGCAGTACCAGATCGCCGGTCAGCACCACGGCCAGGCCGGCCAGGAGGGAACGAGGGATGTCGGTCCCGAGGTTGCCGAGCGCGCCGGCGACCAGGATCGGGGTGATCGCTACCCGGTAGGCGAGCGCGGCCACCGCGAACCAGCTCAGCGTCCGCCGGACCAGCTCGTCGGCGCTCGCCACCCCGGTCGACGACGCATCACCGGCCGAGGACGCCGGCCCTACCGTCGCTGGGTGATCGCCGGTCTCGCCAGGACGCCGATGCTGCCCTGCGAGCCGGCTCCGCCTGTGCCGGGTGACGCTGGACCAGGTCCGACTACGTGCGGATCGCGCCATTGCGGATCACGTGCCAGGACCTGTGGAACAAAGCATGCTCGTCCGCGCTCTCATCTTGCTGGCAGAGACCGAGAGCCTAAGGGAAGAGCGCCGATCCGGCTATCCATGCATAGCCCTGCCAAGCCGTACCAGGGCGCCACGTTGGCCAGCTCGACGTGGAGCGACCTCAGCTGAGCACCTGCGAAGTGGGGTAGTTCTGCCCTTGGCTGGCTGCGCGAGCCTCACCATGATCGACAGATGCCCGAGGCCAAGGACGCCCCAATGGCTGCTCGTGTCGTCGCAGGAGTGCCGCTGCTGCAGGCTGGGCTCGAGCAGGCGGCGCTCGCTGTCGGGCTGCGGGTCGCGGACGGGGAAGAGGCAGCGGCAATCGGACTTCGATCGCCAAACGCCGGGCCAACCCTGGCTGCGATCGACGTGTGCGCCGACGCCGATCATGTGGTCATCACGCTGACCGCCGTCCCCGATTCCAAGACCTGGTTCAGGCTTCTCGCGCTGCTCCGCGAGCTACTCGACCTCAGTTCCTGACAAGGTCGCAGCGCCGCCTACCGGCATGCCAGCTCCTCGACGATGGCGGCCAGCGCCTCCACGCCGGCCAGGCAGTCGCTCAGCTCGGCGTGCTCGGCCGGGCTGTGGCTCACCCCGGTTGGGTTGCGGACGAACAGCATCGCGCTCGGCACGGCGGCGGCCAGGACGCCGGCGTCGTGGCCGGCCGCGGTGGGCAGCTCGACCGGGTCCAGCCCGCGGCCGCGCAGGCAGGCGGCCAGCCGGTCGGTCAGGGCGCGGTCGAAGGCGACCGCCGGGCTGCGCGACTCGCAGGCGACCTCGACGGCCAGCCCGTGCTCCACGGCGGCCCGGTCGAGCACCCCGCCGACCTCGGCGAGCACCCGGTCAAGGGTGGCGGCGTCGGCGGCGCGCACGTCCAGCCAGGCGCGGACGCGCGCGGCGACGCTGTTGGTCGAGTTCGGCTCCACCTCCAGCCGGCCGACCGTGGCGACCGCCCCGTGCCGCGCGGCCGCCGCCCGGGCCGCTCGCCGCCGGACAGCTCGTCGGGGAACCTGGTCTCCAGCTCGGCCAGGCCGAGCTCGCCGAGCAGTGCCCGTGCCTGAGAGGCGGCCGTCGTGGGTCGGGCGCCGTCGAGTTCGAGCGGCAACGCGACGTTCTCCTCCGCGGTGAGCGTCCCGAGCAGGTTGAGCTCTTGGAACACGTACCCGATGGTGCGGCGGCGGAGCTGGGCCAGACCTCGTGCGTCCAGCTCGCCGAGGTCGCTGCCGTTGACCAGCACCTTGCCCTGGGTGGCGCGGTCGAGGCCGCCGGCGATGGCGAGCAGGGTGGACTTTCCCGAGCCGCCGGGGCCCATGATCGCCACAAGCTCGCCCGGCTGGATGCTGAATGACACGTCTGCCAGTGCTGCAACCGACGTGCGGCCCGATCCGTAGGTGCGGGCGACGCCGCGGACCTCGAGCGTCGGGGTGGTCGGGGTCATGGCTGGCTCCTGCGGGTAAGGTGGGCGGTTTCTGTGGCAGTCCGCCGCCTGGGTGGTGGGGCCGGGCTGGGCACCGTAGGCGCGGGTGCCGCCTCGTTCAGGCGGGCTTCGCAGAGGTCGAGCCAGCGGATCTCGGCCTCGCTCTGGAACAGCAGGCCATCCAGCGTCAGGGTCCAGGCGAGGTCGTCGGTCCTCTCGTCACCCTTGAGCCGGGTGAGTTCCTGCAGTGACCGCATGGTCGCCGCCCGCTGACGTTGGATCACGGTGTGGACGTCGGCGGTTTGGGAGCGGACGGCGAAGATCAGCTTGATGGCAAGCTCCTGGCGGGGCACGGCGTCCCGGCTGACCGGCCCGGAGAACCAGCGCTCCAGCTCGGCGCGGCCCGTGTCGGTCAGCCGGTAGACCTTCTGGTCGTCAGCCTCGATGTTGGCCTCCACCAGGCCGTCGCGTTCCAGGCGCGCCAAGGTCGTGTAGACCTGCCCGACGTTGAGCGGCCACATCTGGCCAGTGGCGGCCTCGAACTCGCTCTTCAAGCCGTAGCCGTACATCGGGCCTTGCTCCAGCAGCGCCAAGAGGCTGTGGCGAACGCTCATACGTCGCTCCTTACCGAGTATTGCTTACCCAGTATGGTGTTGCTTACCCAGTATGGTCCCGCGGGCAAGCCTCGGCAAGTCCGGCATGCGGTCCTCCCCTCGGAGACCGGGAGGCGTGCCTGTGTGACCGATGGTCGAGCCGGAGGGCATGGCTTCCTCGTCCATCCGCGCGGCCGGTTAGGATGGGCCTCGACCCAAGGAGGTCCAGGTGCCGTACCGCTTGGCCGTGGGCGCGCTCCTAGTCGCCTCGTTGCTGGCCGGCTGCTCGTCCGCCGCCACGCCGGCGGCCTCCCGACCCGGGGCCGCCACGCCGACCACGACCCAGCCCGGGCCGCCCGCCAGCATCCCTGGCAACCGGGCCGACCGGTACGTGTTCCCCGTGGCCGGCTGCCGCGCCTCGTACGGCCACGGCCATCCCTACTACCCGGCCACCGACGTCTTCACCCACCCGGGCTGCCGCTTCGTCGCCCCGGTCGACGGGACCGTCGACGAGGTCAACCGCGTCGACCGATGGGATCCCGCCAGCGACCATGGCGCCGACCGTGGCGGCCTGTCGGTCTCGGTCATCGGCATCGACGGCGTGCGCTACTACGGCTCCCACCTGCAGTCGATCGCGCCGGGCATCAGCCACGGCGAGCACGTCCGCGCCGGGCAGCTGCTTGGGAGCGTCGGCAATTCCGGCGACGCGCGCACCACCCCGACCCACGTCCACTTCGGCCTGTCCTGGCCGACCCGAGCGGGCACCTGGTGGATCCGTCGCGGGCTGCTGTACGCCTGGCCCTACCTGGACGCCTGGCGCGCCGGCCGTAACCTCTCCCCAGCCCCCGCCGTCCAGGCGGCCCACCGCGCCGCCGGCACCGACATCCCCCCCTGCCGGATCCGTTGCTGACCCGGCGGGCGTTGCAGGTGCCCTCGGTCAGGTCACCCACCACCCTATCTCGGGGGCTGGGCACGAGCTGGCCTGCCGGGCAGCACACATCCTGAGGCAAGCACATCGATGATCCGGACTGTGCGTGCACAGAGCTCGCCTCGCTGTCTCCTCCGGTAGGTTCGTTCGACCACGTCCGCGAACAAGTCCCTGACACGGCCGTCGCGTCCCGAATCGTGCCTTGGCCGGCATTCGTCACGAATGAAGCGCTACCTCGATCTGGCCGTGGAGGACCCACTGGCCGCAGGCGGCAGCGCGGAGTCACCTGATGGACGCACCGCGGTCGCCACGGTCCGCGCGGCAAGCTCGACGCAAGCTCAGGTGCTCGGCCGTCGGGTCGAGCGGAACCGTGGCGCAACCTTCCTGCTCTGTGGCGGCAGCGGCCGCCGCGTCCAGGCCGCCGTGCTCGCCTTCCTCCGGCGCCACGCCCGCTGAGCGGGGAGCAGGGGTCGCCCACCGACCTGCTGGATCCCTACGCCAAGCTCGTCGCCACCTCGGGAGCGCCGGCTATGGAGTCAGTTCGACCCAGCCTGCTACGTGACCGGAGGTTTCTGAACCCCTACCCGACCTGCCGGTTGCCTCTGTTGGACTCTGTGAGGAATTCGATGAGGTGACGTGTTGTCTCAACGGGAGCTTCCTCCGGGAGGAAGTGCCCGGCAGGGACCGGGCCGCCGCGGACCTCGTCGCACCAGGCGCTCCACACCTCGAGCGGCTCGTACCAGCCGGCGACGGCGCTGCTATGGCTCCAGAGGGCGAGGACCGGGCAGGTGATCCACCGCTTACCGCGGTCGGCTTCGTCGTGCTGGTAGTCGAGGGTTGCGGCGGCGCGGTACTGCTCGCAGATGGCTTGGACGGTCTCGGGGTGGCTGAACTGCTCGACGTAGCGGGCGCGGACCTCCGCCGGGAAGGCGTCGGGGACCTCCGACCACGCGTCGAGCATGTGGTCGACGATGACGGCGGGCGCCCGGGCGATCAGCTGCTCGGGCACCGGCTCCGGGGCGGCGAGGAATGACCAGACCCAGAACCCGAGGCTGAAGTCCATGTCCGCACGGCCGAACGCGTCGCCGGTGGAGACGATGTCCAGCACCGCCAGACGGTCGACCGCGCGTGGGTGGTCCAGCGCCATCCGGTAGGCGCAGCGTGCCCCACGGTCGTGCCCGACCACGCTGAACCGCTCGTGTCCCAGCCTGGCCATGACATCGAGCTGGTCGCGAGCGAGCTCGCGCATGCTGTACGGCGCGTGGTCCGGCGTGCTCGGTGGCGTGCCGCTGTCGCCGAAGCCGCGGAGGTCGGTGGCGACCACAGTGAAGCGCTCGGCCAGCCGCGGCGCCATCCGATGCCACATGAGGTGCGTCTCGGGGATGCCGTGCAGCAACAGCACCGGCGGACCGTCGCCACCCCGGCGCCCGTGGATCGTCGTCCCGGTCGTGGCCACGTCGAACGCTTCGAACCCGTCGAACACGAAGCTCCCCTTTCCAGACGGGCAACGGGGAGGAATCAGTGGAGGACGCGGTAGGTAATGTGGGTGGCGAGCGACACGGCCCGGACGGCGAGGAGCTCGAGCTGCAAAGGCGGTACGCCGTCGAAGAGGCGTTCGCCCGCGCCGAGGGTGACCGGTGCGATATGGGTACGGAGCTCGTCGAGGAGGCCGGCGGCGAGGTACTGATTGATCGTGGCGGCTCCTCCGGCGATTGCGACGTCGCGACCTCCCGCAGCCTTACGCGCCTGGTCGAGGGCGGACTCGATGCCGTCGGTCACGAACGTGAACGTCGTGCCGCCCTGCATCGTCAGCGGGTCGCGTGGGTGGTGTGTGAGCACGAACACGGGGGCGTGGTAGGGCGGGCTCTCACCCCACCAGCCCATCCAACTGAGATCCCAATCGCCGCGGACCGGTCCGAACATGTTGCGGCCCATCACGAACGCGCCGGCAGAGACGATCCGGTCAACCTCGGCCTTGTTCTCATCGGGTGTGTCGAACATCCAGGCGTGCAGCCGCTCAACTGGTCCGTCGCCGAACGGCTTCTCCGCCGTCTGGCCCGGACCGGCGACGTAGCCGTCGGCAGAGATCGAGATGTCGCAGACAACCCTGTTGCTCATGGAAATCCCTCCTTGTCGTCACTGCGTGCGATTTGCAGTCGGTACGATCAGGTAGCCGCCGGTGCGGCTCAGGCCCGCACCGGCTCGGCGGCCTACCGGTCTTGGACCTCGACGGTGGTGCCGTGGATCCCGGCAGTGGCTTGCCCGTGCTCACCTGGGCATGCGACGCAACCTCCACCCGTGCGGATGAGTTGGACGGCTTGGTCGGGCTGGGCGGCTGCGGCGGGCTGGGCGGCTGCGGCGGGCTGGGCGGCTGCGGCGGGCTGGGCGGCTGCGGTGGGCTGGGCGGCTGCGGTGGGCTTGGTGGTGGCTGGCTGCTGGGCGGGCTGGGTCTTGGTGCTTGCGGGGACGGCGCGGAGCAGGATGGTGGCCAGGATGGCGATGGCGACCGCGACCAGGGCGCTGAGGGCGGCGGTCAGTTGCAGTCCGTGGGTGAATGCCTGGCGGGCGGTGGCGAGCAGCGCGGTGGCGACCCCGTCGGGCAGGTCCGCGGCGACGGCGACGGCGCCGCCCAGGGTGTCGCGGGCAACCGTGGCGGCCTGGGCCGGGACCGTGGGCGGCAGGGCGTCGGCCAGTTGGCTGCGGTAGACGGCGACGCCGATGCTGCCAAGGATCGCGATGCCCAGCGCGCCGCCGAGTTCGGCGCCGGTCTCGGAGATCCCCGAGGCGGCCCCTGCCCGCTCTGGCGGGGCGGCGCTGACGATCAGGTCGGTCGTGGCGGTGAATACCGGCGCCAGTCCCAGCGAGATGACCAGGGAGGCGCCGGCCAGGATCGCCAGGTCGGCGGTGGGAGTTCCACCGACCTGGGTCAGCACGGCCAGGCCGGCCGCGGCCATGGCCAGGCCGGCGCCGATCACCGGCGCGGGGCGGAGGCGGCGCAGGATCCGGGGGGCCAGGTTGGACCCGATGATGAACCCGCCGGCCGACGGCAGTGACCACAGGCCCGCCTCGAGCGGTGACAGGCCCAGCACCAGCTGCAGGTACTGGGCGACGAACAGGAAGTAGCCGACCACGATGAAGATGCCGAGCAGGTTGGTCGCCAGTGAGGCGGTGAACGCCCGGATGCGGAACAGCCCAAGGTCGATCATCGGCTCGAGCATGTGACGCTGCCGGCGTACGAACCCCACCCCGGCGATTAGCCCGACCAGAACGGCAACCACAGCAAGCCAGCCGAGCCCGTCCTGGGCGATGAGTTTGAGGCCGAACACCACTGCCAGCACCGTGGTCAGCGACATCCCGGCGCTGACGAGGTCGAGCCGGCCGGCGTTCCGGTCGCGGTACTCCGGCAGCAGCCGCGGCCCCAGCAGCAGCAGCAGCGCCATCACCGGCACCGCCAGCAGGAACACCGAGCCCCACCAGAAGCGTTCGAGCAGCACGCCGCCCAGCACCGGGCCGATCGCGCCACCGGCAGAGAAGCTGGTGATCCAGATCCCGATGGCGGTGGTCCGCTGCCTGGGGTCGTGGAACATGCTGAAGATCAGCGACAGCGTCGAGGGTGCCAGGGTCGCCCCGGCGATCCCAAGCAGCGCGCGGGCGGCGATCAGCATCTCCGGGCTGGTCGACAGGGCGGCCAGCACCGAGACCACCCCGAACGCGGCCGCGCCCGCCAGCAGCAGCCGGCGACGGCCGATCCGGTCGCCCAACGTCCCCATGGTGACCAGGAACCCAGCGACCATGAACCCGTAGATATCGGTGATCCACAACAGCTGGGCGCTGCTTGGCCGCAGCTGTGCGCTCAACGACGGCACCGCCAGATGCAACACCGTCAGATCCATCGCATACAACAGACACGCCAAGGCCAGCACCGCCAACCCCGTCCACTCCCGCACCCCCGCCAGCGGGCCAGACGGTGCCGAGGTCGTGGTCTCCATCGACGGTCCTTCCTCTCGTTCGTCTCTACCGGGCTGCAACACCGCTCACGTGGGTGCCTGGACGTCCCGATCTCGATTCTGGATGACTGGTCGGTCGAACCAGGCATCGAGATAGCGGGCGTGATCGGCGAACCGGTACGGGATGTCGGGCTTGCCGGAGCGGCCCATCCCGATGAGGTCGGGGGCCAGGGAGCGGCCGGGGCTCGCCGATCCGGGGCAGCACATTACGCCACAGGTGCGACGACGTCGGGTTGCAATGCAGAAAGACGAAGGGCGTCCCGCTGCCAGTCACTTCGTGGTGGATCGTCGAGTCCAGCACACCGATCGTGGCCATGGTTGGTGTCCCCTTGTCGCTGGAGGCGAGTCAGCCAGCGGGCGTGGACAGGACCAAACTGGCGACCTTCTCGGGCTGGTCCACCTGCACGTAGTGCCGCGCATCCGGCAGCAGGAACAGCTCGGAGTTCGGGAACAGCTGGTGGAAGCGCTTGGCCACGCCAATGTTCAGGTAGGGGTCGGCGGCCCCGAAGATGATCCGCACCGGCCGGCTGAATCCTCGCATCGCTGGAATCATCCTCCTGCGGGAGATGACCGTCCCGAGCAGGTCGTTGTTGAGGGACCAGAAGGCTGGTCGTGCCGGCCGGAACTGGGAGTACAGCAAGGGAACGAGCTCGTCCCTTGCGGCGGAGTCGTTGATGAACCGGCCGACCTGCCACCGGTAGAGCGCCTGGTCCAGGGCTTCGAACCGCGAGACCGCCAGGCGGGCGAGGTTGCGCAGGATCGGCGTGGAGTACAGGAAGATGGCCTGCGGCCGCCTGAGGGCCTTCATCCAGCCGTAGTAGGTGTTGAGAAGGACCAGCGCGGCGATCCGCTCGGGGTGGGACAGGGCCCAGTCGATCGCCGGGGGGCCGGAGGCGTCGTGCGCCACCAGGACCATCCGCTCGAGGGCGAGCTGGTCGACCACGACGTCGAGGTCGCCGGTCTGGTTGCTGGCGGTGTAGGGATAGCGGGCCGGCTTGTCGGAGGCGCCCCACCCCAGGAAGTCGAAGGTGACGACCCGGCGAGGGGGGTGCAGGTGGGGCACCAGCCGGTCGTAGAGGCGGAGGTTGTCGGGGAAGCCGTGCAGCAGGACCACTGGTGGGCCCTCCCCCGGGTACTCCCGAGCGTAGATCCGGTGCTGCCCTCGTGGCACCCAGGCTTCCCGGTAGCCCATGGCCTCACCCATCAGTTGGGTCCCGACGCTGGCCATCCCGGCTGCCGGGCGCGGCGGTCGATCGTTTCATCATCAGGTTCTCCTTCGTGGCCGGCCAACCGCGCCAGCGCCAGGATCCCGCGGACCAGCGGCGCGGCCGCCATGTGCCGGGCTCCTGCCGCCTGAGCGGGTCGCGGTACAGCTCGGACCCGCGAGGGAGCCAAGCAAGTAGGGGATACCTCACCAGCGCCGGACGTAGAGTTCGTTGCTGAACAAGGTGTTCGAGTATGGTTGGATCTGGCTGGCGAGGGTCAACAACCAAAACGGGGCGGGCGTCCGGAACCGGGCAGCCCCCGTCGTTTGTTCGGAAACGCGAGGGCGGGCATGGCAGAGCAGGATCGGCGAGTCCGCCGTACGCGCCGGCTCCTGATCGAAGCCCTGCTTGCGCTCATCATGGAGAAGGGCTATTCGAAGCTCACGGTGCAGGACATCCTGGACCGGGCCGACGTGGGGCGGTCGACGTTCTACGCCCACTTCCGTGACCGGGAGGCCCTGCTCGTCGCCTGCTTCGACAACGTGCGCGATGAGTTGCGGCGGGAGATCGACGCGATGGCGCCGGGCGCGTCGCCGCCCGACCCGACGCGCCCAGCCGCGGCCATCTTCGCGCACGCGCATCGGCGGCGGCCGGTCTACCGGGCGCTGTGCGGCAAGCAGGGCGGCACCATCGTGATCGGGCACCTGAACGGCCTGGTCCGTGGGCTGTTGCGGGAGCACCTGCAACCCCACCTCGCCGCCGCCGGCTCCGACATGCCGGTCGAGGTCGTCACCGAGTTCTATGCCAGCGCGACCATCGGCCTGCTGACGTGGTGGGTGGAGCATGACTACCCATACGAGCCCTCGCACCTGACCCAGATGCTCCGGCGCCTGGCGACGCCCGGGATGCTCGCCGTCCTTGGTCCACCAGCTCCCGATTCCGCCTGACGGTGCTCGCAGACGTCGCGATATCCGCACACCTACTCAACCTCCATGCATGCCGCGGCACAACGTAGAGCGTCCGTCGCCACGGGTCGGCGCTGAACGGCCGCCTCCACCACTGGAGGCGGGAGGGCCGGGAAGGGCCTTGCGCCACGCCGGAATCGGGGTGCGATGAGCTTGTCGTCACGATGGTTGCGTCCTTTCCCTGTCGTCGCGCGGTCGCCGCCAATGGGGCGGTGGTTTCACGCCGGGCCGTTTGTTCGGGTGGGGTGGCGGGTGGTGCGGGCGAGCGAGCGGTCGAAGAAGTCGGCGACCATCTCGGTGAGCTGGCCGGGCGTTGGCCGCTGCGACGGGTCGTTCAGGCCGTGGTCGGCGCCCTGGACCAGCACGAGCCTCACCGGCAAACCGGCCGCGTCGAGCCGCCGGGCGAGCTCCTGCGACTGCCGCGGGCGGATGCCCTGGTCGTCGGTGCCGTGAAGGATCAGGAAGGGCGGGCCGCCACCCGCGGCCCCGGCTCCGGATCCGACGTAGCTGAGCGGGCTGGCGGAGCGGAGCACGCCGGCAGAGCTGCCGAGGGCCATCCCCGCGACCACGCGGGCGAACGGCTCCGAGTCGCCAAGGTCGGTGAGGTCGGCAGGCCCGAACATGTCGACCACCGCCTGGACGGCGCTTGACTGCTCGGCGTATTGGCCGTGGTCGAACCCGGCTTCCGGGCCGGCCAGGCCGAGCAGCGAGACCAGTGCGCCGCCGCCGCTGGACCCCCACGCGCCGATCCGGCCAGGGTCGATGCCGAACGAGCTCGCGTGGGCGCGCAGGAAGCGCACCGCGCAGTTCACGTCCTCGAGCCGCCGTGCACGTACACCGCGACCGGTGCGGGCCGGGCCGCCCGCGTGGGTGGCTGGTAGAGGTCCATGGCGAGCCTGGTCCCGTGCCGGGTGCAGTAGCCTGACCTCCACCACTGCCAGGCTGACGGCGGCCGCCGCGACCAGCTTCCGTCGTGTCGGCGTGGTGAGCAGCCCGACCGCCAGGCTGGCCTGCGCGATCCCGGCGGCGGCGAACAGGACCCCACCGACCAGGTTGGCCTGCAGCAGCGCGGGAAGCACCGCCAGGTAGACCGCTGCGCCTCCGAGGCTGAACGCGACCGCGCTGGTCAGCAGCGGCCCGCGCCGGCGCCGGCTCGACGGGTGTGTGGCGGTCGGTGTCACGATCAACCTCCTGACGCGGGCCAATGGTGTCGCGGACGGCGCCACGCTACGGGCCGACGGCGTGGGCGTCGTCCGACCCGCGGCGCGGGTCGCTACACCGTTGGGGGTAGACGCCGGCGGGGTCGCTGCACCCAGCGGAGGAGGCAGGACCGGCCTCGGGCTACCAGGCCTCGTAGACGGTCACGACCAGTGCGGATCCGGCCCGGGCGTTGCCAGCAGGCGAACCATGAGGTTCTGCAGCTTCAGCGGCCCCCGAGCTGGCCGTTGAGGGGCCGATGACCGACTCGACGCACTGGCGCACCGGCGGCGACGAGCCCAGCCGGGCAAGCTCGTCGCGGCGGTCGGGGCGCAGCATGCTTGCGTACCATCTGCGGGCGCAGGCGCCGGTGCGCACGAGAGGGCGGGGCCGATGACAGCGATGACGGCGGGACAGCGGCGGGGTGCCCCTGGCGGTCGGCGTCTTGTCGCCTTCGCCGTCGACTACGGGATCGTCGTCGCCTACCTCGCGGTGCTCAGCCTGGTTGGGATCTTCGGCAGGTTGGCGGGCCTGCTTCCGGGTCGCGTGGCGACCCCAGGTGGGCGGATCGCCGCCCAACTCGTGGTGGTTGCCGTGTTGACGGTGCCCGTCACCGGGTGGTTCGCCTGGTGGGAGGCGGCACCACGCGGGGCCACCCCCGGCAAGCGGCTGCTCGGCCTGCGGGTAAGCCGCCTGGACGGCGGCGGGCTGTCCTGGCCGCGCTCGCTGGTCCGCTCGGCGGCCAGGATCGCCGTGCCGTGGGAGTTGGCCCACACCGGGGTTTGGAACAGCCTGGCCTGGCCGGGACCCGAG
>Ga0307278_10000886_pt1 | contig 14733 bp, 16 predicted proteins | sample ER_DNA_117_FD_194482 | JGI IMG/M metagenome (GOLD analysis project Ga0307278, IMG submission 194482) | Bulk soil microbial communities from the East River watershed near Crested Butte, Colorado, United States - ER_DNA_117 | ecosystem: Environmental > Terrestrial > Soil > Floodplain | place... | reverse complement strand
TCCTCCAAAATTTCACCGCCGCCGCCAGGGATTGAGCCGAGCCCGGCCTTTTTAAATTCCGAGATCACATCTCGCAGAGGCATCCCGAAGGTCTCCGCGAAATGTTGAAACTCCGGCGGGCTGAATCCGTGGATATTAATGTGCGGATATTTTTGCCGGATGTGCTGCAAAAGATCGATGTACCATTGGAACGGCAATTTCGGATGATGCCCACCCTGCATCAGAATCTGCACTCCGCCCGCTGCCGAGAGTTCGTCGAGTTTCTCATCGATCTGCTCGAACGACAGCACGTAATGATCTTCGTCGCGTTCCGTCCGATAAAATGCGCAAAATTTGCAGTAAACGTTGCAGACGTTTGTGTAGTTGATGTTTCGATCGACGATATAAGTCACGATCTCGCGCCCGCGTCCGCCGTAACTTTTCGCCTTTGCCAAGTCCCGTCTCGCATTGGCAAGCGCGCCCAGCTCTTCAAGCGGCCACCGGTACAATTCGAGCGCGTCATCTGTCGAAATCCGTTCGCCCGCGAGAATTCTTTCCGTCAGCGCATCTCGATTTACTGAAACCATGTCGACCCAATCTTAGACGTTGCTAGCAGAGTTCGCACGTACGTTCGTTTGTGGTAGGGAGCGCCGAAGAATTTTGCGGACGGCTCGGCGATCGGTCCCTACCATTTAGAAATGAGTCGAACGGTCGCAATCATCGGCGCAGGCGTTTCTGGATTGACGTGCGGGATCGTGCTGGCCGAGCACGGGTACCGCACCGCGATCTTTGCGAAAGAAACCGGACAGCAAACAACGTCCGGCGCGGCCGCGGCGCTTTGGTTTCCCTATGATGCCGAACCAGCCGAACGAGTGATTCCGTGGGCGGTCGATAGCTATAAGACACTTGTCGATCTGAGCCGCGACTCGAGCACCGGCGTTTCAATGATTGAGCTGCGCCAATTTTCACGCGTTGACGAAATTCAAATTCCGGATTGGGCGGTACCGCTCGGCGCGCAAGCTCACGCCCCGAGCTTCCCTCCTGTCATGTCGAGCGAGGTCGAGACATCTCTCGCTGTTAATTCTTCGTTCTTCAAAAGCGGTTTCTCGCTGCGCGTACCGCTGATGGATACAACGATTTACCTCGATTATCTGGCTGCGCGTTTTCTGAAAACGGGCGGCGAAATTAATGCGAATGTTTGCTTTGAAAAACTCGAAGACGTCGATCGGAAATTTGATCTCGTGGTCAACTGCACGGGAATTGGCGCGCGCGAACTTGTGGAGGATGTCGATCTCGAGCCGCATCGCGGTCAGGTCGCGATCGTGCCGAGAATCGAAGGTTTTTCCTGCGCAATTGTTTGTGATGACGCGCCGCTCATGTACGCGATCCCGCGCCGGAACGATTGCGTTTTCGGCGGAACAAACGATCTGACCAGCGATCTCGCCGCCGATCCCGCAACAACAGATCGAATTGTAGCTGAATGCAGCGATGTACTGAACATCGAGAAACCGAATGTTCTCGCCGAGCGCGTCGGACTACGCCCATTTCGGAAATCAGGGGTCCGGCTCCAACGCGATCAATTGCGCGATGGCCGCACCGTCATTCACAACTACGGCCACGGCGGCGCCGGGTTCACGCTCTCATGGGGATGCGCGCGTGAAGTAGTCGATCTCGCGACGTTGTAGCGGCGCTTGTGTCAAACGCCGGCAGATTTGGGAAGCGGGCGCACGACGACTACGTCAGCGCGATGCACTGAAACGAACTGACGACGTCGTCGGGACCTTTTTCAGCAAAGAAGCTTTCGTAGTAACCGGGGCCGAGATCCCAATAAGGGCCCTTGTAGTAATCGTCGCGATAAAATCGCCAGACGCCGCTCACCACGACAAGACAGCTTATTCGGTCGTTCCAATAGTCGCCGATATAGTTAAAACTTAAGTTTGTGCGCGCGAAGGCGCCCTTGAAACCGGGGTGATCATAAAGCACCAATTCCGGTAGGCGGATAACTTCTGTGACGAGCGGCACCTGTACTTTCCCGGCTGCGGAAGCGTGATAGCTCAGTGCCCCGAGTTTCCACTTCATATCAATGATACAGCCGTTGTCCGGCGACAATTCAGTTTTCGGTATTTGTCTCATAAGCGGCGGGTTCTTCCCAATTTGAACAGATGAAAAGCGGCCTGTCGAGCAAGAGATTTTGATGAGCGATTGCCAGGGCGGAATTCATCTAGCCGCCCGGATGATTGAACTCGGTGACAGACTTGCAATTACTGGCTTTTTGCCCGCCCGATCACGCCACAAGCAATGCGCGCGCCCGAGTCACCTGACGGCTGAGTCTTCAGATCGTCCGCTTTCGTATGCACGACCACGGAGCGCCCGATCGCTGACTGTTGGTCATTTGTGAGCGAGATTTGATGGTCCACATACTCCAGGGTCGCCTTGCCAGAAGCGTCTGCCTCCACATTTCCCATGTCGCCCACATGCCGCTCGGTCGCGTCTGGCCCAGCGTGCGGTTTGTTGGTTGGATTAAAATGCGCTCCGGCGGAACTCGCATCTGCGGCGCTGCAATCGCCGAATTCATGAACGTGAAAGCCATGGTTGCCGGGGGTTAGCCCCGTTATGTCTGCATGGACCTGCACGCCATCGGCAACTTCAGTAAATGTTACGGTGCCGCTTACTTTGTTGCCCGCGGTGGGATGAAGCACCGCAATTGCCTTTAACGGAGCGGACGGTTTCTCCTCCGGCTGCGCCTGTGCGACGAAACCAAAGAAGGATAAAAATGTCAGTACAATTAGCCAACCTCGAAACGGATTCATACTAGCATGTCTATTTCGCAATCCTTGAGAAGTCCAGCCGCATCAACTCCATTTCCATATCAGATCGCAGCACCGCAAGGACCGTGGCAGGCAAGCCCGAATCTTCGGGATTGCGTTTCCCGGCAAGAGACGCACTTCAACTGCCACTCCCTCACGCTTGCAACGCTTAAACGCGGTCTTTCAATTGCGTTTTGCCCGCGGTGCGCGCGCAGTGGACGCAGCAGAAGATTTGTCCGTCTGCTTCGACGCCATGTCCGACGATTCGGCAGTTGCAATGCGGGCAAACCGGGGCCAGCGCGTGGATCGCGCACTCGAAGCTATCGAAGGTGTGATGCTTCCCGCCAACGACGACTTCAAACGCCTTGTCATATTCATTTTCGCAAACTTCGCATGTAGCCATAAACAAATCTTTCGCGCGCCGTGGGCGTCTCGGCGGTGTTCACTTTGGTTTCGCTAAAACAAAAGCCTGCTCTGCTTCTGCTTCCCAGCGGCCTTGGCAATTCCGCCTATGCAGGAAGTAGAGATGCATCAGGAAAGTGATAGTTTGCCTCGGAGGCGGTTATGGAAATACCAAGACGACTCATCGATTGTTTGAATGAGAACAAGGTGCAGTACGAAATTCTACATCATCCTGAGGCCATTACTGCGCAACGAATCGCCCAGGCCGAGCACGTGAAAGGCCGGCATCATGCCAAGGTTGTCATGATAAAATCTGGGGAGCAGCATTTCATGATGGTGCTGCCCGCGGATCACCAGATCGATCTGGAGAAGGTCGAGAAAGCAATCGGCAAAGCCGTCGCGCTGGATAAGGAACAGGAATTTACGTCGCTGTTCCACGACTGCGCGATTGGAGCGATGCCGCCCTTTGGCAATCTCTATGGTTTGCCAACTTATGTGGATCAGCACCTCGCGCAGCAAGACTACATCGTGTTCGAGGCGGGCACGCACACAGACGCGATCAAAATGACTTATCGTGATTATGAGAAAATCGTGAAGCCAGAAGTGAAAGATTTGGCGATCAAACTTCAGCCGATGAAAGGAGCGTGACCTTTCGCAGCATGGCGCAGGGCGCGCTGATAGGCGCATGAAGAGTGCGTTAATAAGTCTTGTTCTGTGGCTCGCGTCGGCCATGGCGCCGGAGGGTTTTGCGGCTGAAAAAGTTTCTCTCATCAACATCGACGGAGCGATTGGACCAGCGACGGCCAGCTACATTTCGCGTAGCATAGAGGAAGCCCGCACGCAAAATGCACAGTGTCTGGTGATCCAGCTCAACACACCGGGCGGTCTGCTCGATTCGACACAGAAGATTGTGCAAAGCTTCCTCGGATCTCCCGTGCCGATAGTGGTCTATGTCGCCCCAACCGGCGCGACCGCGACCAGCGCAGGCTGTTTCATTACGATCGCGGCAAGCGTTGCGGCAATGGCACCCGCCACAACCATTGGCGCAGCGCACCCGGTCTCGATAGGCGGTTTTCCCAGTGGCGGAGAGGAAAAGCCCGACGAAACGATGAAGCAGAAACTCGAGAATTTTTCGATCAGTTATATCGAAACAATTGCGGGTAAACGGCAGCGCAATGTTGAATGGGCCAAGTCAGCGGTAAAAGAAAGTGCATCGATCACCGCTGAGAAGGCGCTGCAATTAAAAGTCATCGATCTGATCGCCTCGGATATCTCCGATCTGTTACAAAAATTGAACGGCCGCTTGGTGGATGGAAAAACGCTCAAGACTGCAGGCGCCGAGGTCTCAGAGATCAAGATGTCGCCATCCGAACACGTTTTTCAAAGACTCTGGCGGCCAGAAGTAATGTTTATTCTCATGCTTATCGCGATTTATGGAATCATTGGTGAACTGACCACGCCGGGCGCGATTCTACCCGGAGTCGTGGGCGCGATCGCGTTGGTCCTTGTGCTTTATCTGGCGGCCATTTTGCCGGTCAACGTGACCGGCCTCGTTTTGATCGCCCTCGCGTTGCTCCTCTTTGTATTTGATGTTTACGCCACCACGCATGGCGTGTTGACGGTCGGCGGAATTATCGCGTTTCTGATCGGTTCGCTCATGCTCTTCAACCGCGCCGATCCGCTCTTTCGTCTATCGCTCAACTACATCATTCCTGCGACCCTGATCACCGCGGCGTTCTTTATTTTCATTATCGGCAAAGGGCTGCGCGCACAACTCCTGCCGGTGAAAGTGGGAGCGCAAACGTTGATTGGAAAAACGGTGACCGCATTGACTCCGATCGATTCACGCGGCGGCTGGATTTTTGTCGAAGGCGAATATTGGAACGCGGTCAGTGACGCCCCCATCGAAAAAAGCGAACAGGCCGAGATTGCAGCCGTGCAAGGATTAACTGTAAAACTGAAAGCTAAAGGAAAATAAAGCTATGCCATTACTCGAAGCACTGCCGAAATTAATTAGTTGGGCCATACCCATCATCATTCTTGCCGTAATCATTCTGCCGCAGGCGATCCGCATCCTGCGCGAGTATGAACGCGGCGTGATTTTCCGTCTGGGGAAATTACTCGGCGCGAAAGGGCCGGGCCTGATTCTTCTTATCCCGATTGTCGATCGGATGGTGCGAATGGATTTGCGCGTCGTCACCATCAGCGTCGAGAAGCAGGAGGTGATGACGCGAGACAACGTCCCGGTGACGGTCGATGCGGTTGTTTATTTCCGCGTCGTCGATCCCCAAGCCGCCGTCGTGAAAGTGGAGAACTTTCTCAAAGCCACCTCGCTGATGTCGCAGACGACGCTGCGCAGCGTGCTCGGCCAGGCCCCCTTGGACGACCTGCTTTCGCAACGCGAGTCGATCAACCAGAAGTTGCAGGAGATCATCGACCGGCAAACCGAACCGTGGGGCGTCAAAGTCACGGCGGTAGAGGTCAAGGACGTGGCGCTGCCCGACACAATGAAGCGCGCCATGGCCAAGCAAGCCGAAGCTGAGCGCGAGCGGCGTGCCAAGATCGTCAATGCCGAAGGCGAATTTCAGGCGGCGGAAAAAATGGTGCAGGCCGCGGCGATGATGAGCAAGGAACCGATTGCGCTGCAACTGCGCTTCCTGCAAACGATGCGCGAAATTTCCAGCGAACATAACACCACGACCTTTTTCCCCCTTCCGATCGACCTCTTGACGGCATTGATCAAAAAGAGCGAACCGCCCAAATCGTAAAATGTGCAACGACGGGGCGTTAATTCCTAGTCTCTCGCCCTCTGCACAAGGTCGGTGATCTGCTGGCGAAAAAGTTCGGCGCCGCCCGAGGCCGGATGGCGGACGCAGTATGCGTTCACATTAAGTTCTTCCAGCTGAGCGGCGGCAATTTTTCCCAGCGCGACGACTTGGTCGCACGAAAATAATTCGAGAAAAGCTTTGAGCACGGTCAGGCCGGCAGCTCGCTCGGACTTGGTAGGCATACGATTGCTCAACATGCCCCGGCGCGAATCGAACGAATGCCACGGGAATGCATTCCACAGGACGAATTGCTCTGGCTTTATGCCAAGCCGCAAGAGCGCGCCCCATACAATCGTTGCCGTCGGTTCGGAAAACCCGTCCGGACATTTCTCGGGTTTGCTGGTGCGACGAGGCTTGATGCCCGCAATAATCTGTAGCGGCGGTCTGTGACCGCTGTTCCTGACCTTTCCGTGGACATTTCGGCGATCACAGAGCGCCGCTACAACATCTGTGTGTTTTCCGAGCAGCAACCGCTCAGAGGTCATTGGGATTCCACTGAAGTGACCTCCGCGATAACCAAGCGCCTCGCCGATCATTGCGACGTTTGCCTTGCCAAGCCGTTTTTGCAGATAGGCTTGTAGCTGGTTCCGACGTACGGCCGGTGCGTTCCGGTCAATGTCATTTTGCTCATCGACTTCCCACCATGGATTAAAGACAGCGCCGGACGGCGATTTTCTTAACAGCTGCAAAAAGTGATCGAGTTCGTTGGACGACATCGCTTCAACTAAGCTCGGCAAAAGACGTGACGCAGACAATCCCGTCTGCGCCGTCGTGTCTTGCGCACTGAGCGTTCGCAGGCACGATTGCCTGCGTCACGTTCGCCATGCCAGAACTGCCTGATGTCGAAACATTCAAGCGTTACCTGGATGCCACGTCGTTGCACCAGCGGATCATCGGTGTCGATGTGCGAACCGCCTACGTGTTGAAAGGCGTTTCGGCACATGAGCTGGCGCGCCGATTGAAAGGACGCTCCTTCGAATCCAGTCGCCGCCACGGCAAACATCTGTTCGTGCGCGCCAATGGAGACCTCTGGCTGCGATTGCATTTCGGCATGACCGGCTCGCTTAAGTATTTCGCGAATGAGGAGAGGGCGCCGAGGCATACGCGAGTGCTCTTTGTTTTCGCCAATGCCCACCGCCTCGCATTCGAGGATCAACGCAAGTTTGGCGAGGTCGGATTGCTGAAAGATGTCGATGAATTCTTGAAAAAACGCGCACTGGGTCCGGACACGCTCGACATCAGTCTCCCGCAATTCAAAGAGATCTTCGGAAAACATCGCGGCGCGGTGAAAACGATTTTGCTCAACCAGAAGTTGATCGCGGGCATAGGAAACATCTATGCCGACCAAATCCTCTTCCGCGCACGGGTCCACCCCGCGACGCAAGTTTCGGCTCTCAAGGAGAAAACAGTTGCGAAAATCTTCCGCGCCGCGCGCGACGTTTTGAAAAAGGCGATCGAAGCCAAAACTGATATGGATCGTATGCCCAAATCATGGCTGCTGCCGCATCGCGGTAAAGGCGGCAAATGCCCGCGGTGCGGCCGCGAATTGAAATCAGCGACGATCGGAGGACGCACCGCTTGGTTTTGCACGCAGTGCCAGAAGCGAATCTGATTCCGCTACGCCGCGGCGGCCACTTGTTTCGCTTCGCTCCGGTCGTACTCGTACGTCCAAGGCATACGAAGCGGCCTTTTGGCTACGCCTGACCCCGAACTCTTTGTATGACGAAAAAACTTTTGCTCACGGGTCGGCCGGGGTGCGGGAAGACGACGCTGATTAAGCGTGTCGTGAACGAGCTGGCGGTGCCAGCCGGCGGTTTTTACACGGAGGAAATCCGCGAACACGGGGGGCGCGTCGGGTTCAAGCTGGCGACGCTCGACGGCAAAGAGGCTGTGCTTGCGCATGTTAATTTCAAGACGCGGCAGCGTCTGGGAAAATATGGGCTCGATCTTTCCGCGCTGGAGACCGTTGGCATTGAAGCGCTCCGCCGCGCCGTGCGTGCGCGGCAACTTGTTGTGATTGACGAGATCGGGCCGATGGAAATCCGGTCGGCCGTTTTTCGCGATGTCGTGAACGACGTGCTCGATAGCCCCGGACCGTCGGGGATCCTTGCTACGATCACTGCGCGGTCATTCCCGTTCACCGACGCACTCAGGAAGCGAGCGGATGTCAGTGTGATCGAAGTTCTCCCGAACAATCGCGAACAACTCGTCTGCGAATTGTCAGCCCAATTCGGAAAGGTGAAACCAAAAAGACGCGGCGCTTCGAAGTCAAGAAGTAGAAGCAACTAATCAGCGCAATATTTCGAGAAGCGTAAGCGCGTTTCGTGGGGCGGCGCCTTCGGCATCGTTGTCGAAGTACACGTGCACGGCGCGGTTTTCTTCTAGCCAACCCTGGATGCGCGTCGCCCATTTCCTAAGCGCGGGCCTGCTGTAGCTCGATGCGTATTTCCGCGTGTGACCATGCAACCGGATGTAAACGAGATCGGTCGTCACTTCTTTCCACATCGGCCAGGCGGGCGCGTCAGACATGCAGACGGCGATTGCGTGTCGCTTGAGGCATTCGGCTACTTCGTCATCGAACCATGATTTGTGACGAAACTCGATCGCATGTCGCGTGCTTCTCCAGCGCTGCAGATTTTTTACAAACTTCTCCAGCCCCTCGATGTTCTTTTTCAGCGACGCCGGAAGCTGCCAGACCACAGCGGCGAGGCGTTTGCCGAGAGGCGATGCCGATTCGCGACAACGAATCACCGACTCTGCCACGTCGAGCAGCTTTTTGTTATGCGTGACGTAACGGTGGCCTTTGATGGCAAAGGCAAATCCGTCCGGTGTTTGGTCGCGCCATTTCTTGAACGTGCTTTTCTCCTGCAGTCTGTAGAAGGTGCCGTTCACCTCGATGCTGGTGAAGCGTTCCGCGCAAAACCGGAGCCATTGTTTCTGCGGTGTGTCACCGTAGAAACTGTTCCGCCAGCTTTTGTAATTCCAGCCGCTAGTGCCGATGTATGCTTTGCCGGCCATCACTTGTAATCAAATGTTAGCGTTTCACGCTGTTGAACTCCTTTTCAATTATCGCATCTGGAGTTAGACGCCTGTTTGAACTTTATCGGACCTCTATTGGCCGTATTCTGCACACATGAGGCGGAGCGGCGTTGGCTTTTTGATCTTGATTATTCTCAGCGCTACCGCATCCAACCTCCCGTCGGCGGAGAGGCAATGGGCGGGCAAGTACGCGGACAACAATTTGCTCAACGGTCAGGCAGCTTTTCAAATGAGCATCGAGCAATCAGGAAATGCCATACAGGTTTCCTTCGATGCCGCCTACGTTGATGCCCATGGCGCGGCGCCGGACGGCCAGGGTCAGGCGAAAATTGCCGGCAAGAACACGTTGCACTTCAATTGGGAAGACAGTTTTAGCAATTCGGGAACCGGCACGATCACGCTCTCGGGCAACGGCATCAAGGTGTCGATGAAAATCACGCGAGTGGCGGACCCGCGTTGCCTTGCTTTCTACGGAGACAACATGCGGCTCAAGCGCGTGAAGTAAGAATGTGGGAGGGGCCTCAGTGCCCCGACTTCCCTAATCAAGCAACCACGGCCAAGGTTGTGTAAGGAAATCTGCCCTTTTCGCGCTACTCGCCTCCCATTCTTCGGGCGTTTCAACGAGTCCGTTCGCGACCGGATTTTGCTCAATGTACCGCGTGACAAATTCAAATTGCTTCGATGTCCTTACACGAGTGTCATAGTAGCCGTCTTGCCAAGAAGTTTCGTAAGTTCGCAAATGGGCAGAGGTTTTCCCTGCGACATAACTCATCAACGCATGCATGAGCTTCGGCAGGACCCAGGGCTCGCGTAGAGCGAAGAGTGCATGCCAATGATCCGGCATTACAACGAATGCTCGAAGATCGATCCGCTTGTGCTGAACAGCGAAAGCAGGCGCGGAAACGATAATTTCTCGCATGTCTTTGTTCAGAACTGGCTTCTTCGGCTGAAGTGACTTTGTAATAAAGAATGTGGCTGGCGTATCGCTGAGCCGATGCAAACGCAGATTGCGAGAATGGGCGTCTGATCTCATCGAAGAAGTCGGGACACTAAGGTCCCTCCCACATTGTCAGCAGCTCACACCATCGGGCGAAAACGACCGACGACTTCCTGCAAATGCCCGGTGATTTGACCTAACGAGCAGACCTCCACTGCTTCCAGCAACGCCGGGAAAAAGTTTTCACCGCGCTCGACGACCTCCGCAAGTTTGTCCAGTGCGCGTTTGGCTTTCTCCGCATTTTTCTTTTTGAATTTCGCAAGCCGATCGACCTGCAATTGCTGTTTGCTGCGTGGAGTACGCGCAAGTTTCACGTCCGGAATTTCGTCGTCACCGTCGCGGTAGCGATTCAATCCGATGATTGGACGAGTGCCATCGTAAATTTGCTGTTCGTACCGATGCGCTGCATTTTGAATCTGGCTGCGCTGATAACGTTCTTCCACCGCGGCCAAGACGCCGCCGAGTCGCTCGATCTCGCGGAATTCATCGAGAATCGCAATCTCTACTGCGCGCTCGACTGCTTTCATCCCGGGCGATCCGCTCAACATGTTCATGGTGTGTTTGAAAATCCCCGACTCCTCCAGCAGGATCGCCTGCCCGTGCGCGGCAAGCCGGATCCATTCCTCACTTGGCGTGGTGAACGGTTCGTCGGCGCTGTTTGAATGACATGAATTTGTGGCGTTCATGTAAGCCAGCATTAATTCTGCGGCCGTCCGGGTAAGATTGTTCTTGAACTCGGCGACGATCAACGAGCGTCCGCTTGTTTGCGTATGCAATTTGAGAAGTTGCGCCTTCGGTCCTGCGCCGAACACGTCGCGCATTCCGATCGCCCAGATGCGGCGCGACACGCGCGCGAGCGCGATGTATTCAGCGTCGAGGCCGCAATCGAGAAAGAACGAAAGCCGCGGCCCGAATTGGTCGACCGAGATGCCGCGCGCGGCGAACATCTCTGCGTAAGCGAATCCGTTCGAGAGCGTATAAGCGGCTTGCTGCACTGGCGTGGAACCCGCTTCGCCGATGTGATAGCCGCTGATCGAAATCGGATACCAGCGTGGCATTTCACGCGTAGTGAACTCGACCATGTCCGTGAGAAAACGGAGCGACGGCTCGATCGGGAAGATCGTTTCGTTCTGCGCCTGGACTTCCTTAAAAATGTCGGCCTGAATTGTGCCGCGCAATTTCGGAACAACTTTCGGACCGAACCGCCGCTTCGCCGCAGCGATGTACATGGCCATTATGATCGGCGCCGGCCCGCTAATGGTCATCGACGCGGAGAAATTCGGCGAGCCGAGATCGAATCCGTCGTAGAGCCGAACCATGTCTTCGACCGTGTCGATGGCCACCCCGCCCTCACCAATTTTTCCAAATACGCCGTCGGCGTCGCTGTCGATCCCATAGAGCGTCGGGCCATCGAACGCTGTGCTGAGCCGATGGGTGCGCTGGTGACGTGTGAGATAATGAAAACGCTCATTCGTATCCTCAGCCAGCATCAAACCGGAGAACAAACGCGTAGGCTCTTCCTGTAGCGGCGGCCGTGTCGGCCGCTTCTTCGAACCTCCTGCAGGCGACACGCCTGCCACCACAGCTCCATTCTTTTCAAAGCTTTCGATCTCCCGAACCGGTTCGAGGTACATCTCGCGATAAGCCCCATTCAGATACGGAAACTCACCTGGCAATCCTTCACCAAAGAGATAACGCGCAATCTCACCCGGCTCATCGATTTCCGGCAACGCAAGCCGCGGCAATGGCAATCCGGTTGGCGTACGCGTCGTAGGAATTTTCGCTTTGACGTCGTTCCAGCGTCCCAGCAGCTCACGCCCGAATTTTTCATCGCTGCGCGCGCGCTTTACCTGATCGAGAACGAAGTTGTTATACTTTTCGACCGATTCGACAACTTGTCCGAGCTTGCTCATTTTTTCCTCCGATTCGCTGTAGTGGCGCTGTCCGATAGCCTTTTTTCTTTTGATCGGCGGTCAGAGACCGCCGCTACAGATTCCCTCGAAATTAAATCGAACAATCGATCAACGCCAGGGTAGCGATGCCTTTTTGCGACCGTGTCGATCAGTAGCTGGTTACGCCGGTTTTGTTCGAGACGTTGCTCGATTTCCGTATGCGCGGTGCGAGCACGCTGAAGATCGCTCTTGTTCACCACCACGATGTCAGCCAGATCAAGCATTACGATTTTTTGTAACTGCAACCGGCTGCCATAGTCCGGATTCATCACCAGCACCGTTAGATCGACAATTCCATTTTTCTGAAATGGCATCGCCTCCTGGCCAGTGCCGACCGTTTCGATAATGACGTAGTCGAAATTCGAACGAGCGAGCAGGGCGAGACAGTCGTGCGTTGCAGGCGAAAGTCCGCCGGCTTGCCCACGCGTGGCCATGCTCCGCATGAACACGCGATCGTCCTGCGAGTTAATCATGGTGGCTCGATCGCCCAGCAATGCTCCTTCCCCGATTACACTCGGATCGTGCGACAAAATTGCGATTCGCCCCTTCGGATGGCGATTCAGAAAACGCAGCACCAGCTCATCGATTAACGTGGTTTTGCCGGCACCACCGGGACCGGTGAAACCAATCACGTTGGATGTTCGATGTTCGATGTTTGATGTTTGATGTTTTTTGTCTGACTTCGACGTTGAACGTTGGGCGTTGAGCGTTGGACGTTTTCTTCCAGTAGCATACGCATCCTCGATTTCAGTCAGTCGGTGGGCGAGCTCCTGGTCTGCCGATTTGGCGCGCAATCTCTTCCCGCGAGGTTTGCCATAGCGTTGATGGACAAACTTCACCATCTCTTCGAGTGAGGTGCCGGCGAAAAAAACTTCGTCCACGCCTTTGCGTTTCATGATTGCGGCGTCGTCGTGTGTGATCGTGCCGCCGCCGCCCCCGAACACCTTGATGTCGCCTGCGCCTTTTTTGCGTAGAAGATCGACAACAGCTGCAAAGAACTCGATATGACCGCCATTGTAACTGGAGATGCCAATGGCGCGCACATCTTCCTGGATCGCCGCGCGCACGATGTCGCCCACCGAACGGTGATAGCCGAGATAAATCACTTCGACGCCGTGCCGGATGAATTCCAGATTGATTGTATTGATCGCGCTATCGTGCCCGTCGCAAATCGGAACAGCGGTGAGAATGCGGATCGGCGCCGGCATCAGGCAAAAAGTCTAACGGCTATGATTTGACGGGCAATGGCATTCTAGCCTAGTAGCGAAGCCGCATGAAAAACTTCGGAGCGCTTCGTGCAATCGTGGCCGCCGGTCTGGTCGTTGGTGTTTTGGACATTTCATCGGCGTTTGTGATTTGGTGGCAACGCGGCGTAGCACTACAGCGAGGGTTACAGGGAATCACCGCTGGATTGCTGGGCGGGAACTCGTACGAAGGCGGAATGGCAACAGCCGGCCTTGGTCTTGCCCTGCACTTTTTCGTTGCGTTCGTGGTGGTATCGGTCTTTTACCTCGCGAGTCGGAAGATCCCGTTCCTGATGAAACAGCCGCTTATTTCCGGCGCGGTTTACGGCATCGGCGTTTACATTGTCATGTATTGGTTCGTGTTGCCGACGGCATTTCCAACGTTTCGACACCGGCTCTGGAACGAGTTGCTCGCGATTGCCATTCATATTTCTTTGATCGGCTTGCCGACCGCATTCATCGTGCGCCGATACTCTCAACTGACGGAGCAATCATCATGAGCGACCCGCTCGATTTCGGTGGCAGAATTGTGCTGGTGACTGGCAGCTCCCGCGGGATCGGCGCGGAGATGATTAAGGCTTTTGGCGCACACGGCGCGGAATGCGTGGTGAATTACATCGCCGATTCGGAGGGGCAAAACAAAACCGATGCGATGAACGTGGCGAAGGAGTTGCACGAGCCACTGGTGATTGAGTGCGATGTAACGCAGCCGCAGCAGGTCGAGGATATGATGAAGCAAATACAAGATCGACATGGTGGGCTCGATGTTCTGGTGAACAACTCCGGGATCATTAGCGATCGCACCATCAAGAAAATGTCGGTGGACGAATTCGAGAGCGTGATTCGGGTCAATCTCGTCGGCACGTTCACCGTCACGCAAAAAGCAGGCGCGATCCTGCGTAATGGCGGGCGAATCATCAACTTGTCATCAGTGAGCGGGCAAATGGGCTTGTTCGGCCAAGCGAATTATTCATCGAGTAAAGCGGGCATTATCGCGCTTACGAAAGTCTCTGCCCGCGAGTTCGCGCGGCAAAACATCACCGTGAATGCGATCGCTCCGGGTTTCATTGACGTCGGGATGAGTAAGGGCGTACCTCAGGAAGCAATGCAAAGCTTCATCAAGCAAATTCCGCTCGGACGCCTTGGTAACGTAAGTGAAATTGTAAACGCAGCGCTCTTTCTCGCCTCCCCAATGGCTTCATATATCACCGGCCACGTCTTGAACGTTAACGGCGGGTTCTACATGGGCTGACACGTGGTGGCACGAGCCAAACGCACGCTCAGTCCAACTTCTGCACCAGCAACCAGACCAAGGCTGAAAGCATCGCCGCGAATGTCGACAATACGTACGTGGCGCGCTTGGTCTGCCGTATTTTGAAAGCAGGCTTGGGAATATCATCATGAATGTGACTCGCCTCGAATAGTTTCATCAGAGCAAAAGCCACGACGAAACCGACAGCGGCCCATTTGAGGCATCCCAAAATT
>Ga0307278_10000885_pt1 | contig 14734 bp, 14 predicted proteins | sample ER_DNA_117_FD_194482 | JGI IMG/M metagenome (GOLD analysis project Ga0307278, IMG submission 194482) | Bulk soil microbial communities from the East River watershed near Crested Butte, Colorado, United States - ER_DNA_117 | ecosystem: Environmental > Terrestrial > Soil > Floodplain | place... | reverse complement strand
GGTCAGGATTTTTTGATGCACGGCAGCGGAAATCCCGCCCGCCTCGCGAATTGTATTGATGGCACGCAGATGGTTTTCGTGCCCACCTCGTGCGAAGGCGAGATCGGGACTCATCCCCAATGACGTTCCATACAAGGCGCGTTCCACGTCGTAAGCGGCAAATGAATTTCCGGCGAAAAGGCGATCAACATACCGCGATTCAATGAGGCGCACCAAATGCTGGCCGGCCCCGGTTCGTACAAGTGCGGGGCCAGCGACAATCGCGATTTTACCTTTCGCTGCGTGCGCGCGTCGCAACTCCTGACCCAGTTCGCCAATGATAGCCGATTTCGGTTCGTCGGCATCGATGATCGTGTTGATGAATTGAAACAGGTCAGTGCGCGACGTCGAGCGTTGCACCGGAACCACGCGAATGCCCTGATGTCCGACCACAATCTCTTCACCTTTACTGACATCAAAAAACTTGACCGCCCGGGCAGTGCGTTTTTTGCGGTCAACTGCAATTGCGCTGTCCATCATGGCAGGCTGAACTTCGATCTCTTTGCCATCGCATCGAACGAACGTTTGCTGATTGGTTGTCACGTAGAAATCGCCGGGAAAAACTCCGTCCGCCGGCGCCTTTGCCAGTTGCGCATCCGCGCGTTTGGCAACCTCGGCCCCGTGTTGTCGCAGGCGCAGGATCAGCTCGTCGAGTGCCTCACTTGTTTCGGCAGAGACTTCGATTCGCGCGAAGCTCTGATCCGCCCGCTTTTTGCCGATATTGATCTCGCCAATCTTAAAATTCGCGCCGCGGGTCAAGATTTGATCCAGCACCTTTGGCAAAATAAGTGAGTCGATGATGTGTCCGCGCAGCTCGATCGTTTCCGAAAACATCCGCAAAATTTAGCCGAGGAAACCGGTCGCGCCAGTGAGTCGAGCGAGACAGTTAATGATCTTATGCTCTTGCTCGTTCTCTTAACTTGCTCAGAAGCGATGCTTTTTTCTTTTCGATTTGGAGCAAGAGCAAGAGAAGGAGTAAGAGTAAAGAAACCCCAAGCCACATGGAAAAACCGAATGCGCGTGGACCGACCCCCAGCCGCAAAGCGCATCTTGCTTTGGGAGAAAAATTAAATCGCAAAGAAAAACCACCGCCGCAAATGCCTGCGCGGGTCAGAAAAAATCGCCCGCCCGCCCGCCGCGAAATCGGCCAGTAGATCGGCAAATATTATGTACGAGCATCTGCCAGCACTCGCCGCAAAAATTACAAGCGCGCTATCGACCAGGTCCGAATACTTTGTCACTCAGCCTGCGGAACTCCGAATCCTGCGAGGAATGTCTGAAGCGGAGATGAAAGATTTTGCTGCAAGTCACGGCTGGCGCGTCGTGCGCCGCCTCGGCGGACGCCAGGTCGAATTTTACAACGACGCGATCCGGCGCGCGCTGTAGACGCTTCGCTCTGCGAAGCGCGGCGCTGATTTCCTAAACACCCGCGCGCCGCGCCGCCCAGAGGTCGGCGGCTACAGATTGGCGACGACTTGTTGGCAGGACGCCGCTGGACAGCATTGCCGTGTTGGCTTACCAATGCGCGAGGCGCATTCCATGGAAGCAACGAAAATTTATTTCATCGTTTTCGGCGCTCTGACGATTGTCGGAGGCATTATCGGATACGCCAAAGCGGGCAGCGTGGCGTCGATTATCGCCGGTTCAATCACTGGAGTCTTGCTGCTCGTGGCCGCGTTTCTTCTACCGGAACATCGCGCGGTAGGACTGGCGACAGCATTTATTATTTCTCTCCTGCTCGCTGCGCAATTCATTCCCAAATTTGCGCGAACTGGAAAAGTGATGCCGGCAGGCTTGATGTCGATCCTGAGCGCAATCGGGATCATCGTGGCGCTGGTCGCCTGGATAAAGAAGTAATCACGTGGGAAGAATTCGTCTCCGGACGTGGCGGCGGCTGGTGCTGGTTTTATTCGGCGCGCTCTTCGCTGCGATTGTTTATCGCTGGATTTCCCTGGAGCGATTGCAGCACCTTGCGCCAGCAGAAGTGACTGTTACGCCAACGCCTGAAGCGACACCGACTCGCCCCCCTGTCATTACCGGAAAATTGGATACGGGCAAATTGTTCAACGGGATCACGCTCCACTCTACGGTTGAGACGCTGCCGGGAGTCGATGCTACCACGGAACGGACCGATCCGGGGAGTTACGTGCTCGATCTAAAATTGCAGGCACGAGTGCCTTTACCGAACAAGACGATCGAGGAGCTGGCCAAAGTCAGTCCCCAACTGCCCGCACTGTTACCCGGCTTGGCGGCGATGCTCACAGCCGATCCGGTTTCGCCCCTTTACGCTCAGCTTTACGATACAAAAATAAGAGTGTTGCGCGAAAGCCTTCTTCGTCTTGATCAGCTTCTTTCGCGCCACAACTTTTTTGATTGCCAAACCGTGTTGGAATTACGGCACGCGCAGAGTCATCGCAAAGCACTCCTGCTCCAGGCGGATATGGATGTCGATGCCGATGGGTCCGATGCTGACCGCATGCCCATTGGAACCGGTGTCCCGACCAATTTCAAACCGGCAACCAGCTATCGCTGGCCAAAGAAAACGCCGGCGCCCAATCCGTATCTCGCCGCGACGGAACAGATACTGAAGCGCGCGGAAGATGAGTACGCCCTAAAAACGATCGCGCCTGAGCGTAAGCGCGAGTTACGCAACGCCATCGCGCGGTTGCGCGCGGAAGTCAACACGCTCAAGAAATTCAGTTTCCTCATCGGTGCAACCGATCCGTACATTGTAATTCCGGGCGCTTTCGCCCACGGAAAGGACGCTCCTAAAGTGGGGGATTATGCTGTAGTGATGTCCGCAGATTCTATTTATCCGGCGATCGTCGGCGACATTGGGCCTAACGACAAAGTGGGTGAGGCATCATTGCGGATCGCGAAGCAAATTAACGCATTGTCCACCCCCTACAACCGGCCAGTAAACGACCTCAAGGCGACGTATCTGATTTTTCCTGAAACCGCCGACAAACCATTTGGACCGCCAGACCTGGATAAAATTCAGGCACGCTGTCAAAAACTGGTCGATGAAATCGGCGGCGCGACCGTGCCGCTGCATCACTGGGAAAATATCATCCCGTCTCCTACGCCAATGCCTTCTCCGCTGCCGAGTGCAACCTCGACACCTTCTCCGGCACAATCTCCATCCGCCAGCGTACCGCCAGCTTCGGCCACGTCCCCACCGCCCACATTTGCATTTCCAGTTCCCAGCCCGAGGAAGACTGATCGCTAGATCGATCTGTTGGTGACTCTGGCAATTTGCTGGCGAAAAAGCCTGGCGCCGCCGGAAGCCGGATGGCGAACATAGTGCGCTGAAACGTCTAACTCTTTAAGTTGCTCGGCGGCGACACGACCGAGCGCCACAACTTCGTCGCATGGAAACAGGTCGAGAAAAGTTTTAAGCACCGGCATTCCATTAGATCGCTCCGCTTTGTTGGGCATCCGATTGCTTAGCATGCCGCGGCGTGAATCGAATGAATGCCAGGGGAAGGCGTTCCACAGCACGAATTGTTCTGGCGAAAGCTCCAGCCGCAGCAAAGTGCTCCAAACGATAGTCGCTGTCGGCTCGGAAAAACCATCCGGGCATTGTTCACGCTTGCTTGTTCGCCTTGCCTTGATGCTGGAAAAAACTTGCTGCGGCTCAATGCCGTCCTCTTTCTTTTTTCCCAGCAAGATTCGCTCGGAGGTCATTGGGATTCCGCTGAAATGTCCGCCGCGATAACCGAGCGCCTCACCAATCACCACAAGTTTTATCTTGCCGACCCGTTTGCGAAGATAAGCGCGTAACTGTTTTCTTCGGATAGCGGGGGCGTTGCGGTCGATGTCGTTTTGTTTATCAACTTGCCACCACGGATTAAACACTGCGCCATGTGGCGGTTTTTTTAATAATCTGATGAAGTTTTCGACTGAATCGGCGGCCATAATTCTATTAAGCTTCAACTCCTAAGAAATTCTAAATCCCAAATCTTCGCAGGCAGGATTGCCTGCGTCACTTTCCCGATGCCAGAGCTGCCTGATGTTGAAATGTTCAAGCGATACTTGGACGCCACGTCGTTGCATCAACGCATTGCTCACGTCGATGTACTGAGCGCATATGTTTTGAAGGGCATCTCGGCGCGTGACCTTGCACACCGGTTGAAAGGGCGCTGTTTCGAATCCAGTCGCCGTCATGGCAAGCATCTGTTTGTGCGCGCCGATGGCAAGCTCTGGTTGCGAATGCACTTCGGCATGACTGGGTCGCTTCAGTATTTCAAAAACGATGAACAGGCGCCGCGGCATGCTCGAGTGCTGTTTATTTTCGCGAACAACCATCGTCTGGCGTTCGACGATCAGCGCCAGTTCGGCCAGATCAGCTTGTTAAAAGATGTCGACGAATTTCTGAAAAAGCGCGTACTCGGCCCGGATGCGCTCGATATCAATCTTGCGGAATTCAAAAAGATGTTCACAAAACATCGCGGCGCGATGAAATCGATTCTGATGAATCAGAAGTTGATCGCTGGCATCGGGAACATTTACGCCGACGAAATTCTTTTCCGCGCCCGGATGCATCCGTCGACCGAAATCGCCGGCCTCGACGACAAGGCGATGGCAAAACTCTTTCTCGCCATGCGCTACATTTTGGAAAAGGCGATCGAGACCAAGGCGGATGTCGATCAAATGCCGAAATCGTGGCTGCTGCCGCATCGCGGCAAAGGCGGAAAATGCCCGCGTTGCGGACGCAAACTCAAATCATCAAAAATAGGCGGGCGCACCGCCTGGTTTTGCCCGCATTGCCAGAGACGCGCGTTGTGACCGAAAAAGTTCTGCTCACCGGCCGTCCCGGCTGCGGCAAGACGACACTGATCAAGTGTGTTGTAAATAATCTGCCGGGACGCGCCGGTGGTTTTTACACCGAGGAAAGCCGCGACGGGGGCACCCGCGCCGGATTCAAGATCATGACGCTCGATGGCGAGGAAGTCGTATTCGCGCATGTCGATTTTAGAACGCGCGAGCGCGTTGCAAAGTACGGGCTCGATCTCTCCGTGCTGGAAGCCGTCGGCGTAGAAGCGGTCCGTGAAGCAGTGCGCCGGCGCCGGCTTGTGGTGATCGATGAAATCGGTCCGATGGAAATCCGCTCGGCGATTTTTCGGGACGTAGCAAACGAGGCACTCGACAGCGAAGTCCCAGTGCTCGCGACAATCTTTGCGCGATCCCTGCCCTTTACCGACGCGATCAAGTCACGTCCTGATGTGACGCTAATCGAGGTTTGCCCGGACAATCGCGAGCGCCTTGTCTCAGAACTCTCAGATCGATTCAAGCGCTGATCCAGGCTGATGAAACGATTCCCCGCGGATCTTCAGCATGTCGTGTGGAACAGTCCGCCCACCAGCTCTGTTTCTGCGAGCTGGTTGTAGAGTTGCACCGCTTCGGCGGTGGGCAATACATGGGCTGCGACCTCACGTTCCTTTAAGAAATCCAAAGTCTCACCCGGAACGTGAAGGCATTCCTTAATCCCCCGTGAGAGCACGACGATTTTTGCGCTGTGATCGAGCAGTTCCTGTACGTCGGCCGGCTGAATGCCTGGCGAGTGCTCGGTCCCACTCTCCTGCCAGTTCCATTCACGCGATCCGCCAGGGAACAGCTTTGCATCCTTGTAGGGCTCCGCTCTCCCTTCCACCTCGAGTCGCCCCCAGGATACGTGCTTGATCCGCGGCGAGCGATGTTGATTTTTCATAGTAGAAAAATAGGTGCTCCGATGACGGCTATGCCGCGGCAGCGGTGAGCCGCTTCGCTTCGCCGCGTTCGTACTCGTAGAGGAATCCGATGAATTGGCGTCGGTGGGACTGTTCCTCCCCGGTGATTTCCAGAATGAGATCCTGCGTCACAGATCGACCGGGTCACACATTTTAATAATTTTCTTGTATTGATCGATTGCTTCCTCCTCGGCGCGGATCACGCCGCGAATCACGGCGATCAAGTCGGTGCTGTCTTTCGGCGGCAGCAAATAACGCTGCCCGCGATCAAGATCTAACGAGCCGGGAACGCGGCCTTCGAGCACTTTGATCCGGTTGCCCAGCTTCCGCGCGTGGCCGAGCTCCTCCTCAATATCGCGGAGAAGCGCCTTCCCGGCAGCCTCGCCGGTTCTTTTTCGCAGGAACAAGCGGGCGCCAGGTGCAGACGCTCCCGCGTGCAGCCAGGATCTCTCGAATTCCGGAACAATTCTTCTCAGTGCAACATTTTAAGAAGAGTGAGCGCATTTCGCGGCGCGGCGCCTTCGGCGTCATTGTCGAAATAGACGTGCACGGAGCGGTTCTCTTTGAGCCAACGCCGGATACTGGTTACCCATTTTCTGAGCGCAGGCTTGGTGTAGCTGGATGCATATTTCCGCGTGTGACCGTGCAGTCGGATGTAAACGAGATCGGTTGTCACTTCGTCCCACATTGGCCAGTCGGGCGCGTCGGAGATGCAGAGGGCGATACCGTGATTCTCAAGGCATTCGGCGACCTCATCGTCGAACCACGATTTGTGACGGAACTCGATGGCGTGTCGCGTCCTTTTCCAGCGGGCCAGAATTTTCGCAAATCGTTTCAACCGCCCGATATCCTTTTTCAGCGACGCGGGAAGCTGCCAGACCACAGCGGCAAGCTGTTTGCCCAGCGGCGAGGCGGCATCACGGCAGCGAATCACAGATTCTTCAACGTCGAGCAGCTTCTTGTTGTGCGTGACATAGCGGTGGCCTTTGATGGCGAAAGGAAATCCCTCCGGCGTTTCGTCGCGCCAGCGCTTGAAGGTAGTTTTCTCCGGCAGCTTGTAGAAGGTGCCGTTAACCTCGATGCTGGTAAAACGTTCGGCGCAAAACCGCAGCCATTTTTTTTGCGGCGTGTCGCCATAGAAACCGTCGCGCCAGCTTTTGTAATTCCAGCCGCTGGTGCCGATATATGCTTTGCCGGCCATCGCAAGTTAGCGCTTTACTTTCTTAACTCTTCGCCATGTCTATTTGCTGCTTCTTAAAAGGACCGTTGCAGATCGCGCTGGCGGTTCTTTTTCGATGAGATCCGAGGCATGCGATGAATCTGCCTGCCGCAGGTTTCAACTTCCAGCCCTACCCCGATCAACAAAAACGGGTAGCGCGCCTGCGATCTTAATCGGCGAGCGGCGGAGTTCCTCGGGCGGCGTGCCAGAATCTTGCCACGGCGATGAGTTTCTTTTCGTCATCGATTTCGTAAACGATGCGATACGAACCGCGGATAAGTTCGCGTAACGTCTCGATCTGGAACTCTGGCTCGACATGACCGATTCGCGGAAAATTTTCGAGCGTACGCGTATGGGCAACGAGCGCGCGGCCGAAACGCGCCGCTGCAACGGGATTGTCGCGCCGATATACTCGACGCTTTCGACCAGATCAGCCTCGGCCACCCGAGAGAGGATTACCTCGTAGCCCACTTGTCGATCTTTTTTTCGACTTCATCGAGCGAGACAACGTCTCCTCGCTCAATCGCATCCAATCCCTTCCGGACCCCGGCCATGAACTCGATGCGCTCCCGGATTTCATCGATCGTCGATTCATCCGGTAATTTTTGGATCGCATCAATTACCATCGCCTTCGCTGTCATGGAATATCGATATGGCGACTGGCCGGTCAGGTCAATCTTGCCAAGCCATCACGCAGGGCCTGACACTCACCGCTGCACGGCGCGCTTGGTGATCGTGCAAAATTGTGTTGGAGTTGGATGTTGGAAGTTTGGTTCTACTTTGAGTCATGTCGCTGCGCTTGTTTCTATGCGGCGATGTAATGACCGGACGCGGCATCGATCAGGCGCTGCCACATCCGGTGAATCCGGTTTTGTACGAACCGTATGTGCGCGATGCGCGTGAATATGTCGATCTCGCCGAGAAAGCCAATGGCCCGATTCCGCGTCCGGTGACCTTCGATTACATCTGGGGCGATGCGCTCCAAGAACTAGAAAAGTCTTCGGTCGACCTCACAATCATGAACCTGGAAACGGCCATCACGTCGGAGGAAACGCCGTGGCCCGATAAGGGAATTCATTATCGCATGCATCCGCTGAACGTTGATTGCCTCTCCGCCGTTCGAATCAGCGCTTGCGCCCTCGCAAACAATCACGTTTTGGACTGGGGATATTCCGGGTTGTCCGAGACACTGCGGAGTTTGGATACAGCGGGGATCGCGCACTCGGGCGCAGGAAATAATACGGAAGAAGCAGCAGCCCCTGCCGTTCTTAATGTAACGGATAAAGCGCGCTTACTTCTCTTCTCATTTGGATCAACAACTAGCGGTATTCCGCGGGAGTGGAGTGCCACGCCTTCTCGGGCAGGAGTGAATCTGCTGGACGATATTTCAGAAGCGACGGCCGCGCGAGTTGCGGATCAGATGCGGCACTATCAACAGCCGGGCGATCTCCTCGTCGCGTCGATCCACTGGAGCAGCAATTGGGGTTATGATATCCATCCTAAACAAATCGCGTTCGCTCATCGTTTGATCGAAGAAGGCGTCACGATTGTGCACGGCCATTCCTCGCATCACGTGAAAGCGATCGAGGTTTTCAAAAATCGCCTGATTCTTTATGGCTGCGGAGATTTTCTCACGGACTACGAAGGGATCAGCGGTTACGAAGAATTTCGCGGCGATCTCGCTTTGATGTACCTGGTCGATGTCGATTCGCAGACTGGGCAGCTTTTGTCAGCGCGACTGGTTCCGCTGAACATGCGGCGTTTCCGCCTGGAGCGCACATCGGCCAACGACGCCAAATTGCTCTGCGATCTTCTAAACGCGCTCGGAAAGCCATTCGCACCTCAGACGCATCTGGGCGAAGACAATAGCCTGATGCTTGACTGGCGAGCGGAATGACGGGGAATGACGAAGCTCGAATGACGAATGACGAAGGAATGTCGAAGCCCGAATGGCAAAGAACAAGCGGCACGATCTCCTCGCTGTTCAGGTTTCGTCATTCGGATTTCGTCATTGAACCAGGCGCGCGACGAGTTCCCGCAGAAAGCGCTCGACTTCCGCCGGATTCTTGAGCGCGTAACGCGCGGCAGTTGCCCGCAGCTCTGCCGTTACGATTATCCCAACGCCGCGTTGCTGAAGCATTCGGAAAGCGTCTTCATCGGTGCGATCATCGCCGATGTAAATTGGAAGCACTTCCGGCTGTTCCAAGCCCAGTGTTTTCAACAGCCACACCATGGCCTTGCCTTTGTCCCAATCGATATCGGGTAGCAGTTCATAAACTTTTTTGCCCGCCATCCTGCGCAGTTCTGGATGTCCTGCTACAACCTCATTCACCGCCTGTTCGAACTGGCCAACGCTCTCATCCGCTACCTGGCGATAGTGCGCGGCGATGGAAAAACGTTTCCTCTCCAGCAGCGCCCCAGGAATTCCGGCGAGCTTTTCTCGAAGCTCCTTTTCCGCGGCGTCAAGAATCGGTAGACACTCGGTTGCGACCTGTTTCCGAAGCCCGTGTGGCCCGGCGATATCAAAACCATGACTTCCGGCGTAAATGATCCCCTCAAGATTTACGCGCGGCCGAACGTCTTCGAGGTCTCGGCCGCTGAGGACCCCGACGGGCACTTTGGTTGCAAGATTGCACAAGACCATTCGCATGGAATCGGAAAACACCGCTTGCTCAGGTCTGCTGACAATCGGGGTGAGCGTGCCGTCGTAGTCTAGAAAAACCGCGAGCCGTTTGCCGCGTGCGGCGCTTATCTTGCCAATATGATCGAGCGCAGAGGGAATTGTCGGTGCCATATTCGTTAGGCCAATACAGAAATACGCGTCATCCTTGGTTGAGAATTGTAGAGCAGGCGCTCCGCCTGCCAAACCTTTTGAGGTGCGGGGACATGTCCGCGCTTTCAAAAAGGCCGACATGTGGCTGCACTCCAAGGATCGGCAATCGCAATCAAGGACGGCGCGCGATTAGCTTGTGAAGGCTTCAACAAAGCAGTTAAAAGAGGTACAAAGTCAAACGGCCTGCCGACCGCACTTCCGTTGTCACGTTGTAACCTTTTAACTTTTTAACCGCTCATAAGAATGAATCGCCTCATCGTCGTTTCCAATCGGCTGCCCTTTGCCCTTGACCTCACAAGCGAAGATTTATGGACAGTCACGCCTGCCGCCGGCGGCCTTGTCTCGGCCATCGAGCCTGTTCTGCGTGAGCGCGGTGGAACGTGGATCGGGTGGCCCGGAATCGCGGGCGAGATTCCAAGGACTCCGCTCGAGGAGGCTACGCGCGGTGCTGGTTACGCCGTCGTCCCGGTGAGCCTAAGCGAGGCAGAGCGCGACGAGTTTTATTACGGCTATTCCAATGAGGTTATCTGGCCGCTCTTTCACGACCTCCAAAACTTCTGCCACTTCGAGCCGGCTTTCTGGGAAACCTACAAAACAGTGAACGAGCGTTACGCCGAGGCGATTGCGCGACACTGCCAGCCTGGCGACTTCATCTGGGTGCATGATTACCATTTAATGTATGTCGCTCAAGCGCTGCGCGCGCGCGGCGTGCATGCGGCGTTGACATTTTTCCTGCACATTCCGTTCCCGCCATTCGACATCTTCGCCAAGCTTCCGCAACAGCAGCGATTGTTGCGCGCCCTGCTCGAATTTGATCTGCTCGGTTTCCAAACGCGGCGCGACCTCCGCAACTTCCTGCAATGCGTGCGGCGCGTTTTGTCCGAAGCAGAGATCCTCCCCAGCGCCGGAATCCAACGTATTCGCTATGGCGGGCGCGAGATCCGCGCCAACAGATTTCCAATCGGCATCGACTTCGAGTCGTTTGAAAAAGGCGCGGTGTCCGAAGAAGTCGCAGAGCGGACTCGGAAGCTGCGCGCGGCTTTTCCGGGCTGTCAGCTCATGCTAGGTGCGGACCGCCTCGACTATAGCAAAGGAATTCCCGAGCGCCTCCGCGCGTTCCGCGACGCGCTGGAGCGTCACAGTGAGCTGCGAGGTCGCGTGGTCCTGATCCAGAACGTTGTGCCGAGTCGAGTAGAGATTCCCAGGTATCACGAATTCAAGGATCGCATCGATCGTTTGGTCGGTGACATCAACGGCCGGTTCTCAACCGACACCTGGTTGCCGGTGCATTATCGTTTTCGCAGCCTTAATCGCGACGATTTGCTGGCCCACTACCGGGTGTGCGAAATCGCACTGGTCACGCCGCTCAAGGACGGGATGAACCTGGTGGCCAAGGAATACTGCGCGTGCTGCGTGGACAATGATGACGGCGTGCTGATCCTCAGCCAATTCGCAGGCGCCGCTGAGCAGCTCAAGCCAGGCGCGGTGCTGGTAAATCCCTACGACGTGGAGCAGGTAGCCGACACCATCTTGAAAGTATTCCGCATGAACGACGCCGAACGCAGCGCCCGCATGAAGCGCATGAGACGTGTGGTGCGCGACCAGAATGTCTTTTGGTGGGTCGATTCGTTTCTTAGAGCCGGCTCCCAGATCAGTACTCAGTCGCAGCGAGTTTCTAAACGACGACAAGCCAAGTTCGCGCGTTGAGCGAGCACTCAAAGAGCGGCGACGCGGGGATTACCCGGATGGAACCAAAGACTTGTCCGCTAACTGCCTGGACGAACACCAAAGCTTCAGCCCGCGTTCGCGACATACAAATCGTTGAAGCAGCGCGTCTGTGTCCGCTGCGTCAACGATTCAACACTTCGACGTCCTCGCCCCACACCGGTTCCTCTAGTTGCAAGGCCGGATCGTCCAGCTCGGTGCGATTAAATTTCTCATATTCCACAGAGACATCCGGCCAGGGCCGTAAACGCAACTTGACCCGATCGCCCGGCCGCAACCGTGCTGCTGACGTCCACACGTTGTCGCGCATGCTCCACAAATACACGACAGCCTGGGTTTCCGGTCGTAGCCGAGGGCGTTGACCTCGGCTTGAGGATGACTTCTCTTCGCCCTCAGAGCCGCGGTCACCGCCCGCGGCTACAACATCGACCAAATGCAACGCCTCGATGTGATCCTTGTATGGCACGGTGCCGGGTCGCGGCACGGACGAAATGGTTTCTACCGTTCCGTTGACCTCGATTTCCTCGCCGGCCTTCAAACTCAAAAAGCGAGAAGGTTTCGCTTCACCCAGTTTTAGATCGAGAAGTTTCCAATTCCCAAACGACAACTCGCGCGCCGCAAATTCCCAGATCACCAGTTTCTTTCCAGCCAGCCGGTCGCGCCCGCGCGCGAGCTCATTACTCAAAATTTCGCGCGTGGCGAATGACGCGTCGCTGTTTCGGAGAATGCAGTCGATGGGCCGTCGCAACGCGAAGCTCAGATGCTCGGCAAATCCCGCCGATTCGCCCCAGCCCATCGCTTCGAACGAAAAAATATTTGAAAAACTGTCGCCGAGCAGGAGCACATCGGCCTCCTTGCTTGGCCGCCACAGCGCGTTGCCAGTGACGACTTGTCGAATCGTCACTTTCTCGAGCGGAAAAAACTTATCTCCTCTCGATAACTTCAGCATCGCGGCGATATCGCCGCGCGCGACGATTTCCTTTTCGATAATCGATGGCGATGTTGATCCTGCTGCCACTGGCAATTGGAGAAAATCTGCCAATCGTTCCGCAACAACCTCCATTGTCTCGGGCCGCCAGTGCGTGTCGGTTTCGAGATAACGATGCCCGTTGCTTCCTCGCTCCATCAAAAACGGCGCAGGATCGAACACGCGTACTTTCTCTCGTTCGAGCCGGGCTTTAAATTCGTTGAAAGACGGGTTGGGTAAAGCGCCACTGGCCTGAGCCCGATTGGCGTTAGACACGGCGAGCATTTCACCTTCAGTACTTGGTTTCACTGACACCGGCAAAACCACCAGATCGATCCCCCGTGTGGCAAGCTGATTGCGAAAATCGACAATCGCCTTAATCGGATCGGGCTGGACACGGCTGTTTTGCAAACGGTGTTTCATCCGGATCGGATCGAGAAACGGCGGCCCGATCACATGATCGACATCAGCGCGATAAAACAGCCAGGGATCGTGGCCCAAATAAACCTGCTCGTTGCCAGCGCCCAGCAGCACACTGAGCAAATATTGCATGCGCGGTAGGAGCCATTGCGAGACTAACGACTCGTTTTCCAACGTGCGCTCGACGCGTTTCAGATCTTCGGAATGGGGGAGCCATGGCAGCGATTTGAAGATGGAAATCATCGGCAAGCGGCTGATCGAGCCCGCCGCGCGAAATTCGCCAGCAAGCTGAATCGCCGGAACAACGACAATCGTTAACAAAAACAGCGCAATAAGAGTTTGCCGCGTTCCCGGAGCAAACTTCGTATTCTTTAGCGCCAGATCGGCCTCCTCTTCGCGCGGAAGTCTCCGATGCGCCGCACTCGGAGTCGGGTCAGCGTATCTTGGCAACGAATATTTCGGCAGAGGTGGTGGGGTCGTTGGCATATTTAACGCGCTAGAAAATGAAATAGATAAAAGGGTTGTATTCCTGGGTGGCCAGGACGATGAGCGCGACCCAGCCGAGCGCGAAACAAGTCGCCGTCTTCGGCCAGGTCATTTGTTGGGTCCAATCCCAAGTCTGCGTCCCAAACCAAACAACGATTCCCGCGGTCAGAATCGACAAAACGTAATAGGGCTTGTAAATCAGACCGCCAATCAGCGCCGCATTCGGGAACGGCTGATTCAGGTGAAACATCGCGCCGAGATATTGGACGGCGCCGCGTAACGTTCCGCCGCGAAAGAAAACCCAGCCAATGGTCACGATCAAAAACGTTAGGGCGACCCGCAATAGCTTGGGTAGATTATGATAAACGCCTTTGCGACCCTGGCTGCGCTCGAATGCGAGCATCCCGCCATGAAGCCCGCCCCAGATCACAAAGTTCCATGATGCGCCGTGCCAAAGTCCGCCGATAAGCATCGTAATAGTGAGGTTCGCGTACGTGCGGGAAAGGCCGAACTGGTTGCCGCCTATCGGAATGTAAAGATATTCGCGCAGCCACGTGGAAAGCGAGATGTGCCAGCGCCGCCAGAAATCAGTGATCGATTGCGCGAGATACGGCGAATCAAAATTTTTAGCGAAAACGAATCCGAACATCAGGCCGAGCCCGATCGCCATGTCGGAGTAACCGCTGAAATCGAAATAAATCTGGAACGAATACGCGAGCGATCCGAACCACGCGTCGAGCGTTTGAATCGAGCCGGCGTCAAATGCTGTGTCCGCGATTTTACCGCACGGATTGGCCAGCAAAACCTTTTTCGCCACGCCCATCATGAAAAACGCGACGCCGCGCGCGAATTTATCGGATGTAAGCCGGCGATTTTTGAGCTGATCGGCGAGGAACGAGAACTTCAGAATCGGCCCGGCGACAAGGTGCGGGAACATCGAGACGAAGCAGGAGAAATCGATAAAGTTGGCCATTGCCTCGGCATTGCCGCGATAGACGTCGATCGTGTAGCTGAGCGCTTGAAATGTGTAAAAGCTGATGCCGAGCGGCAGTACCACGCGAAAAAACGTGTTCAATTGCGTGCTCTCCAACCCGAGGCCTTGCACCAGCGAGTTGTAACTATCGATGCCGAAGTTGAAGTACTTGAAAAAACCCAGGACAACGAGATTACAGACGATCGAGATCGTGATCGCCGTCCGCCGGACGCGCGTCTTGCGCTCCGCCGGATCGACAATTTTCACCGGCTGACGCCAGACTCGCCACACTTGCCAGGAGTTGTGCGCGATGACCAGGCTCATCAGCCAGTCGATAAACGTT